>WNGN01004576.1_pt1 | contig 18918 bp, 20 predicted proteins | sample 5400561 | NCBI WGS metagenome assembly WNGN01 (sample SAMN13153379, study PRJNA577476) | soil metagenome | isolation source: 115 cm soil or saprolite under Garry oak tree replicate 2 | place: USA:California | collected 2016-06-15
ACGATCGTCCCCGGCCTCGAGATCAACTGCGACGTCGAGGGCGCCGAGATCCACGTGCTCGGGTACTTCGTCGATCACGAGGCCGCCTGGTTCCAGGACTTCCTTCGCGAGCAGCGCGCCGAGCGCGTCGCTCGCGTGCATCGCATCGCCGAGAGGCTCACGGAGCTCGGGATGCCGATCGAGCCCGCCGAGGTCTTTGCCGTGTGCAAGGAGGGCTCGCCCGGTCGCCCCCACGTGGCCCAGGTGATGGTCGCGCGCGGCTACGTGAAGTCGGTGCGCGAGGCGTTCGACAAGTACCTGAAGCAGGGTGGCGCCGCCAACGTCCCTCGTCGGCGCCTCAGCCCGGTGGAAGCGGTGCAGGTGATCCGCAAGGCGCACGGGGTTCCGGTCTTCGCTCATCCCGGCCTGGCCGACCGCGACGCCATCATTCCCGAGCTGGTGGGCGCAGGGCTGATGGGAATCGAGACGTACTACGCCGAGCACTCGGCCGCGCAGACGAGCGAATATCTCGAGCTGTGTCGTCGCTTCGACCTGGTCCCGACCGGCGGATCCGATTATCACGGACCGCAGAGCGGACGGAGCAACCCGCTGGGCTCGCCCGCGGTGCCGTGGTCGTCGTGGGAGCAACTGCAGCGCGCGAGAGAACGGGCGTGACGGAGCCCCACGCACCTCGAACAGGCCACCCTCGGTTCTAACCGTGCAAGCGTCACCCGCTCCAATAATCCAGATCTTCGGGTTCGACGACTGCCAGGACACACGCAAAGCCCAGCGCTTCTTCGCCGAGCGACGCCTCACGGTCCACTTCGTGAACATGAAGGAGCGTCCGCCCAGCAAGGGCGAGCTACGACGGTTCGTCGAGAAGTTCGGAGCGCCCGCGCTCATCGACAAGGACGGGCCGCGCTACCGTGCGCTCGGATTGCACGTCAGCGGCGATTCGCCCCAGCGCGTGCTCGCTCGCGCCGAGACGGAGCCGCGCCTGCTGCGCACACCGCTGGTCCGCTGCGGCCATCACGTCGCCATCGGCCACGCGCCCGCCGAGTGGCAGGCGTGGATCGACGCCACCAAGGGAGGACACTGATCCATGGACATGTCGCGTCGCAGTTTCATCGTCTCGACCACCGCGGCGGCTGCGGCCGGAGCCGCGCTCGCCCAGGCGCAAGCGGAGGCCCAGCCCGCAGCCGCCCAACCGATGCCGGCGCCGATGCCACGCGGGTTCAATCCGAGTGATCCCGCGCTGAAGTACGAGCTGGTGATCGCCGGCGGCGAGGTCCTCGATCCGAGCCTCCGGCTCCGCGGCAAGCGCGACATCGGGATCAAGAACGGCCAGATCGCCGCGGTGGCGGCCAGCATCCCCGCCGATCGCACCGTCCAGCGCATCGACGCGACCGGCAAGCTCGTCACGCCCGGGCTCATCGACCTCCATACGCACCTGTGCCCGCATCTCGGGCTCGGCCTGCCCGCCGACGAGATGGTCGGGATCACGTGCACGACGACGGCCGTGTCGGCGGGCGACGCTGGCGCCAACACGTGGGGCGTGTTCCACCATCTGGCGCTGCCACAGTCGCGCACGCGGCTCTTCGCCTTCGTTCACATTTCATCGATCGGGCTGGCTGGCGGGCTCGCGCCCGGCGAGATGCTCAACATCGACTACGCCGACGTCGACCGCTGCGCCAAGGTCGTCAGCGAGAATCCGGACACGGCGCTCGGTGTGAAGGTGAGGATCACCGACAACGTGGTCGGCCAGAACGGGCTGGAGCCGTTGCGTCGTGCGATCCGGGCTGCCGAGCTGGCCGGTCGCAACGCCCGCGTGATGTGCCACATCGGCGCGGCGCCGGGCAATCTCTCCGACCTGCTCGACCTGCTGCGGCCCGGCGACGTCCTCACGCACTCCTACAGCGGCGCCGGCAACAACACGGTGCAGAACGGCCAGCTCCTGCCGGCGGCGCTGGCCGCCAAGAAGCGCGGGGTCATCATCGACGTCGGCCACGGCGGCGGCTCGTTCGACTTCACGGTGGCCGAGCCGGCGATGCAACAGGGCATGCCGCCCGACACGATCTCGAGCGACATCCATTCGGTCAGCATCAACACGCCCGGCTATCCCACGCTCCCGTGGGTGATGTCGAAGTTCCTCGCGCTCGGAATGCCGCTCGAGGAGGTCGTGGCCCGGGCGACCTGGGAGCCCGCAAAGATCATCGGGCGGGTCCCAGGGCTCGGCACCCTCCAGGTCGGCGCGCCTGCCGACGTCGCGATCATGGAGCTGATCGACGGCCCGGTGGAGTTCGTGGATACCCGCAACAACAAGCGCAGCGGAACCAAGAAGCTCGTTCCGGTGTTGACAATCCGGGCCGGCCGTCCGTTTGGCCGTCCACCGTTGCCGACGCCGTTCATCTACTGAGCCGATCGTTCGGTTCCGACGAGGAGGAGTCACATGGCCGTCAACCCGTTGAGCCGCAGGGAAGTGCTGAAGTTCGGCGCCTACACGACCGTCGGTGGTGTGCTGACGCCGGGCATCTCGCTGGCCCAGGCGGTCGTCACCGACACCAAGGGCATCATCGCCCGCGACGAGCAGATCGAGTCGGGCGGCACGAAGATCCCGATCTATCACGCGGGGCCGGAGAAGATGGCGAAGTACCCCGTCATCGTGGTCATCTCCGGGTTCACCGGGAACAGCGAACAGAACAAGGACGTCTGCCGCCGCTTCGCCCACGCTGGGTACTACGCCATCGCGCCCGAGCTCTACAGCCGTGAAGGCGGGATGCAGGGCAAGGACTTCCAGCAGATGGGCGCGATCTCGAGCAAGGTCACGCGCGCCCAGTACCTCGGCGACATCAAGGCCGCGGCCGACTACGCGCGGCAGCAGCGCTGGGCGCGCGCCGAGCGCATCGGCGTGACGGGCTTCTGTGGCGGCGGCGCGCTCACTCTGCACTTCACGTCAGAATATCCCGACGTCGCCGCGGCGGTGCCGTGGTACGGCCACGTCAAGCGCACGTATTCAGACGCGCCCGGCGTGGACGCGTTCGCCATCGCCGACAAGATCAAGGTGCCGGTGCTGGGCCTCTACGGCGAGGCCGACACCGGCATCCCGGTCGCCGACGTCAAGGCCTTCGAGCAGACGCTCCGGTCGAAGGGCAACACCAGCGTCGAGTTCGTGCTGTACCCGGGCGCGCCGCACGCGTTCTTCTCGGACGATCGGCCGCAGGCGTATCGCAAGGACGCGGCGGAAGACGCGTGGAAGCGCTGCGTCGCGTTCTTCGATAAACACCTGAAGGCCTGACGCGTCGGGCGGGTGGGTCGCTCGGGCGACCACGCCGCCTACAATACGAGTGGCCCGCTTGAGTGCCCGTGTCCGGAATTGAGCCCTGATACACGGGTCTTCCGAGCGACCCCACCCGCCCAACACGTCGGACTTTCGGTGTTCATCGCAGGACGAGCCGCCGCCGCTCCACGCGTTCCGCTCGCGCGCTTCGCTCTCGGCTTCTTATCGCGTGTAGGTGGGGAAGACGAGGCGGACGAGGTCGGGAGGGTTCATCGCGAGCATGCCGGTGACGAGACGGCGAGCGGCGCCGCGCACCGCCACGAACGTGATCGTCGCGTCGGCGACGCGCCGGCCTCCGTCGTCCCACGCGGCCACGTGGGTGTCCCAGTAGCGGGGATCATCGGCGCGCGCCGTCACGTCGCCACGACGCCCACCGATGGTGATCGCAGTGCCGAACGGGACGGGCTCGAGCAGCGTCACGTCGAGATCCGTGGTCATTCCCGATTCGCCGCTGGCCAGCACGCCGAGCCAGAACGCGGCCTCGTCCAGCAGGGTCGTCAGCGCCACGGGGGCCAGCGAGCCGGCGACTTCGTGGCTCGCCGTCGGCCGCCACGTCCCACCGACGGCGGCGGAGTCGTGCCGGAGCTGCGCGCGCAGCCCGAGGCCGTTGTCGATGCCGCACGCGAAACACGAGCGCGAGATCGGCACCGGATGACTGTCGGCAGCTGAAACGCGGACCGGATCGTCGCTGCTCCTCGAGTGCGACGCACCCGGCGGAGTCACTGAACCTTCGACGAGAGCGCCGGCGTCGTCCTCCAGCACGCACGTCACGCGGCCACGGTCGGGCGACAGCGTGAGCCGAAGCGGCGTTGCGATGGGCACGCGCCGACGATACACGCCGCGCACCGCCGAGCCGTCGGCACCGCCCGCGAGATGGAAGGCCGCGAGGACTGTCCCACCGTGAGCGGTCTCGGGCAGGCCCTGGAACGCGGGATCGAGCGTGAGGAGGAAGCCGTCACCGCGTCGTAGCAACCCACCGGCCAGCGCGGCGTGCGTCGCGCCCATGCGATAATCGCTCGTGCCGGCGATTCTATCGCAGCACCCGTTTCTCCGCGCCACCGTCACGAACTTCTTCTTCTTCCTGAGCCTGAACGTCTTCGTGTTGCTTCCGCTCTACATCCAGCGCCTCGGCGGGACGGAGGTCGACATCGGCGTCGTGATGGGCTGGTACAGCGCCGTGGGGATCGTGTGCCAGCCACTGGTGGGGCCGTGGGTGGATGCGCTCGGTCGACGGCCGTTTCTCCTGCTGGGTGTCGGGCTGCTCCTGGTGTCCACGCTCCTGGTGACGATGACAAGCAGCATCGCCGGTCTCGTGCTCGTCCGCGTGCTCCAGGGCATCGCGTTCTCCGTCTTCTTCGTGGCGAACTTCTCCCACGTCATCGACCTGGTGCCGCCCGCCAAGCGTGGCTGGGCGCTCGGGATCTATGGCGTGTCCGGCCTCATGTCGACCGCGATCGCCCCGCTGATCGGAGAGGGCGTGATCAGGCGCTTCGGCTTTCGGCCGCTCTTCTTCACGTCGGCGGTCGTCGCCGCCGTGGCCGCGGCGCTGGCCTGGGGGACACGCGAACACCGACACATGGCGGTGACGATCTTCTTCGGCCTGGGCACGGGCGTGATCTTCGCGTTCCTGCCCACGTTTGCGGAGAGCCTCGGTGTGCACACGCTCGCGCTGTTCTACACGGGGTACGCCGGCGCCGCCATGGCCGTACGCATCTTCGGCGGCCGGCTCATCGATACGCAGGGCCGGCACGCCGTGATCGTGCCGTCGATGTTCGTTCAGGCCGCGGCCACTGCGCTGCTGGCCAGCGTCGGCCTGCACGCGCTCGGGCCGGGCGCCGCGCCGCTGCCGGTGCTGCCGCTGCTCGTCGTCGCCGGTGTGATGGCGGGCGGCTCGCACGGCTTCCTCTATCCCGGGCTGGCCGCGCTCGTCACCGACGAGACGCCAGCGGCCCGGCGCGGCTCCGTGGTCGGCCTGTTCAGCGCTGTGTTCCTGGTCGGCAACGCGGGCGGCGCGTTCGTCTTCGGCTTCGTGACCCACGCCATCGGCTACGGCTACATGTGGGCGATCCTCACGGCGCTCATGCTGGCCGGCGCCGGCGTGAGCCTGCGGCTGACTCCGGCGCCGTCGGTCGACGACTCCACCGACGACGTGGACGCCGAGTATACTGACGCGCAAGCTCGCGTCCGGCGAATCGCCGTGAATTCAAAGGAGCCCTCATGAGCACGCGCTGTCGCGTCGGGATCGTGGCGCTGTCGATGGCGGTCCTGGCCGGCTTGGCGAGTGGCTCCGGGGCCGCGCGCGACCGTGGCGAGGTGACGACGCCCAAGCTCGCCGCTCCCCAGGAGGTCGAGGTCCTGGCCGCCTACCTCGATCCCGCGACCCAGGCGCCGGTCGTCATGCTCCGCGGCAAGCGCGACAAGCGGAGCTTCCCGATGATGATCGGGCCAGCCGAGCTGAACGCCATCGCGATTCCCCTCAACCACGTGACGCCGCCGCGACCCCTCACGCACGACCTCTTTCTCACCCTCTTCGGCCGCCTCAAGGTATCGTTGCGGAACGTGGTCATCACCGACTTCCGTGACGACGTCTACTACGCGGTGCTCCACCTGCAGTCGGCGACCGGTGACCTGACCCTCGACTCGCGGCCGTCCGACGCGATCGCGCTGGCGCTTCGGGCCGGCGTGCCGGTGCTGGTCGAAGACCAGGTGTTCGACAAGGCGGCGGCAGCCGGGCGCGAGCCCACACCGCGGCGGCCGTCGATCTGACGATGACGCAGGCCCTCGACCATCTCGAGTGGGCGCTCCAGCGGCGACTGGAGGACGTGTTCGCCAAGCTCGGCGAGAAGTACGGCGATCTCACCGGTCGCGTGGAGATGGCCATCCGTCCGACCGTCACCTTCGAGGAGATCGGCGGCCTGACGCAGGCCAAGGAGACGCTGCGGGGCTTCGCGACCGCGCTGAGCACGCCGGAGCGCTACCGCGAATGGGGCATCGCCCCACCGAAGGGGCTGCTGCTCTACGGACCGCCCGGCACGGGCAAGGCGATGCTAGCGCGGGCGCTGGCGAGCGCCGCCGAGGCGATCTTCTATCACCTGAAGCTCGTCAACCTCACCTCGAAGTTCGCCGCCAACACCGCCGAGCTGCTCCAGGAAGTGCTGAGGATCGCCGTCGGCGAGGGCCGGGGTGTGCTGTTGCTCGACGAGGTGGACGCGTTGTCGCTCGACCACCTGCTGGCACCGCCGCAGGCGCGCGAGGCGAGCGCGCGCCTGATCGCCGCGCTCGGCGAGAAGCTCGACGCCATGGACCCGTCGCGGCTCCTGGTGGTGGGCGCGACCAGCCGCACCGACGCCCTCGATCCGGCGCTCGTCGCGCCCGGCCGTCTCGATCACCTGGTCGAGGTGACGTTGCCCGACGCGAATGCCCAGCGGGAGATCCTCGATCTGATGCGGGCGCGGACCGAGAAGAATGCCGGCCGCGCGCTCTTCGAGACGCTGGACTACCGGAGCGTCCTGCCTATGATGGGCGGTATGAGCGGCGCCGACATCAAGGAGATCCTGCGGCGGGCCCTCGAGGCGAAGGTGCGCCAGACGGTGCGTGACGGCAGTGCGCCGCTCGTCACGACCACCGATCTGCTCGAGGCGATGGAAGGCTACAAGCGCGTGCGCGGCGTGGTCGAGAAGATCCGGTACGGCCAGTACCTCTGAGCGCGGTGGATTCACCACACGACTTCCACGACGTCGAGACGACACTCCAGGCGATTCGCCTGGAGCTGCACCGCGAAAACCTGGGCGGCGCCCAGGAGCTGGTGCGGGCTGCGGCCGCCACCCATCCCGACCCGCGTTACGAGGAGCTCGCCGCAAAGATCCGCGGCTGGCTCAGCCACCTCGACAGCCGCGACGCCTACGTGCGGGCGCAGGAGACCCAGTACCGCCGTCTGCGCTGGGACGTCGGCCTCAAGTGGATCGAGCGGCGAATGCGGGTGCTCCTGGGGCGGAAGACGAAGAAGCTGGTGCGCCGTCGTGCCGCCAAGCCGGAGTTCGAGCTGCTCGAGCGCGAGATCCTGGCTCATCGCCCCGCGCGTGTGCTCGACGGGGGCTCCGGCGAAGGCGGCGCGGCGCTCGCGGTCGGCGCCCGCCATCCGTGGCTCCGGGTCGACGGCGTCGAGGTGTCGGAGACGAATGTCACGCTCGCCCGGCAGCTCAATCGCTTCCCGAACGTGACCTTCCGCGTGGGGCTCCTCGAGGAAGTGCACCAGCTCTTTCCGCCGGCCACGTTCGACCTCGTGTATTCGTTCGCCGTCCTCGAGCACGTGCGCGACGTCGACGCCACGCTCGCCTCCATGCTGACGGTGCTCAAGCCCGGGGGCCGGCTCTGTTTCGTCGTGCCCATGCACGAGTTCGTGGCCGCCGGGCCCATCCCGGAATACGAGCCGATCCACGGGTACTGCGATCACGTCCGGATCTTCACCGAAGCCGAGCTGAACTCGCGCTTCGCCGACCGGCCCGGGTTCAGCCTGACGAAGATCCCGTCGGTCCCCAAGCCGGGTGAGATCCCCGACTGCCTCAAGATCATCGAGTTCGGCGCGTTCTTCGTCGCGTTCTCGATGCCGGCCTGATGGTCGCGACGACGACGATCCGGGTCCGCTACAAGGACACGGACTGCATGAGCGTCGTCTATTACGGCAACTACCTCACGTACTTCGAGGTCGGGCGCGTCGAGTATCTGCGCCAGGCCGGCATGACGATCGCGGAGATCAACGACAAGGTCTTCCTCCCCGTGGCCGAGGCGTCGGTGAAGTACCACCGTCCGGCCCGCCTCGACGAGCTGCTGGAGGTACGCTGCTGGGTGGGTGAGCGGAAGCGCGCCTCGTTCCGGTTCGACTACGCTATCGGCAACGAAGCCGGGGAGCGGGTGGCCACCGGCTACACGGTGCACGCCGTGCTCGACCGGGCCACCAGCCGCATGATGGCCATCCCGCCCTGGATGGCCGCGCTGCTGCCCGTCGTTTCAGGCGGCGCCGCCGAGCGTGTATAATCCGCGGTTGTTGATTTCCGTATGATCGAAGTCGAGAAGCTCACCAAGAATTACGGCCCGTTCACCGCCATCCGCGACGTGTCGTTCAGCGTGGCGCCTGGCGACATCGTCGGCTTCCTCGGGCCCAACGGCGCCGGCAAATCGACGACCATGCGGATCCTCTCCTGCTTCATGCCGGCCTCGAGCGGGAGCGCGCGCGTGGCCGGCTACGACGTCTTCCGCGATTCGCTCGAGGTGCGCAAGCGGATCGGCTACCTGCCCGAGAACGTTCCACTCTACGGCGACATGCGGGTCGGGCCGTATCTCGACTTCGTGGCCGAGGTGAAGGGCATCGCGCGCAGGGAGCGCAAGAGCCAGGTGGCCGACGTCATGGATCGCTGCCTGATCACGGACGTCCAGAATCGCCTGATCGGCAAGCTCTCCAAGGGCTATCGCCAGCGCGTCGGGCTGGCCCAGGCCATCATCAGCGATCCGCACGTGCTGATCCTGGACGAGCCAACGATCGGCCTCGACCCCCAACAGATCACCGAGATCCGCTCCCTGATCAAGTCGCTGGCCGGCGACCACACGGTGATTCTCTCCACGCACATCCTGCCCGAGGTCTCGATGGTGTGCAGTGGCGTGATCATCATCAACAAGGGGGCCATCGTCGCCCAGGGGCCCATCGACACCCTCGTCGAGCAGTTCTTCCCCACCGCCCGGGTCCACGTGCAGATCGCCGGGCCCTACGCGGCGGTGCTCGAAGGCCTCCGCCGCCTGCCCGGCGTCCTCGACGTGCACGACGCCGGCCCGCAGGACGGTGCCGCGACCTTCGTCGTCGAATCCGACCGCGGCCGCGACGTCCGGGGCGAGATCTTCCAGCTCGCTGCCCAGCAGAAGTGGGAGCTGCGTGAGCTGCGGCGCGCCGGCATGACGCTGGAGGAGGTCTTCATCCGCATCGTGGCCGGCGAGGAGACGGTGGGCGACGAGCCGCCGGCGGTGGAGCCGAGCGCAGTGACTGCCGAGGGGATCCCGGCCGAGGAAGCGACCGAGCCGTGAAGGTCTGGCCGATCTACAAGAAGGAGATGCGTCTTTACTTCACCTCGCCCATCGCGTGGGTGATCCTGACCATCTTCCTGTTCATCGCGGGCTACTTCTTCTACTCGATCTTCGCCTTCTTCACGCTGGCCTCCATGCAGTCGGCCATGAACCCCGCCATGGCCCGCGACCTGAACGTCACCGACAGCGTACTCCGCCCGCTGTTCTCCAACATCAGCGTCATCCTGCTCTTGCTCATGCCGCTGGTGACCATGCGGCTGTTCGCCGAGGAGCGGCGCTCGGGGACGATCGAGCTGCTGCTGACCTACCCGGTGCGCGACGGCGCCGTGCTGATCGGCAAGTACCTGGCCGGGCTCACGCTCTATGCGATCATGCTGGCGCTCACGCTCTTCTATCCGCTGCTCGTCGCGTACTTCGCGCGGGTCGAATGGGGCCCGCTCGCCACCGGCTATCTCGGGCTCCTCCTGATGGGCGCAACCTTCCTCGGCGTCGGTATCTTCGCCTCGTCGCTGACCGAGAACCAGATCGTGGCCTCCATCATCACCTTCGGCGTGCTGCTGATCTTCTGGGTCATCGGCTGGAGCAGCGACTACCTGGGAGGCACCTGGGGCCGGGTGCTCTCGCACCTGTCGCTGATCGAGCACTTCGACAGCTTCGCCAAGGGCGTGCTCGACACCCGGGACGTCCTGTACTACGTGGACTTCACGATCGTGGCGCTGTTCCTGACGCTGCGTTCTCTGGAGGCTCGGCGTTGGAAGGGATGAAGCGCATCCTCGACTGGCTGGGCTACGTGGGCATCGCGCTGCTCGTGGCCGCCGTCATGCTCCCGTTCTGGCGTCCGGAATGGCAGCGCGTGCGCTGGGCCCTGGTCATCGTCGGCATCGTCCTGGTGCTGGCCTCGCTCCTCGTCTATGCGCGGACGGTGAGCGGCGCCTTCGGCCGCCGCACGGCCCGGTACGGCCTGAACACCGCGGTCATGGTGGTGCTGCTGCTGGCCGTCGTCGGGCTCGTCGAGGCGGTCTCCTTCCGTCACAACGCGCGCGTGGACCTGACCGAGAACCGGCGACACAGCCTCTCGGCCCAGACCATCCAGCTCCTCCGCGGGCTCAAGACCGAGATCAACGCGGTGGCGTTCTTTCGCAGCGACCAGCCGGGCAAGCGCGTGGCCGAAGATCTCTTCAAGCAGTACGCGCGCTTCGGCGGCAACAAGTTCACGTGGCGCGTGGTCGACCCGGATCGCGAGCCGGCGCTGGCCCGGCGCTACGGGGTGGAGTCCTACGGCACGGTGGTGCTGGAAACCAAGACGCGCTCGGAGAAGGTCACCGATGCCGAGGAGGAGAAGATCACGAACGGCCTCCTCAAGCTGACGCGCGAAGGCAAGCGCACCGTGTACGTCGTGCAGGGGCACGGCGAGCGCGAGCTGACGTCGACGGAGCGGGCCGGCTTCAGTGAAGCGAAGTCGGCCATGGAGAAGGTCAACTACGACGTGAAGCCGCTCATGCTCGCCCGTGAGAGCAAGGTGCCGGAGGACGCGGCCGTCGTCATGATCCCCGGCGCGCGCACCGAGCTCTTTCCACCGGAGCTCGAGGCCCTCGACGCCTACATCGCCCGCAGCGGCAAGCTCTTCGTGATGGCCGATCCGACGATCCTCACCCCCGGCCAGGACGCCGCCATCAAGAAGTTCGTGTCCAAGTACGGAATGGAGCTGGGTGACAACCTCGTCATCGAGCTGAATCCCATCGGCCGGCTCTTCGGCATCGGGCCCGAGGTGCCGATCATCCAGCAGTACGAGCCGCATCCGATCACGCGCGACCTCGCCGGTATCAGCACGCTGTTCCCGCTCACGCGCACGGTGACGCCGGCGGCGACTCCGCCGACCGGGATGACCGATCAGGTCCTGGCCCGCACGACGCCGGATTCCTGGGGCGAGACTGACCGCGCCTCGCTCCAGGCCGGGCAAGTGAAGCCGGATCCTCAGGACCCCAAGGGGCCGCTGCCCGTGGCCGCCGTGGCCACGAAGGACAAGGCGCGCATCGTGGTGTACGGGACCTCGAGTCTCGCCGCCAACCAGTTCCTGAACGTCCAGGGCAACCGCGATTTCTTCCTGAACACGGTCTCGTGGCTGGCCGAGGAAGAGGATCAGCTCGCCATCCGGCCCAAGGAGACTCGGCAGACCCCGGTGTTCCTGACGTCGCAGCAGGCCCAGATGGTCTTCCTGGTGCCGGTCGTCGTCCTGCCCGGCCTCGTCTTGATCGGTGGCGTCGTGGCACTGGTCCGGCGCCGCGCCACGAACTGATCTCCGATGGTATGAGCGCGCAGCTTGAGACCTTCACCACCAGCATCGGTGTGACGCCGCTTCGAGCGCCGGCTGTGCCGCCGCAATTCGTTCTGGGGGAGGTCTCCGACTAACGAAATGCGCTGGCAGACGACGGCAATCCTTGCCGCGATCCTGATCGCGGTCGGCGCCTTCTACTACGTGTACGACGTGCGCATGGCGCCCGAGCGTGAGAAAGAGGCCGCGCGCAAGGGCCGCCTGTGGACGATCGAGCCGGCCGACGTCAACGAGGTCACCATCCGCCGGTCTTCCGACACGCTCACGCTCAAGCGCGAAGGCGACCGCTGGCAGATGCTCGGGCCCGTATCGGCGCGCGGCGACCGCGGGCCCATCGACGACGCGCTCACCACGATCGTCACCGCGAAGATCGACCGCGAGATCACCGCCCAGCCGGCCTCGCTGGCCGACTTCGGCCTCGACAAGCCGGCCGCAGACCTGACCCTGACGACGAAGGACGGCAAGCAGCTCGGCCTCCAGCTCGGCGCCAAGAATCCGACCGGAGTGTGGGTGTACGCGCGCGAGCGCGACAAGCCCGCGGTCTTCGTGATCCCCGACAGCGTGCTCCGCGACAGCACCAGGCCCGCGGTCGACTTCCGCGACAAGACGATTCTCTCCTTCGAGCGCAAGGACGTCACCGGGCTCGACCTCGCCCTGCGCGACGACGCCCTCAGCCTGAATCATGCCGACAAAGGCTGGCGGATCACGCGGCCGCGGGCGCTCGCCGCCGACAACGACGTCGTGAACGATTTCCTCGACAAGCTGCAGAACGCCAGGGTGAAGGAGTTCGTCATCGACGCGCCGAGATCGCTGGAGCCGTACGGGCTCGAGCGCCCCACGCGCGTCGAGGTGCACACGGGGAAGGACAAGGACCGCGCGACCAAGACGCTGCTCATCGGTGCGACCGACGACAAGAAGAAGGGCGTGTACGCGCTGCGCACCGGCGAGCAGAGCGTCATGCTGCTGCCCGAGGACGTCTGGACGGCGCTACCCAAGACCGTCGCGGCGCTACGCGACAAGACGGTGGTGGCGTTCGAGCGCGACAAGGTCACGCGCGTGGACGTCGAGAATCCCCGCGGCGCGTTCACGATCGTGCGCGAAGGCGACCGCTGGCAGATCAGCCAGCCCGAGGCGCTGCCCACCGATCAGCTCGAGGCCGGCGCGCTGGTGATGAATGTGCGAAACCTTCGGGCGCAGGCGTTCCTGAGCGACGACGCGAGCGGCCTGGCCCGCTACGTCGGTAGCCCGCAGGTGAAGGTGACGCTGACGGAGAAAGATGCGCCCCCCACGACGATCCTGCTGGCCCCGTCGACGGAGACCCGCGGCAGTCAGGCCACCGCCTACGCCGGCATCGCCGGCCGCGGCCCCGTCGTCCTGGTCGATGCCAAGGCGCTGACCGATCTCGGCAAGTCAATCACCGAGCTGCGCGATCGGAGCGTGGTCGGTGGTCTCGACGCCAAGGCGGTGAAGCGCCTGCAACTGACCCGCGACGGCAAGGCCGTGCTGCTCGAGCGCCAGGGCGATCAGGAGTGGCGCATGCTCGAGCCCACCCGGCGCGCGGCCAATGCCGGCCGAGTGGACGACGTGCTGTTCGGCGTGCGCGCGCTCAAGTGGAAGGAGATCGTCGCGCCGAAGGGTGAGGACCCGGCGCGCTACGGGCTCGACAAGCCCACGGGCGAGATCACGCTCTTCCGCGGCGACGGCACCGCCATCGTCACGCTGATGGTGGGCAAGAAGGACGGGCAGCGGCTCTACGTGCAGACGAAATCGGCGCCGACGATCTACGCCGTCGAGGCCGGGCAGCTCGAGCTCCCGAAGATTCCCGAAGACTTCCAGGGGTAGCCGCGCGTCAGCGCGGCCGGCCGCCGCCCGCCGGCGTCAGGCCAGCAGGCCGAGCGCGCGGTACTTCGGGGCGACCCGCTCCGAGATCAGGCCGAGGCGCTGGAGCCGCGGCATCAGGTTGTCCTGGAAGAGGAAGCTGTTGAAGTGTTTCGTCGTCATCGAGTTGGCGACGGTGTCTTTCCAGATCTTCTCGCCGTCCCAGCCCATCTCGTTCCACACGCTCTGGATCGAGCGAAAGCCCGTGTGCTCGTCACGCGCGTACATCTGATCGCAGGCATTGACGGTGAAGTCCTCGAGATAGGCGCGCTTGTCCGGATCCATGGCCGGGATGGAGCGGCGCAGCGCGAAGTAGCCGAAGTTGACGTGCCGGCCCTCGTCCTGCAAGACGTAGTCGAGCAGCAGGGTGAGGGTCGGATCGGCGGTCTGGCGGCGCATCACGTTGAACGCGGCGATGGCCAATCCCTCGACGATCATCTGCATGCCCAGGAGCTTCAGCTCCCACAGATTGGTGCTGAGGATCTCGTCGAGCACGGCCTTGAGGAGCGGATCGACCGGGTAGATCTTGTGGAGCTTCTTGACGTAGCGCTCGAAGACCTCGACGTGCCGGCCCTCGTCCACGACCTGGGTCGAGGCGTAGAGCTTGGCGTCGAGCTCGGGGATGGAATTCACGAGCTGACCCCGGAACGCTTCCTTCACGTTGAGGACCGGGCCCTCGGTTCCTACCGGCCGCGACCAGTCGATCGCCGTCGAGCCATTCCATTGATTCTTCTTGGCCGTCTCGTAGAGCGTCGTCAGCTCGTCGTGTGTGGGCTCGTAGTCGTAGTCCCACAGGGTCTCGAGCTGGTAGGTCACTCGTCGGGCCGCGGCTTGGTCTGCTGTGGTCATCCCATCGCCTCGCTAATGAGCTCGCCCCAGGAATGAACGACGGTTCAGTGTCAGGAGTCTAGCGCACCCGGCGAGCGTGCGCTACTATTCGACCGTGGACGATCGAGCCATATATCTCAAGCAGATGGAACTCGGGCCGATGCAGAACTTCGTCTATCTGATCGGCGATCCGGTGGCCCGCGAATGTGTCGTCGTCGACCCGGCGTGGGAGATCGACACGATCGTCGAGACGGTCGCCGCCGACGGCATGACGCTCAAGGGCGCGCTGGTCACGCACACCCATCAGGATCACGTCGGCGGCAGCCTAGCGGAATGGGGAATGCCGGGACGCATCCCCGGCGTCGAAGAGCTGCTCGGCAAGGTGGCCACCAAGGTCTACGTCCACAAGGCCGAGCGCGAGTTCCTCCGCGGCTTCGGCTCCGACCTCGTGAAGGTGGACAACCACGACACGCTCGACGTCGGCCGGCTCACGCTGACCTTCATGCACACGCCCGGGCACACGCCGGGGTCGCAGTGCTTCCTGGTCGACGGCCGGCTGATCTCCGGCGACACGCTCTTCATCGGCGCCTGCGGCCGGACCGATCTGCCGGGCAGCGATCCGAGCGAGATGTACTACTCGCTCACCCAGCGACTCGCCGCACTGCCCGACGAGACGGTCCTCTTTCCCGGGCACAACTACGGTGGGGACTCGTCCACCATCGGCCGCGAGAAGCAAGAGAACCCGTTCATGCGGTACGCATCCCTGGGCGATTTTCTCCGCACGATGGGTGGCGGCCGCATCATCACGCCGTAGCGCTCAGGACGTTCCGCCCGGGAGCCACGCGAGCCCGTACATCAGGCGGTAGAGGTTCACGGTCGTCTCGGCGGCTATCTTGCGTTCCCACGTCGGCCAGAACTCGCGGAGCGCGCCCTCGACGTCCGGGTCAGCGACCTCGAGCAATGCCAGGAACGGTGTCGACGCACTGACCTCGCCGACGATCCTGCGCTCCTCGGTGAGGATCGACGTGCTCGCGCTCTCAGCGACATAGGTCGCCCATGCGCTGACGCCCGCGAGGTCACGCACGGTCGCCGCGGCATCGGCTTCGAACCACTGGCGCACGTACGGACCGCGGCCCGAATCGGGCTGGATGCGGACCGTCAGCACGTGAGTGGCCACCGCGTCCGTCTCCGCGAACGCCAGGCGCCGGTAGACCGAGCGAATCATCCCGCGGAACGCTGACAGCGAGCGGCGGGTCCATTCAGTGGGATCGTTCAAGCGCTCGATGTACGGGGGACTCGAGAGCACGCTGCTGTCCCGTGTCTCGTAGAGCGTGAAGAAGCGCGGACCGTCACCGGTCACGGCGTAGCGCCGGCCGCGCAGGAAGCCAGGAACGGAGAGGCGCTCGGGCAGGTGCTGGCGTGGATACCACGCCTGGACCTCGTGCTCCCCCGATGGATCCACGTCGAACCAGATCGCCAGCACCGCTCCGCCGATCATCGGCGCCCTCCGGACCTCGTCGTGCCACGCACCTGTCGGATCCGCCCCGTGACGCTCAGCGGGCACGTGGCGTAGTAGACGACCGCGGCGACGACGTCCTCGAGCCGCACCGGCCGCCCGCGGGTCACCGCGGCCCACCGTGCGCGCGAGAAGCCGGCGGGGCGCAGGACCGCGCCCGGGGCGACGCAATTCACCGCGATGTGCCGATCGCGCAGCGCCACCGCCAGCGCCCGGGTCAGCGCGAGGACACCCGCCTTGGACAGCGTGTACGGAATATACCCGGGCCAGGCACCCGTCGCGCCCGCATCACCGACGTTGACGATGTGGCCGCACTCCATCGTGTGCGCGGCGGCCTGACTGGTGAAGAAGGCGGCACGGAGGTTGAGGTCCAACAGGCGATCGTAGGCGGCCGGCGTCGTCGTCGCCAGCGGCGTCCGCACGAAGACGGCGGCGTTGTTGACGAGGACGTCGAGGCCGCCGAGCGCCCGCGCGGCCTCACGGACCAGACGGCCGGCCGCGCGTGGATCGGCGAGGTCGGCGCGGAGGGCCACGGCGCGCGCTCCGGCGGCGGTGAGCTGCCGCACGGTGGTGGCCGCCTCGCGCCGCGAGCGGTGATAGCCGATCGCCACGTCCATCCCACGATGTGCGAGGGCGAGCGCGATCGCCTGACCGAGCCGGACGGCCCCGCCGGTCACGAGCGCATGCCGCCGTTTCTTGACGCGTCCCCGTCGCTGTGTTGTGATCACGAGTGCCTCATCATGGAACGCTCCGGGATCAGGAACTGGCTCAAGGTCCGAATGATCACCGGATTCTTCGTCACCGTCCCTGCCGTGGCCACCGCGTGGATCCTGTGGGTCTTCTGGAGTCGCATCGACGACATCTTCGGTCCCATGTACGAGCGCGCTTTCGGGCGTCCGGTCCCCGGCCTCGGCTTCATGACGGCCGTGACGGTCATCTTCCTGATGGGTGCGCTCGCGCGCAACGTCGTCGGCCGGCGCGTCCTCGGCTGGGCTGACGCCGTCCTCGAGCGGTTACCGGTCTTCGGGCGCCTCTACCCTTCGGTCAAGATGCTGGTCGATGCCTTCTCGCCAGAGCGTCGCAGCGGCTTCAAGGCCGTCGTCCTCGTGCAACATCCGCGCGAGGGCGGTTGGGCCTTCGGCTTCGTGACCAGCGAGGTCGTGGTCGAAGCGCCGACCGGCAAGCAGGAGATGAACACGGTCTTCGTTCCGACCAATAACCTCTACCTGGGCGACGTGATCCTGGTTCCGCGCGCCGACGTCCTCCACACGGGGCTCAGCGTCGAGGAGGGCATCCGGGTCATCCTGTCAGCCGGCACCGTGACCCCGTCCCGCCTGCCGCGCTTCTAGCGCACGGCTCCAGTCCGCGACGGCCTGGCCCAGAGGGTAGAGCTTGCCGAAGAAGAAGTGGTTCGCGCCCTCGATGACCTTGATCTCGGCCGAGGGAAGCCGCCGGCCGAGCGCGTGGAGCGCCGCGACCGGACAGTACTCGTCGTGATCGCCGGCGACGACCAGCAGACGGGCCGTGAGGGAAGCCAGCGCGGCAAACGGCTCGTCGCCCGTCATCGCCACGGGGGGCGCGACCAGGGCCACGGCGGTCAGCGGAGGCGCTTCAGCCCGCTCGCCGGCAACACGGGCGGCCACGGCCGCACCGAAGGAGTAGCCGGCGAGTCCGAGCGGCGCGCCCGACGGCAACACCGAGGCGAAATGGGCGAGCGCAGCCGTCACGTCGTGCCGCTCGTCGCGGCCCTGGCCGTGCTGGCCCGTGGAGGCACCGACGCCGCGGAAGTTGAAGCGCAGCGTGGCCAGCCCGAGCTCCCGGCACACCTCGGCGACCCGGACTACGACTGGATTGTCCATGTCGCCGCCGTAGAGCGGGTGAGGGTGGCAGATCACGACACCGCCCGGGGGGGTAGAGGGAAGGCTGATCCGCGCCTCGAGACGGGCACCATCGCACGTGGCCAGCGTTGCTTCGTCTTCGGATATCATACGGCCGAGAGAATAACGGGGGGCTCCTCTCCCGTCCAATCGATGTGCTGACCTGTTTCCGCACGCGGCGGCGCCTCGGGGCCTACCTCGACGGTGCCTTGGAACCCGGGGTCACCCGGACGGCCGCGGCCCACGTTGCCGGGTGTGCGCGCTGTCAGGCCGAGGTCGACGCTCTCCATCGACTCCGGAGCTCGCTTCGGGAGACCCTGTCGGTAGCGCTTCCGGCCGATTGGACCGGTTTCTGGCCGGGCGTCGTGCGGGGCATCGAGCGTGAGCGGCAGGCGGCTGCGGCACCGGCACGACAGTCGTGGCAGGGTCGACGTGGGTTCAGGCATCCCCGCGTCGCGTTCGGAAGCGCGCTCGCCGCTGCGGCGATCGGGGCCTTCACCCTGTGGCAAGTCATGGCTCCAACTCCTGCGCCGGCCGAGCCGGTCGTCGTGCATGCCGCAGCCTCCGAGCATCCAGGAGCCAGCGTCATGGTGTACTCGCCGCCTGAGCGAGATCTCGCGGTCGTGTGGGTCTTCGACTCCGAGTAGCCCGCCGGGCCGAGAGACTTCGCCACCCCGACGAACTTCTTCTGCCGTCGTTCTCGCTCGTTGCCGAGGCTTGGTCGGCTAGCGGTCTTTGAGGGCGGTGAGACGCTCGCGGGCCATCGGCGTCTCCTCCGCCTGCGGGAAATTGTCGACCAGATACTGAAGACGGGCCTGGGCGACCTGCGGCTGCTTCAGCTCGATGAGCGCGAGCGCTTCCTTGTAGAGTGCCGCGGGCGTCTTCTCGCCGCGCGGATAGTTCGCGACGACCTTCCGAAACTCCTGGATCGCCTTCCCGAGTTCTTCCTGGGCGCGCTCGGACTTTGCGCCATCGGTGAAGCCGCGGGCCAGGCTGAAGTACGCCTCGCCGACCCAGTACTGAGCGTTGCCGGCGAGCTTGTGGTCGGGGAAGCGTCGGATGAACTCCCGGAAGTTGGTGATCGCGAGCTGATAGGCGC
>WNGN01000922.1_pt1 | contig 18892 bp, 17 predicted proteins | sample 5400561 | NCBI WGS metagenome assembly WNGN01 (sample SAMN13153379, study PRJNA577476) | soil metagenome | isolation source: 115 cm soil or saprolite under Garry oak tree replicate 2 | place: USA:California | collected 2016-06-15
GTGCCCGGGGTTGGCGGCGGGCAGCATGATCAGCTCGGCGGACGGGGCGTAGCGGGCGAGGTCGCCGTGCAGGCGGGCGGTGGTGAGCACGGTGACCGCGTGCACCGCGGCGGCCAGCGCGGCCCGGGGCGGGCGCGGCAGGCCCCAGTCGCCGGGGTTGCAGGTGGGCAGCACGTAGATGCGCCGGGCGCCGAGCGCGACGGCGTGCGAGACCGGGTGTTGTCGGCGATCCCGCCATCGGCCAGGAGCCGGCCGCGCCAGCGGACGGGCGGCAGCACGCCGGGGATGGCCGCGGCGGCGAGCACCGCGTCGACCGCGGGGCCGTCGAACAGGCGCACCTCGGTCCCGGGCAGCAGGTCGAAGGCGACCAGGTGCAGCGGGATGGCCGCCTGCTCCAGCCGCTCGAATTGCAGGTGCCGGGTGGCGAGCCGGCGCAGCGCCTGGTCGGGGATCAGGTGGTCGCACCGGCCGGCCAGGCCGCCGAGGAGCGTGGCCGGGCGGAGCGGGAGGACGTCGGTGCGCCGCAGCCCGCGCCAGAGGGCGGCCAGTTGTTCGGCGGTGGCCACGGTCGGAGGCCGGGAGGCGAGGAACGCGGCGTTCAGGGCCCCGGCCGAGGTGCCGATGAGCAGGTCAGGCGCGATCCCGCGCTCGTACAGGGCGTGGACCATCCCGGCCTGCATGGCCCCGAGGGCGGCGCCGCCTGCCAGCACGAACGCGGTGCGCGGCTCGCACGCCACGGGGTCGGCCGTGCTGGTGCTCATCGGCGGTCAGCCCTGACCGGCCGGGTCCAGGCGGCCGTCGGCTCCCCGCCGCGGCGGGTGCGCTCGGGCCCGGGTGCGGGCAGGCGGTGGCCGCGACGCGTGCCGACGACGACGATGAGCAGGGCGAGGATAGCGCTGAGCAGCAGGCCGGTGGCCGCGGCGGCCAGGGTGACCGCCTCCACGGTCAGGGCGGCCGCGTGCCGGACGCGGTCCCGCCTGGCGGGTACCTGCTCCCAGGAGGGCATCGCCTGGCCTGCGGTGAGCTTGCCCGAATATGCCCAGCATCGCGGCGAGCTGGGGGTCGGCCCGGAGCAGGCCGGACTCGATGCGGTGAAGCTGGCGCTGATGTAGGTGGCTAAGGCTCATAACATGCTCCTGAACTGCGGGCCTGCCGCTGGTGTGAGCGCACGGCGCGAGGTCGTCCGGTGCCCCGGGGTGCGGGTCCTGGCCCCCGGTCAGGACCCGCACCGTCCGGGTGATCAGCGGCGGCCCGGCCGCCGCAGGGCGGCGGCGGCCAGGCTGGCGGCGGCCAGGGCGATCAGCACCCCGCCGGCCCAGCTGTTGGACCAGTACATCGAGTCGGCGATGGGGTGCTTGTGGTTGAGGATGGGCCCGGCGATGATCAGCCAGACGCCGAGCAGCGCGCTGCCGGACTGCAGGCCGGCGAACCCGCGCGGGTCGGCCAGGGCGAAGGCGCCGACGGCGGCCACCGCCAGCCCGGAGATCAGGTTGACGGCGGTGGCGTTGCCCCCGGCGTACTGCAGGGTGATGACCCACGGGGAGAGGGCGACCCACAGCCCGGTCAGCATGCCGAGCGCGGCGGCCGCCTGGGCGCCGACGCCGCGCCAGGTGGCCGGCAGCGGGTACCCGCCCGCCGCGCCCGCGACGGACGGGCCGAACGGGACGGTCTCCGGGGACGCGCCGTTGCCGTCCGGGCGGCGGATCAGTGGCGTGTTCATGACATGTTCCTTTCTTTTCTTCGTTCCGTCGGCGGACGATGACCGTCGCGCCGTGACGTTCGTGACGAGCCGGGGAGGGGCGCGGGGCCGCAGCCGTGCCGGGCGGCGGGACCGCTCGCCCCTGGCTCGGGCGGTGACCGGGCGCTGGCTGCGTGGCCTGCCGCTGTCTGCGGGTCCTGCTGGCTGGGCAGGCTCTGGGGTGAGCACGCGCGGGCTTGATGCCCCGGCGGGCAGGACGGCCAGGAGCCGGCCAGGGACGTGCTGCGCGTGCGCCTGCGGCGGATGCCGCCTGCCGTGGGCTGGGCGGCTGCCCCGGGGCCGGCGGCGGGGGTGCCTGCGGGCGCAGCGGGGCCGGCGGCCGGGCGGCCCGGGCTGGGTGGCGGCGGGTGAGGACAGCGGCCGTGACGGCGCCGGCGGCGCCGGGTGCCCAGTACCCGGCGACCCGGTAGACGATGACGGCGGTCAGCGCGGTGGCGGGGTGGGTGCCGGTGAGCGCCAGCGCGCCGAGCACGCCGCCTTCCATCCCGCCGAGCTGGCCGGCGGCGTAGGCCAGCAGCAGCCCGCGCCACGGCACGGGCGTGCCGACCGTCTCGAACGCGGCGGCCAGCAGCCCAGCTTCGGCCAGCATGCTCAGCGTGCTGGCCGCCAGCGCGGCGGCGCCCCGGCGGGGCCCGAGCCGGTGGCGGGCCAGCCCGGCCAGGCCGGCAGCCAGCCGCCACCGCCACCGCGACCGGCCGGCGTGACGGGCCAGCCACCGGGCCGCCGCGCCGGCCCGGCGCGCGGCCAGGGCCGCGGCGGTGATCGCGGCGAGCGTCGCGGCGCCGCCGAGGAGCAGCCACCAGCGGGCGGCGGCGGCGCCGACGGCGAGCACGGCCAGGGCCGCGATCGTGGAGGCCACCCCGCCGGCCAGCACCGCCCACACCCCGGCGCTGCCGCTGGCGGCGTCCCGGCGGCGGTACTGCCGGCCTGCCAGGCGCCGGGCACCGGCCGCGGCCAGCCGCTGGCGCTGCGCCATCACCAGGCCGGCCACGCAGACGGCCGCGGCGGCGCCCAGCCACGGCAGCCGCAGCCGGTGCGCGAGCGCCACCCGCACGTCCGCCTAGACCGCCGGGGCGCGCAGCGCGATCAGCACGGCGGCCGCCCCGGTGACCACCCACGCCCACCGCCGGGCCAGCCGCCGCCACCAGCCCGCCGGTGGCGGGTTGCCGCGCCAGGACCGAAGGCGGGCGAGGCGGCCGCTGGCCCGGCGCCGCCCGGCTCGGGCTCGGTGGCATCCGGCCTGGTGGTGGCGCGGGTGGCGAGCAGGCCCAGGGCGGTGATGGCCAGGCCGGCGGCGGCGGCGGCGAGGAAGTGGTTGGCCGTGGCGAGCACGTCCAGGGTGGTGGCCGCGGGGTAGAGCCAGGCCAGGTGCCGCCGTCGGCCGCGGGTGGCGGCGACGAGGGCGGCGGCGCACCAGGCGGCCCAGGCCACGTGCAGGCTGGGCATGGCGGCGTACAGGTTGACCTGGCTGTCCGGGCCGTGCGGGCGCCCCACACCGAGGATGCGGTAGCGGACCAGGACGTCGGTCATGCCCGGCACGGCGAACCGGGGCGGGGTGGCCGGCCAGGTCCAGAACACCACGTTGGCGGCGGTGATGGCCAGCACCAGCGCCGAGCGCAGCGGCCCGAACGCGGCCGGGCGGCGCAGCCACAGCCAGGCCAGCACCAGCGGGGTGATGATGAAGTGCGCCAGCCCGTAGTAGTACCCGGCCGTCTCGGCGAGCACCGGGCGGGCTGCGGCCGGGTGGTTGAGCGACGGCTCGATGTCCAGGTGCAGCCACCGCTCGGCCCGCCACAGCCCGGCCGCGTGCGCGATCGCGGCCGGGCGGCTGGCCCGTACCGCCAGCCGGACCAGGGCGTAGCCGGCGTACCCGGCCGCGATGATGGCCACCTCGGCCGCGGCGGGCAGCCGCGGCCAGGCCAGGCCGACCCGGCGACGCCGGCCAGGCCCGGGCACCAGGCCCGTTCCGGCCCGCGCTCCCGCGGCCGAGCCCGTGCGCTTGTCACGGCGACTCCGTAGGCCCGGGCCGCTACGCGTCGCTGGGCGGTGCCGGCACCGGGCCGCCCAGCGCGTTGCGCCGGGCCGGCGCCGCGACACCATCGGTGGTGGCCGCACTCACCGGTGTGCTCCGTCATCGCTCGTGGGCCGGGTCAGACCGGGAAGGTGACCCCGGTCAGCTCTTCGGAGGCTGTCCACAGGCGGCGCTGGATGGCGGTGTCGCGGGATTGCCCGCTGGAACGGGCCAGTTCCGGGTAGCCCCGGGTCCCGAGCAATCGGCCCGGGCCGTAGTACTGGCCGCCGAGCACGCCGGGGCCGGTCGCGGCGCGCAGCACGGGCAGCGCGCCCATCGCCGGCTTCTGGCTGATCAGCCGGGCGAGAGCGGCGGAGGCCGCGGACGAGTTGCGGGTCAGCTCGGTGTTGGCGAGGCCCGGGTGGGCGGCGACCGCGATGGTAGTGGTGGTGGTGGCCGCGCTGGACAGTCGGCGTTGCAGCTCGTAGGTGAACATCAGGTTGGCCAGCTTGGATTGGCTGTACGCGGCCACCCGGCGGTAGGACCGCTCGCCCTGCAGGTCGCCGAAGTTGATCCGGGCCCGGAGGCGGTGCGCGGTGCTGCTGACCGTCACGACGCGGGAGCCGGGCACCGGCAGCATTTGCTCGAGCAGCAGCCCGGTGAGGGCGAAGTGCCCCAGGTGGTTGGTTCCGAACTGCAGCTCGAACCCGTCCCGGGTGGTCTGCTGGGGGGTGAACATCACCCCGGCGTTGTTGATCAGCAAGTCGATCCTGGGGTGCTGGGCCCGCAGCTCGCGTGCGGCGGCGCGGATGGAATCCAGCGAGGCCAGGTCGAGGGGCTGGACCATGACGTTCGCGCCGGGGGCGGTAACGGCGATGCGGTCGGCGGCGCGCTTGCCCTTGTCGGTGTCCCGCACGGCCAGCACCACCGACGCGCCGCGCGCGGCGAGGACCCGGGCGGTCTCGAACCCCAGGCCGGTGTTCGCGCCGGTGACCACGGCTAGCCGGCCGTGCTGGCCGGGCACGTCACCGCTCGTCCACTTCGCCGTCATGATTCCTCCAGGTCCCGTTGCTAACTACGACGTACGACTCAGCACTATAATAAATAAAGTTGACACTTGTAAAAATAAATCTTACGGTGGCTTCCATGAAGCACTACGAGCAGGCATGCGCCATCGCCAGAGCCCTGGACGTCGTCGGCGAACGGTGGAGCCTGCTGCTCGTCCGGGAGCTGACCCTGGGCCCGCGCCGGTACCGCGACCTCGCCGCGGGCCTGCCGGGCATCCCCAGTAACGTCCTGGCCGCCCGCCTGAAGGACCTGCAGGCCGCCGGCGTCCTCACCCGGCGCACCCTGCCGACGCCGACAGACGTGACCGTTTACGAGCTGACCGACGCCGGCCGGGCGCTGCAGCCCGCACTCAAAGAGCTGCTGGACTGGGGCCGACGCTACGCACCGGAACCGTCCCCCGACGACGCGGCCCAGCCCGGCTGGGGACTGCTGGGCGCCGCGGGCCGGCCGGCCGCACTGCCCGCCGGGCAGACGTGCGAGCTGCGGGTCGGACCGGAGTTCTTCTACCTCGGCTCCGACGCGGGCAGGCTCACCGTCCGCCGCGGTCCGGCGCCGGATGGCGACGCGGTGGTCACCATGCCCGCGGGCACCCTCTACAGCCTCCTGACCGGCCACACGACGGTGAGCGACGCCGTCCGGCTCAGCGCCGTCGACGGCGACACCGCGATCGCCCGCCGCGCCCTGGAGCCGCTCGCCGCAGCACTCACCAGGCCGGCACCCGCCACGTAAGGAGCCATGCGGGAATCAGCCCGCGCCACCCGGCAGCAAATCAACGTTAGGAGAAATCGCATGTCCGAAACACGATCCAAGACCACCCGGGCGGCCGCACCCGGCGATGTGGCTGCCGGCGGCCCGCGCTTGGGCCTGGCCCTGCTGGTGCTGGCGACCGCGCAGCTGATGGTGGTGCTGGACGCGACCATCGTCAACGTCGCGCTGCCGCACATCCAGCGGGCGCTAGGCTTTTCCGGGTCCGGCCTGGAATGGGTGGTCAACGCCTACGCGCTGACCTTCGGCGGGCTGCTGCTGCTCGGCGGCCGGGCCGGGGACCGGTTCGGCCGCCGCAAGATGTTCATCGCCGGGCTGCTGCTGTTCTCCGCCGCCTCCCTGGCCGGCGGGTTCGCCACCTCCCAGGCCTTTCTGCTCACCGCCCGCGCCATCCAGGGCGCCGGCGGCGCGCTGGTCGCCCCGGCCGCGCTGGCGCTGATCACCACCACCTTCCCCGAAGGCCCGCCGCGCACCCGGGCGTTCGGTGTGTACGCCGCGATGAGCATCGCCGGCGGCGCGATCGGCCTGATCGGCGGCGGCCTGCTGACCACCTACGCCTCGTGGCGGTGGGTGCTGTTCGTCAACGTGCCGATCGGCGCCGCGGTCGCGCTGGCCGCCCCGCGGGTGCTGGCCGAGACCCCGCGCCGCCGCGGCCGGTTCGACCTGCCCGGCGCGATCACCGGCACCGCCGGGGTCACCGCCCTGGTCTACGGCCTGGTCAGCGCCGCCACCAGCCCCAACGGCGTCTCCCACTGGGGTGATACCAAGGTCCTCGCCGCGCTCGCCGCCGCCGCGGTGCTGCTCGCCGCGTTCGCGGTCATCGAGACCCGCAGCCGTTACGCCCTGCTGCCCATCCGGCTGCTGCGCGACCGCACCCGCACCGGCGCCTACCTGAGCTACGGCGGGGTGGGCCTCTTCATCTTCAGCATGTTCTTCTTCCTCACCGTGTTCATGCAGGCCGTCTGGGGCTACTCCGCCCTGAAGACCGGCGTCGCCTACCTCCCGTTCACCGCAGCCCTGTTCATCGGAGCCGGGGCCGTCGCCCAGCTCGTGCCCCGGATCGGCGCCCGCCCGATCCTGCTCGCCGGCTCCGCGGCCGCCGCCGGCGGCCTGTACTGGCTGTCGCGGATCAGCGAGCACGCCACCTACGCCAGCGCGGTGCTCGGCCCGACCATGGTCATCGGCGCCGGCGCCGCCCTGCTGTTCGTCACGCTGTCCCTGGTCGCGCTGAACCGCGTCGCCGAAGCCGACTCCGGGGTGGCCTCCAGCCTGCTCAACACCGGCCAGCAACTCGGCGGCTCCCTCGGCCTGGCGCTGCTCGGCACGGTGGCCTGGACCGTCGTCGCCAACAGCATCCACGCCCAGGCCGCCCGCGCCGCCGCCGCTGCCGCGCGGGCCGGGCACCCGGTGCACCCAAGCGCGGCGCAGCTCACCGCGGCCTATCACCACGCCCTCGCCACCGGGTTCGGCCGCGCGTTCCTGGTCGCCGCCGCGATCGCGCTGCTCACCCTGATCATCAACCTCGCCGTGATCCGGGTCCGCCGCGCCGACCTCGCCGGCGCCCAGCAACCCGAAGCCGCCGCGCCCGCCCACCCGGCACCACCGCAGTAACAGCAGCAAAAGACACAAAGGAAGCCCGCTATGTCCAAAACAATCCTGATCACCGGCGCCAGCAGCGGCTTTGGCCGCGACACGGCGGAGACCCTGCGCCACGCCGGCCACTCCGTGTACGCCTCGATGCGCGGTGTGCAAGGCAAGAACCGCGTGGCGGCCGAGGCCCTACGCAAGTTCGGCGTCAAGACCGTGGAGCTAGACGTCAGCGACGATACGTCTGTCGAAGCCGGCGTCAAGACAGTGCTGGCCGAGGCCGGCAAGATCGACGTGCTTGTCAACAACGCCGGTATCGCCTCGGCCGGCGTAACCGAAGCCTTCACTACGGAACAGGCGAAGGCGATCTTCGACACGAATGTCATCGGCCTGCTTCGCGTCACCCGCGCCGTGCTCCCCTCCATGCGCCGGCAGCACGATGGCCTGATCATCAACATCGGCTCGATCCTCGGCCGCGTGACGTTCCCCTTCGTCGGCATTTACAGCGCGAGCAAGTTCGCGGTCGAAGCGCTGACCGACAGCCTCCGCTACGAAGTCTCGCAGCTCGGCGTCGAGGTCGTGGAGGTGCAGCCGAGCGGATACCCGACCAACTTTTTCACCAACATTCAGACGCCCGCAGGCATCGAAGTCACCGAGTCCTATGGCGAGGTCGGTCACATCCCCGACGCCATGCTCACGTCCTTGACATCGACGTTCGAGGGCAAGGACGCCCCGAATCCGCACGAGGTCGCGGAGGCCATCGTCAAGCTCGTCGGTCAATCCAAGGGCACCCGCGCTGTCCGCACCGTCGTTGGCGCGCCGTTCGGCTCCGACCAGGCCAACGAAGACGTCGCGCCCGTGCAATCCAAGGTGGTCGAGGCCCTCGGCCTCAGCCACCTCGAAAAAGTCGCCTGATGAATCGGCCCTCGAGGAACAACGGAGCGAAAAGTACCGGCACGCTCTGATCGCTGTGGTCAGTATCGGTCTTCGGGCAGGTGTCAACCGGGCGGGGCCGATGCCTAGCTCTCGTCCCACCTGGTAGCTCATGCACGAATATGTCGGCCGTGATCAAACTTGTGGCCTGCAGAAACTCCAGGTAGCGCCACTCACCGTTCCGTTGTTCCTCGAGGGCCGCATCCAGGAACCGTTCGGATTCAACCTCGACAGCGGCACCACCTGCCGACTCTCGCAGCCCACCGACCTGACCGGCACCGACCCACTGCTGGCCAAGCTCGCCAGCAACGGCGGGCCAACCCAGACCCAGGCGCTGCAGCCCGGCAGCCCCGCCATCGACCGTGGCGGCACCAGCGCCAACGGCTGCCCGCCCACCGACCAGCGCGGCGTCCCCCGGCCGCGAGGCCCAGCCTGCGACATTCGGAGCATTCGAACTCGCCCAATGAAAGCATGCCTCCACACGCCGAAGTGGCGACGCATACTCATCTGTGAAGAGGAGGCCGCAGCGGCCAGCGGACCGCTGCGGCCTCCCACGGCCAATGCCTGGCCGCGGCAGCCATACCAGCGCGGATGTACAGGGTGAGGAACCGTGCCGTGGTGGAGGTGACGATATAGGCGTGGCAAAGGCGCCCTGGCAGCACCGCCACGGTGCCAGGCCCGGTGGTGTGTTCCTGCTCGCCCACAAATACCCGGAGTTCACCGTCCAGCACGCAAAATCCCTCATCGTTGCGGTCGTGCACGTGGACCGGGATGGCGTTGCCGCGCCGGGCAAGGTTATCGGCCAAGACGAAGGCCCCACCGGTCTGCTCCGCTAACGCGCACCCGTGGCAGCCGCCCAAGAATCAGATGGCCACCTGAGTCTCCGGGCCGGAGATCACGCTTCGGGTCAGGGCGGCAAGGATTCTGTCCTGGCTCGCCTCCTTCCAGGCTGGCCGCCGGCCCGTACCCGGCCGCCGCGCTCAGATACAGAACATCCCATTTGACGCGCACCTTCAGATCAGCGCCAGCATGGCCACCGAGCACAATCAGGCGGGTAGGCGCGCATTCTCCCTGTACAGTCTCCATCACTTAATGTGACGGATCTTGCGGAGCCGGCACTGGCTGCCGTGAGACGAGCGCCGGCCGCATCTCCGTGCAATGCGTGCTTTCTGGGCATCCAGGTGTGGCATCTGCGCAGGTAGAACGCTGCCGCGGCCCGAGCAGGCCACCTTTGATCCGGCAAGCTTGGGGACGAGTTCAGCCTCAGCGGGCTTAATGACGGTTGCACCGGTACAGTCGGCGGTGGCAATGCGCGGCCGAAAGACCGTCTGCTCGGCGTAGCAGGGCAGCGTGGGCTGACGGACGGCGTCGGCCAGGGTAGCCACCGTGTCCCGCCTGGGTCCTCGGCTGGGTGTTGCCTAGAACCAGCCTTGACGGCCGGATGTTAACCGGCGACCTTTTGACCCGGAGACAAGTGCGCTCGGGTGGACGACGCCTTAGGTGGGCTCGGCAGGCCCCCGATAACCAGGGGCGTTATGTCTCCCACACGCCGCACCACAGCGGGTTTCATCGAACTGATGGGAGCACGTTGCGCTCCCATCAGCCGCTCACAGTCTTGTCTCTGAGTTCGAAATCAGGCTCTGACCAGTCGGGACGGCCGGATTTGAACCGGCGACCCCTTGACCCCCAGGAAAGCATCCATATCCCCGCCACCAGGGTACTTCCGTGTTCTCGCAGGTGACACCGCGCACAGGCGAGCACGACAGAGCCGTAGAGCGCCCTGGAGAGCGCTGGTGATTCCCATCTTGTTCCCAGCCCCAGCCGCGTTACCTGCTCAGCTTCATGAGCATCGCATTTGTCACGATCTGCCCGGGACAGCTGTCGCCTGGATAGCGATCGTTACGAAGGGTGAACGCATGATCCGGCCACAGCCGGAAGCTTCAGGCGTACAGCGCGCCCTGCCGATTCCGCGCGGTCGGACGCTGCTGTCAACTGCGCAGGTCGCGGCCCGGGTGACGGGCAGATAAACCAGTTCGGTGCGCTGTCGGTGCCCGGTGAGCAGAAGCAGGTATTTCTGAATGTCCGGAGACGAGTAAGAGTGGGACCTGCCCCAGCGGTCCACGCCGAGACGAAACCACATTGCGGGGGCCAGCCCGTGTAGGACTTTCGCGGCGTCTTGGCGACGGGCAGGCTACAGGCTCAGGCCACCTCTGTCGCGGGCCGCGTCGGCGGGGCGTTATTGGGCTGGGGTGGGTGGCACATACCGGGCGAGCGGCCCCTCCCACGCTGTGCTGCTGACGAAGTTGCCTCCACCGGGCAGTTCGGCCCAGAAGGTTTTGAATGCTTCGCCGGCGAAGTGAGCTTTCAGATGGTCTTCGCTTTCCCACAGCTCGGTCAATATGAACCGGTTTGGGCGGTCGAGGCCGGTGGTAAAGCGATAGAGAATGCACCCGTTCTCCTGCTGCGTCGCGGCCGTCGTCCGCCGTGCAAGCTCGGCAACGTTCTCCCGCTCGACGGCCGCTGTTTCAAAGATGAGTTCTATGAGGATCATGGTTGTGAGTCCTTTCCGCTGATTGGCCGGCCGGCGGTTTGATCTTCTCGGGCGTCGCGGTATGGACTTCGGTGAAGGACGAAACTCGTCGGTCGGCCCGCTGCACAGGCCGCGGTGTTGTCGTCAGCTTGCCGTCATGTGGAGTCTTGGGCGGTGTCCTGCCCTCGTCCTGCCCTGCCCAGTCCTTATAACTTCCGGTAGAGGTCGAAGTAGCGACATCGCCCTCGGCAGGGTGGCCCTGCGGGTGAGGGCTGGGCATGATGTCGTTGCCCGGCGAGGACGGCCCGGGAACCCCGGGCTTGCTGCGGTATGCAGGGACGGTCCTGAGCTGTCGTGACCGTCGCGGACGGCGAACCCGGCGCTGCTCGTCGGCTTTTGTCCGGGGACGCTCACCGGCTGATGAAGAACTCGGTCAGCGCCGGTGCGAGGTGTTCAGCGTCTACCCCGTGCCAGGTGCCGGGCAGGAAACGGGCAGAAGCGTTCGGCAGAGCCTCAGCTACTCCCTGGGCCCAGTTGCGCAGCCGGTCATCGCTGCCCTCGCTGGCAACCACCAGGGCGGGGGTGCTGATAGCGGCCAGCCGGTCCGGTGACAGTGAGCCGGGGATGAGGCTGTCGTAGACGAGCGTGTGCACCGTGGCTTCCAGGGCGGGCCAGAGGGGGCTCTCGCGCATCCCGGCGATCATCTCGGCCGGCACGCCGATGCCGTTCAGCCAGCGTTCGTACGCTTGGCCGCGCCGGCCCGTGATGATGAGTTTGGCGACCTCGCCGCTGATGCCCGAGGGGGGTGGCGGCGTGACCTCGACCCGCAGCGGCGGTTCGAGCAGGGAAACCTTCGCGATGCCGATTCCGTGCTCGGCGGCGAGCAGGCCCAGTATCGCCCCGGAAGAGAACCCGTGTACGAACGCGGACCCGCCGGCGAGGTCGATGAGTGCCTGCAGGTCGTCGATCTCCCGGTCGACGGCATAGGGCAGCGTGTCGGTGCTGGCTCCCTTTCTGCGGCGGTCATAGGTGAAGACCGTGAAGCGCTGCGAGAGCGCTTCGGCCAGCTGCGGCATAGGACTGAACCCGCGGAAGTTCCCTGCGGCATCCACCAAGATCACCGCCGGACCAGTGCCCACCCGCTCGAATGCGATCGACGTGCCGTCCCTGGAGGTGACTCTGCCGATTTCGGTGCTGTTCATCGAGGTGACCCTCCTTATGTTCTGGTCCTGCGCTTGACTTGCCCAGCCATGGGTCAGCCGGCGGCCTGTGGCGGCCGGGCCGGCTCCATGAACGGTTGAGCCGAAGCTGAGGTCGCCGCGGTCGTTGTCTGGCGGATGAGTTCGGCGGCGATGGGTGCGGGGCACACGACTCCTCTTCAGGCTGGCTGGGTCGGCATACCAGGTGGCGTCCTGCCGCGCTGGCGATGAAGCCGTCTAGCGTGCTGGCCGTGGGCAGGAAGACTTTCAGCACTGGGGTTGTGCGTGACCGGGTGGCAGGCGGTCATATCCGGGTGCCCTGGCCCCGGGCCCGGCGAAGGAGCCAGGTTGCGGCGGCGCAGGACCGCGATCGCCACGGCGGCCAGGCCCGCGGCGAAGGCGAACAGGTAGCCGCCGGGCGCGCCACGGGCATCGATCAGGCGGCCGGCCAGGGGCGCGCCCAGGGCGGTCCCGGTTGCCGCAGCGGTGGTCAGCCAGGACATTGCCTCGGTCCGCTGCCCGGCCGGGACGGCCATTTCAGCGACCCGGTAGGAGCTGGCCAGGGTGGCGGAGATGCCCAGCCCGGCGGCGGTAATGGCGGCGGCCATGGGCCAGATGCCGGGCATGAAGGGCAGCGGCGCGACGCCCAGCACGGTCGCGGCAAGCGCCACGGTCAGCCGGGAGGCATGGGGTGCCCGCCAGCGCCTGGTCCCATACCACACCCCGGCGATCGCGCTGCCCAGCCCGTATAGCCCAAGCAGCGGCCCGGCGGCTGCCTTGTCCCCGTGGTGGGCGGCGAAGGCGATGGTCGCCAGGTCCACCGCGACGAACAGCGCGCCCAGACAGACAGTCATCCCGATCAGGTTCCGCAGGCCGGGGCTGCGAAGCGCCGGCCCATAGGTGCGAGTTACCGGCGCGGTCGGCGGCTCGGTGCGCCGCTGCCCGGTCAGGCCCAGCACGCCGGCCACGCTGAGCGCGGCGGTGACCAGCACGCCCGCGACCGGTTCGCCGCCGGCGGCCAGCACCACGACCAGCACCGGGCCGGTGATGAAGATCAGCTCGTCGGCGATGCCCTCCAGCGAGAACGCCGCATCCAGCAGGGCCGAGCCCAGCAGCCCGCTCCAGCGGGACCGCACCATCGGGCCGAGGGAGGGCATGGTGGCGCGGCTGAGCCCGCCGGTGACGAACAGCGCCCACACCGGTGCCCGGCTGGCGGCGCAGGCCGCCAGCGCGGCGGTGGCGGCGGCGAAGACTGCCACCTGCGGGCGCAACACCCGGGCCTGTCCGTAACGGTCGGCCAGCCGGGCCACCCGGGGGGTCACCGCCGCATACAGCACCGCCCCGGTAGCCGAGACCGCGCCGGCGATGCCGTAGCTTCCGGTGACGGCGGTGACCAGCATCACCAGCGCAAGGCTGAGCATGGCCATCGGCATCCGGCCGATCACGCCCGGGATGGCAAAGGCCAGCGCGCCTGGGGTGCGCAGGGCATCCCGGTACCGGGCGACCCTGCACCGGCGGTCGGCCGCCGCCGCGGGCCTGGTCTGGTGACTCCAGGTGCTGAGGGCTTCGCAGGCGAGATTACGGTGCTCATCGGGTGAGTCCCTTCCGTGCCGTGCTTGCCGGATGGACCGCTACGAGGCGGGAGGTCATCTGCCCGCCGAGACCGCGGATGTCTTACGCTGCAGGCCACTCCACCGGCCACGAGGGCGCTCGCAGCGGCGGCAAGCCGCATTTGCAGTGGGTGCCTGCCCCGCTGCCGCAGCAGCGCCCTGGCGCGGTGGAAGTTGTCTGCGACAGCGAGCTGATCGGCGCGACGGCAGCGGTTGAGTTCGGCGGCGACGTATGGGTGGGGATACACGGCTCCTTCTCAGGCTGGCCGGGTGGTCATGCCTAGTGGTGTACTCCGGCGCTGCCGGCCGCCGGCAGATGTGATCGCGTACGATTTCGCGTTCGGTCTTGATCGGCCGTCGTCGCGCCGCAAGCCTTCTCCCGGGGAGCCACGGCGGGCCTTGGCAGTTGACGATCGGCCTGCGGGACGTGATGATCGCCGGCCGGATGACTGGTCCGGCCGGCGGTATGACCGGCAGACCTGGCCTGGGCTTCAGGCGAGGAAGTCGATGAGCAGGGGAATGAGCACCTCGTCGGCGACGCCGTGCCCCTGCCCGTCGAGGACTCGTGCCTGACCGTTGGGGACGGCCGATGCGATCGCCTCGGCGACCTGGCGGGCGGGTTCGCCGCTTTGCCCCCCGGCCAGGGCCAGGGTCGGCGCGGTGATGTGGCCGAGCCGGTCGTGTGGTAGGGCGCCGTTGTTGCCCAGCCTGAGCTCGTAGGACAGGGTGAGCGCATAGGCCTGCATGTGGGCCCAGTACGGCCCTTCCTGCATCTGCTCCAGTGCCTGCGGGGGGGTGCCCAGGAGTGCGAGGAATCGTTCGGCTGCGTCGGATTCGCGCCCGGTGGCGGACATCTCTGCGAGTTCGTCGGCGAGCTGGTCGGTGGGCCCGTCGGGATAGTAGGGGGGTTCGTAGACGACGAGCCGGCTGGCTCCTTGGACTCGGGCCGCGGTTTCGAGGGCGAGTGCGCCGCCGGAGGAATGCCCGAACACCGCGGCCGGTCCGCCGGTCGAGTCGATGACCGCAGTGAGGTCCTCGATCTCCCGCTCGATGGCGTAGTTGGCTTGGTTGCCGCTGTCGCCGCGTCCGCGGCGGTCGTATTCGTAGACGGTGAAATGGTCCGTAAGGCCGGCGGTGAGTGATGCGGTGGAGGTTCGATCGCAGAAGGCGCCGACGACCAGGATCAGGGCCGGGCCGTGGCCGGAATGCTGCACGGCGATGCGGGTGCCGTCGGCGGACGTAATGTGTTCCATGACTGCTCCTCTTGTCAGCGGTTCTAGTTGTTCGGCGCGGGCGCGGGTTGCGCGGCGGCAAGGTAGGTGAGGGTGAGCGGCGCGCATCGGTGGCCTCGTGCGGCGAGCCGTGCCGTTTCGCGGCGGCGACCCCACGCGACCAGCGCACTGAGGATCAGGAACCCGGCCGGGACCCACGGGTTGTAGCCGATCAGCAGGTTGGTAGCGGTGGCGCCGACCATCGGAGCGGTCAGCCCTACTGCGGCCAGCCCGGACAGCACTGGGATCAGCACGCCGACCGCGCCGGCGAACTCCAGCACGCCGATCAGGTAGCGCAACCATTGCCCGGCACCGATCTTGCCGAACAGGTGCACCATGTAGCCGGTGCTCGCAACTTTCTGCACCGAGGCGGACACGAAGCACACCGCGAGCAGCACCCGCCCAGCCCACAGCAGCGTTCTCGTGCCGCGGCGGCAGGCGCGGACGGTGCCTGCGGCGGCGTCGTAGAGAGTGGTGGTCGTGATATTCCTCCGCGAGGTCATGGACATAGGCCAGATGTACTCGACCGGCCGCGGTGGTTGACAGACGCGATCGCGTACGAATTCTGGTCTGGGACTGAACGGCCGAGGCCGGGTCAGTCCGTCAGGCGGATGCGCGCTACTTCGGCGGTCACCTCGACGCGGGTGTTCACGCCGAGCTTGGCGAACACCCTGCGCAGCCGGCCATCGACGGTGTGCCGTGACATGCTCAGACGGGCCGCGACCTGCTGATTCGTCATCCCGGCGGCGATCAGCCGGGCGACTTCCTGCTCCGAGGGGGTCAGGCTGTCCCACCCTTGAGCGGATGCGTTCTTGCGGTCAGCGCGCCGCAACAAGGCGCGCAACGCCCCGCCGGTGACCTCACGGTCGAGGAACCCCACCACGGTGTCCAGGGTCGGTCGCTGATCACCCAGGAAGATCGTGTGTGCCTCCCCGGGCAGATCGGCGAAGGTGGCACCGGATATGTGCTCGGCCAGGTATCTGCCATGCTCGACGGGCACGGAACGATCGCCCGACCGATGGATCACCAGTGTCGGCACCCGCAGCCCGCCCAGCAGTGGGCGCACATCGAGGCTGGCCGCCCAGCGGCACAGAGCCGCGACCATCCCCGGAGAGCAGGTGTTCCGCTCCACACGCGCCGCCCAGTCGCGGTAGCGGGCACTGTCATCCATCGTCGAGGCGTGCGCTCCCAGGACGGCCCCGGTACCCCACCCGCGAGCTGCGTAATCCGCCCACACGCCGACCTGGCCGGGATCAGCCTCGAAGTCAAACTCCAAGATCCGGGTCAGCTTTGCCCACCCGCCGACCAGGACCAGGGCCTGGGTCCGGTCCGGGAAATCTGCCGCGAACTGGACCGCGAGCTGGCACCCGAACGTCACCCCGGCCAGGACGGCCTCTCTCGTGCCGCAACTGTCCAACACCGCAGCGATATCCTTCGCCAGCCGCGGCAAACCCGGAAGATCCCCCGGCGCCGGCAACCGGTCGGACAACCCAATGCCCCGCCGATCAAACAACACCACCCGCGAGCACGCCGCCAGGCGCGTGAGCAAGTGCTCGAGCGCCGGCTCCTCCCAGACCACCTCGAGGTGGCTGGTCAGCGGTGAGACGAGCACGATCGTGATAGGCCCGTCGCCGACCTGCGAATACGCAATCGCAGCGCCGTCGTCCGCGCGCGCATAGCGGACCTTTGGCCGAAGCACGAGACGAACACTACCGCCCGCGCAACATAAGCCGCCCGGCACCGAGACCGTAGTCGGAATCGACCGTCGCGATCACTACCCTCGCCCCGCATGCGGAACCTCCACGGGAACGGCGCAAGTCAAGCCGGTCCCGGAGAAGGGCATCCCGTATGACCCGCCCAGTGGAGATTCCCGCAGAGGCAGGGCAGACGCGGCACCTCGCTCCAAGTTCTCCGCAAGATCACGGCGGCATAGAGGCTCATCCGAGCGGCCCTCATCATGGACGTGAGGTTTGCTCAGATCAGCATCCGGGGCCGCTGGTAACAGGCAGATCAGCGACCCGGCCACCTCCGGAGGGCAACAGATCGCCCTGTTCGGGGCCGCACAGATTGCCAAGCTGGCTGGCCTGTTGCGACGTCAGGCGGCTACGGGTCGTTAAGCGGCAGGCGGCGAATATCACACAGCGTGACCTAGCAGGCCGTGACTCCTGGCGCCTCCCTGCCGAGTTTGAGCGGCTGGCGGCAATGCTAGCTGTGTTGGCGGGCGTAGGCAGATCATCCGAATCTGGGCGCACGGTGACCGCACCTGACCATGGCCCCGGCGCCCACGCCCCCCGCATGGCGGGTGCGAAGTGCACCATGTTCACCCGGGTGAAGTCCACCGTGACACCCCACGTCGGGTGACCCAGTCGGTGTATTCGGTGTCGAAGGAGCACCTGCGCTGCCTGGACCCCGCGCTGACTCGGCGCTCGTCAAGCCGTTCCACCATGGCGTACCGGTTAAGACCCCACCCGCGTCTGCGTGTGGACAGAAACACCAAAGCGGCCCGCCGCGCCGGGATCTCCGCCCTCGCGGCAACGCGATCATCAGGACGGAGTAGCCGTCGCCTTGGATGCTTTGCTCGTCCCGCCGCGGTCAGGTGGGAACGATCATGGCAGATTTCGTTCCCATTTCGGGGTACAAGCGTTCGAAAAACCGTCGGGACGGCCGGATTTGAACCGGCGACCCCTTGACCCCCAGGCACGAATCCGGTGTCTGGCGCGGTCTGAGCGAGTCGAACGGAGAGCCGCCCACCTGCGGTAACATTCCGCAAGTGTCGCGGCGGGTCGAGGCGAATCTGAGCACGTTGGCTCCCAAAGCTGGCTCCCCAGGAATCCGCGTAAGCCACCCACATCCGCGCCCGTTGCAAGGCACGAGCCGTTGGTCTGGGGTTAGCCTTGGATCATGGTGATCATTCCAGGCGTTGAGGCCGACGAGGAGCGCCTGGCTGCCATCTGTGACAAGTACGGGATCGCCGAACTAAGGGTGTTCGGCTCTCGCGCCCGCGGTGATGCCGAGCCGGACAGCGACATCGACATCCTCTACACGCTGCGGCCCGGCCGGCGGCTGGGCTGGGAAGTCGAGCAACTCGCTGACGAGCTGGCCGACCTGTTCGGCCACCGGGTCGATCTGGTATCCCTGCGCGCGCTGCACCCGCTGCTGCAGCCGTCCGTCCTGGCCGAAGCCAGGCCCGTGTATGCAGCGTGACATTCTCCTGCTCACCGAGATGATCGACGCGGCCGAGCAGGCCCAGCAACTGGTCAACGGTGTCACCGTCCGCCAGCTTGAAGCGGACCGGCAACGGCGCGACGCACTCTTGTGGAACTTCACCGTCCTCGGCGAAGCTGCCGGTCGGCTGTCCGGGGAGATCAAAGCGCGGTTTCCGGATGTCGCCTGGCAGCAGCCGGTGCGGCTGCGGAACCGGATCGTTCACGGTTACTGGTCCATCGACCTGGGTGTACTGCACACCACGGCAAGCGAACAGCTTCCCGGCTTCACAGGTGGCTTGCGCGAAGTTCTCCGCACGCTCCAGAGCAACTCTTGAGAGCTTCGCCGGACCTTTACCGGGCCCTGGTCCCGGTGTCGGCCGGTGTCAAGTAACCCGGCGTGGCCCCCGAAGATCGGAAAGGGGCCCGAGTGAGAACCCGGTACCCCCGCTGACCTGGACCTTCTGGTCGGGGTAACAGGGTTCAGGTTGAACCCCACCCTGGCCCGCTACGTCAAGTCGAAACTCGGCTCGCCCGAGCCGTAACCTAACGCCGCTCGGGGCAACTCGTCCCGAGCGGCTTCACTGCCCCGGTCCTGCATGCGCGGACCGGGGCTTACCTTGCCCTCCTCGTTGTCATGCGGCTGTAGTCGTCATGCGCACCGCATGGCCAGCCGCTCGCACCGAGGAGGTGTATCCGGCATGCCGGAACCCAAGGGGAACGATGTGCGTACGCTCGCGGTACGTCTATCGCCCGACTACCACGCCCAACTGGCCATGGTTGCCCAAGTCGATGCGATCTCACTCACCCGATCTCATTGCTGCGGATTTCCGAAATTCCCCGCTGTCGATCACTGGAATTCCCCAGGGGACGAGCGGTGCGGAGGGCCTGGGATGAGCTTACGGGGCTGTCAAGTCCGGGCCTCCTGACCGGTCAGCTCGGCAATGGTGACGGGC
>WNGN01002435.1_pt1 | contig 18885 bp, 21 predicted proteins | sample 5400561 | NCBI WGS metagenome assembly WNGN01 (sample SAMN13153379, study PRJNA577476) | soil metagenome | isolation source: 115 cm soil or saprolite under Garry oak tree replicate 2 | place: USA:California | collected 2016-06-15
CGAGGCGATGCATGCGCCACCCGGTGACGACGCCACGGCCCAGACGGTGCGCGTCTGCCCATGATAGGTTAAGAGACCGATGCCATGCGCTGCCTCCCACGCCTGGACCGTTCCATACTGACTCGCCGAAGCAATGCGTGTGCCACCCGGTGACCACGCCACCTGTCTCACGCCTGCCGTGTGGCCAGTAGAGGTCAGGAGGAGCTACCCAGTCTTCGCATCCCAGACCTGGACGGTACTATCCTTGCCACCCAAGGCGATGCGCGTGCCGTCGGGCGACCAGGCCACTGCGAAGACGGTACTGTATGACCATGATCGGCAGTGATGGCGACTCGCTGCGTTGGCCTGCTTGTAGGAGGCGTGACAGGGGAAAGAGCTGAAGCATTGGTACAGGCCACGACGAGCAGGAAAAGGCACAGGCCCAACCAGTGCACGTGACGCCAGGCACCATAAGGTATCTGCATCTCTGTTCCCCTCATGGCGTCTCCCCCTTCAGGCGCACACGCCGGAAGACGGACCAGAGGGTGACATCGTAGATGGCTTTGAGTGTCCCGGCCAGGATGAACGGCAACCCAACCAGGAGCAGGGGGCCCTGCAGCAGCAGGCCAGAGAAGACCGGGCCGGTCGCCGAGCCAACGCTGCGCGCCAACGAGGTCACACTGGCCGCAGCCGTGCGCTCCTGCGGGGCCACCAGGGCCATCGTGTAGGCCTGCCGGGTGGGCACGTCCATTTGCGAGAGCGCCTGGCGCAGCAACAGGAACACCGCGGCCAGGGGAAAGGTGGGCGCGAAGGCGACCAGCACCAAGAGCACATTCGAGGGCAGGTGGGTGAACACCATCGTGCCCAGCAGGCCGAAGCGCTGAGCGAGCGGCACTGCTGCCAGGAACGAAAGGGCTGAGAGGAGATTGGCTCCAAAGAACAGGGCGGAAAGGAAAGAGAGCGGGACGCCGAAGCGCAGGTGGAAATAGAGCACCATCAAGCTCTGCACCACCAGACCGCCCGCGAGCGCATCCAGGCTGAACAGCCCGGTGAGGCGGAGTACGACGCCACGCGACTCACCTAGTGTGGGAACGAGACGAGGCCCTACACGCTGCACCGGTACAGTGTCGCGTACCGGGGCCTCCACCTGCGAAGACAACCGCAGGGCAAGGCCGACCACGAGGAGGGCGAGGGCTGCATACATCCAGAACAGGAGATGCAGGCCGAGGGCGAGCGGCAGGCCGAGCCGCGCCAAGAGGTCTGGCAGCCCCACCACTAACGCTCCGAGCGCCGCACTCAATGAGGCGACCAGGTTGTAGCGGGCGAACAGGGCAGTCCGGTGCTCAGGGGGCGTGACCTGTGCGATCATGGCCTGGTCAATGGGCAGAAAGGGAGCGGTCTCTGAGGCCGAGGTGCCCAGCGTGCCGAAGAACGCGGCCACCAGCAGCACGGGATAGCTCATCACCAGCCCAAAGATCACCCCCGTCGCAGCCATGAGCAGCGACAGCAGCACCAGCGTGCGCCGCCGTCCCCAGGTGTCGGCGAAGAGGCCGATCACGTAGGTTCCGATCATGTCGCCGAGCAGGGAGACAGTGATCAGGACGCCGATGGCCACAGGCGAGAATCCCTCATCTGCCAGAGCCACGCCTAAGAGCACGGCCAGGAGTCCGTAGGCGAGTGAGCGCAGCCCGCGCATCACCAGAATGAGCTGGGTGCTGCGACGGCGCTCGCGCGTCTCGGCTGTTCCCCGATCTGCCCCAACTGGCGATGTCACCGATTCATTCCCCGCGTTCTGCATCAGGTGTGCCTCGGCTCACGAGACAAAGTCGCCGTTGGGCTTGCCCTGGCGCACCATTTCCTGGCAATAGGCATAGAGGGCGTCATAGACAATCCACGAGGCCTCGTTCTGCTCATGGTCATCCTTGAAGCCCAGGTGGCGGAAGCCCTCCGCAATCGCCTCCAGTCCTGGTCCCTCGGGCTGGTTCCAGAGCGTATTGTCGGTATCCGCACCGTTCACAATCTTGCCGAGCAAGACGAGAGCCGGGTCGCTCGTCAGGTTGTACTTCTTGAGAATGGCCTCAAACGAACACTCCTTGCCGTGATGGCCCAGTTCCACATTCTTCACGTCGTAGGGGATCGCCCCTTCGCGCTCGGCCACCTCCGCCACCTGCTCGGTTGGGACGAACAGGAACTCAGCGTCCTTGTCCACAAACTTTTTGATGAGCCAGGGGCAGGCCACGCGGTCTACCTTGACGTGTTCCCGAGTAATCCACTTCATTGCATGGTTCTCCTTCTTGTTGCGTTGAATGGCATCGACAGCGAAACGAACGAACAGAGACGCAAAACGGGATGGATTATCCCACCTCGCTTTCCTCATAGACGGCGGCTTGACAACTGGGCAGAAAGACATAGAGCCGCTGCCGCAGTGCATCGTAGGCCGTGGTGTGCGCTCCCACTTCTGTCGGGATCTGTTCCTCGACCGTCATGCTGTGCGTGTTCACGACGTTGATGACACCCGGCGCCTCATCGAGGATGCCGAGGTGCGCGATAGCAACGTAGAGGCGGCCAAGCTGGTGATTGTGCCAGATCGCGTCGGGTGGGCCTGCAATCGGGACCCGCGCCTGTTCTCGACCGCTGGCGAGATCGAGCGTGACCACCGTGCTTCCATCGCAAGCCACAAACGCCCGGCGGCCCTCCTGATCGAGGTCCAACCCATGCGGCCCAGGGCTCCAGACGGGGAACCGCTCAACCAGCGCGAACGGATCTGCCGAGAGTACTGCTACGCAGGCAGGCTCGCGAATATTGACGAGAAAGCGATCTCTCGCCTGGTGGTAGACAGCCCAGCGCGGGCGACCCGGAAGCTCCACCTCCGCCATCACCTCGCCTGCCTGCGGGTCGACCAGCCGCGCCCGGTTCTCCTGGACATCGGCCACCAGCAGGTGGTGGCGTCGCGGGTCCCAGGCCAGGCCGTTGGGTTTCTGCCCGACCGCAACCGTTCGTAGGACGGCATATGTCGCGGGATCGATCACCAGGAGCTTGCCCGCTCCGCGCGCCGCAGCGAAGACCAGCGCCTCATCCTGAGCACAGAGGACCCCGCTGGCCTCCGGGCATCCGGGAATGGAGGCCCTGTGGCGCAGGCGCTCCCCATCGATGACCTCAACGGTGCCGGCTGCCGTATTGGCGACGAACACGTGACCACTCTCGAGGTACACGTCCCCGTGATCGAAGTCCCCCGCCGGATGCGGTGGCAGGGGAATGTACTGGCGCAGGGCCAGTTTACTTGCCATGGTTTTTCACCTTCCTTCTCGTTAGATCGTGACCACATTGACCACAAAGGAGACCAGAGTGAGCAGCACCCGTACCTGCTCGAAGCGGATGGTATCGGCAGGACGCCGGAAGGCGGCGTAAAAGCCGATGAACAGATAGGTCACCAGGGGACACAGCACATCATTGGGACTCACCGGTGGAATGGGGTCGTTGTTGAGTGCGCCTGTATTCCCTGCTGATCGCCACACCATGACCGAGCAGCCTACGACAAGAGCAATCAGCAGGCAGTCGACCAGTGAAAGTGTCTTGAAGCGCCATCGCAAGGCGACCAGCACCAGAGCTGCCACTGCTGCTGTAAGGGCAGCGGTGAGGGCAATGTGCGCAAACGAAAAGACCGAAGGGCTCTTAGACATGCTTTTCTTCTCTTCTTCTCTTGTGCGGCCTCTTTACGCCTGGGTTGGTTCACTGGCGAACTGCGCATAGAGCGCATCATAGACGAGCCGTCCTCGTTCCAGGGCGACCCGATCACTCGGACTGACCAGGCGAATACCCTGACAGATGACGTCCAGACCAGTTGCCGCAGGTTCCAGCATGACGTCCTGCACGGTGTCAGCCTCATCCACCACGCGGGCAATGCGTTGCAAGACAGGATCACGCAGGTCACACTCTCGCAGCATCGTGTAAAACGTGCAATGGCCCCGGTGATGGGACAACCGCACTCCTGGGATATCGAACGGCTCCGCTCCTTCAGGCAGCGGCTTGTGTCCTGCCGGGACAAACAGGAATTCGGCCTCCCGGTCAATGTATTTCGTGATCAGCCAGGCGCAAGCCATACGGTCCACGCCCACCTGCTCCCAGGTCACCCATTTCATGATGTAGATCCTCCTCTTGCACTCATCAGTCGCTCCCGCACATGCGTGCCCAATTCCGAGTGAAAGTAGTCTTGCGCCCGCACCTGCTGGTACTTACGTGAAAGCGCGACGAGATCGGCGTCCTCCCGCTCCACCTCGTCCAGAATCTCCTGGTAGGCGGCATCCACACGGGCCTGGAACTGCTGCGCCAGCGCGTCAGATTGCCCATTCAAGAGCAGGTGCGATTCCCACAGGTAGGCCTCTCCCTCGAGTTCGCCAATCTCCACGGCCAACCACTGGAACTGCTCGCGGGTCCAGGGCGTGGCTGGCAGCACCCAGACGGCATCATGTAGAAGCAGCGCCCCCAGGCGTTTGAGTTTGCGCCAGACCGTTGCGCGACTGGACGTGGGCTCGCGCGGGATTTTGTAGACGAGCAGCACCCACGAGGTGTCTTGTGACTGTTCCACGCGGTATCCCTCCTAACGATGAAGCGCTGAGTAGACGACCAGGCCGATGACAGCCGCTCCCAAGACGATGAACGGTTCCGGGATCTTCTTCAACCGCCAAAGCAAGACCAGCGTCACCAGGGCCAGCAAAACCGTGGGGAGGTCAATAATCGTGCGCCGTCCCAGCACGACGACCGCCCCGGTAATCGCGCCGATGGCGGCAGCCGTCACTCCCTTGACGAAAGCTGCGATCGCCGGGCGCTTGCCGTACTTTCTGAAGGCGGGGGCGGCGACGACCACGAACGCATAGCACGGCAAGAACGTCCCCAGGGCGGCCACACAGGCTCCAGGGAAGCCTGCCACCAGGAAGCCGATGAACCCGGACGTAATCACCACCGGTCCGGGCGTAATCATGGCGACGGCCACCGCGTCTACGAACTGGCGGTCGGTGAGCCAGTGGTGACCCTGCACCACGCCTCCGTACAAGAAGGGAATGATAGCCAGCCCGCTGCCGAACACGAAGGCCCCGGCGGCGGCGAAGAACGTGAAGATGGCCCACAGGGTGCCCCCTGCAGCTACTCCCATGGCAAACAAGGCTGCCAGGGGAACAGGTGAGAGACTCATGACCCCTGTCTTCCCTTTCCCCCAGGATTTCCAGAAAGCCCTGGGAGGGGCTTTGACCAGCCAGACCAGGACACCTGCCGCGAGGAAGAGGAGCACCTGTTCGGACTGCGTGAGGATCGTCACCGCCGCCGTCACGAGATAGATCGTCCAGAGAAGAGGGTCGCGCCCGATGGTTTTCGTCGTCAGCTTGTAGGCGCTGTAGGCGATAATGCCGATTACGCTGGCACCCACCCCGTAGAACACCGCCTGCATCCAGGGAAGGCCACCGTAGAGGGTATAGAGCCAGCCGAGGGTCACTACCATGAGGAACGACGGCCAGATGAAGGCCAGTCCCACCAGGGTCGCCCCCAGGATGCGATAGCGGACATAGCCCAGGTACATCGCCAGTTGCGCAGCCAGCGGGCCCGGCGAGAGCTGGGCGAGGGCCAGGCCCTCCTGGTAATCAGCCTCGGCAATCCACTTGCGGCCCTCAACGAGATCGCGCTGCATATACCCAACCAGTGCCACGGGACCGCCGAAGCCGAGCGTGCCCAGGCGCAAGAAATAGCGCACCAGTTGCCAGAGGGTAGAGGGCGCTCGCTCTGGTGTTGGCGTTGTAGTCGCTTCGACAGTCTGGGGAGCATCCATCTGTTCCTCCTTCCTCGCCTACGAGCATGGGCGTCGCTGACAGGTCACACAACGATGATTGACTTTCTTTATAACCATGGTTATAGTATACCGAATGTGCAAAGGAATGGCAAGAACAAAAAAGGAGAAGTCAGAGGATGCCTGTTGAGTATCTCACCGAGGAACAAGAACAACGGTATGGACGCTACATCGGTGAACCGTCAAGAGAACAACTCGCCCGCTATTTTCAGCCTCCACGACGAAGATCGTCGGCTCATTGCCCAGCGTCGTGGGAATCACAATCGTCTCGGCTTTGGGGTTCAGATCGGCACGCTCAGATTCCTGGGAACCTTTCTCGACTTTCCCGGTCAATGTTCCTGTTGGAGTCATTGCCTATGTAGCTTCCCAACTCAGCAATGCCAATCCTCAATGCATCGTGCGTTATGCTGAACGAATCCATACCCAGCAAGACCATGCGGAGGCAAATCCGTCAGCACTACAGCTACAAAGAGTTTTCGGATTGTCGGGGAGGATTTGCCTTGATGCGTTTCCTCTATGCCCGTGCTTGGGTCGGCACCGAGCGACCCAGTGTGCTCTTTGATCTGGCAACGGCCTGGTTGACTGCCCAAAAAAGTCCTGTTGCCCGGCGTCACCACGCTCACCCGTCTGATCGCCACCATTCGGGAGCGGGTCGCAGAGCGCCTCTGGCAACAGTTAAGCGAGGTCTGCTCGCCTGAACAACGAACCGATCTGGAAGGACTCCTTGCACGCACAGGGACCTCGCGAATCTCGAACCTCGAACGTCTGCGCCGCGCTCCTTCGCGTGCGAGTGCGCCGGTCCTGGTCCAGGCCCTGGCTCGACTCACGGAAGTGCGGCAGTTAGTGCAAGCTCTGGAAAGAAAGCACGCCTGCGGACACTGCGTGATCTGGACGCGGCCGCCTTGTGCTTAGAATTTGTAAAAAATAACTTTCCACACGATCATCTTGATCTCATCATGACAGAAGATGTCATATAAAAGGAACTATACTCTCAAAGAGATACTCTGGTGAGATGAGGAGATGCCTATGCAATTTGCGATCAACACGCCGAACTTTGGCAGCTTCGGCGACGCGCGCCTGATGGCGGAATTAGCCCACGAGGCGGAAGATGCAGGGTGGAATGGCTTCTTCGTGTGGGATCACATTGGAGGCAGCCCTGAGCAGCCCACACCGATGGCCGATCCATGGGTAGAACTGGCAGCGATGGCGATGGCCACCAGCCGCATCAAACTCGGCCCCATGGTCACTCCCCTGCCACGGCGCCGACCTTGGAAGCTGGCCAGAGAGAGCGTGACACTGGATCGCCTTTCCAATGGTCGGCTCATCTTGGGCGTGGGCATCGGGAGTGATAGCTTCTACAAAGAGTACAGCACCTATGGCGAATCTCCGGACGATAAACTCCATGGCGCTATGCTGGACGAGGGACTGGACGTGCTGGTGCAGCTCTGGTCAGGCAAGGCTGTGAGCTACATCGGGCAGCATTACCAGCTTCACGATGCGCTGTTCCTCCCAACGCCGCTCCAACGACCGCGCATCCCTATCTGGATAGCAGGTGTCTGGCCTTTTAAGAAACCTTTTCGGCGCGCTGCACACTGGGATGGCGTCTGCCCGCTCAAGCATGCAGATCAACTGGTGCAGCCGGATGATATGCAGGAGATGCTGACCTATATCCAGCAGTTTCGCACGAACGACGACCCGTTTGATGTCTTGGCATCGGGGAATACCAGCGGCACAGAGCGCCAGAAGGATCTCGATCTGATCATGCCATACGTCGAGGCAGGCGCCACCTGGTGGCAAGAAAGCTTTGCTGGCAGCGATTCCCTGGAACTGCAAGCCGTACGCACGCGCATCCAGCAAGGGCCGCCCAGGCTTGATGTGAAGGAGAGGAAGAGTTCCTTGCCAATGGAAGAGTGAAAGGTATTCGCGCAACGGTTCTTCCTCACAACCAGCCGACGAAGAAGCACGCTTCGATCAGGAACCGCTCAAAGGGAGAAACCAGAGGAAAAGAGGGAAATAGGGCCTACTCAAGAGAAAGCAAAGAAGAGCATGCGAGCGCCAGAAGTTCACCAGTGTGAGTGTGCCACATGCCAGCAGGAACTGGCACATCCCGACCAAGCTCTCCATCACCGGATCAAACTGGTGGTCAGCCGACTGGATGAGCAACAACGTCGCTGGTACGTGGCCATGGAGTCTGACAGGATCGGCCCCGGCGGAGACGAGGTGCTGTCACAAATCACGGGAATGAATCCCAAGACGAACCAACGCGGTCGGCAAGAACTGGCGTCCGGGCTTGTTGATCGACCCCACGAACAAGTGCGAGTGTCTGGCGGAGGGCGGCAGCGTGCTGAAAAAAAGATGCATCGCTAGAAAGCATGCTGGAAGCCCTGGTGTTGCCGGAAACCGCGGGGGATCCGATGAGCGAGCAGAAGTGGGTGCGCAGTAGTCTGCGTCACCTCAGTCAGCGATGGAAGCTCATGGGGCATCAGGTGAGTCCGCCGACGGTGGGCCGTCTGTGACGCAAAGAGGGCTACGCTTTGCGGGTGAAGGTCAAGAAGCACGAGGCCAGCGCGGCGCATCCTGATCGCGTGCCTCAGTTTGAACTGCTGGAGAGTCAACAAGGCATCTTTCAAGCGGCAGGATGGCCCATCAGAAGTCGGGATACCAAGAAGCAAGAGCTCAGTGGCAACGCGCAAAAATGCCGGACGAGCCTGGTGCCAGGAAGCTGACGCTGTCAATGTGCATGACTTTCCGCAGGACGCGGTAGTGCGTGCTGTCCCGTATGGGATCTATGAGGTGGGTGGCAGGCGAGGGTCGGTGTATGTCGGTTCTTCTGCCGATCCACCGGAGTTTGCCGTGACGGCGATGGCGCGCTGGTGGAGCGATGTGGGCCGCCAGCGGTTTCCTCAGTCCACCCGGCTCTTGATCCTGGCGGATGCCGGTGGCAGCAATGGGTGTCGTCCACGCAGCTTGAAGCACCCATTGCAAGCACAGGTGAGCGACCGCTATGGGCTGACTGTGACGGTTTGCCACTATCCGACCGGGTGCTCCAAATGGAATCCCATCGAGCATCGCCTGTTCAGCCAGATCTGTCGGAATTGGGCGGGCAAGCCGCTGCGCAGTCTGGACACGATGCTTACCTATCTTCGTGGGACGACCACTAGGACAGGATTGACCGTCCGAGCGGCTTTGCTGGATGGTCTCTCTGTAAAAGGACAGAAGGTATCGGATGCCCAGATGCAGCAACTCAACATCGAATACTTGAGCGAGTGTCGTCAGTGGAACTTCATCATCCGACCACGTGTCACTGTCCTTTCTACACCCAGCGTTCTCTGAGTCTGAGAAGGTGGGAAAGTTATTTTTTAACGACAACTTAGATCGGGCTATCCTTCTCAAATGAGCCACTACCCACCTCTCCTTTCCCTGGCAGGATGAGGCCCTCTCGGTCTGCCTCCACCGTGAGGCTCAACTCCTGAGCCTATGCTGCCGTCCATAGAAGGAGAGTAACAACAGCAACGTTCCTCCAAACACAATCTGTCGTGCAGATTCTGGCAGCAGCAAGGTCGTGAGCAGACTTGTTAAGATTGTCAGCACCAAAGCTCCGGCCATGGTACCTAAATAGCTTCCCTGACCACCGGCAAGCAGGGTACCACCTACGACAACGGCCGCCACCGAAGGCAGTGTGTAGTCAGCGCCCAGGTTAAGAAACACCCGCTGCGTGTATCCGAGTAGGACGAATCCGGCCAACGCGGCTAACATACCACTGAGGGCATAGGTGAGCACAAGTATTGCAGGAACACGCACCCCAGAAAGTCTCGCTGTGGTGCGGTTTACCCCTATTGCAAATAATTGCTTGCCATATGGTGTTCGCTCGAGCAGCATCCACATCACAATGCCCAAAAGCAGCCATATGAGCACCACTCCCGGGATCTCGAAAGCAAGTGGACTCGTAATCAGGGCAACCATGAGTGGCGCTGTGGCTCCGGTGAGTCTTCCCTGAGTTACTACCAGGATCAGCCCTTGCACAACCCCTGCCATGCCGAGCGTCATCACGAGCGGTGGAATGCGCAGCAACGTGATACCCAGGCCGTTTACAGCTCCTATCCCCACTCCCACAACTAGAGCCACGATCAAAGCGGGAAGCACCATCACGTCGCTGCCGTTGGCAACCTGGTAGACCAGAATTGCCCCCAGGGTAATGACCGATCCAACGGAAAGATCAATCCCCTCACCTCCACCGATGATCACCAGGGTCTGACCAGCCGCCACAACACCTAAGAATGCTGCGAGGCGCAGAATGTTGATTGCCAGGGAGAGTTTGCAAAGCCTGGATGCACCAGCCCTCCCAGCACAAACAGTCCGATTGCCAACAGCAATGCAATCACCGTCGAGCCTAGCCTCAGACGTTTCATCATAGCTTCCTCCGCACAAGTGCAACGATGCCGGGACCGGTCAGCGCTAGCAATACAATTAAAGCGTTTACGAGTGTCTGCCACCAGGTTGGGATGTTGGCAAAGGAGATGATGTTAAGGATCAGGCTTAGAATGACTACGCCAATGAGCGAACCGGCCACGCCTCCCTGTCCACCACTCAAGCGCGTTCCTCCCAGTACTACTGCGACGATCGATTCCAACGTCATTGGCCCCCCAATCAGCGGATCACCCGTGTTTGTGCTCATCACCAGTGCCACAGCCGTGAATGCCGCCATAAGTCCTGAGAATATGTATGTGCTGAGTCGCACAAGCGACACAGGCACCCCCGTCACGTATGCAGACATTGACTGACCACCGACCGCGTACAGGTATCGACCATAGCGGGTGGAGCGCAGAAAATTCCACAGAACCAGCACCACTACCATCACCCAGAGCACCACGGGCAGTCCAAGCAAATTTGCCTGGTAGGCATCTACCAGGCCAGGCGGCACGTTGCCTCCCGGGCTGGACATCACCCAGAGTGCCAGGCCAGAGAATACGAAACTGGTAGCAAAGGTAGTCACAATTGGTTGGAAGCGTAGGTATGCAACACAGATACCATTAACCAGGCCAGCCAGCGCCCCAGTTGCAAGCCCCAGCCCGATTGCCAGGAACACCTGTGATGCTCCCGGGTTACCCCCCATCGTTCGCACCACCAACACATCGACAAGCGAGACGATCGCGCCGACTGATAAATCTACCCCTCCACCGATGATTACGATCGTCTGACCAGCGGCAAGCAGCATCAGCGGTAAATAGGTTTGCAGGTCGTCACTTAGCACACTGGGCCGGAAGAAATTTGACTGCAAAGCGGCGTTCACGGTCACTGCAATGATTAACAGCAACAGCGCAAACCGATAGGACTGTCTAAGCGCGATTCGCCGTAGCCGAATGGTATTTGCTACTGGTATCCTGATCATACCGCACCTCCATGTGCCGTGCCCATACTGGCGGCGACTAGCTCAGAACGCGTCAGCGTCACATCGGCCAGCTCTGCTTGCACCTGCCCATCATGTAGGACGATCACGCGGTCACATAGGCCGAGCAATTCCTCATCTTCGCTGCTGTAGAGAATGATCGACGTCCCAGCCTCTCGCAGTTCGGCAAGGATCTTGTAGAACTCGCCTTTCGCCCCCACATCCACACCTTTGGTAGGATCGTCGAGCAACAAAACCTTTGGCTCGCGCAGCAGCCACTTCCCAAGCACGACTTTTTGTGCATTGCCACCGCTCAAACTGTTCACAGGAGTATTCAGTGACTGCATGATCAAGCTCAACCTGCGCGCTACTGTATCGGCATCCTTGCGTGCCTTGCCTAACTGGAGCAACGGGCCATAGCGTCGCCAGGAAGGTAGTTGTAGATTCTCCAGAACGGATCGTACGGGCAGCAAACCTTGAGCCCCGCGCTCCCCAGGGACAAACGCAATCCCTTCCCGCATCGCCTGCCGCGGGTGGGTGAAATGCACTGATCGACCGGAGAGCGTCACTTGGCCTTCAAAAGGGATCGCCCCAAACAATGCCAGCAGGATATCGGTCTGCCCCTGGCCACGTAGACCGCCCAGACCCAGCAACTCCCCCTCCCGTAGACTCAGACTCACTCCTCGCAGTACCGAGGTGCGCATTCGTTCAACACTGAGCCGCATGGGGGACGACGTAGCCTCCTCATGATGTTTGATGTAGCGCGACACCACGTCGCTCTCAATCATCATGTTCACTAGCTCCTGCTGGCTGATCTGATCTAGCAGAGCGGTCCCCACAGTCTTTCCGCTTCGCAACACCGTAACCCGATCAGCCACACGGAAGATCTCCTCCATGCGGTGAGAAATAAACACCACAGCCATGCCTTGAGCCTTCCACTCTGCCATCAGTTCAAACAGTCGATCCACCTGGCGACTATCTAAACTCGCCGTGGCTTCATCAAGGATCATGATCTTAGGTTGGAGGCTGAGTACTTTCAGAATCTCGACGATCTGTTTCTCATCCGGCGGCAACGTAGACACCAACGCTTCTGTCTGTAGCGAAGACCGAATCGTTCCAGTGAAGAGGTCCAGCAGGTCCCTGGTATGCGCTCGCATCTCTCGGTTTCGCACTATCTTTGACCACGCAACCGGTTCATGCGCCAGCCAGATGTTTTCGGCCACCGTCATATCCGGGACCAGGCTTAGATCCTGGTAGACCTCCACAATCCCGTTCCTCCGGGCGGATTGAGGAGAGGAGAAGTGCATCTTCTGACCATCAAGAAGTAGTTGCCCCTCGTCAGGGGCAACTACTCCGGTGATAATCTTGCTGAGTGTACTCTTCCCGCTCCCGTTGGCACCGACCAGCGCCAGCACTTCGCCGGACTGGACCTCCAGGTTACCATCCGAGAGTGCAATGACACCTCCGTAGTGCTTGACCACGTGCTGAGCAGCAAGAGATATCTTCATCATCTACCTGATACTCTACTTGTCATCTACTGAAAGAATGCATCGGCTTCCTGCCGCGTGATGCTGCCATCCAGCGTATACGCGACTGGCAAGTCCTTGACCATAGCATACTCCGTATCGAAGTTGGCATCACTGACCATGCCAGGGATGGGCACGAACAGCGTATTGTTGTTAGCACCTTGCAGTCTATTGGGCTTCAGCTTCTTGCCCAGCAGCAGGTCCACGGCGACACGCAGGCCGCTGGCACCAACACCAGGAGGGTTAACCACGCCGAAGGAGGTGAAGTCAGGGTGGGTCTTCTTGACTTGCGCCCAGAGCTGCAGGTAACCCGCACGGGCCTCGCCAACCATGATGGGCAACTTAGGCAGATTAGCAGCGAGAACTGCTTGTAATGCGCCCTGTGCCATTCCATCCTGGGACCAGATACCGTCGATGTGAGGCTGGGAAGCTAGAATGGTCGCCATCTTTTGCTGTCCAGTGGCCTCGTCCCAGTTAGCATTCACCACGTTCAACACATGGATGCCGGGGTTTTGCGCCAGGATTTCTTTAACTCCATTATAGCGCGCTTCATTCGCCGGGTGCCCAGCAATGCCGTTGATAATGATAATGTTGCCCTGGCCGTGAAGCTGCTGAGCCAGCCAGCGCATGCTTATCCGTGCCCATTCGGTCTGGTCGATGACCACATTGATTGCATCAGGTGAAGAGATCGCCTGGTCAACGGAAATGACAACAATACCTGCATCCTTGGCCTCTTTGATCACAGGGCTGAGGGCAGTCTGGGAATTGGGATTGATGATAATCGCGTTGACTCCACGGTTGATGAGGTTGTGGATTTGCTGAATCTGTCCCTGCACGTCCACGTCTGCACTTTGGACGATCAGGTCTTTCGTCAGGCCTGCCTGCATGTACTCGGCATTTGCTGTCTGCATATCCTGGAGCATCTGGGTACGCCACTCACTACCAACAAACCCATTAGATACACCAATAACGAATGGACCTTTGTTACCACCACTACTACTGCTGGGTGATGTAGTACTGGCACCACCGCAAGCAGCTACCAACACGGCACCAATCGTCAGAGCCGCCAGCAGTGTCATGAACTTCAAATACAGCGTGCGCTTCGCTACGATTTTCTCTTTTACATGTTTGTCGTCTTTGCTGAATGACATGAATGTCCTCCTTGCCGCAACAACAAAAGTTGCAGCGCGCTGATAGTTTACGTACACAACAGGCTCTCTATCCTTGAGGGTGACCGACACAGCAGGGGACCCTGTCTGGGGGACAGGTAACCAAGGGGTGTCCTCACTTTCCCCTTTTTTCCCCGCAAGCATGTACCTCCTCTCTAGAGGAACTTGCAAAAAAACGTAAATACAAAGAACGAAAGAAGGTAAAGCGCTACGTTGTGCTCGTCTGAGCCGACGGTCGGAGAACAGCGGGCGAATGCCGGTGCTTCACGACTGTACGATGCTCTTTACCGCTTTTAGCAAACGGTCCAATAGCCTTCAATCCTCCCGCAAACCAGGAGTCGAGTTGGCGACGAGCGATGTTGACGTGCAACACCTCGTCCGCCCAGTCAAAGTCTTGAAACGTCGTCATCAACGGGTGCCTGGCTACATCACATGCGAACTCCCACTCCTGGCGCTTACCAGGAGGATACTTCATATTTTTCCCTTCGACTTCCAGACCAAGTACAGCGTACTGCTCCAAAGGCGATGCCTCCATAACGAACTCACCCTCGTAATCACGCATAGGTAGTGCCGCACGATCATCGTAGGTCACCTCAATAGCGACTTCACCAAAGAGCGAATGTCGCATCTCATCCCAACAGTGACGTGAGATATCGAGATAGAAGCTCCAGGGCATGGATGGCGTTTCGTAGAGTACGATAGCCAGTCCTTCTGCCACATTAATCTCACTCAGACGCAGGCCCATCATATAGTCGAGATGTGCCTGCACCTCCTCCTGTGGCGGGGCTACATAGTCCCATACACGGGATATGGTCGTATCGCGAACAAGCATACGAGGAATATGATACTGCCGCACTGAGGCACCCCGTGGGCGTGCTTCGGTTCGTTGCGACGTACCATCGATGCCCCCCGCGGCAGCGAGAAAGGCGGCGAGAGATGCTTCCCATTCAGCACCTACATGAAATTCGTTTTCTGCGGGTTGAATACTATTCAATGCTGTGGTGAGGAGTTGCACATGTTCCTCTTCCTCAGCCAGACATTGGCGCACCAGGCGTACACTTGCATAGTCCGCCAGGTCGTTGGTTGCCTCCAGGTAGGCATTATATGCTGCACACAGTGCTGGTTTGAGTACGTGTGTTACTGCTGCGAGGAAAGGGTAGGCACCTGGTAGATACTCAGCCTCGTCAAAGAGAATCTCAAGTGCAGTGTCGGGTGTGCCTTCCAACTTGCTCTTGTTTGTGCGCATCTCACCAACGCGAGCGCGACAACCATCCGCGTGTACAGCATCCTCGTACTGCAAGCGTGCCAGCAATATCTTGATGTCGCGTTGTGGAATGCTCACAATCCGCGAGGCGAGTAGGCGCATCAAACGCTGTTCTACGTAGGCGAAACGGCGCAACCGCTCTACAGCTTCAGCTACAGATAGACCAGGCGTAAATACCCGCTGCAAGCCTGCATAACGATATGCTTTGTCATCCATTTTCGCCTCCAATTGTTAATTCGTGAGGGTAGATTGAATGTCACGCTGTTCTACTTCCGCAAGTCGAGGAATACGCAGATACGAGCCAGGACCCGTGACGGCAAATGCAGCTACTTTGCAACCAAGGTGTGCACATTCGTATACCGAGCGATCATTGACAAGGCCAGTGATAAAGCCGGCCACGAAGCTATCACCCGCACCGGTGCAATCCGTTGCTTCAACGGGCAGAGCAGGAATCCTCTGCAGGGCATTTCCATAGCGCAAACAACACCCATCAGCCCCTAGCGTCAACACTACGGTTCCCTGAGTATACTTTTGCAGGCTATCGAGAATGCTTTCGGGTACGGTATGCCCGGAAAGCTGGCGCCCCTCATCGTAACTGAGTATGAAGTAATCTGCCTCCGCCAGCGCGGACTCCAGGAATGGTAAGCCCCGGCCCTCGAAATCCCAGCATATATTCAGCACCGTAGTAGCGCCATACGCCCTTGCCCTGGCAAAGAGCCGACCAACAGCCTCACCTGTAAATTGTGGTAATACAAAGACACTGCTAACCGAGACGACACGCTTGTTGTCGAGCCATGCATCGGGTACTGTATCGAGGTCAAACAGGGCATTGGCACCATTGACGAAAATGATACTGCGTTCTCCGCCTGGAGACAGCGTTATCACCGAGGTACCAGTACTCGCCGTAGGATGGCGAAGCAGCTTATCAGTGACCACTCCCAGGTCAGCCAATGTGGCACGAGAATGTTCACCGATCATATCGGCACCAGTGTAGCCCGCAAGCTCTACTTCAACTCCCAATCGACTGAGAGCCGCAGCCACATTGCCACCATTGCCGCTCAGGGCGAAGTCAATGGCGTCGATCATATGCAATTCACCGGGAGGAGGCAGTGTTAGTACCGTGCGGCATAACACGTCAAGCTGCAAATTCCCGAAGCAGAGTACGGTAGCATCCATGCAACTCTAACGTCGTGAAAATATACTGCTACACGCGAAGAACTTTCTGGCATATATGTCATAACCAAAACAAGCTCTCTGCTCTACAATGTCCTTCGGATTTACAAACAGTATAACATATTTCCCCTTTTTTGCAAGCTCCAGAAAGTTGTTATTACAACCGAAGTATGGTAATATAGATTCTGGATTAGATTTTAGATTCAACAGAATGCGTACAGCCAGGACATTGAATTGTGATGAGAAAAGAGGCAACAGCACCCAACGTGAGTATCATCAAAGACGACGTTGAAGAACCTCTGTATCAGCAGATTGCACGCACTTTACGCAAAGAAATAGGGGAGCAATTACAAGCTGGTGAACCTATTGATACCGAGAGCGAACTGGAAAACCGCTTTGGAGTCAGCCGTATTACAGTCCGACGGGCCATTGACGAATTGGTACATGAGGGCTTGCTCGTGCGCCGCCGGGGCAGTGGCACTTTCGTTGCCCAGTCGAAGGTGACACAGGAACTGGGGGCACTGCATAGTTGGACTGAACAGATGCGTGGACTAGGCTTTGAGCCGCATACTGTAGATTGTGAGATGTTGCAGGTGGTACCACCAGATTGGGTCGCAAAGGCCCTACGACTAGATCCCGCTACAGACGAGAGCGTACTGCGCATTCAACGTCTTCGCTACGCTGACAACGAGCCACTTTCTCTCATGGTCGATTACCTGCGCCTGCGCTTTGTGCCCGACTTAGCGGTAAAGGGAATCGAAGGTGAGTCCCTTTATGAGACACTAGAGAAGCGCTACAAACTTGAATTAGCGTGGGTAGAGGATACGGTAACGGCGCGTAGAGCTACGCTGTTTGAGGCCAGGCTACTAGGTATCGAAACAGGCGCTCCAATTTTATACGTCACACGGGTGACCTACCTACCGGATGACGAGCCATTAGGTGCCGCCAGTGTGGTCACACGTGCCGATCGCTACGAGTATCGTGTCACCGGTCGCCCACGCAGGCAACAATACAAGTACTGATCGCTCTGAGCAACGTTTACTTCGCATTGCTCGAATGGTCCGTTCACACCTGTTGAAATGCCTGATTTGTAATGATCTCTCCTCTTTCACAGAGGAAAGGTTATATCTTTCCAGTAGGTCCCCGATTCATCGTGGGACCTCTTGAACGAGAGAGGCGTGAATTGACCAGTTCATCAAGACGTTCAGAAGGGAGTTATTTTCATGGTTCGCATCGGCATACTTGGCTGTGGTTTCCTGGCCACATTCTACATGCAGGGACTTGTCGAGGTACCCAACCAGCAGGTTACTATCGTCTACGGGCGTGACAAGCGCAAAGCCGCTGAATTCACCGCACGCTGGAATATCCCTCAGGTCAGCGACGATATGAACACTGTAGCTGCCAACCCGGAGATCGATCTGCTGATTATTGCCTTGCCTAACAATATGCACCTACCAGCAGCGCTACTGGCCGCTCAGCACAAAAAGAACGTTGCCTGTACCAAGCCACTGGCGCGCAACGCCCAGGAGGCACGCCAGATGCTCGAAGCCGTCCAGCAGGCTGGTGTGATCCACTGCTATGGTGAGACCGAAGTGTTCAGTCCAGCAGTCATGCGTGCTAAGACCCTCATCGATGAAGGAGCCATTGGTCGGGTACTTACCGTTCGATCACGAGAGGCGCACGCTGGCCCGCACGCGCCCCACTTCTGGGACGTGGAACAGTCTGGAGGAGGCGCATTGCTCGATATGGGTTGCCATACCATCGAAGCTGCTCGCTACTTTATCGGCAAGGGCGTCAAACCTGTCGAGGTACTCGCCTGGGGTGATACCCTGGTACATACAGACAAAACCAAGGGCGAGGACAACGCCATAGTGCTGCTGCGCTTTGAGAACGGCGCACTCGGTCAGAGTGAGATTAGTTGGACTGCACGTGGCTCGCTTGATCTACGTAATGAGGTCTACGGCACGGAAGGCAGTATTTTCACCGACGTGACACGCTCTACTCCCATCAACGCCTTCGTGCGCTCAACCGGGACCTACTTGCTCGAAAAGGCCGAATCGAACACCGGATGGATTTTCCCCCTCCCTGACGAGGCCCGTGTCTATGGGTATCACGAAGAGATGAAACACTTTGTCGAGTGTATCACTCGCGGCCAGACACCACGCGAGACATTCGAGGACGGTGTCATCATCAACACCATCATAGATGCCGCCTATCGCTCTATGAAGGAGCATCGGTGGGTATCCATTGACCTTTGATCAAAGCCCAGGTCCCACGATAAATCGGGGACCTACAGTAGGTCCCCGATTATGAAGTTTAACAACCAAGGTAACTGCCCAGGTCCTCGGCAGGGAGGGTCACCACCCAATGAGGCATCGGCAACCAGAGCGAGCCTATGCACGCCGAGGTATGCGATCAAGGTGCGTTGTGCCTGTACCATGCCGGGAATGGTGAGAGTACATGTGTATAAACATGGTGTCTGGAGGCTGTACTGGTGTCGACGAAGCAACTTCAGCGCTCACCCTCCAGTAGCTGGAAGTACGATCGGGGTGCCT
>WNGN01000923.1_pt1 | contig 18882 bp, 14 predicted proteins | sample 5400561 | NCBI WGS metagenome assembly WNGN01 (sample SAMN13153379, study PRJNA577476) | soil metagenome | isolation source: 115 cm soil or saprolite under Garry oak tree replicate 2 | place: USA:California | collected 2016-06-15
CTCGCTCCACGCCTCGGAAGAATTTACAATGTCTATAATGCGCTAGCGGTGTGCGCATTCCTCCTGAGTATCTTCGATCCTTTCGTAATATGGGATGTGGGTTTTCAGCTCTCTTTCCTGGGAACGCTGGGCATCGTAATACTCACGCCGATCATACAGAAAGCGCTGAAAAGCCTCGAACGCTTCCCCTTTGGGCATTTCACCGTTGAAATAAGCTCAGTTACTATAGCAGCGCAATTGGCGACACTACCTATCATAGCTCTATCCTTCAAGCAAATATCGTTTATCGCGCCTATCACCAATGTCCTGACAGTGCCTCTCCTGGGCATAATGATCTTTATTGGCATACTCATTTGCGGATTTGGGATGCTTTATGCGCCTCTAGGCATACTTTGTGGCTGGGTTGTCTGGCCCATACTGTGGTATGTCGACAACGTTGTGACAGAATGCTTCGTGTTGCCAGGTGCCTATATGAATGTAAACAATCTGAACGACGGATTGGCGTGGTGCTATTATGTACTACTTTGTCTTGTTGTGGTTACTATTATGTACACATGGCCCAACCAGAAGAAACCCCGAGACAGCAAGGCTCACGCGGCGAGGTTGTTATCGAGGCGTGGATGGCTCGTTCTTCGATTGAGCGCCGCGGCTGTCGTCGTGCTTGCAACGGGTACGGCTGCATTAGCAGCGCATTCCGATGGGAAATTAACTGTGAGCTTTCTGAGTGTTGGACCTGCTAATCAGCAGCCGCAAGGCGAAGCTATCCTGATTCAAACCCCGGATAACAAGACTGCCATCATCGATGGTGGCATGGATGCGAACTCGCTCGCCCAGGAACTCGACAGCCGTCTGCCCCCGTGGCAGCGCTCACTAGACGTGGTTATCTTGTCAACAGAAAAATCAGACCACATTGTTGGATTGCAGGATGTGATTACCCGTTACCAAATTGGCGAAGTTGTAGATGCTGGAATGCTCCATCCCAATGTGGGCTATGCTCTGTGGAGACGCACAATCGCAGAACGAAACCTACACTATGTAGAGCTTCGACAGGGTATGACAATTGCAGTAGGTTCAGAAGTCGCGCTGCAAGTATTTTGGCCACGTTTACTTTTACACAAGGGAAGCAATGAGGAGATAGATAATGGTCTGGTTGTGCGTCTCATCACCCCTGGTTTGCATATCCTATTCTTAGGTGGAACAGCCATGAGCAAATATGCTCTCGCCGGGCTGCTCAGCGATATTGCTCCCAGGTACCTCCAGGCAGATGTCGTGCAGGTCGTCGCACAGGTGGGAAAAGGGTTTCCCGCGGAACTAAGCGCCGTTTTACAGATAGTAAAACCCTCGCTGATCCTTATCACTCCGGGAGCTTTGAGTCCAAAGCAGCGCAAGCAGGCAGCGTCATCGGTCATCGACCCACTTCCCGCAATACTTTCAGCAGGAACTACATGGCAAACCGAACAAACGGCACAGGCAGGTACAATAGAGATCGATTGTAGCAACCAGAGATGGGGCATAAACGTATAGGTATAAAACGAGTTCACATGATGGAATAGAAAGTAGTGAGTAGGATGATCTGCGAACGCTGTGGAAAAGAGATTTCTGCCAATACCGCAATTTGCCCTTCTTGCGGCACAGTGGTTCAACCACCAACTACCTATGGACAGTATTCCTCCAAAGAGTACGGTGATGATCAACCTATACCCACTTACGATCACGGGATTTCGCCACAGGTAGACTTTGAGGCGCCACATTCTGCAATCTATTCTTCTCCCCCAAAGCAAGATTTTGGCTATGGGCCATCATATAACGCGCGTACCGCATATCAACCTGGTACGATCAATGTTACGGTCGTCAATAATTTTAATACTTCTTCAAGTAAAAACAACAGCGGGGCACTGCTTGCGGAGATTTTTCTCTCCTTGTTCGGCGTTTATGGCGTTGGTTGGATCATAGCCGGTGAAACAACCATAGGCGTCGTGCTACTTGTGTGTAGCTTTGTGCTCATCTGGCCCCTGGCCATTATGATTGCCATTTTTACCCTGGGATTTGGTATCTTTTTTTGTGATCTCCCATTAGCAGTTGGCTTTATTGTTCTTAATGCAGTTCTCTTAAATAACGCCTTACATCGAAAAGCAAGACTTGCCTCGTACTCAACGGTCCAAACGCAACAGGAGATGCCGCCGAGACAAGCCCGGCGACCACAGTAGGACGGTGGGCGACGCAAGCGTCCCCTCTCCACACCCACACCACCCCCGCCCCTACGAGACGAACACGCTTTCCTGCTCGTTTCACAACATTCCTAACCTTGAGAGCACCACCCCTGCCCCTACGGGAGGCGAGCTTGGGAGTTACCTGGCAAAGGCCAGGCGACGATATTTTTCGCGAGACTCTAACCAGGCCTCATCGGAAAGGCCCAGTTTCTCACGCAAGGCTTCTGGTGTTACACCTGCTTTCAGCTGTCGAACGGCAAAGGTATCACGTAATAACTGCAGAGTGACACGCTTTTGTATACTAGCAGCTTTCACCGCTCTTCCGAGGATATAATTCAGGTTGCGGTCGGTACAGTCGAACAGCTCAAGTGTCGGGTGATACTTATCCTGATATTCCTTTAAGATTGTGACAAATTCGGCTGGAAGGGCAAGTCGCCTTTCGCGATGCTGTTTCCCAGTTGATGGAGCAAAGTGTATGGTTATCGCGGGCGCACCAGGATCTGAAATATCGATGTGACCCAGTTTCAGGCCCATCACCTCTTCCTTCTTCAAGCCCGCATAGAGGACGAGATAAAGCAGGCAGTGGCAGCGAGGGTCTGTAGATGCTGCTTCTAGCAGACGCTGAATTTCGTCCTCGAACAACAACTCTGGCAAAGGGGGTAAAGGGCGTTCCAGCACAAGGCTCGCTGATGGATCTTCACGAATAATGCCCTCACGAGCCAACCACGAGAAGAAATTCCTGAGGAAGGTGACGCGGCGAGCCATTGTCTTTGGAGCAGGCATTTGACCTTTGTTCCCAAATTTCAGTTTCATGAGCCAATCGGTGAGTTGCTCTTTGGTAATACGTCCTACTGGAGTGTCTTTACCCATAAAACCGCTGAACATTTTCAAATCTGAAAGGAAACATGTCACAGTATAATTTGATTTACCACGAAGGAGCAGTTCTTGCTGATAGGGAATGGCGCAGGCCGCCAGGCTGGACTGGTCAGTAAGCGGATGAGTACGAATAATAGGCGGGAAAGGCGTTTCTAAAGGATCGGGTGGCTCCGCAATAACTGTTGGAGCATCCGTAAAAAGGTTGCTTTGCAAGACAGTCGTGTCGTCTGTTACTAGAGTACTCATATCTGGTTCACCAACAAGTTGTTGTTGAGTATCCTTTTCCATCACTCGCTCCCTTATAGTTGGGTAACCACCAGGCTACCCCTATAATGCCGTTATGCGTTTCATTATAGCAGGAAATAGCAAGTTTGTTCAAACAGGTGATGGCTGGATATCGCTAAAGGGTACGAACCGACACAATTAGTAGCGAAACACTGCGGCTAACAACCCTTCATCCGGCATTTGCGCTCGATCGACGGCATAAACCGACCCGTCATGTAGAAGCGTTTGGGTAGCAGCTACGTCCAAGAGATCGTCATCATTGAACCTTGCTTCCTTATGTATATGTACTATGTTGGAAACCGGATCAAAGATTCCCCATTGCTCCTCGTTAACAGCCACAAACAAGTTTTCAACTCGTCCATAAAAAGCAGCCAGAACGATTTTGCTGGTAGTATTAGATACCCGCTCAGTACCTGCACATTCTCGATAGAAGTCAAAAACTTCTCGCTGAGCTTTCTGAAAGTACGGCTCTACAATGGGCAGAGCCTGCAAATGCACATCCTCAGTCCTCAGCTTGTCAGGGTTGCCTTGGAGGCCTTGATCTATCAGATGTGCATACGTGTTTGCCTTCTGGTATATAGGCAACAGGTAATCTACCCCGGCCAAAACGAGAGGCGCCTTCTCATTGTGTAAGAGTTCATGCAAGCCTTTATCAACTTGTTGGAAGTACCGCAGAATATTATCCTTTTCATCATCGGTGCCCACGCCCTGTCCGTGGAAAATGGTACCTCTACGGCCGCCTTTGCCGATCAATGAGCCTGAGGAGCTGCTGTGATAGTTAAGCTGGTTGTCAGGATCATCATACATGAGGGCTTCTGAAAGACTCACTGGAACAGATTCCGGCAATTCGACCACGGTGGCGCTGTAGCGTGTACAATCAATGAGCCTCAGTTTGTTTTGGCTCAGAGCAAGGACATAGAAACGCCCATCATTCGTAAGGAAGGGGAGCAGTGGCTTGAGATAGAAATGGTCGCCGACGACGACTTGTTCCTGAAACTTGGATGGCAAACGATAATACTGGAACACCTTTGGTGAGCGGAATATCGCCAGCCCATCGCTCTGGTGCAGCCAGAACTGTGCATCATCTAATAGTGCTTGAATAGGCTTCAGCAACTCCTCTCTGTCCATGGAGCGACTTTTACTTAGAAGCAGGCGGTTCTCGACTTCACGAATTTGATTCCTTAGTCGCAGTGGGTTCTGTTGCATTTCCGCTCCAGTTCCTGCCTTGTATGTGGGGAGGTACAACGAGATACAGGGGCTATTCCGTATCTCCATTAACACCCTTAATTCACGCTTTGATGGTGTATTCATACTGGTAACTCCTTGGTTGCAATCTATTCATTGCTTACAGAGTACTGTTTCTGTGTCTCAATAACTTCACTCGTGCCCCTATTCTCGTCACAATTGAGTCTCAATTCCCAGCTATACCTTTTTTTAATTGAAATTCAACCCTAAAAACGTCCCAAATCCGACCTTCTGTATACAGCTTAAGACCGTGACGTTACAGCAATATCACATTACCAGGGTATATGGTCACAAACGGGTTACAAAATGAAGAGTAGGCACACAATACTTGCATGCCTACTCTTTTTATGCCACCTCTCGGACTGTTTAGACTTCTGCCCCCTCATGCTCTTCCTGATCCTGAGCTTCTCCGTGGTGATGACGTACAACCAATAGTGGGAGCTTCGTGGAGTTAAGGATTTTCTCTGCCACACTGCCCATTATCAAACGCAGCAGACCTGTACGTCCATGTGTCGACACACCAATGAGATCGCAACCGCCCATTTCTTCAGCGCCACCAACATGTTCTGCCTGCTCAAGAATTGTGCCAACAACGTCTGTGCCTATGGCCGCTGATGAGGTGAGCGTGAGATTGTAATTTGCCAGGCTTGCTTGTAAACAATCGGTTGTATCTTTCAGGTACGCCTCCGCTTCTTCCCTGGCTTCATTTCGGACAGTGGTATCAAATTCGGTCGGGCCCCTATATTTTCCTGTTGCCGATGGAATATCTATGACACGTAACAGGTGCAGCGCACCTTGCGCGGGCGCAGCTAAAACTGAAACGAGTTGGGCAGCCGGTTCTATAGCGGTCTCCCCCAGTTGTGAGCCATCCAATGCAACGAGTATACGCCAGGGACGTGGTTCTGTCGGAGTAGGTATCACGCCTTTTTCACTGAGGACAAGCACAGGAACCGGGCTACGGCGTACAGCTTCATGAGCAACACTGCCGAATATCCAACGTCTCAGACCAGATTCTCCGTGACTACACAGAACAACTAGATCAACATGCTCCAGGTTAGCGACAGAGAAAATGGTTGGGGATACTGCACCAGAAACTGGTTTCAAGGTCACATCAATGCCTTCCAAATCGCTTGCATGGGATTTAACGATATTAGCGAGGTAGTCAGCGGATCCTTCTAAGCGTTTTTCAAAAGCTGTCGGCTTTAATGCAATGGTGTGATCTTCTCGATACGTGCCGAACTCGACTGGGGGCAGCACGACATGGAGAAACAGAATTGATCCGCCAGAGGCACGAGCAATCTTTGCAGCAACGGGTATTTCGCGTTCTGCCCCTTGCGAGCCGTCGAGAGGTACCATAATCCGCTTAAACAATGTTGGGCTCCTTTCTAGTTCCGTACTTTACTTCTAGCATTGTTCTGCTATCAGTTTTCTTTTTATAAATAGTCAGCGAGTTAAAAAGACTCGCGACTTTACCAAATAGATCTTTCTTTGCTTGTGCCCTTGCAGGCCTCCGGTTGCCCGGGGAAGGTTGTAGAGTAGGAGGCAAGCGAGGTACTGTTTCCAGTCCTTTTCTCACCTCCCCTCTCCGAACCGTGCATACAGGTTTCCAAGTACACGGCTCTCTAGTATCGTCGTATTGCTTGTTTTTGCAATTTCTTTACGTCCGCAAGCTCGATGGTTTGTCGTCTCAGAGGGCGACCATAAGTAACATCCTCATGACACGTTCGACAGAGGGGCATCGTTTTCCGTTTCAAGGCTATCATCCTTTTAACCCATTCCGGCTTGCTCCTTCCTGGGTATTGGTGGAGATCTTTCATGGCTCGTACATGATGTACTTCTACATTCTCTGTGGCTCCGCAGAGTTCACAGTATCCCGCGAGAAGTCGCTGCACGAGTTCTGAATGATGTCCACGTTTGACGGTCAACGGCTGGTCCTCTAGAGTTGCCTTACTATCCCATGATAGCGATACACCGCCCCATGTCGCTACAAGCGGTTTCTTGTCCTGTCGTGGTATGCTGACTTGAAGCACTTTGTACTTTGTGTCGCCCACCACTTTTTCTGCTCTATATTTCTTCACTACTTTTGGCAGCGGCATTCGAAATTTGTTTGCCAGCGTTTTGAGCAGTGAATATTCCATGATCCACTTCAGTTTCTGAAGTGAGGCTAGGTTATAGGCTTGTCGGTAGTACTCCGCAATACCTCTGAACTCAAGCTGATACGTGGTGATGATGGTAAAATCGCTCTCCTGTAACAGCGAGGCTCGGTGTATTGGGTGTCCATTCCGCATGTAGCTTTTACATTTCGTTTCCAGCACCTCTCTTGGGACTCGAAGCCCTATCTTTCCGTTCAGACTTCTTCGATCTCTTCCCTCTTCGGTGATAAATCGTTTTTGGTCCTCTTGGATAACTGTTACTTCATACCCTAGAAATTTTGCAGCTTCACTTCTTGCATGCGTAAGAAGCGTTTTCTCTTCGGAGAGTTCCAACTTCAGTTCTTGTTGTAAGAAGTCTCGCAAAGCCTGCTTGATTTCTTCCGCTTCTGACTTAGGGCCGTTAAACCCAAGAAGGAAATCATCAGCATAACGGATATATTTGAGGCGTCGGTATTCGGGGTCATTGGCATCACGTGACGGGAGCGTTTGAGCTTGTTTTCTCAATGCTTCCGCTTTTTCGACATTTCCTTTCTGTCTGTGATACCTTGAGCGGTTCATGAGTCGGTCATACTCATGATTTAGCCCTCTTGTTTCCCCTCTGGTGTATTTTGGAATCAGAACGGTTTCTACATATCTGTCCAGCTTATCGAGCAGAATGTTTGAAAGGATAGGACTCACTATTCCACCTTGCGGTACTCCGCTCAGTGTCTTGTTGAAAGTCCAATCTTCCATGTATCCAGCATCCAACAGATCTCGCATGAGTTTGATAAACCTTCCATCATGGATGTGCTCACTGAGGGTTTCAAGGAGCAATTCATGGTTGAGCTTATCGAAGCACTGCGAAATGTCGCCCTCTAGGAACCATGCGGTTCCTAGCCAAGTGCGATAGATTTCTTTGAGCGCGGTATGGCAGCCGCGTTTCGGTCGAAATCCATGTGTGCGCTTGGAAAATTGGGGTTCGTAATACGCCTCAAGAATGAGACGGATGACTTCTTGTACCAATTTATCCGACCACACTGGCAGACCAAGTGGACGCTTTTTCCCGTTTTTCTTCAAGATATACGTCCGTCGCGCTGGAAGCCACTGATAGCGTTCATAGCGTAATGCATCTATGATCGCGTCAATTTTCTCCAGCGACATGCCATCTGGTGTTTCATCGGTGACTCCGTGTGTCATCACACCTTTGTTCCGATAAATTTTTCCATAGGCTTTGAGATAGAGGTCTTTGTTGAACAGTTGCCTGTAGACCCGCTCTAGAGGCAATCCCTTTTTGCCTCGCTTGTGAATAAGTTCTAGATACGCATTGGCGCTTTGCATTACGCATACCTCTTCGTGTAGAACCTACCGATACCTACCCTGCTAGCCTTTATCAAAGGGCTAGCTCTTGTCTCCCTTCGGAGACTGCCCCTTCGTTTGTGTTGAGTCTTCAACACTCCCTACTATGGGGGTTCCGTGACCATAGGTGTTTCCACCCGTAGGTCATCCCGCATTTACGCTTGTTAGACGTTCAGTGCGTTTAGGTGTCCGTTCGCTTCCTTGAACCAATTCGTTATTGGTCACTCACCGTAGAGAGCGTTGCGCATTTGAGGCACAATGAATGCGTTTTACGGTGTCATCGCTTCAGGTATGCTTCGATGGATGATTGTTTACATCGTTGGAAGCTTGGGTTTGACAAACTCAGTCTCACCATGCGCACAGGACTTGCAGGCCACACGACCTTACATACCTTCGGGCTTGCCTGCTTTCTCTGGCATGCTCTTGTCCTCTTTGGGTTTCCCCTCTAAGTAAGCCATCGTCCTAGAGGTCATAGCTCTCAACCTCTCTCCCCTATGGGGAGCATCCAACTAGCGCCGATACGGCGCACCGCCTCGACAATGATAGCGGTCGGTACTTTCTCCTGAGCACTGAGGTAACCCACTAGCTCTGTTTAACTCAGAAGTTCTAGAGCTTCAGGCTGGCGTCGCACCCGAAGGTAGGAACGTGAACACTTGCCGCTATCGTAGCCCGAACGCCTCCTGCTGAAGCCGAAGGCGCAATGGCTGAGTCTGGTCATGTCCAGGGCTCGCAGCTCGGCGCATGGCCTGGCTGCAAGCCCCCGCTTTGCAAGCGGGGGTTCATGACAACGGTATCACGTGGAGAAAAACAACTATCACATTTCGATAACACAGGGCAATGCTGCCTCAACAATTATCACAAACCTGACTATATAGCTAAGTATATACTACTCACTGTTTATTCGCTAGAGAGACATAGCAGCTGTTCGGGCGAATAGCTAACCTGCATGGTATACTGCACTCAATGTAATACTCAACTGGCGTAACTATGCTGTCTTAGCGAGATTTCAGTGATTTTGAGCGGAGGAGAGAAGTCGCGATGCCCCACCTCAAACTTGACCAGGCCCTGGTGGATGAAGCACGCGCCCTGGCCAAACATATCGTCGAACCGGTGCTAGCGTATATTGGCGCGCATACGACTGTGGCTATCGAACGCGCAACTTTGCGTTTGATAGGAGTAGATGGGATCGACGAAGAAGGCGTCCCTTTGCCAAACCGTGTTGTAGACAGTGCTTTGGCACCTTTGCCAGGAGGTATCCTTCGCCCATTTGTCAGCGCAATGCTCCGAAGCAAGCTCCATGTACAGGCGACTGCCGAGGCTATCGGACGAAACGAGATAGCACTCCATGAGTTACCATACGAGGATGATGTTTTAGCAACTATTGATGCTGAAGCCAGGCGATTGGTGAAAGAAGGGGTAACGCGCATCCAGGCAAGGCGGTCAGAGCGTACTGCCATGATAGCAGCATTGAGCAACCCACCGACCCCGTGGCTCTACGTGATTGTGGCAACGGGCAATATTTATGAAGATATCATACAGGCGGATGCACGGCAGGGTGCTGATGTTATCGCTGTCATACGCTCTACAACGCAGAGCCTTCTTGATTACGTGCCATTTGGTCCAACAACTGAGGGTTTCGGTGGAACCTACGCCACACAGGCGAATTTCAAGTTAATGCGAGCCGCACTTGATGAAGTCAGTCGAGAAGCAGGCCGCTATATACGGCTGACGAACTATTGCTCGGGTCTTTGCATGCCTGAAATCGCTGCGATGGGTGCTTTGGAGCGACTCGACATGATGCTTAACGATGCCCTTTACGGTATTATCTTCCGCGATATCAATATGAAACGCACGCTTGTTGACCAGCTCTTTTCGCGACGCATCAATGCTGCCAAAACATATGGATGGTGATATTTTCCATGGCCATATCCTCGACAGCTTCTTTAACTTCGTGGGAGTATTAACAGATCAAGGTATTCAGTTGTTAGGTATGCCCACCGAAGCTATCCACACACCTCACCGGTATCGGATCAGCCTCAAGGGAATGCACGCTAAGCATTTCTTGTAAACTAGCTTCCTTTAGTGAAGTTTTTATCATAGATTCGCGCTGCGCGCAAAGTCAGCAATTCCGCGTGGAAATTACCGGTTTTCGATGCCTGGAGGGATGGTCAGGAGAATCACAAGGGTATCTTTTGTTCATAAAAGCAAAGGTACCCATCAGAGAACATTCTGACATAGATATTCAATTCCACTGATTATGGCGCATATCATCTATGGCAGAGTGCTCTGTGGGGGTACTCTCTGCACGTATCTCTGTGTATTTGTACAAAGACCTGGGCAATCTATTCGCTCAGATCTTCAGGCTCAAGCTCGTTTTCTTCCTCAATCTCCTCATCGTCATCATATTCATCCAATTCCTCATCATCATCGTTATATTCATCCAAATAACGAAAATCGGCGTAGTTGGTTGGATATGACTGCTTATGGATCTGTATGGTTGGAGTTATAAGTGGAAAAGGCTTTAACCCAACGGGCGCAGCCGGTCCCTCCATCTGCGGATCATATGCAGGTGTGCCTTCGCGCACCAACACCTCATCCTTCCATGCCATCGCCTCAAAGCCTAAACGGCGCAGATCCATTACCATACCGGGCCACGTGTCTTCGGCAGCTACTGCCCACCACTCGCGTCCCATAACGCGTACAGGTCGAACACGCAAAGGTCGGTTGATATCGCCAAGATTTGCCACTAACGATGTGCGTTTCCGCTCGGCGTTTTTCACGATTAGAACCGTCCTTTCTTTACTAGAACAACGATACACCAATTTCCTCTTTGAAACCCTTGAAATGAACCCAATTAAACATTCCTGTCCACTTCGGCATTCCAAATAGGAAAGGAGAATCTGGTAATAACATACCACATAAACCTGTCAATTTGCCAGTGATCAATGGATGACGAACAGATAAATTGAAACGATATGGATGAATTTGACATATCAACTGTGAAATTTTTTTCACAATTAGAGGGGCATCAAGGTAAGGTCTGCCATACAAGAAAGAGGACCAGGTCACTATAGTGCACTTTTGCACTTACTCTACCATAAAAAATTTATTGACAGGTCTCAGAAAAACGTGCATACTGCACATAGTTGAGTAAAAAGGATGCATTCTGTGTTATTGTGTTATTACACGGGCAGAAAGTGCAAATTTTATGAGCCAGATAATCAAAACTGTAAAGACAATTCCGCAAACGGCTTCTCGCCGTCTGCGCAATACCCCCAGCTATTTTTTTCTACTATGGCGTTGGGTTACCTGGCTGCTAGCGCTGATTACACTGGTTTCTATCAAGGGACAGCCCCTCCCTTTACTCGCTGCGCTGCTACTGGGGATCACGTTTCTACAAACCCTGATTGTAACCCTGTACGCGCCCGTGTTTCAATTTTTTCTGCCTGACCTTCCTGGAAGAAACAGGCTGCTTCAACAAAGGCAACGAGCATCGACCAAACCACGCAAGCCGGGGAAGCGCTGGCGTCCCCGTCCTCTAGCCACAGATGAGGAACCGAACATCGTCACTCCCCTGGCCAGCACACGCAACCCCTATTGGGATTTCGCCATTTATGGTCTAGATGTTGTTATCTGTGGCATGGTCACCTATTACGGAGGGTATTTCGGCACACCGCATTTCGGTATAGGTTCGCCCTTTTATCGTTATGGTATCTCAACGGCACTAGCGGCAGCATTTACCTATCGCTACCGTGGGGGGCTTGCCGCTGCGCTTGGCTATGATTCGTTCATACTCTTTGGTGCGTTTTTTCCACCCACGCAGATACCGTACGATGCTTTAAGTGCGAGGGATCTGGCCGGATCATTATTGGACGCACCGGTGATTGCTATTCTGGCAGCATACATGGCCTCATTGTTAGAGAGTTATACACGAAGTAAGAGAAGAGAGCAAGATAATGTGCGCCTGCAAATGGCATTACGACACGTTGGCGAAACAATGATACAGGGCGTCAGCGATAGGATTCAACTGTTACAGCAAAGTGCTGAACAGATGCGAAAGGGTGGGCACTTTGAACGCCTGATTATCGCTCTTACTCGCAATGCACACGAGGCGAAAGAGAGCAACGAGTATCATCCCGAAATCGCCAGTCGTGTCGAAGCAGGTTTTGTAGAATCTACAATACCTGATAATAGCCAGGCCATTTTTGAGCGCGTCATTCAAACGGGAGAAAAATACAGCGCTTTTGAGCCTCTGGATGAGCTACCTGACGGGGATCACCGCGGTATAGCCCGCCTTTATCTGCCATTCATGAAAGAGGGACACCTATATGCCGTGATCGGTGCTGAAAGCACGCGGCAAGCGCCTTTTGAAAACAAACAAGAGGTATTTCTCAGGACGACAGGGCCACAACTCGTAGTAGCACTTGAGAATATACGCCTGACAGAACAGGCGAAAGAATTAGCAGCAGTAGCCGAACGCGGCCGTATTGCTCGCGAGATTCATGATGGGGTAGCACAACTGGTATACATGCTAAGCCTGAACGCCGAAACATGTGCTGCATTAGCGCATCGTATAGCCGAGGCTTCTGAAGATACCGAAGACAAAGAGGTACTAGCCCCCCTGGCGCAGCGGCTCGATTCACTGGTGACAATCTCGAAACAGGCGCTCTGGGAAACACGCCATTACATGTTCACCCTCAAACCGTTGATTACCGGGAACAGTACTTTAACGCAGATGTTGACCAGCCAGCTACGTGAATTCGAAGTAATTAGCGGTTTACCTGCATGTTTAGAGGTCGAAGGCAACGAAGAGGCCGCCAACGAAGACCAGCGTGGTACACAGAACATGGCACAGCTAGGAACGGCGATATTTCGTATTACGCAAGAGGCACTTACCAACGCATATAAACATGCAGGGGCAACGCAACTGCAGGTGTTTCTGCGCTATCTCCCAGACGCTGTAGAGGTCGAAATTTGCGATAACGGAAAAGGTGTGAAGACAGACGATGATAGTTTCGACCTGGCAACGATTGGAGAGAGAGGGCGTATTTATTCTGGACACGGTCTGCGCGGAATGCGCGAACGGGCCGAAGAGCTAGGGGGAGTATTTCAGGTAAAGCAAGGTGCTGCTGGCGGTGTCAGCGTGCGAGCAACCTTACCCCGTTGAAAGGAGATCATTACACGCATGTCAAGAATACGCTTAATGATTGTAGACGATCACGAAGTGGTACGCCTGGGTATGCGGGCAGCATTCGAACTGGAGCCCGACATAGCCGTCGTCGGTGAAGCCAGCAATGGAGCCGAAGCGCTGTCAAAGATGAGTGTGCTCGCGCCACAATTGATCTTGATGGATGTGCGTATGGAGAAAATGAGCGGAATACAGGCCTGCCGCGAGATCAAGAGCCAGTATCCCGATACTGCTATCTTGATGATAACATCATATACCGATGATGAGGCTGTTCTTGCATCGATGCTTGCCGGCGCCAGTGGCTATCTTTTGAAGAATCTAAGCCGGGCCGAGTTGCTGCGTGCAATTCGGCTGGTTGCATCAGGTCAATCGTTACTTGACCCGGCGATGGTTAAACAAGTAACAACAAGATTGACAGCACTGACTGCCGGCGGCATCCAATCACACATACCAGGTAGCGAGTTAACCGAACGAGAGCGCGAAGTGCTGGCGCTGATTGCGCGAGGCTATACGAATAAGCAGATAGCTGATACGCTCATTGTGACGGAGAAGACGGCACGCAATCACGTCAGCCACATCCTGGAAAAGCTAGGGCTTGCACGTCGCAGTGAGGCGGCAGCATTTGCTGTTGAGCATAAATTGGTGCCGCCGAGAGAACAGCGCAAAGAGGAAGAATAATGGTACTATTCCTCCCGATACCCTATATACGTTGCTCTGAAAACGTGCTACGGTGCAAATATTGCCCACCGCCCTTGTTGCCTATATATTGTCCATTCTGCACTATCACCCGTCCACGCAAAAGCACCGTTTCTGGTACACCCTGTATTTGCATCCCCTCGTAGGGGGTGTAATCAACACGCTGGTGCTGCGTGGCTGCACTAATCGTCATGGACTTTTCGGAATTCCAGATCACCAGGTCGGCATCGCTGCCTGGAGCTATCGTACCCTTGCGAGGATAGAGGCCAAAGAGTTTGGCAGGAGTTGTGGCTATTACATCAACAAAATGCTGGAGCGACAGTCTTCCTGCGCGCACACCTGTGTAGAGCAGTACTACTCGATGTTCTACTCCAGGCAGGCCATTTGGTATTTTCGTGAAATCGTGCACCCCTAATTCTTTCTGGCCTTGATAATTAAAAGGGGCGTGATCGGTGGAAACGACTTGCAGGTCTCCGCGTTGCAGGCCGAACCAGAGAGCTTCATTGTCCGCCGCTCTGCGCATTGGAGGAGTACAGACAAATTTTGCCCCCTCGAAACCTGGTGCAGCGTAGTGGCCATCATTGAGATAGAGGTATTGCGGGCAGGTTTCAGCCCACACTGGCAATCCTCTCGCACGAGCGGCAGCAACAGCGTGAAGGGAATGGGCACAACTGACATGAACAACATAGAGGGGTGCATCAGCAAGGTTGGCCAGTGTGATCGCCCGCTGGGTAGCCTCTCCTTCTAATATGGCAGGACGCGTCAGGGCATGAAAACCCGGAGCAGTATGGCCCGCGGCAACGGCTTCGCGTACTAGCAGATCGATGACGATGCCATTCTCAGCGTGGACCATCACCAACCCACCTAACCTGGCGGAACGGCGCAACACACGGTAGATGGTTTCATCATCAACCATGAACGTCCCCGGATAGGCCATCAAGAGCTTGAACGTGGTGACGCCCGCGGTGATCATCTCGTCCATCGCAGTTTCCGGGGCAGATGTAAGATCCGTGATGGTGATGTGAAAACCATAGTCGATGACGGCCTTCCCCTCTGCCCTGGCGTGCCAGGTGTGTAATGCTTCGGCGAGCGTGTGACCGCGCTGCTGGTTGGCAAAATCAAGGATAGTCGTTGTACCACCACAGGCGGCAGCGATCGTTCCTGTCTCGAAGTCATCGCTGGCAACGGTAGTAGGGAGCGGAAGCTCCATATGAGTATGTACGTCGATGGCACCAGGAAAAATATACCTGCCCTGGGCATCAAGGACAGTATCAACCTGCAATGTGGCAAACGCACCTGGCGCGCCAACCGCGACAATTTTCTCGGCATCGATGAGAATATCACCCGTATAATCAGCAGTAGCTGTGACAATATGACCATTCGTAATAAGAGTTCGCATTGAGAACCTCCGTCAAGTACGTTTTAAAGCACAGGCCACCTGGGCCTAAGCTCAATACCGGCGCGCTGGTAAAGGGCGTTTGCATTGAGACGCGCCTGCTTCTTTACTGCCTCCTCATCCATGGTAAGCAATTGACCCTGCGAGACGACGGTCTGCCCGTCCACTACGACGGTATCGACTTCGCCGCCGGTTGCAGCATAGACCAGCGTGGAGATGGGGTTCAATGATGGGGTAGTATGCAATCGATCGAGGTCGATCACGACAAGATCCGCCTTCTTGCCAACCTCAAGCGAACCGATTTCATGCTCCAGGCCGAGGGCACGCGCACCGTTAATGGTCGCCATTTCAAGGACCGTCTCAGCGGGTACAATCAACGGATCGTTAGTGACGGCTTTATGGATAATTGCGGCAAGTTTCATTTCACGGATCATATCGTAGTCGTTGTTACTCGGGCCACCGTCGCAACCGAGGGCGACGTTGACACCGCTGGCAAGCATTTGTGGAACTTTGCAGACGCCGGAAGCAAGCTTGCTATTTGAGGAGGGGTTGTGAGAGACATGGGTTCCGGAGGTAGCGAGTTTATTTATGTCGTCCTGATTAAGCCAGACCATATGCACCAACACCGTTTTTGGGCCGAGCAGTCCAACGGTTTCAGCATAATAGACGGGCGAGAGGCCAAATTTTTCGTTGAGGTAGATCTTATCGGCCTCAACTTCAGCCAGGTGCATAGTGATGCCCATGTTGCGCTGGCGGGCATGGTTGCTCATCTCCTGGTAGAGTTCGGAGGTGACCCCGCCAGGGGTGCGCGGTCCAAACCAGACATGTATGCGATCTCCGGCGGCTCCCTCCCATTTGCTATGCATATCGAGAACGCCGAACAGGCTGGTTTCGCGGTCTTCAATCATACCCGGATGCATCGAATTCGTTTGTGTGGCATAGGTACCAATATCCATAACGATACCGGCGAGGCAAGCCCGAATACCGCTTTCTTGCACTGCCTGGGCGATCCCATCGAAACCGTAGCGATGGGCAAGCATCGATTCAAGGAATGTGGTCGTCCCGGACTTCAGCATTTCGGCTATACACAGGCGTGCACTCACATAACCATCGTCCTCAGTGAAGTTGCCCTGCAAGACCCAGACACGATCACAGAGCCATTGGATGAGAGCCATGTCGTCTGCGCAACCTCGAATCAGGGCCTGGGCCAGATGAACGTGAGTATCGATCAAACCCGGGACGATGAGTTTTCCCCGAACATCGATTATTTTCTCGTCGTGGTACTGACGTTGTAGTGCGTCGGATTTCCCAACGGCAACGATGCGGTTCCCTTGTACAGCGACGGCTCCGTTGGTGATGATGTTGCGAGTGGGGTTCATGGTGATGACGGTGGCATTAGTGAATAGCATGACGAACTCCTCTGGCGGTCTGATGTTAATAACATAGTGCTGATCGATCAGGGCGTTACTTACTCTATGGGAACTATACCACGAAAGTTAATCCCTCTCAACGGTCTGGCTGAACTGATCTACACTTATCTATTTGTTTGTAATCTTACACTTTTACATACAAATGTGTCGCTTCGTTAAAGCGATAAACGGGGTTCCCGTGGTTAAAGTGTAAATCGCCATGGGAATTGCTGGTCAGCCACAACAAGACACGTGTGCCTACTGGCAAATTGAGAGGGTACTTCCAGTGGTCCAGTGCACTCCTACCTGTAATCCCAAAGAGCCAGGCACCGCCGTCATCGTCGATTGTATTGGGTTGGAGTTGATTGCAGGAAAGCGAGTTATCGTCGTGTGTATTGTCAACCTGGAGATCACATGCACGTAGAGACATACCGTCAAGGGTAGCTAAGGGATCGGCGTAGGGATAGCTAGCAAAACTCTTGACGTTCCTACGTGCCAATTGAGCCTGTGACCAGACCCAGGAACCAACTCTCACCGGAAGAGTTGTCTGTACTGAGAGATGTACCTGTACTCCGGGAGCTAGACGCACAGTGAGCTGGCAGCCGGCAGAACAATCTGCTCCCGACTGTTGTTGGTTGGCCACGTTAATGACGGGTGTCGGCAACACTTGTTGGGGTGAGGTGGTATCGACCTTGAGAACCTGGCCGCCAAAGGCTATCAATGGATATTGCGGGGAGAGGGTCAATACCATGCCCGGTTGTAAAGAATGGCAATCCCGGCCTATGGAGGCATCTAGCGCCTTGATGGTGTTTGGCTTGACGTCGCTGAAAATAGTTCCCGCATCACTCATGCGCATTTGGAAAGTCAGTACTTCGTCACAAGAATCCCCCTGCTGAACAGTATAGAGCAGCGAACCTACCTGAGGCAGCATGGAAGGAAAAGGAGGCAATGGCGTGGGTGTAGCAGTTGGAGGTGGGCCGCTGAGATTGTAGAAAAAGTTTGTTACTGCCGGTAACACTCTCTGGCCAGCATGTGTTCCAAAGTAAAAAGTGGGAATAGCCAGCGCCAACAGGATAGGGATGAGTATGAGTAGTTGCCAGGGAATGGAGCGTATGTACCACCGTACATTTTCTATCCGTTTGCTCCACCGTTGTTTGCGGCGATTCATTTTTGCCTCGCCTCCAATTTCTACCAGGATTGCAAGGGCTATTATAACAAGATACAAAACGAATTACCAGCGAGGGAAGTCAGCGATTCTCCGGCTCTTCCGCTGAGCGGAACAAAAAAACTAATGGATAGCCAAGTAGTCCTGTATGAACGGAAAAGAGGTGAATAAAAAGAAATAGTTAGCGTAAGATAGAGTAGACTACTATACAGTAGTCTTGATACGCGGAAAGGAAATCTCGTGGTTACTCCTCCCAAAGTACTTGTTGTTGACGACAGCGTCACCGCATCCCTTTTCATCGCTCATGCCTTGCGGAAAGCAGGCTACAAAGTGATCACAGCCGCTGATGGAAATGAAGGATTGACAAAGGCGCTGAATGAACGTCCAAATTGTCTTATTCTCGATGTTGTGCTGCCAGGAGTCAGTGGTTTTGGAGTATGCCGCCAACTCAGAGCCCTTGACCCAGAGCGCAATCTATCGATTATCATGGTCAGCAGCAAGAATACACAGCTTGACCAGATCTGGGGTTTGCGCCAGGGCGCCGACCGCTACTTGACAAAGCCCTTTACAGATGAAACACTGCTCCAAACGGTGGAGGAGGTTTTAACGGCCAAACTCTCTCGATCGTAACCTCCTCCAGGTTCCGATTTATTTATTCCTGCTCTTAATCTATGCTTGTACTTTTCTAAGGGGAGATTGAAGGAAAGGACACCGTGTGGCATCGAGAGCCTCGTCATATTATTTCGGGGAAAAACATGATGGGGCTCTTGATAATTTTACGTTCCTATAGCGTACAAGCGCCCATCAATGTTTCCAACGTAGATCACACCCTTCGAGATGGACGGTGCACCGTAGAAGATCGAGCCGCTGTTGGAATCCAGGAAGTGGAAGAGGGTTGTCCCTGAGGATGCGGAGATCACATTT
>WNGN01000924.1_pt1 | contig 18879 bp, 19 predicted proteins | sample 5400561 | NCBI WGS metagenome assembly WNGN01 (sample SAMN13153379, study PRJNA577476) | soil metagenome | isolation source: 115 cm soil or saprolite under Garry oak tree replicate 2 | place: USA:California | collected 2016-06-15
TCGTCCCGGCCGAGCCAGGGGTTGCCTACCCGCGCTGCATCGGCGGGAGGCGGGAGGGGCCGCCAGAGGACTGCGGCGGGATCTGGGCCTTCAACGAACTCCAAGCAGGCCGGGACGACACGTTCGACGCCGACGAGGTGACCGAGTATCTCGCCGACCTGCCGAAGGTCTTCACTCCGGCTTCCTGACACATCGCCGGAGCGGAATGGTGATCGCACGCTCTCGGAAGCCGCTGAGCGCACGAACGCGGAGATCGTCGCCGCGGTCGTTCGGTCAGCGCTTGCCTTTCCGCTGCGATCTGCCCGGCTTGGAGCGCGGCTGGCGGCGCTGCACCGGCGGATGCGCGCTGCCAGAATGGGTGAGCCGGAAGACCTTTACGGACAGCTCACGGGATGCCTGGTGGTCCTTGGCCTGCTGGGCCAGCGGGAGGGCGGCCTGGTACTGGGCGAGTGCCGCTTCGCCGTCGCCGAGGAGGGCCAGCGCGTCGCCGGCGAGCATCCGGGTCTGGACGTCACCGGGCCAGCGTTCCACGTGCTCGGCGATCTTCACCCGCGCGTCGTCTGCATGCCCGGCCTCGGCCAGCGCGAGGGCCGCCTGGCCGCCGAGGAACGCGCGCCTGGCCGGGTCGACGCGGGCCAGCGCCTCGCTCAGCATGACGGCCTCGGTGCCCTCGCCCGCGCGGCCAAGATCGCGGATAAGGGCGACCGGCCAGGCGGGAAACCGCCCGGCCCGGTCGCGGTCTTCCGCCAGCGCGCTGCCGAAGTCATCTGGGCGGCCCGGGAATCCTGCCGCGGCCTCGGCCAGCAGCCGGGCGCGTAGCACCGGGTCATTCTCCGCGGCCTTGAGCCTCGTTGCCAGGCCGCCGGGCAGGTGTGGCAGAGACAGCCGCGCCGAGGCATCCGTCGTCATCCGCCATCCCGCCGGGTTGCTGGCTTCCGCCCGTGCCATCCGCTGCTGGATCACCGTGTCCGCCTCTTTGTGGTGGGCCTGGCACATGCGGTCCCGGGAATCGGCCAGGTCGGCGGGGAACTTGAACCGGCGGCCCGCGCAGGCGGGGCAGCCGGGGAGGGGGATGCCCGTCGCGGTGAGCTCCACCAGCGACCGGTCGAAGTCGACGGGGCCGAAGGCCTGCTGGACGAAATCGGTGATCGCGCCGAGGCCGATATCCTCCCACCCCGGCGACACGGCTCCGATGGCGACCTCGCTCGGGGCCGGGCCCGGTTCGCCGGACAGCAGGTCCGGCACCTTCCGGTGTGCGACGAGTTCCGCGTACCGGCCGGACATAACGGCGTCCTCATGGGCGGCGGCGGTGATGATCGCCGAGGCGCCGAGCCCGGCGAGCACCGCCGCCATCGTCGTGTGCTTCCGCCGCGCAATGTCGGCCAGCGACCACACCGGCACGTAGACGACAAGCTCGAGCGGCCAGGCGTTGGCTGTAGCGACCGCCTCGGGGCGCGGCGCCAGCCACTCCAGCGGGTCCCAGGTCACCACGAACAGCCGCAGCGCGTCGGCCATCCTGGCCTGCGCAGGCGGCAGGCCCTCCCACCGGGCAGCCAACTCGAGCAGCCTCGGGTCGGTGCGCGGCGGGCTGGCCAGCAGAGCCCGGACCCCGTTTGGGAGGCCGGACAGCAAGCCCTCGTCGATCATTGGTATCCCGGGGCGGCATCGGCGACGGGGCGCACCGCCCTCGGGACCGTCAACCCATCAAACTCCGCCACGGCAAGATCCTGACACAGAACTCCCGGCAGACTGGAGTCCCCTGAGCATGCACCACCGGTTCGTTCGGGACGAACAACAGAACCGTCGCAGGCACGGCCGGACAGCTCGGCAGACAGGCCAACCGGGCTGGGTCATTACTCGCCGAGTTCGGAAAGAAGCACCGACCGCTTTCCTTCAAGCGCGGCGAACTGAGCCCGGAGCTGTTTCAGCTCGCGGCCGATCCGTGCCAGTTCGGTCCGCGCCTGCCGTTCCCGCAGGTGCCGCTCACCGTGCAGGGTCTTGGCGAGATCTTCGACCTCGCTGCGGAGCAGCCGCAGCCACGGGTTCCCGTGCATCGCGGCGGGCCGGTACTGCAGCTTGCCCGCGTCGATCGCGGCGAAGATCTCATCCTGCGTCAGGCCGTACTCTGAGCGAGCCGTCTTGTCGCTCAGCGTCGCACCCTTGCGGGCCCATTCTCCGTCGTGAAACACCATTATCTCCAGGGTGGCACTCCAGCCGGCACGTGTCCGGTTATCGGCCGAGGAGTTCGCTGAGGCGGGAGCCGATCACGGAGATGCCGGGACGGGGCTCGTGCTTGTAGTACCAGGGCTTGCGCCGCCGCATCAGGGCCTCGCCGTGCTCGGCCCAGGTGAAGTTCGGCTTGCGCGGGACCTTCCGGAACACCGCATCGGCCGTGTCCGGGTGGGCGGCGGCCAGCCGGCGGAACGGCAGGGGGCCGATCGTCTCCGACCGCAGGTACCCGCGCAGCACGTCGGTGTACTGCTTGCCGGCCGCGAGAGCCGGGTCGGCGAACAGGTCGCGCAGCATCCCGTACTCGTTATAGAAGTTAAGCCCGTCGGTCTCGTCATAGATGATGCCGGTGGTGTCGGCGTCGGCGAGTTCGGGCGGGAGCTCGAAGGCGGGCGCGTCCACGCCGGGGAGGTTCTGTGGCCGACGGCGCGCGGGCTGCCGGGCGAGCGCGACTTCCTGCCGGTGACGGTAGTAGGCGTTGAGCCGGTCCTCGGCCTCGGTGGGCGGGAGGACCAGTTCGTCGCCGCCGAAGAAGTCCACGAATGCGGCCCTGTCCTCCCGCATACGCTTCCAGGCCTGCTCGATTTTCTCGGGATTGCGGTAGACGAGTTCGGGCAGTCTGGTTGCCAGCTCGAGCGCGGCCTGCGCGATCTGCGCAGCGCCGGACTTGAAGTAGGCCGACATCGAGCCGGAGACCAGCCAGGCGCCTGGGGCCGGGCAGATGGGCACGAGGCGGGCGCGCACGAATCCGCGTCGGGGCAGCGGGCGGAAAGCGGCCGGGCCCATGTTGGAGTACACGCGGTACTCCAGGTCATCGAGCAGGTTCAGCAGGACGAGCGCGTCGAGGTCCTTGCGGCGGATCTCGAAGATCCCCTCCACCGGGTCGCGCCAGCCGCGCAGCATCTCCCGGTCAGCCCCAGTCAGATCCGGTCGGCTGCCAAGGAACTGATCCAGCACGGTCTTGCCGTTCGGCAGGCGGTGCTGAAGCGCGAACCGGTCGATGACGTCGATCGCTTCGCCCTCGCTCAGCTCTTGGTAGGGGTCGGCGGCCTCGAGCATGAACTGCTCCAGATGCCGTTCGCACCGCGGGCTGAGCGCGAAGTCGACCAGTGCCCGTTTCAGTTCCGCGCCGCGCTCGATGAGGGAGGCAAGCGACGGCTCGCGGTCATCGTGGCTCACCGCCCGAAGTGCCACTTCACTCCTCCGCCTCGCCGAGCACGGCCAGTTCGCGATTGACCTCGGCCATGTCGAACGGCTCGGGCTCGCCGGAGTCGTCCTCGGACCAGTACTCCACCGGAGAGTCGCCCTTGTATGCCACGCAGACCGGGTAGTCCTGGCCAGGGTCGCGCGCAATAGTCTGCTCCAGGAGCATCTCATGCTCCCAGCAGGCCCCAAGGTCGTACGTGTAGCTGATCTTCCCGCCGGACATCAGCGCATCCCGCACCTGGACCGCGCCTTCGTCCGCAGTCCCTTCCAGGTTCATGAACGGGTCGCTGTACTGCTTCTTCCCCGCCTGGAACACGTGCAGGTGATCGCCATCCCAGCCGAACAGCACCTGAATCGCGTCGTGCAGGTCGGCCAGGGTAGCGGTGACCGGCAGCCGCACACGCCGCCAGATCGGCGGCCGGGAGCCGGTTAGCGAGACCTTCAGCTCGGCCACCTGATCAATGCTGCGCGGCGCGCCGGAGGCGGCGAACGCCACCACCGCCTGCGAGAGTTCCGCGGCATCCGGATGACCGGTGGCCTGCACCTCGGCGAGGCAGGTGTCCAGGTCCGGCCCCGGCATGCTCTCCCAGACGCGGGTGAGCGCCTCGTCGGGCCCCTTGTCCTGCAGCGCGGCAGCCGCGGCCTCCACCGCCAGCCAGTCCCAATCAGCGCCGCTGGGTTCGGGTCCCCGGCCCCAGGCGACCAGCACTGCCCGGGCGTGCGGGCCGACACGCGGTGCCGCCGCCAGCTCCCGCAAGGCCGGCAGCGCAGCGTCGCCGAGCCGCTGCACCACGCCCACAGCCACGCTACGCAGCAGCGGCGACATCCCCTCGGCGGCGGTGAGGATCTCCTGTGCCGCTTCGGCGGGCTGACGTGTGGCCAGCCATCCCCACGCCACGTGATCACGCTGTTCCTCATCGCCGAACCGGGCAGCGTCGGCGATCATTTCGCTGGCCGGCAGGCCCGGGTCCGCCAGCCCGGGCAGGCCAGCCGCCAGATGCCCGGCCGCCCAGCGGCCCAGCGGCGTGATCAGCGGCTTGCCCCGGTCGTCGGCTACCGCGTCGAACTCGGCCAGCAGCTCCACCAGCCCGGCAAGCGGCGTTCCGGTGTCCAGGTCGTAGTACCTGTCAGCCGCGTGCACCGGCTCCCAGCACGACTTGTCATATCTGTCGCACAGGTCACACAGCGCCGCATGCACCGGCCCCCATAGGCCGCCGGTGCGGGGCACGCCGTCCTCGCCGAGCACCGCCAGCAGCGCCATCGCCAGCAGGCGCACGCTGTCCTCGTCCTGCGGATACGACTCCGCCGCGCACACCGCGCGCAGGCCCGCCAGCCATGCGGCCAGCAAATCCGCATCGCCCGGCGGCCAGCACCTGAGCGCGGGACCACCGCTCACCCACCCGCCGCCGACCTGCAGCAGGCCCGTCGCGACCGCGACGCACCACGGCCGGTGCAGCGCCCGGATGTCGGCCATCGTCCGCAGCCGCGGCGGCACGTCCACGCCGACAGCCGCGCCCGCCGCAGGCACGTCCGCCTTGCGCAGCACTCGCCCGGCCGTTACCGGTCGGCGGCCCGTCCCGATCCAGCGAGCCAGCATGACGGCCCGGCCCACCACAACGCCTTCACGCGCAAGGCGCGCCGCATCCCGAAGCTCATCCCCGGAAACCGCCATGTCCACATTGGGACCCTACTGCCGCCCGGCGGGCCGCGGCCGGCAACAAAGCGCTGCGCCGGGCAAGATCGGCATATTCCTCATCGAGGACGGCCACGCACACCGAATCGGTGATGCCGACGATCTCCTCAACCACAGGCCGCAGCGCTTGGGCACCTTCAGCTCGCCCATATCAATCATCGCAGCCTCGCACTCAGTGGTGGCTTCGGGCGTTCGCCGTACCAGCGTTCCGCGTCTCCTGCCCCGTGCTCGGCCGCGCCCACCGCTCAGCCGGGGTGACGGACTGAGGACGCGGCCGCAACGCGGCCGCGTCTGATTCACAGTCCCGGGGTCGCCGCCGGCGTACGTTGGAGCGATGCGGGCCGAGGCAGACGTGGACCCGGCGTTCGAGGAACTGGCCGCCGCCGGGGATTCCGACGAACTATGCCAGCTCTTGGTGCGCTCGCCATCGGGGTGGGGGTCAAGCACCCGCTACGGCGAGGCAGTCAGCCTGCTCCGGGCAACCCATGGCCGGGGCGTGCTTCCTGGCTCGCTCGTTGCCTTGCTGCTTTGTACCTGTCATCGATGGGACCGGGTCACCGCCAAACTGATCGCCGCCATCGACGACAACGGCCTGCTAGGCGGCGTGGAACTCGATGAACTCGCCGAGTCGCTGCTCAGCGATGAGGTGGTGGCGGTGTTCCCGCTCGCCTGGGTGTCCCCGGAGTGGCTGGAGTTCGACACCGCCGAGGGCACGACGCGGACGGTGAAGGTCCGCGACGACATGGTGGCACGGGACCGGCGGCGGCTGGAACCCCCGCTGCGCCGCTGGGCCGCCGCCCGGGCGCTGCGCAACGATCCCGGCCGGCTTGACGGCCTGCTGGAGGGCGCCGACGGCTTGCCGCCGCGGCACCGCGACGCGCTGCTGCACGGCCTGCTCGACGCCGCCGCCAGCCTGGCAGCGGGCCAGCGCCGCCAGCTGGTACGCCGGGCGCTGCGCAGCGGCATCGCCCGGGTCCGCCGGGCGGCGCTGGACCAGCTGTGCGAGCTCGACGGCCCGGAGGCGGCGCTGCGCCGTGCGGCTTCTGACGCGGACCGGACGGTGCGGGCCTGGCGCCCGCCCGGAGGGCCAGAACCGGGCCAGCCACAGCTGCCAGGCATGGCACTTTGATGTGATCTGGCGTCCGGAGACTGGGAGGAATGGCAGATGAGCCTCTCGGGCAGGTGGCGGATGGTGGAGACAGAGCTGTGGGATTCCGACGCCCTGAACCTGGTGGCGCCTGCGTTCATCGAGTTCGGGGAGGAGGGGTTGGGCAGCTTCGGCTTTATCGCCGTCCAGGGGGGGATTCCGGGTTCACGGCGGTGCGCGGGGGCGAGCCTACCCAGTAGGAGTGCGGGTCCGGGCACTGGCTGCCGAACTCGGACGCCGGAGCGCTCACCGGTTCCACGACCGGAAAGGCAAACAGCGGTTATGGCTGTCACCGACGAGTAAGTTGCGGTCTGCACGCCCAACTCGCCAACAAGCCTGAAGAGCGCAGGAGGCTCTTCGCGCAGCTCGACTGGCCTACCGAAGGCGTCCTGTACACAACGCTGCTCGATGCCACGTTCTTCGAAGCCGTCGACCAGCGGTTCGGATAGGGCACCACATCCGTCGATGTCATCGCCCACGTAGGCGACGTCTGGGCCCAGCTCGGCGAATGCACCCACCCCGTGGACCCGCATGATGCCGAACGCCTCATCCACAAACTCCTCGGCCGCGGCTCCGTCGCCGACCTGGATGCCAAATCCGCCTTTGCTGCCCAGCAGTACCTGCTCACGGTGTTGATCGCTGACCAGTATCTCGACGACGCGGGGCTGGATGCCTTCCTGGCCCAGGCCCGCAAGCTCGCCGACCAATGACAGGCATGACCGGCCGACCACTCCGGCGGCACTGCCGCAGCCGGGAGCCGATGAGCGCTCCGGGCTATACCAGCCTCGGCTTCCCGGCCCGCGCCATAGCCCCTGCACGACAAGCTTCTCTATCGCCGCAGAGGCCCAGCCAATCCGCGAAGTGATTCACGGCATTACGGTTGACAGGAAACCCGGTCCGAGGCGATGGAAGCACAACCACTGCTCAACCACAGGCGAAAGAATCGCGGTAGCCGATACGCACCCGCTCTCTATGCCTACAGGACGCTGACCTGCCCATCCACGGACGAGGACGGGCGTGTCGCGTTTGGCCAGCGGTCACACAGACCGCTCCCTCGACAAACGAGCCCCGGCCCGCTGGACCGGGTCTGACCTGCAGATATATGGGTGGCAGGTCCAGGGTTCGAACCTGGGTAGGCTGAGCCGACGGTTTTACAGACCGCTACACTCAGCCAGCCCACATGCCCGCTGACCTGGCAGAACACCCTCAACGATCACATGAATGCCCGGCCCTGTCCGCTATGCGTCCGTACGCGCCGGAGGCTTTACGGGCCCGCCCACGGACGGATACGGACGCCGTCCGTGCCTGTCCGGCTGACCTCGGACGATGGCCGCCCACCTGACCGGCTCTTCCGGGCCTGCAGGCCACGACGGCCCCTCAGCAAGCCCGGCTGCCGGCCACTCGGCGGGGTCACAGCAGCGGCCATCCGTAACAGGTACACAAGCACGGCGCATACCCCACCTGGCCAGACCACTGGCCTCCTCCCGCAGGCCTTGAGACGTCCGGATTTGCCGAATAGAGGACGTTGCGCACGCGCCTGCTTATGTGCTCATTGGCATGTTCACGCGCGCTCTGAGAGCAGACCGGGAGACCACTACGCTCGGCAATTCAGCATCGCTATTCGTATCCTGGGCGCGCCTGCCGAGTATGCGTTATCTGCCGGGTCAGCATTTCGCCGTGCTCAGCGGCGCATGACTGCCAGATCTGTGCGTTGCATCGGGGGCACGCTCAGCTTGGCCCGCAACTCACAAGACCCGGACGACCTTACAGTCGGCTTCCGCAGCCTTCGGCGTTTTCTGGAGTCCATGCGTGTCAACGGACGTTAGGAACTGCCCGGTGGCGGCCATGAGTTCTGCCCGCTGGTGGCCACCAGATCTGCCCGGTGGCGGCCACCAGACGGGCTTGGTGGTTAGCTGTTGAGGGGCATCACTCCTTTCCCGGTGATGGCCTGGGACAGGCGGATGCTGTCGCCGCTGGTTTGGCACACGTGCGCGTGGTGCATCAGCCGGTCCACGGTCGCGGTGGCCAGGGTCTTGGGCATCAGCTCATCGAACCCGGACGGGTGAAGATTGGAACTAACCGCAACACTGCGTTTCTCGTAGGCGGCATCTACCAGGCGGTAGAGCCCTTCGGCGGCGTCCGGGGCAACGGGCAGCAGCCCGATGTCGTCCACGACGACGAGGTCGGCGCGCAGGATGCGGGCGATGGCCTTGGTGACGGAGTCGTCGGCGCGGTGCCGGCGGATCAGCACGCCGAGCTGTTCGAGGGTGAACCAGGCGACGTGGCGGCCGGTTTCGACCGCGGCCTGGCCAAGGGCTTCCAGCAGGAACGTCTTGCCGGTGCCGGACGGGCCGCAGACCACGAGATTCTCGTGCCGGCTGACCCATTCCAGGGTGCGCAGTGCCTGCTGTGTGGGGGCGGGGATGGAGGACAGCTGTTCGTCCCAGGCGCCGAAGGTCTTGCCGGTGGGGAAGGCGGCCCGGGCGCGGCGGGTGGCCAGCGCCGAACGGTCCCGCCCGGCGACCTCCTCGGCCAGCAGTGCCCGCAGCACCTCGGCGGGGTCCCACCGCTGCGCCTTCGCGGTCGCCAGGACCTCGGGGGCGATGCGGCGCATGTGCGGCAGCCGCATCCGGCGCAGCAGCTGCTCCAGCCCGGCATCCAGCGGCGGCGGGGCCGGGGCCGCGGCGGTCACCGGCTGCTCCGCGTGGGTGCAGCGAAGTCGAGGTAGTCGATCGCGAGATTGACGTCGTAATACAGCCCGCCGGCGGTCCGCCCGCGGCCGGCGGCGGCGGTGATCTCAGCGGCGGCCTCGTGCCAGGCCGGGCCGGCGTGCGCTCCGGCCCAGGCCAGCAGGTGCGAGCAGCTGACCAGGACCTGGCGGACCATGGCGATCTCCTCGCTGGCCAGGACCGCGTCCTCGTCCGGGCGGCGGAGCGTCATCGGCCGGCCTCCGTCCCGCGGTGCCAGGCCCACCCTGCGGTGCCCTGGGCCAGCGAGGACTGCTCGCCGGCCCGGGACGGCTCACCAGCGGCGGCCGACGCCTGGTGGGCGAGGATGGCGGCCAGGTCGCCGTCGGCGAACCGGCCCGCCGCGGCGGCCTGGCCGAGCGCCCGGTCCACCCCGGCGGTGCCGTGCAGGACGGCGAGCTGGACCGCCTGGGCCATCTTGGCCCGCACCCGCGTGGCGCCCGCCGCGGCAGCCTCGGCCAGCCACAGCCCGGCGCCGTCCCCGATCGCCAGGAACCGCGCCTCGGCTGTAGTGCGCGGCTTCGGCGTGCGGTTCAGCGCACCGGGCGGCGCGGGCGGATAGTGGCTGTCATCGACCCGCGGGCTGCCCGGCGTGGTCACCTGGTGGCGGGCCACCTCCACCGGCCCCGCGGGCCCGGCATGGGTGATCACCACCTGCCCGCCGTGCCGGCGCACCCACACCGGCTGCCCGGCCAGCTCGTGCGGCACCGAGTACTGGCAGCCCTCGAAGGTCACCAGCGACAAGCCGTCGACCTTGCGGGTCACCCCGAGCGCGGCGGTGAACGGGGCTGCCGGGACCGGGTGCAGCCGGGCCCGCTCCTCAGCTAGCATCTCCGCCGGCGCGCGGCGGGTGATCCGGTGCGGCCGGGCGTTGACCTGCTCGCAGAATCCCAGGCAGGCCGCCTCCAGCCCGGCGAAGCTGGCGTATTCCTCCAGCAGGTTCACCTGCGTGGGCACCAGGTCCGCCTTCGCGATTTTGACCGTGGACTCCGACCCGCCTTTGGACGCCGGGTCATAGGGCACGCACGTCGCCACGGTCAGGCCGTAGTGCCGCCCGAAGGCCACCGCGGCTGGGTTACGCACCGCGATCCCGGCCACATGCTCGACCGTGACCGTCTTCTCGTTGTCGGTCAGCAGGTAGGTAGGCACCCCGCCCACCCGCCGCAGCGCCACATCGACCGCGGCCCACACCGACGGGGCGGTCTTGTCCAGCAGCGGCAGCACCACCCGGAACCGGGACCAGGCCAGCCACAGGCAAAACAGCACCGTCGCCACGCCGGCCACCTGCGGGCCGTCGCCGAAGTCGTACTGCGCCCACATCCCCGGCTCTGGGATCCACGGCCGGTGCACCCGCCGCCGGCCCGCCTGCCAGGCCGCCTTCAGGCCCGCCACCGCGCGCCGCGTGGTCCGCTCTGACCCCGCATACCCCATCGCGGCGATGTGCTCATGCGCCTTATCGGCGCGGATCTTCCCCTTGCTCCGCTCGACAAGCTCTTCCAGCTTGGGCAAGAACTCATCGATCACCCCCGGCCGGCGCGCCGGGCTACCGGGCACCGCCCAGCCCCGCTCACGCGCGGCCACATACCGTGCCACGGTGTGGTGGGAACAGCCCACCAGCTCGGCGGCATCCCGCAACGACCCCGTCAGGTCATACGCCTCGAGAATGTTCATGATCTCCTCGGCAGACTTCACTCGTCCCCTCCCGGGAACTGAGATGGATTGGTGCCGCTCAGCCAAACCTGGGAGGGGACCCCCGCCGTGGAACCGGCAGGGAACGGTCAAATCGTGTCGGGCAGATCCGGTGGCCGCCGCTGGGCAGTTTTCATGGCCGCCAGCGGGCAGCTATCTGGCCGTCTCTGGGCAGTTTCTCGTGGCCGTCGTCACATGCGCGACGCGGCGCCCGGACAGCGCCGCTAACGGGTCACGCCCCAGCCGCCCGCCCGGTCTGCCTATCCCACTGACCGGGGGATCGCCGGTATCCCGGTGCGGTGGCATGGGGACACCGGTTCGGCGCAAATGCGGAAGGTGCTGCCTCGCCAAGCGGCTGGCATGGAGCGTACTGTGCGAAGGGCACGGCATTGTGCGCCAAAGGGGGTGGCGATGCTTCCAGTATCCTCAGCCATCAACGTCCGCCCGCTCGAGCCCGGCCACCGGCACGGGCCCAGTCGCCGCCAGTTTCTCGCCGCCGGGGCAGGGCTGGGCGCCGCCGGGTTCCTCGGTGGGCAGGTGATCGGGGCAGGTCCGGCGCTGGCGGCGCGGTCGGCCGGCGCCCCGCGGCCGATCCCCGGCGGGATCCAGCCGTTCGGCCCGGGCACCGAAGTGTTCCACGTGTTCCTTCCCGGCACCGGGGAACCGAACACGATCACCAATTTCAACGGTTTCGTCGGCGTTGGCAATGTCGACGGCGTCGGTGCCGGTGACAACGCTGGCCTGAGCTTCGACGTCGACAACCGGTTCATCACCGGGGAGTACGTCGCGCTCGACGGGCGGCACTTCAACGCGACGTTCGGTTTCCTCTGACTGGACATCTTCCAGGGGCCGGTCGGCTCCAACCAGATTCACGACTTCAACCCCGGCATCGCGGCAAGCGGGCTGTTCTGGACAACCCGTGTCCCGGACCGGTCGGTAACGGTATCGCCCGGCAGCGGGCGAGCGACGTGGATGCTTGAGAACTTCGAGATCCCAGACTTCCACGACATCCTCAATTCGCTTCACCACGGCAAGCCGGTCGGCACTGGCCTGCTTGACATGACGATGACCTGGTCCGGCGGTGGTCCGGTCAGTCACGTCCGCGACGCGGCGAACGGCTTCACCGGCCGCAAGGTGACCGGAACCTCGCACATCTCCTGGACCATCAGGATGGGAGATTTCTCCTTCACCGCCGACGAATCCAACCAGATCAGCCTCGTGTCCGAGGTATGGAAGGAGCGCAACGGGGTCTTTTTCTCCTAGCTCCCGCATCATCCGAATGACCGTCTAGCCCTGCAGCGCCTCCGCCGGCCCCCACAACGGCCGGCGGAGGCGTTTCTAGCCTGGTAACCTGCGCGTCTGTTGGCTGCTGCGCAGGCCATAGGGCCAGACCTGGCCGTGCCATGCGGTCCCGGCAGTCCTTCCGGCGGCGCGGGAGGAGCTGAGGACGATCCGGCCTCACCGGTTCCGTCGGGTGCTTGGCAGCGCCGGCCGGACGGCCGCCACCGTTCCGGCCAGGTCGCGGTGGTGAGCATCTGCGGCCTTGATCCAGCCGGGTCTGCCAGGTAGCGGCGTCCGGGCAGGGGCGCTGCGCGCTTGCAGGGCTAGCGGATGATGAGCACGCTGTCGCGGCGCGGGATCAACTCGCCGATCACGGGCGCTCCCGGCAGCTCCCCGGCGACCAGCAGCCCGCCCGAGGTCTGCGCGTCGGCCAGCAGGAGCAGGTCTTCCTCGCTCACCCCGCCGGTGTCGGTGTGCGGGAGCACCCATTCGAGGTTGCGGCGGCTCCCGCCGGGCATGTGCCCGGCGCGCACTGCCTCCCGGGTGCCCTCGATGAGCGGCACCGCCGCGTGATCGACGACCGCGGTGACCTCGCTTGCCCTGGCCAGCTTGAACAGGTGACCGAGCAGGCCGAACCCGGTCACGTCGGTGGCGCACCGGATCCCGGCGGCCAGGGCCAGCCGGCTGGCGCCGGCGTTGAGGGTCGTCATCACCTCGATCGCCGCCGCGCTGACCTGGCCCGTCGCTTTGTGCCACGCGTTGAGCACGCCCGTGCCGATCGGTTTGGTCAGGCTGAGCGGAAGGCCGGGCTGCCCGGCATCGATCCGCAGCAGCTCGGCCGGATCCGCGGTGCCGGTCACCGCCATGCCGTATTTCGGCTCGGGATCGTCGATGCTGTGCCCGCCGGCGACGTAACACCGCGCTGCGCGCCCCACATCCATGCCGCCACGCAGCACCTCCGCCGCCAGGTCGGCCGAGAGTTTATCGCGTGGCCAGCCGAGCAGGTTCACCGCGACCAGCGGCACTCCGCCCATCGCGTAGACATCGGACAGGGCGTTGGTGGCGGCGATCCGCCCGAACGTGTACGCGTCGTCCACCACGGGCGTGAAGAAATCGGCGGTCACCACGACCGCCATGGCCGGGCTGACCCGCACCACGGCGCCGTCGTCGCCATGCTCGACCCCCACGATCAGGTCCGCGCCCGGGCCATCGGGCACCAGCCTGGCAATGGTTTCCTCCAGTTCACCCGGCGGGATCTTGCAGGCACAGCCGCCGCCGCGCGCGTACTGGGTGAGCCGGAAGCCACTCGGACCGGTCATGCGGTCAAATCTAATGCCTTGCTCGAACAGGCCCCAGCCCCCGGCCAGGCGCGCTCCGCGGAGCAGATGGCGGGCGCCGCCGGGCGCGGGTAACGTCGGCCCCGGAGGCGTCCGGGTGCCTGGCGGCCCCCCGGTCTTCAAAACCGGTGGACGGCGCACCGCGCCGTCGGCGGGTTATCCGACGAGTCCGCATAAGCATTCACTGTGGCTGAGCTCGTGAACGTCCGGTTCTGCCGCCGACAGGGCGGCTGGCGCGCGGTTGCTATCCCCAGAAGATCGCTGTCGGGTCGCGGTCAAGCTCCTCGAGCAGGTCCTCGGCACGCGGTGAGGGCGCAAGCCGGTCATACAGGTGGAAGCGCAGGTGGCGGTCGCGCCAGTACAAGCACCAGCGCTTGGCCGCCTTGGTATAGCGCAGCCGGGCGATCGGGAACCGGGTCCGCCCTTCGTCTATGTCCTCACGCCAGGGCGGCCTGGATTCCACGATCGTCAGATGCCGCGGCGTGGCCTCGCACTCGACCCGAATCTCGTTCCGCAGATGCGCCGGGACACTCTGGGCGCACCAGCGGCGTACTCGCACCACATCCAGTTGTGGCAACCCGCCCCCAGCCACCCACCGATTCTCTCAGCTCAAGGCCTTGTCACCGGCCGAACCGCACTGACAAGTGAACACTCTGCCGCTTGGCGAGCGCCCCGGGACCGTGGGTGGCTGGCGTGGTCGCGGTTGTGGTGGCCGCAGACTTGATCTGTAGGGCATCCCGTTCACGATCATGGAGGCCGGGATGGCAACGAAGGTAACTGTCACGCTAGTAGACGATCTTGACGGGGGCCCGGCCGAGGAGACGGTGCGGTTCGCCTTCGGCGATGCCGAGTATGAGATCGACCTGAATCCCAGCAATGCCGGGGCGTTCCGCCAGCAACTGGCGCCGTTCATCGAGCATGCGCGCAAGACCGGGCAACAACAGCGCCGCCAGGCGGCGCGCAGCCGGTCAGGGCGTGAGCGCGGCCGCGCTATCCGGGCCTGGGCCAAACAACAGGGCATTCCGGTCAGCGGCCGCGGCCGCATCCCGGCAAGCGTCATCGAACAATACGAAGCCGCCACCGGGGACGGTTAACGCCAGCCTCCGCGCAGCCTACGGGGACTGGGCCTCACCGACGGCCACCGAGACGGCGAATCAGCGGGCCGTGCTGTGCCCGTCAGGGAGCGCAGTAACAAGCCGGGGCCTGTGGGCTGCCTGCGGCCTTGTAATACTCTTTGGCTTTCACCCCTCGGACGGGCACAGTGGATGGCATGGCCGCGGGGCTGGTGACGCTGTTCTTGTGCGGTGATGTGATGCTGGGCCGCGGCGTCGATCAGATCCTGCCTCATCCCGGGGACCCGCAGCTACGGGAAACCTGCGCCCGGGATGCCCGTGCCTATGTCCGCCTGGCCGAGCGCGCCAACTGCCCGGTCCCGCGGCCGGCCAGCTTCACTTGGCCCTGGGGGGACGCCCTGCCCGTCCTCGACGAGATGGCCCCCGACGCGCGGGTGATCAACCTGGAGACAGCCGTCACCCGCAGCGCCGAGTTTGCGCCGGGCAAGGCGATCCATTACCGGATGAGCCCAGGCAACCTGCCCGCGGTGACCGCCGCGCGCCCGGATGCGTGCGCACTGGCCAACAACCACGTGCTCGACTTTGGCCCCACCGGGCTGACCGACACCCTCGGCGCGCTGGCCAGCGCCGGGCTGTCGGCCGTGGGAGCCGGTCAGAACATCACACAGGCCCAGCAGCCAGCCATTGTCCCGGTGCGCGGCGGCGGCCGCGCCGTCATCTTCGCCTGTGGTGCCGCCTCCAGCGGCATCCCGTCCCACTGGGCCGCGGCCGCCTCGCGGCCGGGCGTCGATCTCCTGCCGAGCCTGTCCGGCGCTGCCGCCGGGGACCTCATTGCCCGGGTGCAGGCCGTCAGGCAACCGGGTGACATCGTTGTCGTGTCTGTGCACTGGGGCGGCAACTGGGGGTATGGCGTGCCTGATGACCAGGTTCGTTTCGCGCACCAGCTCATCGACGCTGGGGCCGATCTCATCCACGGCCACTCCTCCCACCACCCCCGCCCCATCGAGGTCTACCGGGGCAGACTGGTCCTGTATGGCTGCGGCGATGCCATCAACGACTACGAGGGCATCAGCGGCTACGAGCACTTCCGCGGCGATCTGCGCCTGCTGTACTTCGCCTCGGTAGCGGCCGGCACCGGCACCCTCGCGGCCTTGCACATGGTGCCGATGCAGGCCACAAAGATGCGGCTGCGCCACGCCTCCACCGAGGACGGCAACTGGCTGCGGCCAGTACTTCAACGGATCAGCCAACCGTTCAGCTCCCAGATCACCCTTCAGCCCAACGGCACCCTGATCCTGCAGCCCCCAGCCAGGCACCACCCACGCTGACCTCACCACGCCATATCGGTACACGTGTGGAACTACCAACGCCGCCTCTGCGTGAATTGAGCGCATTGCGCTAGTACATGCTTATACGCAAGTTGGCATCATGATTCGCTGTCGGCAATCCCGCGGGAGGTGTCCGGCCAAGCGATTGACCACAATCCCGAGGCGGCCCTGCCGACTATGCCCACGACGCTCGCTTCTGGTGAATGGGCCCGGGGGGTCGAATACAGAACGTCCTGATCGGTGCGCTGGGCGGCTATGGGCCGACCCCGTCTGTCAACGCGTTCACGCAGCAGCCCGATGTGGCCGGCTACCTGTTGCGGTGGCGCCACGGGACGGTCTACGATGGATAACCCTGATAATGCACAATTCATCTCTATTCGCATCATTGGCCAGAATGGGCTATTACCGTCGCCGAGGGGCGGGCGTGCGGTAATCCTGGTAATTACTTCCGCGCAACCCCGTCGTGGAATGTTGTGCCAGACGAAAGGCAGGCAGAGCGTATGAGGCTGAAGCAGATTGCCGCGGCAGCCGTGGCCCTTGCGGGGGCCGCCTGGGCGGTAAGCCCAGGGGTTAGCTCGGCGGGCACCGTGACCTCCCCCATTCCCCGTTACCAGCACATCGTCGAGATCATGATGGAGAACACCAGCTACTCGACGATCATCGGCAACCCTGTCGCCCCGCAGCTCAACGCCCTGGCAAACGCGTACGGGCTGGCCACGAGCTACTTCGGCGTGACCCACCCGAGTGAGCCGAACTACATGGCCAACATCGCCGGCAGCAACTTCGGCGTGCAGGACGACAATCAGTTCTACTGCACCCCGGCGCTCGCCAGCACCGACCCTGACTGCTTTGGGACAACGGTCAACCACACGGTAGCGGCGCCGACCCTGGCCGACCAGCTCACCGCGGCCGGAATGACGTGGAGGGGCTACTTCCAGAACCTTCCGCCGGTCCCGCCCACAGGGCTGATCATGACTGGCCCGGACGCCAACGGCCCCTACAGCTTCAAGTTCCCCAGCAACGCCATCGCCCTGTACGCCTCCAAGCACAATCCGTTCCTGAACTTCACCGGCACGCAGGGCGCGCTGGCCAATATGGTTCCCGACACCCAGCTCGCCACCGATCTGGCAGCCCGCAAGCTGCCAAACTTCAGCCTCGTGGTGCCCGACCAGTGCCACGACATGCACGGCACCGGCACCTGCAGCGACCCCAACGGGCTCATTTCCGCGGGTGACACCTACGTGGGCGGCATCGTGCGCGACATCATGAACTCCCCGGTGTGGGACCAGGGCACCAACGCGATCGTGATCACCTGGGACGAGGACGACTTCTCCGACGAGGGTCAGCCAGGCACCGGCTGCTGCGGCTTCGACCCCGGCGGCGGCCGCGTCGCCACCATCGTGATCACCAACCAGGGTGAGCAGCACATCACCGACAACGCCCCCTACAACCACTACTCGCTGCTGCTGTCCATGGAGGACGCGTTCGGGCTGCCGTGCCTGCAGCATGCCTGCGACGCGCAGACGGGCGTCAAGCCGATGGCACCGCTGTTCGACACGCAGAACGCGCAATAGCGCCGGTCAAATTAAGAATTAAGGGAGGCCGGCTTGGTGGCCATAGTGCTGCCAAGCCGGCTCCTCCTCTTTCGGCGCGACTCGGCCCGCATGGCTGGACTCGGTGGGTGCGGTCGGTCGTTGCGTCTTTCTTCGCTGCCACTTCGCGCTGGCCGCTTCGAGTCTTTGGATCATGACCGAATTATTGGACCGGGCCATCTGATTCACTGGAATCGGTCATATGAAATAGTGAATACCAATGGATAAACTTGTCTCAGCGTCGGCGCTGGTTGGCCATGTCCGCCACCCGCGTGGCTTTGTACAGATCACCCACATCGGTGCGGCGCCGACGACCGGGTTTGCCGCCGCCCAGATCAGACGGTTACACGAGCATCCGGTTTTGTGGTACGGCATGGTTCGCCAACGATCTCGCGTTCGGCAGGGCCGACGGCCAGGCCGAGGAGAGCGCATAACCATCCATGACCAGGTGATACCGCGGATGCCCGCTTCTGCCGCCGTGCGCGAGCTGCTGGTCAATTAGCGGCTCGTTCCCTTCAGGAACGAAGCCATCACGCGTTCGTGACATGCCACGGGAAGGCGTCGCAGACCAGCAGCCCGCTGACCTGATCCTGGATCGCCTTGGAGCAGCAGGCTCGCTGGACCGATGTGGAGCACGGGTTCTGCCGAGGCGAACTGGTCAGGGTGATCGAGTTCTAGGGCACCCCGGCCGCGGGAGCCCTAGCTCGACCGGATCGAGGCCAAGGCTCGATCGGACGATCAAGCGTCTGGCGGCGTAGGCAAGAGCACGACTCCGAGAGAGCAGGCCCGAATCTCACTACATGAAGCGGGCCCACTGGCGCTACAGCGGCCTGCCGTCGACCGTGATCTGGGTCAGCTTGAACTGCTTGCCAACGTTGCTCTGGCCGTTGGCCTTCTTGCTGCGCGTGTAGATCCGCGCGTCACGGCGCAGGTCGTCCTCCAGCCGCTTGGCGTCGTCAGAGTCGGTAATCGTGAACGTGAACTGCATAGCGCTTTCTCCTGTCGAGCCTGCACTCTCGCATGTACTCGGCGCGAGGCCAGATATAGGGTAGTTGGCTCCCAACAGGATAGGTGACCGGCACCTGAATAAATCGCCTTGTCCGACCGGCACTAAACAATCTCCTCTCAACGTCTGGCGATCGAGGAAAGCGGGATTGCCCGCACTCTCATGCCGCCGAGCGGGCGCTGTCTTTGTGTGGCTGGCGCAGTCCAAGAGGGTGCTAGCGCCCAGCCTGAGCCGGGGTCCGCTGGGCGAACGGCCGTTGCCGGGCCGTGCCAGGGCGCGGCGCACAGGTTCTGGGGTCGCGGCGGTGGTGGCTTGGGTTAGCGCCCGCCGGACGCCGCGTGATACTGCTCCAGCACACTGGCGGGGATGCGCCCGCGCGCACTGACCGCCAGGCCGTGCTCCTTCGCCCAGGCCCGGATATCACCTGAGCGCTGACGGCCGGTCCGCCCGGGCCGGCGCGGCTGTGCCCGCCCGGCCTTGCGGGCGTGCTCCAGATAGGGCGCGAGCTGCTTGCCGAACGCGGCGGCGTTCTTGGCGTTCAGGTCGATCTC
>WNGN01001059.1_pt1 | contig 18874 bp, 17 predicted proteins | sample 5400561 | NCBI WGS metagenome assembly WNGN01 (sample SAMN13153379, study PRJNA577476) | soil metagenome | isolation source: 115 cm soil or saprolite under Garry oak tree replicate 2 | place: USA:California | collected 2016-06-15
CCCACGTCATGAATGCGCCGCGCCCCAGATCGTAAGAATTCAGAGTGCGATAAATTTTGATGAAGACCTCCTGCGTGAGGTCTTGCGCGTCATCAGCCGATCCTGCGAAACGATAGCAGATGTTGTAAATCCTCCGATGATATCGCTGTACGATATCTTCCCAGGCCCCTGCGTCGCCGGCGATACAGCGACGGACCAGCAGTGCTACGACCTGGGCGTCTTCCAACCAGCACTCCCCGGAACTCCTGGTCTCGGCGAGAAGCGTCCACCTACGGAGACACTCCAAGCCTCAACACCACAATATAGATACGTTCTTGTGGTCCCAAAAGTTCAGGACTTCCGATAAAGCAAGGCATTTTAGCAGGGTCGCGAATGAAGGCGAACAATTGGCGAATTAAAATGCCCTGGCTTTGGTTTTGGGCCGCGTGGACTTGGATCCACAAGGGCCCGACGCCAACGTTTGGGACTTTCCGCACTACAAGTGAATGCTGGTCCGCAAGCATTGTTTATAGTGGCGCGAAAGCCGCACTGCACGCGAGTTCTCAGCGGATGGAATGGAGCATGCCACATCAACTGGCCCTCACATCAGAGAATTACGAAAGCGCATGCACGGGGGACATCTATTCGCGCTAGGGCGCGGGTGAGATGGTGAAACCTCATTCAGCTCGAGAAAGCCGGGCCCATGGAACGAGACGATTATCTCCACGATATCAATACCCGCATTGTACGGGTGACCGAGGATTTGCGGGCCATCCAGCGGGAGCTCAACTGTGCGGCCATGCAAGCTCCAACTGATCCTGAACTAATGGAGGCACTCAGCCAATTGCCGGAGATGGAATCTCTTCGGGTCCTCAAATCGGCTCTGGATCAGATGCGCCATTTTCTCTGGTTTTACATACAAGTGATGACCAACGAGTCCGAGGCAGGCGACAGATTGCGCCAGAGCATCCGGCAAAAGCCAGCCGGGGACACCATGCTGGGGGCAGAGGCGTCTCTGTTGGAAAAGTTCAAATGCGCAACCGACGCGGCACTTCTGCGGTTTTTATCGGATGCAAAAGATCGGAAACCCAACTAGGCGGGCCTACTCCAACATTACCGACTTTACCAGGTTGCGCGGGCGATCCACGTCCAGCCCTTTTTGCACTGTCATGTAATACGCGAACAGCTGCAGCGGCACGATCTCGAGAATGGGCGAAAGCAGCTCCGGAGCTTCTGGAATAAAAATCGTTTGTGGCGATTACCCGTCCGGATTGTTCTTTGAAGCCTTTTATATTGGCGAGATTCTTCTCATAGCGCAGCACCGAGCCGGGATCGTTGCGGTCGCAGGTGGCGATGATTACTACCGGCAGGCTTTCATCGATCAGCGCATTCGGGCCGTGCTTGGTCTCGCCGGTCGGATACCCTTCCGCGTGAATGTAGGAAACTTCCTTCAGCTTTAAAGCGCCATCCATGGCAATGGGGTAATGAATCGCACGGCCGAGGAAGAGGAAATCCTCCACCGTGTGATATTTGTCACCCAGCCGCTCGCATTCCGGCGCCGACTGCAGCACTGTTTCCACTCTGCCCGGGAGATCGAGTAGTTCCCGGATGTAGCGCCGCACCTGTTCCTTGCTTAATTTTTCGCGCACCTGACCGAGATAAAGCGCAAACAGAAAAAGCACGGCCATCTGCGCCGTAAAAGCCTTGGTCGAGGCGATGCTGATCTCCGGACCCGCATTTGTGTAGATGACGCCGTCGGCCTCGCGCGCAATGGTGGAATCCACAACATTGGAAATCGCAATCGTGCGGGATCCCTTTGCGCGCGCTTCTCGCTGCGCTGCGGTTGTATCGGCAGTTTCGCCTGATTGCGTGATAACAATTGTGAGCTCGCCTCGGCCAATAAGCGGGTTGCGGTACTCGAATTCGCTCGCGTAATCCACGTCAACCGGAATGTTTGTCAGTTCCTGAATCATGTACTGGCCAGCCATACCCGCATGGCGGCTGGTTCCGGAAGCAACAATGCTGATGCGCCGCAAATCCCTCAGCTCCTCGGGACTGATGCGGACTTCGTCGAGCTTCACGATGCCCTGTTCCAGCGAAACGCGCGGCTGGATGGTGTCGCGCAGACCTTGCGGCTGGTCGAAGATTTCCTTAATCATGTAATGAGGAAATCTCCCTTTATCGGCCATTCTTTTCTCCCCGAAGTGAACTGACGCTCAAATTCCCTCGCCGCGCACGATAGTCTTTCTAACTTCGCCCTTTGGGCCGAGCACCACCAGGTCGGCTGGCGCGCCCTCCTTCACCTCGCCATGATTGTTAAAACCCGCTACCCGCGCGGGGTTTAGCGTAGCCAAGCGAAGCGCGTTTTGCAGATCCCAATGGGCGTACTGCATCACATTGCGGAGAGCACGATCCATAGTGAGGATGCTTCCCGCGAGTTTTCCGTCAATGAGAGATCTGCCGTCCTTCACTTCTACTTCGCAGGAGCCGAGACGATAGCGCCCTTCGGGCATTCCGGTCGCAGCCGTTGCATCGGTAATCAGCACCGCAGCATCGACTCCCTTGGCTTTCAAAAAGAGCTCCACCACAGCGGGGTCGACGTGAACGCCATCAGCAATGATGTCGGCAGAAACTCGTGAATCAGTCAGCACTTCGGCCAGAATCCCCGGATCGCGATGCGAGAGGGGGCGCATCGCATTAAAGGTGTGAGTCGCATGCCTCGCGCCGGCTGCTACTGCCGCGCGGGTGGAATTAAGATCGGCGTTGGAATGCCCGAGGCTGACGCACACACCGCGCCGCGCCGCCTCAGCGATCACCTCGGGCGCTCCGGGCAATTCTGGAGCGATCGTCATAATGCGAATGTGACCACGAGCCGCTTGCCAGAAACGTCCAAACGTTTGAACGGTAGGCGGCAGCAAGTCTTGAGCTGGATGCACGCCGCGACGCGTATGACTAATAAAGGGTCCTTCGAGATGGATTCCCAGTGGGACGGCACGAAGCTCGTCCACGGGATCCTCTTGCGCAGATTCGACGGCCGCCGCCAATCGCTCTAACGCCGCGAGCGTCGCCTCAAGCGGAGCCGTGACTGTAGTTGGGAAATAACTGCTCACCCCGTGACAAACCAGAAGCCGTTCCAGCGCGGGCAGCGCTTCCGCATTCGCTTCCATAATGTCATGCCCGGCGCCACCATGAATGTGAATGTCAATAAGGCCCGGCGCAAGGATTGCGTCTTGCAAATCCACGATGCGGCAATTCGCGGGGATCTCGCTGTTCGCGCGCGTGCCGAGCCTGCGGATAACGCCATCCTCGATCAGCAGCAGGGGCTGGTCAATCCGCTCCATCGGTGTCAGCAACGTTGCCGCAGTCAGCGCAATCATGAAAATTTAGGAGTGCAGCGGACGGAAAGGTCATTCTATAGGAAATCCTCGATCAGACTGTTGAAGCATCGTGGACGGAATCGACAAGGGCGGCGCACTCAACCTCACACGACGGCCTCAATAATGCGAATGTTATAATCACAACAGAATGCGTGGTCACGGCTCGCTTTTCTACCGTCTGCCGTGGGTGCTCGTTCCTTTCCAGCGATGTCGGGGAGTGGCTCAGCCTGGTAGAGCACCTGGTTCGGGACCAGGGGGTCGGAGGTTCAAATCCTCTCTCCCCGACCATCTATTCCCAAGCAGCTCATTGAATTAGCGACGAGCCCAAATTCCGGATTTCCTCAATTTGGGTCCTTTTGGGTCCAATTAGCAAAGCTTCTACCTTCTCTACCGCTTCTCGGGCCCCTGCTGGGAGCGAATGCACGTAGATCTCGCGAGTAATCTCGGGCGAAGAATGCCCAAGCAGCGCCTGCACCGTTCCAAGCGGTGTATTCACGGAATCGAGAAGAGTTGCATTGGCGTGGCGTAACGAATGCCAACTGATTCTCTCAAGTTCTAGTGCATTGCACGTCGGCGCAAGCTGACGGTTTGCCAGGTTGCGTCGGCAGAGAGGCGTTCCCCGTTCCGTCCTGAAAACGAGCGCTTCGAGATCCAGAACTTCGGTTTTAAGGCTAGTGAGGATCTCGACAGCCTTCGGGCTGAGAGGCACAATGCGACGGCTTGTACGCGTCTTAGGATCGTCGAAATGACCTTCGTAGAGCGTCTGCCGCACACGAACCACACGGTTTTGGAAATCGACGTCTCGCCAGCGTATAGCCAGCAATTCGCCAATTCGCAAACCCGTCAAAGCCAGGAGCCAAACCAGAGAGTGGGATGGTTCCGGCAAAGCTCCAAGAAGTACGCGAAGCTGTTCCGGAGCTAAAATCTTCCTTTCAGGTTTTGGCCCTCGCCGGGGAAGTTTGGTCTTCCGCACTGGATTGTCTTCGACGTAGCCCCAAATTTCCGCCGTTCCAAGAATCGTCCCGAGCACCGTCCGGATGTGCTTGACGGTTTTCCAGGAAAGACCTTGTTTCAGCTTCAGCAATAGAAAATTCTGCACCGCTTCTCGCGAAATCAATCGCAGCTGCAGATTTCCGAAGGCCGGTACCAAATGCGTTTCGATTACGTACTCGTAATGCTGCTGAGTTGAATATTTTAAAGTGGGAAGAATTTGCGGTTTCCATTCCTCGATGAATTCGCGCAGAGCACAACAAGATCGAGGATGGTAATTGGCGCTGTTAAGATGCCGCAACCGATTGGAAAGAATCAATTCGGCATCCCGGCGTGTGGGCAGTTCGGCAACCGTCCCAATAATTTCAGACCGGCGCACGAACTGCATTTGACCGTTTATTTCGATTGGTTCCCGAAATCGTGCGACCCACACTTTAGTTTTCTTCCCTCTTTTGAAAAGTGAACCGTGCTGAAAATGCTTCTTGCGAGCCAATTTGCCTCCTTTCAAGGCTCGCTTAGCCGGTTCTGCGTCGGCGGGAAGTTTATTAATTGGATCAAGAAATTGCAATCAAAACTCCCGCTGTTGTAACAGCCACGCTTTTACTTCAGAAGCAGAAAAACGCAAATATTTGCCCAATTTGACATGCGGGATCTTTTCGATTCCTGTACGCCGAGTCCGCTCGTAAACCCAGGAAACAGGAACTTTTAAAAATGCGGCAATTTCGGAAACGGTCATTACTTCATCAAAGTGGGTTTCCATCTCATCCCCCGTGGTCTTGTTGTCTTGGCAAAGTAGTTGAAAGCGTTTTCAATCAAGAAGTTTTCTTCATGTCTTCTTTTGCTTTTTGATCCAATTGACCAAGCAAATTATTAAGCTTTGTTTTCAATGCCTTGCGAATACGAGACTCTTCATCACTCAGGAAAAAGGAACCAATCTTGTCGATTTCCGCTTTAACCCCGTCAATTTCTTTTATTAAGGCTCGGATTTCGTGCAAGTTCCGGGCATGAACAGTAAAAGGAACTTGAGCCTTGTCCAAATTGCGAAAAGCCTCGTTTAAAAGCTCCATCCCGCGTTTTCTGCGAACGAAAAGCTGTATTCCGCATGGGTCGCAGATGAAATAAGGTTTGCTGTTCTTATCAACCCGCTTCTCCAACTTAGAGCCACATAAAATACATGGTATGAATGGCATTTTGTGGTCACTCCAACGTTAACGTTCGACATGCAAAGAAAGACCGAAAAAACCTGAGCTGAGCGCGTTCAGAAAAGAGCCCCAGCTCAGGCGTGTTGCGTCATTTGTCCTTTTCTACGGAGACTTTGAATCGCTTTATAGGATGTTTCCCTTGTCCAGCATCTGGATCTGTTCCGCCATATCGAATTTCCAGAATTTTTCCTATGTCAGATTCACGAATCTTCTTATTTAGGTCCACGGTGCCAAGAAAACTGAGAATTCTGTCTTCTTCTTCATCGTGGACGATGTATTTAAGGGTTGTTTTCCCGACGATGTCGGTCGTCTCGATACTTATGAGGCGGCCGCGCAGATAATCGCCAGGAGTTTCGAAGCGGAATATCTCCGGTCCGATCCTTTCGATTAATTCGACGGGTTTAGTTTTTGGTGTTGGAATGGTCATGTCTTTCTTTCCTTTGTTTTGAGATTTGAAACAATGAAGCCGCAAAGAAGACTGTCTTCATCAAACTGCAGTTGAACAACAACGAGAAATAAACGTGAGTACAAATGGGCAATATTTGTTCGCAGCAATCGCCAGGTATGATTTGTCGCGGATTTTTGTAGTAGCACAATCCCCCGCGAGCAGGTGACCCGCCGTACTCCTTTCGGAGCGGATAGGAGAAGATCGACCGTCAGATATTTAGCGAGGTAATGCGAAATCCGATGGAGGTCAACGAAGCGGATATCTACAATCCGCCCGCCCCCAACAGCTTCCCAGGCTGCAGAGAGCCATGCTTGCTCAACAAAACGATCAATCAGGACATGAAGATGCGGCTTCCCATTCTCATGAAACTCCAGGACTGCAATGTACTTGGGTGCACAGCGCAACTTTCTTCGCAGATATGTGCGCAGCTTATTGAAAGTCTCTCGGAGGTAAACAACTGAATCACCTTCTATTTTCTCGGGGTCCAGTGTGAGGGTTATGAATCTCTGAAGATTTAATTCCTCAGCAATCGTCCGAATGGCATGTTTGTACCGTTTGGCCCGGCGAGGTCCGCAATAAGAGCAGCCCCAGGATTTGCAATTCAGTCTTTGAAATTGGGTTTCTGGACCTGTCAGGGATTGCCCAACAAGCGTAAACACTCCGCAATAGGACTTTTTCTCGGTTGGCCTGTTTCGATTAGTCCTAATAGGGTCAAGTGAAGAAACCCTGGCGGCTTCGCCGCCTCCGGGGACTCTGTCCCCGGCCCCTTGCCCACTTTTAGGCTGGGATGCAGGGCAAGCCTCCGGTTTTCGACCGGATGTCAGTGGAGTTGTTGGCCCTACTCCCAGCCCCGGACCGGAGTGGTCAACCGGTAGCCCGGAATCGTTTCGGACCGCATTCCGCTTCCCTGCACATTTCCCAGCCATGCGCAGAGTCTGCGCTTTTTTGAGACAGACGAACAGAACAGCAAAAGCTAGTTCTGGGAGAAGGATTACGAATCAGAATTGGCGATTCTCAGCAGCTCAGGTACGTACTGTAGAAACACCTCACTGCTTCGAAAGTACGTTGTTAAAGGCTATGCAGACCTTTGTTAGGAATGGAACTGATCTCTGAAGGCGAGGGAAATTGCGGATTCTCCAAACGCGATGTCCTGTTTCATCGTAATCTGGCTTTTGCAGCGCCGCCCCGGTCAAAGCCGAAACCTCTCGATCCAAGTAGTTGCCCCCTGAAGCATGCACAAGACTCGCCAAACCAAACTTCGATAGCTCCAGCAGCGAATTCACGCCGAGGAACTCATAAATTTTGTCGCCCATAACAAAGAAAGACGATAAGAACTTCAAATCTGATATTGCCCTGGCTGGACTCGCCAAAGACGTCTGCTTGAAGTCCTTCGCCAAATTTCCCATGCTGTCCAACAGGATGGTCAGAGTCGGGATCGGGGCGAGCAGCGCTGCTGCGTGTTTTTGCCTTGTTCTCTTGTCCCCGAATAACTTTCCAAAACCATAGTCGAGACCCGGAGAAAGATTTATTGCCATCAACAAAATTGCCAAAGTTTCTTTCCGTATCCTGAGATCCTCAACTCGCTTGAAGTCTTCAGTGATATTGTAATCATCCAAAAGTTTGAGGCGGTACTCCGCCCATTCCGCGAGCGCTGCGTGAGGGCCTTTGCCTAGAGCTGAAACTAGCAATTCTTCGATTTGAGCTACGGACAAATTGTTGAGCTTCGCGCGGATTTTTTCGGGGTCTACGAACGCGAAAATTTGTTCCGTTGGCGGAATCTCATTGAAAAGTAGCGGCGAGCGCTGAGCTGAGCTGTCACCGCCCTGCGGGGATTTCAGGCGTGTGGTCTTGTCACCTGGCCCTTTTTTGGTTTGGACCTGTTCGTTCGTTTTGTTTTCTGGGTTGAACTTCGGCATCGGTGAAATTTAGTTCGAAACGGACATATTGCCACGATGAAGCGCTCATTCTCAAAGCACCAAAGTACCCGAGCGGCGATTTCTTATTGCGCGGGGCCTTGTGGAATTCGCGGTCGGCATGCTAAATCCGAAATAGTAACGGTACGTCCCTGTGTTTGGTAAAGAATCCGTCTCCGATGCCCGGAACTCCCTTACAATGAGGGCTAACGCTTCATTCAGACGAGGACAACAGATCGGGGATTGTAATCTGTTGGACCGGAGGAGCTTGGAGAGCCATGCCTGTACTGCAGTTTAAAGGGAAGACAGCTATTGAAAGCTACCACTACACGGTTTCTCACCACATTCTAGAGTTTAACGCGGGCTTGTCAGTGCTCCACAAGGGTGAGAAACCGCGGCTCGACGGCAACGTAATAATTGAGGGCGACAATCTTCTTGCGCTAAAGGCGCTTCTTCCCACTCACATCGGGCAAATCAAATGCGTCTATATCGATCCTCCATACAACACCGGCAACGAAGGATGGGTGTACAACGACAATCTTACGCAGCCGCAGTTCAAGGACTGGATCGGCCAGACGGTAGGCAAGGAAGGTGAGGACGCCTCCCGGCATGATAAATGGTGCTGCATGATGTATCCGCGTCTTCAGCTCCTGAAAGAGTTGCTACGGGATGATGGGGCAATTTTCGTCAGCATCGGGGAAAACGAGATTGCGCATCTCCGAATGATGATGGATGAGATCTTCCTCACCGATATTCCTCTTGCAACGTTCGTCTGGAAACGACGCAGCCCGAGTGGCATGCGGGACGACCCAGTTTCTGTCGACCACGAATACGTGCTCATGTATGCAAAGGATCGTGCCTCGGTCCGCCTCGAAGGTCTGGTTGCGGACGAATCGAAATACCCGCTAGAGGACGAGGGTGGAAAATACGCGAGTACCGATTTGACCATTGGGATGACTAGCGAGGACCGCCCGAACCAGTTCTACACCATTTCGAATCCGCGGACTCAGGTTAAATACCCACCTAATCCCGAGCGCGTTTGGCGCTTTGAACCGGACAAAATGAAAGAGATCATCTCGAAAAATCTAGTGATATGGCCTGACCAGGTCGACGGTGATATGACACGGCCCCGTTTCAAGACGTACTTCGATCCCGATAACCCAAAAATGAAGCCCGTATCTACGTGGATCGAGACAACAGCTCGGAAGAAGGCGGAAATTGCAGCGGAGGCGGAAGACTTTGAGTTGGAAATCCTCACGACAGGTATGAATCAGGAGGGTGGCAGAATTCTTCAGAGAATTTTCGGCAAAAAAGTTTTCGAGTATCCGAAACCGCCTTCTTTGATAAAAGCTCTGATCCGCATTGCTACAGGCAAGGATGACATAATACTCGACTCCTTTGCGGGCAGTGGAACGACTGGACACGCGGTTCTTGAGCTCAACGCCGAAGATAAAGGCAACCGTAAATTCGTTCTTGTACAGCTTCAATATGACACGAAAGAGCAGGAGCATTCCCATTTCAATGTTTGTCGTGAAGTTACGGCTGAACGCATTAAGCGAGTCATCAACGGCTATAAGTACCAGAAGGGCAAGGGAGCGAAGCAAAAAACGGAGAGTGTTCCTGGGTTAGATGGTGCATTCAGCTATGCCGCAGTCGGGGCCAAGTTGTTTGGCGAATATCGAGACATGGGAGAAGAATTGCCCATTTTCCAAGAGCTCGCGAAGTACATCTTTTACACGGAAACCAGCAGCGAGTTCGACAGGACTAAAGTGAATGAAAAAACTGGCAAAATCGGAGAGCGCAAAGGAACCAGCTACTATTTGCTTTACTCCTCGGGGATGGGTGATGGCGACCCTTTGGATCACGAATGGCTGAGAGCATTAGATGGTCATGAAAAAAATCGTCGTTTGGTCGTCTACTGTGAAAAGCTGTGGCTTCATCGGGAAGATCTGGCAAAATACGAAGCCGAAACGGGCCGCAAAGTCAGACCAATGTTGATCCCCTTCAATCTAAAATAAAGTAGCGGCTCCACTTCTGATGGAACTCAAAAATTATCAAAGACGCGTTATCAACGAGACGAGAACGTTTCTAGACCTGTCGGTGCTTGAGCAGTCTAGAGGCAACAAACACGCATCGACCGACGCGTGGGATGAGGCGAGAAAATCGCTCCCTCTTCGAGGAACGTACCGTGAGCACAAGAACGGGCTCGGAATCGACGTTCCCACATTTTGCATCAAGGTTCCAACAGGTGGAGGCAAGACTCTACTTGCCACGCAATTCCTGGGTTTAGTCCATCAGACGGTTCTGAAGAGCCGCAATGGTACCGGCCTGGCGCTTTGGGTCGTACCCAGCGACCAAATCTATAAGGACACCCTTAAAGCTCTGCGCAACCGAGGGCACTTTTATCGTGAGTCCCTGGAATTTGCTGTCTCACGACGCATTGAGGTCTGGGAGAAACACGAGATCACCCGGCTTACACCAGGACAATTGCGAAGCAGCTTGAATATTTTATTGCTCAAGCTAGCTGGTACCAACCGCGTAGACAGAGAACAGCTAAAGTTCTTCCGCGATAGCGGCGGGAACATTGTGCAGCACTTCCCACCTGAGGATAAACCGGAAGAACACAAGGCCCTGAAAGAGGTAGTTCGCAATCTAGACATGCTAGCTGAAGATGAAAGACGAGGCGAATATCTAGTCAAGACCTCTCTGGCAAATCTCGTCCGTCGCTGTCAGCCGGCCGTGATTCTTGACGAGGGACACAAGGCGACAAGCAGACTAGCTCGGGAGACAATAGAAGGCTTCAACGCCTCGATTGTAATTGAGCTTTCTGCAACGCCACAGAAAGAAGCGAATATTTTGGTCACTGTTTCCGGCCAAGAACTACTGACGGAGCAGATGATCAAGCTTCCGATAAACGTGGCAAATTCGAACCAGAAATCCTGGAAGGACTGCTTGACGCAGTCCCGGGATCGACGATTGGAACTAGCCGTAATCGCTGAGAAACACTACCAGGCAACCGGTCGCATTATTCGTCCCATTGTGCTGGTTCAGGCTGAACGTACCGGCAAAAAGCAACAAGATGCGGGTTTGGTTCACAGTGAGCATGTGAAGAAGTATCTGATCGAGCGCCTGGACGTGCCGGAGGCGGCGATTGCCGTAAAGACTTCCGAAAAAGATGAAATTGAAGACATAGACTTGCTGGCCGAAGATTGCCCCGTCCAATGGATCATCACGAAAGCGGCTTTGCAGGAGGGTTGGGATTGTCCGTTCGCGTACATTCTGGTCTCTCTCAGCAACACCGCACGCCAACAGAGCATGACCCAGCTGGTAGGACGCGTTCTGCGACAGCCGAATGCTCAAAAAACCACCTTCAACGATCTAAATGAAAGTTACGTCTTCTGCCTGCAACGTCGAGCGGCAGACATAGTGCGGGAGGTTAAGAAAGCACTGGAACAAGAAGGATACGAAGGTGATCTCATGAGCGTGGTAGACCGAAGTGGAGAATTTAGCGGCCGACCTGATGGCGAGCGCGAGTCGTTAATTCGTAAGGAATTTCGCCCTTACTACCGAGAGTTCGATGGGAAGGTCTACCTTCCGCGTTTCTGTGTCAAACAAAACGGTGAGCATGAAGCTTTGGACTATTTCCGGCATCTCATGAGCCAAGTTGACGTAACGAAGTTTGATTACGCAGACGCAGACTGGAATCTCTCGCAAGAGCTTGAGGCTGCGAAAGATTCCTTCTATCGAATTGGTCTCGATCAGGACATTGTCGAGCCAGTGGAACAGCGACCAGCAGCCGTCCTGGAAAGCGACGACCAGGTCAAGAGCTGGCTCATCGCCAGCTTACCGTTTGACCATTACAGCTACAAACAACTGCGCCAAATTGTGCATAGGGCTTCAGAGCAGCTGTTAAAGCGCATGCCAGACCTCGCGGGACAGTTAGGCTTGGTGAAATTCCCGATTCGGGAGAGGATCACGGGACTTGTCCAGCGCCAAACCGATCAACAGACCCAGCGCGCATTCGAGGCGCTTTTCAAGAACAAGCGCCTTTGTTTTTTTCTTGAGTGTCTGGAAGCCCGTTTTGAAATTCCACCAAAAGTAAACATTCGAGAGACTCGTTGGCTAGCCAGAGCGAATAACGAGCCTCTCCAGCGCTCCCTGTTCGATCGCGTACCCGATGACCTAAACCTATATGAGAAATCTGTGGCGCTTTATCTCGACAATCATCCTGAGGTGCTTTGGTGGTACCGCAATTTGATTGGGCCCGAGCACTTTTCTATTCAAGGGTATCGACGCAACAAGATTTATCCAGATTTTGTGGTTCAACGCGGTAAAAACAAGAAGCCGCTAGCTTCAGTGATCGTTGTGGAAAGCAAAGGAAAACAGCTGAAGGGGAATGAAGACACCAACTACAAGAGAACGGTCGCTGAATATTTTGGGAGGATCGGCCAAAAGGTTCCCTGGCAAAAGCTTTCGAAAGATTTTGCCGACGAGACCTTTCGGGTACAGGTGCTCGACGAGGGGGAATACCAGGACAAGGACTGGAGGGCAGATCTAAGAAAGTTGCTGGAGGCGTCGGACTGAACAGGTATAAGTCTCGATCCTGTGAGCGAGTGGAAAACGGGGCTTCTCAAAGCCTCAGGTCGTCCTTATCGACGGTAAGCAATTGGCTAGTTTGATGATCGATTTTAATGTCGGCGTAACTCCGGTGGCTACATATGAAACGAAGCGCATTGATTCCGACTACTTCAGCGAAGAATAAAGCTCTTGCAGCATGTAGGAGTTTGCTGGGTACACGGAATTCGGATGGCAGCGGCGAATGCAGAAGCTTGATGAGGTCTTGAACGTCCTCTTGATTTTTTTGCGGTCGCTGCGGTCAAGACCGCCCCGTGCCACCAGCATCACCCTCGACAAAAAACCCTCGGCTGGATTGCGGAAGGTCTGTGACAAGATATGAGCTGTAACATGCTAGAAATAAAGGGCTAAAATTTACGAGACTGGCCATCTCATAGAGTGTTTTATGTTCTTTGAACATAGCGTAGTGTGACATGGCGTAGCGTTACTGCGTAGTAGCGTCACTGCATGCAGGAGGTAGTCAATAGAAACGCGCTCGAGTTTACTGTGCTCTTTGCTTGACGAGTATGGACCCAGCCTTTCCTCTGCTCTCGTCCAGAGACTCGCCAGCTCTGGCGTTTCGCAGATCAACGGTAGGCAAATCGTAGCGCGTGGCGGTCAGGGCATTTTCTCCTTGAAAGGCATCAAATTCCCGCATAACGAACGGTTTCTATACTTAGGCAAAGACATCAAATCTGCTCGTTTTTGGACCGCCTTACGACGAGCCCTCGAAGAAAAAAGAACTGCATATGGTGCTGCGTTGGCCTCGCTGGAGGTGGAGGGGAATCGCCTTTTCGAATACCGATTCGCGATACTTAGTGGCAGTCCAAACCGTTTAAAAGGCCACCTCTCCTACGAGCGAATCTTGCAACGCCTGCTTGACGTGGGCCTGCTAGTCAGGACTAATCACGGTAAGGAGCAGATCATAACGATTGCCCCACAGACAGAGGCAATTGCGATTTCCCCACAAGAATTCACGGCCCGCCAGGTAGCGGAAAACATCGTGATTGGGGGCGTGAAGGATTGGGCGAGAAAACTTGGGATCACGAGTTACGGATCTGGCAAGACTTGGGACGGGGTAACAACTCCGCTATTCGGCCAATTCGCATGGGATTTCACCGGTCCGAGCTATGTTCACCCTTTCGTCTCTTATACCAACGCCAAAACTGTACCCGGCTTTGTAGTAGCCGACGTAATCCTTGGAGAGGAACTCGCGGAACGTCATGTTGAATTCTTTGTTCGAAAGACTGACATGCTGAGGCGGCAGAGACGCCTCCGCCCATTCATGGCATTACTAATCGCTGACAGGTTCTCACCCAACGCCCTCCGACGAGCTAGGCAGCGGGGTCTGGTCTTTGCGACTCCGTCTCTATTATTTGGAAAGGCTCTAGCCGCTGTTCTGACCGAGTTGATACAGATTCTAAAGAATGCCGCTGCGGTCGCTGTGACGGATCCGTTGAAAATCCATATGTTATTTTCAAAACTGACCACGATCGAGGGCGCGGCAGCGAACCTGAGAGGTCCGTTGTTCGAAATGATCGCTGCACACATCGTCAGCGGGGCTGGTGGCTGGGTACGAATTGGAGAAATTGTGACAGATCCCACATCCGGGGAAACTGCAGAAATCGACGTCATGCAGACCAGGAGCGATACCGTGCTCGTTGTCGAATGCAAAGGGCGTTTGGCGACCAGGACTATATCCCTCGATGAAGTACAGGATTGGTTAGGTAAAAAAGTGCCAAGGCTACGAAACTACCTTCTGTACCGATATTCCAATGTCCCACTCCGATTTGAATTCTGGACGACAGCGAGTTTCTCTTCCGAAGCAACTCTATTCCTGGAGCGGCGCAAGCAAGACATACAAAAATACGAGATCGGATGGAAGGATGGTGAAGCTGTTGTCGACGAGCTGCGGAAGATAAATGCTACACGGCTGGTCGAAGTCATTAATGAGCACTATCGTTACGCGGCGGTCTCACTCTCCGGCGTGACGCCTCTGGACTGACGGTATGCTAACTCGCCTCTCTCTTTGTTGATCTTCTTCGTCGCGCTCTGACTGGAGCCTTGTCATCTTTGTGCTGCGGTTCGTACCACCAGAAGTTGATTGGTTCAAATTTGGACAAGGAGCGCAAGCCTTTTGATTCATGGAAATGAACGTTCAGACCATGCGCATTGCACAATCTAAGAAATGCTGTTACGACATTCCACCTCTCTTGATGGGATCCGCTAACCTTGGGGCGTTCCCCAGGGAATAGCCACATCTGCTCGAAAGCACATGGTAGCCAATTTATATATTCGGCGTAAGATGTTCTGGTAAAGACCGCCATGCCCGCAAAAACATCTGCAAGTTGCACGAGAGACTCTTCTGCGGAATCACGAGGCAGTAGCTCCTCGATGGCGTAACCCCTGCTGAAGCCTATGCGACGGCCGGTTAGGATATCTCGTACGCCATAACGATGCGTGAACCCGTACAGCTGTTTCCAATTTATAGAACTCTGCTCGTCCGGGTAAACTCCCCAGCTTTTTTCGCGTGGCCACTTATGCAGGACGTGCTTAAAGAGATGATAGTACATTCTTTGCAGATTTGAGTTGTCATCCCGGCCCTTAATCTTGTGTCGCCGATCTTCAACATCCCACAATAGGACATCCAGCTGAAGCATACTAGCAGCGGCACTCGATACAGCCCAATTCACAAATGCAAGAGCCGCAAACCGCTCTCTCGCCGTCCGTAGTTTTTCCCATTTCAATTCGCGAATTCCACACTTAGAGAGAACAGCCGCCAAATGAGAATTCGCCGCAGGATAGAACGATGCCGGAATGCTCACTGTTGCGATGGAACGATACCGGCCAGTATTGTGTTGACTCTCATCCGAAAACGCTAGGTGAGTAAATTCGGTGCCGCCAGCTTCAGCGGGACCATTCATTTCATTGCAGTGCATTCTTGTCTGGCTCAAGAAATAGGCTCCACAATAACAGCGGCGTCTAGTACAGACAGTTTTCGGTTCCTGTCAATATTCTGCATCCAGTACAAAACGTTTCGTGCTTTGCCAGTGCCGCGTTCCTGCAACCGCTGTGCGAGCCCAAAAGCAGCCTAAGAATGAAGTCGGATCGGCCCGATAGATGCGCAGCGTGTCGCCTAAAGTGCAGCTCAAAATAATGCTCTCGAATCTGGAAGTCACTAACAGCCAGTTCGGACCCGAGAACGATTCTGTCATCGTAATCGTTTTACGGGTTCGCTGTCGACCATGCAACAAGAGACAAGCCGCTTCTGAGCCCTTTCCGCCCGAACAACCCTTTCAACAATTTGCAATTTTGGTTTCTTATTAACGCTTTGCTGAATCAGACATAGTCCAAAACGGAGCCACGAGAGACACCGGTCAGGCGCTGATACAACCTCACGAGTTCCTGATCCCCCATACTACTAATCATATCGGCTACAACCCGCTTCGCAAGCTTTACGTCCCACTGCGCGTCGAGTACCTCGTCACGAAATGCAAAGGGAAATATGTTCAGGCGTTCCTCTTTGTGCGAGGTGGCTGCCTCCAAGAAAATTTGGAACAACTTCGCTATGATTTCTCGTTGCGCGAATTGTTGGGTCGCTAAAGCTGGATTGTAGATGACATAGAACCAGGTGAGCGCTTTCAACATTGTGACCTCCCGCTTCTGCTGCGGTACGATTGTCACGAATGGTTGCTTTTTGTTCAGTGGGGCATTCAACGTCAGAGCATCAACGTACTTCCCTATCAGAAAAGACGAAAAGTCCCGCAATCTAGATCGCTGATCTCGTGTTCCACCATATGGTTCCGAAATAGGAAATGTGGTTATTACCCTGAGGAATTCTTCTTCCAGTTGCGGGCGAGGAGCGCTCCCAAACTTTTTAGCCAGCTCAGGACGTTCATACATGCCATCGAAAAATCGCTTGCGTTCCGCGTCGTCCTTCGACGATGAGAGCCTGTCCAGCGGGATCAAGCGGGCTCGATAAAAGTCTTCTGCATCGTGAACGGCGTACGTGATGTCGTCAGCCCAGTCCATTAACTCCGCTTCGGGACCCTTCCGATCATCACCAGCTTGAGCATGTAATTTCCGAGCGAACCTAAGATCTACGGCTTCGGATTGATACACACCGTATTTTTCTCCTTTGTGACCTGCCGATTGGCGGTTCCAGGGGTACTTCAACATAGCATTCAGCGTCGCCCGCGTCAGATTGAGTCCCGGAACGCTCGGCGAACGCAGTGCTAACTTGGTCACAATCCGAAACGACTGTGCGTTGCCTTCGAACCCATCCCAGACAGGGGCAGGACTTGCTTCTACCTGGTTTCTGAGTTCCTGCTCGCCCACGTGTCCGAAAGGAGGGTGCCCTAAATCGTGCCCCACCGCCGCAGCTTCCGCGACGTCTGGATTGATGCCGCCGACGGCCTTTGCCTTCTGGTGATCTGCCTTGAGCAGCTTCTGTGCGAGTCTCCGGCATACTTGCGCAACACGCAAAGAATGCGTCAGCCTATTATGAAAAACGTGACCCTCTGCGGGAGAGACAACTTGCGTAACAGCTACTAAACGCTTAAAAGCAGAGGAATAGATGATCCGGTCGTAATCGCGTTGCGCGGGCTCTCGAATATCAGGCTTGGTCTCTAGGGTACGTCGGGCGTAACGGAGTGCGTCCTGACACGGTGTTTGAGCGCGTGCTTTCGTGTTGTTCTGCACGAGAAGGGGCCACGCGGGAGCTGAGTTCTTAGGATTCTGCGCAAGTTTTATGCTGCCGCTTCTGCACCCTGTACGAGATGGACTGTCCAATCGGCGGTGATTTGGATCTTCCCTTCTGAACTCAGCCGCAATGCAGCTGCCTTCACAGTCGCTTCGTCGAGGGAGGCATCGCGACCGACCTCTTCCACTAAAGTAACCAGGGAGACGTTCTCATGCGCCCGGACATAAGCGAGTACTGCAGTCGCAGCTTGGGTGCGCGGTGCTTGCGCCATTTCAGCGGTCATACGATGTAGTCAGGTCCACTTTGGTGGTCTTGGGGGAAACATGATTGTGCACCCTCGGGATGTGTTAGGGCAAACAGAAAAACTGTGGAAAAACTTTCCTACAGTCCTTGACGCCGGAGAGTGCGGCGAATCTTCCATTCGGACGTGATTTCGATTTGCCCCTCGGATGACAATCGAAAGACCGCTGCTTTTATGGCAGCTTCATCGAGCTTCCTTTCAGCAAGGTTATTGACGACATCGCGAAAGCTGCATTCTTTTGACTGCAGCAAACGCAACACTGCTGCTTGGATAGAACCTTCTTCGTCCATGCGAGCATGGATAAATCGCCGAGCACTGGCATCATATGACAACTATTGTCTCCCGCCGCGAGGAATTTTTCGAGCAGCATTTACAGGTTCGCTACGCCGCCCCTTGTACAAGTACTCCAATGGACTCACCTGCTCCAAGATGACCCTGGAACATCAACTTCGGTGCAGCTACTGTTTGGCGATTCAGAACCCAACGCAGCGAACCGAATCTCGGTTTTCCGCGTTTGGAATGTTGGATCGCCCAACATGTGGTAAAGAGACTAAAGAAAAACCACGGCGTGAGCGAGAGGGTCGGAGGGGACGAAAAATCGTGGGTCCAATTTGGGTCCAAATAGCGCCGAACACTACCCAAAACCCTACCACAAGACGCAGAACCCGGCTAAGCGATTCAACAAGTTAGACAACCGGAACTGTTTCGGGACCAGGGGGTCGGAGGTTCAAATCCTCTCTCCCCGACCAATTTCAAACTCTTCGTTCATCCAATCCCTAATGCCTTGCATCAACGATCTGTTAGCCGGTTCAAAGAAGCGCAAAGCAGGGGAGTAGCGTAAACCCTCTTCCCAGATCGCCGTTTGAATCTCTTGCTTCTGCCTGATCCCTGATTCCCTCCAGGTCTTCACCAGCTCAAGCACTTCCAGCTTCGCCTGCTCCATCAACGACTGCATGGTCATCTGCTCTTCCTGCAACGCTTTAAGCTGGGCATCAATTGAGGCAAGCTCTGTTGTTATCGAACTCTTTAGCGTTTCAAAATCTCCCTGAGACAACGCACCGGACACGTATTTCTCAATAAGCTTGCGGTTCAAAGTGTCTTGTTCCGTGCGCCTGCTCGTTAGCTGTCTTTTCTCGGCCTCGGCTCTCTCATTGCGTTTCTGCCAGCGAGTTTTAACCAGTTCGGGTAGCTGTTCCAGCAGTTCGGCTGAAGGCTGCATCATGGCGAGTACGTGTACGAAATGCGTCTCAAGCGTCTCCTTCCTGATGCTCACAGCGCCACAGCCTTTAGTCCAACAACGATAGAACCCGTAGAGCTTACTGAGGCCTTTGCTCCATCCGGCAGTCAG
>WNGN01005158.1_pt1 | contig 18872 bp, 18 predicted proteins | sample 5400561 | NCBI WGS metagenome assembly WNGN01 (sample SAMN13153379, study PRJNA577476) | soil metagenome | isolation source: 115 cm soil or saprolite under Garry oak tree replicate 2 | place: USA:California | collected 2016-06-15
GCGTGTCAACATCACGCGGTGAATATGCCCCTGCTCCTTGCACACACCGCCCGTCAAGCCACCCGAGTTGAGCCTGGGTGATGGTGCCGTTCTTGCGGCGCTAGAACCTAGGTTCAGCAAGGAGGGCTAAGTCGTAAACATGTGTTGCGACTCCGGATCCGTGAGGAACCGGAACAAACCTGGCTATATGCGGGGAACTCCGAGGATCCTGCGATACATGCGCGTATCGCGCGTATGTAAAAATGCGCAGGTGCGGACAATCCGCAGGGAAGGCCGATTGATTCGATCGGAACCCTCAGAGACTGCACGCCGGGCTCCAACGCACTTGCGTTGGATGATGATACAGTCCACGCCCCATGGCGACATGGGGAGCACGTGAACAAGGTATCTGTAGGGGAACCTGCAGATGGATCACCTCCTAAAGAACGCCATCAACAATTTGGAGGTCTTGGCAAGGTAGAAAGGGCCTCTGCTTCCCGATCGCGAACGTCTAATCCACTCCTTTTTGGAGTTGGAGATCAGCCGGAGGTCTCTTCCCATTCATGCTTCGACCGGATCGGAGACCGCCGACAGGTCGGACGAGATGGCGTTGGGTCGCGCGAACGGCTTGGCATTCCATTGCACATGGATCTGCCCCATCAGCTCGCGCCATTCCGCGGGCATCGGTCGGCCCTCTTCATCCCGACGGTACCAGTCGACGACTTCCTCGACCTTCGTGGCATGGCCTTTGATCGCGACGAGGATGGCGTTCCTCACGTTCGCCGCGGCCTCGGCTGCCACGCGGTTAGTGAACACGGCCGCGTAAGGCGACTTCGACATCCACCAGATCACGAGATACATCGTGTTGCTCGAACGCCGTCGCGCCGGTTTCGCTCTCAAGACCGTCTCCATCCTGCGTCCGCTAGGTCGGTGGGCGTTGCCGTCTCAAGCCAAGGGTGGGTGGAAAGAGGCTTTGTCAACGCGGGCGCCGCGGGTTGACAAACCCTGCGCCGGGAGCCCTTCGCTCATTTGTGAGCCGTGACGATCACACATTCGCAGGGAATCTCGATCCCCTTTCGCGTCCGCCATCGGCGCAGATTTTCCCGCGTGCGGGAGAGGATCTTCTTCTGCACAGGCGGGTCCTCTTCTCGGATGGAATGGCCCAGAGGCGTCCCTTCGACGAACACGTCGATGTACTCGTCCTCGTCCTTGAACGCCATCGAGTGGGTCTTCCTTACTTCCTTCGTCTCGTGGAATCCCGCGTCCTCGAACAGTTTCACCATCTCTCCGGGTCCGCCGAGCTCGTACGGAGTCGGCAGGTACCCTGTCTCATCCGGCTCTGCGAACTCGAGCATCGGCCCGACGACGGCATGGATCGCGGAGGCCTTTTCTGCCGTGCTCCACACCGCGACGCCAATGCGTCCCTTCGGCGCAAGGACCCGGAGCGTTTCCTTCGCGACCGTTTCGGGATTGGTGAAAATCTGGAAACCGAATCGACTCACGGCCAGGTCGAAGGTCTCGTCGGGGAAGTCCATCTTCTCCGCGTCCATGACGCGAAATTCGACATTTGGGATGCGCCGTCCCTTGGCGGCCTCGGCGGCCAAATGGACCATCTCCTCCGAGAGATCGATGCCTATGACCTTGCCGTCCGACCCGACCATGCGGGCGATGCTCATCGCGGGCTCGCCCGGACCCGTCGCGATGTCCAGGCACCGTTCCCGAACCTTCGGGTCCACGCGGGCCAGGAGATCGAATCCGTACGGCTCGAGATTCCGGAGCAGTTTCGTGTACTTCCGCGCGGATTCGTTCCAGGTGGTGTGGGTGTAGTCTCGATAGGAGTCGTCCGAATACTTCCAGGGCGTCATCGGTCTTCCTGGATCTCGAACCCGCTTCGCGTCACGTGTCCCCGTCGTGGCATGGCGTCAGAACCATCCTTTGCGGCGCATCCACAAGGTAAGTGCGACGGTGGGCACCGCCATCAACGTCACGGCGATGTATAGGCCGATCTGTTCGTTGAAGCCGTAGAACGACACGTTCATCCCGAATGCGCTCGACACGATTGCGATGGGCAACGTGATCGTGAAGATGACCGTCAGGACCTTGATCACCTCGTTCATCTGGTTCGAAACCAAGGTCGCCTGCGTCTCCATGAGACTCGCGATGATCTCGCGGTTCGCGTCCAGGGTGTCGAGGGCGTTGATCATGTGGTCCTGCGCGTCCCGAAGATAGATCCGGGTCTCGCTCCGGAAGATGGGGATCTCCAACCGGCCGAGGAGGGAAAACATGTCCCGTTGGGGCCGCAGCGAGTTCCGCAGGCGAACGACGTCGGAGCGGAGCTGGTGAAGGCGGGAGATGCCTTCCCCGCTCGGTCTCTCGATGATGTCCTCTTCGAGCTGGTCGAGCAACGACTGAAACCGGTCGAGGTGCGGAAAGTAGGAGTCGACGAGGGTGTCGAGGATGGTGTAGGCAAGGAAGTCCGCATCGGACTTCAACATCTTGGGGTTTTTCTTGCGGAGCCGGATGCGGACGTCCTCGAGCGACGGGAAGGCCGGACCGTGGATCGTGATGACGAATTTCTTGGCCACGAAAAGGGAGAGCTGATCGGTATCGATCTCCTCGGCCCATACGATCGCCCGAGCGACGACGAACACCATGTCTTCGTACTCGTCCACCTTCGGCGAGAGCTTCCGGTTCTGTGCATCCTCGAGTGCGAGCGGGTGGCAACCGAACAACGTCCCGAGTTCCTCGAGCGTGTGCTGGTTCGGGTCGACGACGTCCACCCAGGTGACCGCGTACTTCTCGGCGAGATCGCGGCACCGTCCGATGGTCGCATCCTTCTCTTCAAGAAAATCGGTCGGCGTGTAGGCGAGGACCTCGACGCGGACCATTGCGCCGCGAACCTGTCGGACTCCCTTTAACCCTTGCGCGGCGCCCGCAGATGCGGAAACTCCAAATGCCCTACGGACCTTGCGGACGACGGCGGGGCCGTGAAGGTCGTACTACGCAAGAAGGCGAAGGCTCTCAAGGGAGACCGGAGCCTGTCCTTCCAGGTCATCACCCCGAGCAACGTCGGCTCGCGAAGATTCATCATCACGGTCGTCGACATCCGACCGGGCGGGAGCACGCGGCTCCACGAGCACCGCACGGTGGAGTCGATGTACTACATTCTCGAGGGCCGGGGAGAGGTGCTCTCCGGCCACGAGAAGAAGATCCTGGGACCCGATACGGCCGTGTACTTCCCCGCGGGTTCCACGCACGGTATTCGCAACGTCGGGAAGGCACGCCTCCGATACCTCTCGTGCCACGCTCCTCCATACGAGATCGAGGAATTGTACCGGAGTTGGCGCGAGCACGAAGGCCTCGTGACGACCGGCGGCTGAGGCCTGCTGTCGTCGGAGCCGGGTCGACCCGGCATGGGCCAAGGCTTAAGCGCCGCCGTCGAGTCCCGCTGCCCATGCGCATGATCGCGGTCATCTTCGGGGTCCTCATCGCCCTCGCCGGAATCGTCTGGGCCCTCCAGGGCATCGGCGTGATCCCGGGATCCTTCATGTCGAACAATCCGCCGTGGATTTGGATTGGCGCGGGGACTGCCATTCTTGGCGTCGGCCTAGCGGCCCACGGACTTCGCGCCGGTCCACCGACAAAGAGTTCGTGACCATCACGTCGGCTAACTCACGAGCAGCGTGATCGAGTCATAGCCTGCCGAGCCTTCCGGGAAGGTAGGCGCCGGGTTCGAATCTTGCGGGGCGCCTGCGGCGTCCACCGCGCGCGCAACGATTCGAAAGGACCCACTACCGGGCGGGTTCCAGTCAAGGGTCCAGAGAACCCACGTGAGGTCCGACTTCGGTGAGCTCAGAGTCGCCGATTTCCATGTGGCTCCGCCATCCGTACTCACATCGACCGCGGAGATGCCGCGATCCCCCGCGAGGGCGATCCCGCCAATTTGGACTGCGCCATGCACCACCGTGCTATCCGCGGGCGTCGCGATGATCGCGGTCGTATGGATTTGGCCCCGGTTCGTCCACCCTTTCTGCTGCCAGTACCCGAGGAACTCTCCTTGCGTCGCCTCGATCTTCGTGAGCCACTTCGCATGGAACATCCCGTATAGCCCGGGCACGATGATCCGTGCCGGAAAGCCGTGTGCGGTAATGAGCGGTGCGTCGTTCATCCGGACGGCAACCATGGTATTCGGGTTAATCGGCGTTCGGACCGAGGCCCGCGGACTGGAGCAAGGCGGAGAGCCGCACGCCGGTCCATCGGGCCGTACTGATCAGGTTTCCCCCGACCTCGTTGCTCACACACTCAAGGGTAGCGAACTCGTCCGCGTGGTTTGGAGCCGATGGGTCTGAGAGGGCGAGGAGATCGGCATAGCGGTACGTAGTGGGATTCGACACCATACCTCCGACGGAGAGCAGCCAGGATCCTGCGTCGACGGTCGGGTCGATCACGTTCTTCGTGACGACGTAGAACTCCGAAGTGGGCGTGACTTCTTTCGCAAACATCTCGGCAATCGATGCGAATACGAGTCGACCCTTCTTCATGGAGAGGCTCGCGAATCCGTAGATTGCCAGGATGGCAAGGGCGATCGCGCCGACACTACCAACGAGGAACTGTCGTCGGCTGAGGCTGAATCCATCCGGATGCCGTGGGGCAACCTCGACGAACACGTAATCGAGAACAGCCGCATAGACCCAGGAACCGAGGACTTGACTGAAGGATGCGAATCCGGGCCCCACCGAGGTCTTCGCTCCGAGGAATCCCGCATCGAGGAGAGGCAGGATACCGAGGAGGATGATCCCCGCGGACGTGAAGGTGAAGAAGGCGATCACGAACCATCTCCGCTTCAGCCACCTCTGGACTCGCCAGAAAAGGGTCGCATACACTCCCGGCAGGACCAAGAAGACGACGACGGCCGTGAGGAGCGCGAGAACCTTGGCTCCCTCCCCCAGGGTCCGGATGAAGAACGACTCGAACTGGCCGGGGATCCGGCCGACGGTGAAGTCGACCGCGACTTCGGGCAGGAACAGCCCAAGCCCGAGCGTCCGGAGAATGATGGTAATAATCAGAGCGCCGCCTCCCGCGATCGCTCCCGCGGCAAAGCGGTGCCATGGGAACCGGCGGAGGAATGCCGAGATCGCCTTCAGCGCCGCGGGCACACCGGCCAAACGCGCGGCGCGTCGTTTGAACCTATGCCAGCCTTGTGAATCGCGACCAATTCTTTATCTATCCCGAGGCTCGTGCTCCGAGCCCGAGCATGCCCGTCTCGTTCAGTTCCCAGATGCGAGTGGGCCAGCGGCTCGCCCTCACGGTGTTCTGGACGGTCATCTTCGTGCTGGGCCTCGGCCTCGGACTCCTCGTCGGACTGCCCAGTCTGGCCGACCTCGTGCAGCGGGCATCCGCCTCCACGACGGAGGCCCGGACCCTGGTCGTCGCCGTGTCCGTCGCGATGACCCTGAGCGGCCTCTGGGGAATTGCGGCGAGCCACCGGAACTTGAGGCATTCCGTCGACTTGATCGCCGAAGTCGATCGCGCGCGGACGGAAACGATCGCCCTCGAGTCGACGCGATACGCACAACCTCCAAAGTAGGATGTCCTCCGGGTGGCGGAGGGATTGGTCGCCATTCCGAATCTGTCGAGAAGGTCGGCCAACGCTTGCGATCGCTATACTAGCGCCGGGCTGGATTCAGCGAGCCTTCCATCAGGCGCAGATACAAGAACACCGGTTCTCCGAGTTTGGCGACCTCTCGCCCTTTTTCCGTCAAGGAATACTCGACGCCGGGAGGCCGCGTGTCGATCACCGCACGGTGAACAAACCCCAGACCTTCGAGCCGCGCGAGCTTCAACGAGAGGACCCGGGCGCTGATGTCTCCCAAGGCTTTCCGAACTTCCTGGAAGCGCGCTATGCGCGCCGAGTACAGGAACGTCAGGATCTCGACCGACCACTTACCGAACACGGTTCGAGCGATGCGGATGTTCAGCCGTGCGTGATTGGTGTTCGTCGTCGGAGCCACCCCGCTCCGTTCGATCACCTCGCGGGAGAATTCCAAAGAACGATCCGAAAAATCCCTGAAGAGGGAGGCGAGTGCGGGACTGATCTCGGCGGGGGCTTCCCCTTTCGGGCTGGTCCGAACGCCGGCCTTTCGGGACTTACGCTCTTTTTTTCCCTTGGACGTCTGCGGATCCTTGCGCTCCATAAGTTGTTTCCGAGGTCGAAAAAGAGGACCTTTCAATCGACGCACAAACAGTCCGGGCGGAAGAACCCTTCCACTTGTTACCGGTTGGTAACATACTCACGGGGGGCCCACTATTCAATTCACTTTCCGACCCGCCATGTCGGCCGACGATGAAGCATGTCCTCGTATTTTCTGTGGTGTTCGCGTCCGTGGACCGGGCGGCAACCTTCAAGGGCGTCGACTTGCCGGTGGCCGTCGGATAAGGATTACCCTCTTCCTGCGCGGGGGCCGCTGCTCAACGACCCCCGCTCCTTTCTTTTTTCGGGAGAACGCCTTTCTGGTTCGGCCCGCGAGCGCCGGTGATATCCGTCCTGCCGCCATGCGGGTTCGGGGAATGGGCATGACCGCCGAACGCCAGAAGATCCGCGCCGCCGAGTGGCTGTATCGCTGGAACCTGAGCAGCAGCATCATCGGGATTGTCTTCACGATCCTCACTTTCATGGGTGTCTTCACCCTCGTGCTCGGTCCGATTTTCACGGAGCGGTTTGGCTTCACGTACCTGCAGACCGCCCTCCTTCTGTTCTTGTTCGTCCTCGGGGTCATCATCGGCTTCGGCGTGTACCTGGACAAGGTGATCCACTTCTGGTCGGCGCAGGCGACCGTCGCGACGACGCGAAATCCATACCTGGTCTCGGCCCTTTACCAGAAAGAACTGCTCTCCTTGGTGTACATCCAAGTTCCTGTTCTGAAGAGCTTGCGGGCGCTCCTCGAGGCGCAGGCCATGGACGAATCCAAGAAGGGGGTCTTCATCGCCGAGCTGGACCGTTCCCTCGCCAAGGTCGAACAATCGATACGGGAGAAGAGCTGGCCGATCGAGCCCCACGAGCGCGTGTATTGAGGCCTTACGTCGCAGCCGCCTCTCCCAAGATTTTCCCGTCTCGAATCTCGAGGATGCGGTGCGCGATCTGGGACACCCGCGTGTCGTGCGTGACGACGACTATGGTCTTTCCGAATTCCTGGTTCATTCGCTGAAAGAGGTCGAGCACCTCCTGTCCCGTCTTCGTGTCCAGTTCGCCCGTCGGCTCGTCCGCCAGCAGCAGGCTCGGATCGTTTGCCAGGGCCACCCCGATCGCGATCCGCTGTTGTTCGCCACCGCTCAGCTCATCCGGTCGATGGACGGCTCGTTTCGTCATCCCGACGAGCTCAAGCAATTCCTTCGTGCGCTTTGACCGGGCGGACGGCCCCTTCCCTGCCAAGCGCATCGGCAACTCGACGTTCTCCTCGGCGGTCAGCGTCGGGACGAGATTGAAAAACTGGAAGATGAAACCGACCTTCTGCAGGCGATACCGAACGAGCTCGGCATCGCTGAGGTCGACCAGGTTCGATCCGTTCACCTCGATTCGCCCCGCGGTTGGCCGGTCGATTCCGCCTAGCAGGTTCAAGAGGGTCGTCTTCCCACAGCCGGAAGGACCCCGCACCGCGACGAGCTCGCGGTCGGAGACCGCCATGTCGAGCCCCCGAAGGGCGATGACCTCAGACTTTCCCGCGCGATACACCTTGATGACATCCTTCGTTGTCACGTTCGGCATCCTTAGCCTCCTCGAAGTTTCAGCACCTGAGCGACATTCATTCGGGCCGTGCGGAGGGACACGAGGACCGCGGAGAGGAGCATCGCGGCGGGACCGAGCAGGACGAGGAGAAGCGCTTCGAGGGGGAAGACGAAGAAATAGGGAACTAGGGGCGCGAATGAACCCGGGGGGCCGGCCGCGATAAACTGGGTGGCGAAGAACGCGGTGCCGATCCCCACAGAAGCTCCGATTGCAAGGCCGACGAGCATGATCACGAACGCCTCTCCCACGAGGAGTTTCGCCGTTTGCCAGCCGCTGGAGCCTCGCGCGATGATGGCTGCAAATTCGACATCCCGCTCGAGGCTGGCCGCATAGAGGATGAGGCCGATGCCTACGGTCAGAATGATGCCGATAAACACAAGTTCCATCGAGATGAATTGGTAGAGCGCGCGAGCGAAAGGGTTCGACGTCAGGGCCTCGATCTGTTCGTCAGCGACTGTGACGTACGCAACGTTCGGCTCAGAGGTGATCACGGTCTTCACGGAACGCCAGCTCGCGCTTGGAGCGAGGTCGACGAGGTACACGTCCGAGTGCGAGTAGGGGGCCCCGCCTTGGAGCGGGCCGAGGGTATCAAAGCTCCCAAAGATGGCCGAGGAGGAACCGAAGCCCGTTCCAGGGAGAGATCGGACGACCCCGCCGACCGTCACATCCACCTGCACGACTTGCTGGGTGTTGTTCGAATTCAGGAACGTTTCGGAAAGGTAGATAGGATCGCCGACCTCGAGAAAGGCCTGATTGAAGAAGGCCTGCGAGATGAGCACTTGACCCGTCGTCGACAGGACGTTGCGCGCACTCTCCGAATCCCCATTCAAGAAGTACCAAGACTCGGGCTGGGCGACGGCGAAATATGACTTGGGATCGAATGCAGACACGGTGGGACAGCAGTAGTTCGAGTTTACGGAAGAGAAACTGCGGATCAAGACGGCCCCTGCAACGCCGGGAACCGCGGTGAGGTTCGGTTCCAAGTTCTTCTGCGAGTCGATGGGCTGGACCGCCATGTCGGCCCCGACCTGCGCGCGGATGTCCCGCACGGTATGTGCGTCCTGCGTCGCCAACGTGGAGAGGGTGAATGTCCCGAACGCGATGCCAAGTGCGATGATGATCGCCACGTTTGACGAGCGGCGCGGGTTCCGGGTAAGATTTCGGCGGATGATGTGATAGAGCTCGCCCACGAGGGGTTTTGCCGCGTGGGAGAACCAATCGTATACCTTGCCCGTCCCGCGGGTGAGGAGGCGTGTTGCACCAACGATCAACATCAGGGGCACGAATGGCAATAGGAGGAAAGGAACGATTCCCATCAGAAATGTCAACAGGTTCGTCGGCGAGCCGCCGCGCCACCATACGAGCACATAATCCAGCAATCCCGCGCTCACGAGGATCACGTCCACTCTCGGGCTGTAATGGATTTTCGTCTCGCCGGGTGCATAATAGCGCAGGGTTTCGATGATCGGAAGGCCGGCGGTACGCTTGGCGGACCGATATGCCACGGCGGCCATCAGGAGGATGCTTTCCAACGCGACGGCGAGGACGGTGTCGGCCGACAAGCTGAAGGAATCGTAAAGCGGAGACGAGCCGGGCGTCGGGTTCACGATTCCGATCAGGAGGCGGCTGACGAGTACGCCCGCGGCCAGGCCGATCACGGCCGCGATGAGCCCTCCTAGGACGGCTTCGGTGAGCAGAAGTCCGAGAAGCTGGCCTCGTCTGGCCCCGCGCGTCTTCAGGATCGCGAGCTCTCGTCTTCGCTCCGCATGCCCCAGATCGACGCCCACGGCCCCGAGGTACACCCCCAGGAGCACGACGGGCGCTGAGAACACGAAGAATTGGATTCGCTGGGCCGCAATCCGGTTGGAGAAGTCCTGGATCCGAGAGAGGATGTTGTCCGATACAGAAGAACCCTGGGACCCGAGGACCGCCTGGAGCCGGCGCTGCATCCGCTCGAGGTTCCGAGTGGTCAAGACCGTGTCGTACGGGTTCACGTACGCGGTTCGATCGATCCAGACCTCGCCGTTGAAGCTGGTCCCACCCGTGCTCGACTCGTTGAGCTGGGCCAAGAGCCAATCCGCATCCCGAATGTCGACGACGGCGATGCTGCCTCCGTAAAAGTAGTATGGCGGCGGTGTGCCATTGAAACCCGTCGGGAGGGCCGGCTCGATGATGGCGCGGACCGTCAGGTTCGTTCCCAAGGTCATGTTAGAAAATGGATACACAGCCCGCACAGAATCGCCGAGGCCGACCGCAAGGGTCCTCGCAATGTCCCTGGACAGGCCCACGCTCCCCCGCGGAAGCGCCAAGGAACCGGACACCTTTGAGTCCCGGATCGAGACCGGAGGCCGGTCCGGATTGATCGCAAGTGTTTGGGACACATAGTAGCTCCCCACAACACCGCCCGAGGAATTTCGGAGTTCGAACGCCAGGGAAGCCAAGTTGCGATAGACGGAGACGTTTACCACGCCTCCAAGTTCGAGGACGGCCTGCTCGAGGGTCGAGTAGTTGACCTGGTTAGGGCCAAAGGTGTAGATGGAAAAGCTGAAATCCCCCGGGATTCCGGCCAGGGACGCATCGAGCGTCGCTCTCGCGGACGAGTCGATTGCGATGAACGTCCCGGCGACGAAGGTGACCGCCAGCAAGACTCCCAGGATCGAGGAGATGGAGCGTCGTCGGTTGCGGAGGACATCGCGTGCCGCGTAGGGGAGAAGACCCAAGGTTCCCTCCACTCTTGCGCCTGAAAAAGGCAGTCGGGCTATAAGGGCGTTGGCACCGTTCGGGAAACTCCGACCCTCGACGCGAAATCCCTACTTGGTTGCAGCTCTCTACCAAAAGAAACTCCTCTCGCTGTGTACGGCCAAATCCCGTGCTGAAGAACCCGCGGCCGCTGCTCGAGAGGCAGGCGATAGACGAATCGAAAGCACGCCTTCCTCGCGGAACTGGTTCGCTCCTGACAAGGTCGAACAGTCGTTCCGAGACAAGAGCCGGCCGATCGAGGCTCTGGAACGCGGCTATTGACGGCTAAGGCTGTCCGCAAGCATCGGTGGGTTTATCACCGAAGGACATCTTGCACACTGGGGGAAACGATGCGCGTTGTGGAGGGTCGCACAGGCTCTGGGCTGGAGCTAGGGGTTGGAGTTCTCGTCATGGTCTTCTTGGCGGCTGCCCTCACGCCGGCGGTCCTCGGCGGGCCGATGATGCCCGCGGGGTCACAAACGATCCCGGCCGGTGTATCGTCTGAAGCCGTCGTACTCGCCGGGGCCGGCAATTTCACGCCGCCGCATTCCGACAGCGGATACGATGCGAACGGGAACGGCCTGTTCGACTTTCTCCTCGTGAACGCGAGTCTTCAGATCTCGATGCCGGGGAATTTTACGGTTCTCGGAACGCTCCATGATGCAAGTTACACCTTGCAGGTCCACAACTCGACGTCAGCGGGCCTTCCGACGGGGCCCGCAACGCTCACGATTTGGTTCGATGGACGGCTCATCAACCAGAGCGGGATCGATGGGCCGTACACGGTAGACCTCCTCCTGGTCAACGAGACCTTCTCCCTGCTCGATGTGGGCACACACACCACGCAAGCCTACAGCCATCTCGACTTCGATCCGATACCCGCCTTCATGACTCCGCCTCATCCCGATTCCGGCCAAGACACGAACGCGAACGGTCTCTTCGACCTCCTAAACATCGATGTCCAAGTCCAAGTGAATGTGCCTGCTAACTACAGTGCGAGTGCGTTCTTGCACGACGCGAGCTTCACGCTCACCCTGTTCACCTTCGCCTCTGCGTTTCTCCCGATCGGGCCGGGATCCATTCGGGTCTCCTTCCCCGGCGGGCCGATCAACCAATCGGGAATCGATGGTCCGTATACCGTCGATCTGCAGCTCTACGAGAGCGCCACGGGCTTCCCCCTCGGGATGAATACCACGATGACCCAGGCATACAGCCATCTCGCTTTCGATCCGATCCCTGCGTTCATGACTCCACCTCATCCGGATTCCGGCCAAGATACGAACGGAAATGGTCTCTTCGACTTCCTGAACATCGACGTCCGAGTCCAAGTGAATGTACCGGACAATTACACCGTGAACGGATTCTTGCACAACGCGAACTTCACGCTCACCGAGTTCGCCATCGGGGCAGCCTTCCTCCCGATTGGACCGGGATCCATTCGGGTCTCGTTCCCGGGAGGTCCGATCAACCAATCGGGGGTCGATGGGCCGTATACCGTCGAACTGCAGCTCTCACAGGCCGGGTCGTCCTCGGTCCTCGGGATGAATACCACGACGACGCAGGCATACAGCCATCTCGCGTTCGATGGGCCCGCTCCCGTTACCCCGATTCAATCGTCCCCCGCCCTGACAACCCCGACGATTGACGGCGCGATCTCGGCCGGCGAATGGAACGATTCTACCCTCGTCAACCTGACGGCGATTTCCGGCAACACACTGCCCGCCTATCTCCTCGTGAAAAACAGTCCGACGATGCTCTACATGGCCTACGACGCCGTCGGGGATACGTCGTTGTCGCCCAACGACGCCGCGGCGCTCGCGTTCGACACGGGGAACGATGCCGTGGCGTCGAACGGGCACGAGGACCAGTTCGTTCAAGGCGGTTTCGGAGGGAATCCTTCAAATCAGTCGCATTGGGTGTACAACAGTTCCTTGGGATTCTGGAGTGTGCAGGATGCCCCGTACAACCCCGGTCTCCCGAACCATGCGGGACTCGCGAGCGCCTGGGGCTTCGGGGCGAGCCCGGCTCTCGGGGCGAACCACCGAATGTACGAATTCGCGATCCCGCTAGCCCTACTCGGTAGCGGTCCGAACCAGACGTTGGGATTCTTCGGCGGAGCCCAGCAGTCGCCCGGGGTCGTGGACACCCCGACATTCCGATACAGCCTCTGGCCCATCTTTGCCGGCGGACCGATTCCACTGGGCTCGTACGGCGACCTCATTCTCGCCGGCGCCGGCGGCGGCGACACGACGCCACCAACGATCGCGATCAATTCCCCGGCCTCCGGCGCGATCATCCCCGTGAATTCGATCACCCTGAACTGGAGCGCATCCGATGCGGGCACCGGTTTGGATCACTTCGAACTCAGCTTGGACGGCGGTGCGCCGATCCGGCTGGACGCAAACGTGAGCGGGTATACGGTGTCGCTCCCGTCCGATGGCAACCACACGGTTCAAGTCACGGCGTTTGACGGGGCGAACAATTCCGCCGCGGCCTCCGTGACCGTGACCGTGGACACCGCGACTCTCGTGGCCTTCGATCTCGCCGGTCACACAACTGCCGTGGCGCGCTCTTTCACGGTCGACACGACCGCACCCAGCATCACCCTCAGCGCGCCGGCTGCGGGCTATCTGTCAACGGGCAACGTGGTCGTCACTTGGGTGGCGTCCGATAACAACGGGTTGGCTCGCATCGAAATCAGCTTGGACGGAGGAGCCCCGATTACGCTGGGCGCGAATGCCACCAGCACGACGCTGACGGGCGTCTCGGACGGGCCGCATACGATCAGGGTCCAGGCGTTCGATTTGGCCGGGTCGTCCGCGTCCGATTCCGTCGTTGTGACCGTCGACACGGCGGCACCGACCGTGTCTCTGACGGCTCCCATTTCTGGTCATGTGTCCGCAACGGACTCGGTTCAACTTACGTGGACCGCATCGGACGCGACCTCGGGCATCGATCATTTCGAAGTCCGCCTCGATGGCGGAACGCCGATCACCGTGCCCGCCGGCACGGCGACGTACACGTTCACCGGCGTCTCCGACGGGAGCCATACACTGGCCTTGAGAGCCTTCGACCGGGCGGGAAACACGATCCTTGCGTCCGTCGCGGTGACCGTCGACACCACTGTACCGATTGCGTCTCTGACGACTCCCGCTTCCGGTCACCTGTTCGGAACGAGCTCCGTGCAGCTTACCTGGACGGCGTCGGACGCAACCTCCGGTATCGACCATTTCGAAGTGCGCCTTGACGGCGGTACGCCAGTGACTGTGGCGGCCGGCACGACGACATACACGTTCACAGGCGTCTCCGACGGTGATCATACCCTCGCTTTGAAAGCCTTTGACCGGGCCGGAAATACGGTCCTCGTGTCTGTGGCGGTGTCCGTGGACGCGACTGCCCCGACCGTTTCCATCGTCGGTCCTGCGAGTGGTGCCGTCATCCCAAGCTCCACGTCGGCTGTCACGTGGACGGCAGGTGACGCCGCATCTGGAATCGATCATGTCGAGATCCGTTTGGATGGCGGCAGCGCGCAGACTCTGTCTTCCGGCGCGACGTCCTACACGTTGAACGGCCTCTCGGACGGAACGCACACCGTGAACGTGACCGTCGTGGACAAGGCGGGTCACTCCACCTCGAAGAGCGTCTCTTTCCGCGTCGACACGAGTTTCGTGAGCCCATCCGGACCCTACGGGATTGTGGGGTTGACATCGATCATCGTCCTGGTCGTCGTCGCGCTCCTTGCGGCCCTCCTGATCATCCGCCGACGGCGGCGCCCGCGAGCGCCGACCTAGGCGGTATCGGCCCTCCATGTACTGCCCCAGGCGTCTCGCGGCTGGACAACGTAGTTCCGACTCCGAGACACGGCGTGACTCCGGAGGTCGAGACCGCCGAAGGACGGGAGTAAGAACTTCCCTCTGCGCGCGAATGGCGCCGCCATGAAAAGCCGCTTCTACTACGCGGGCATTCGCGTTCGCGACTTGAGACGATCGATCAATTTCTACACGAGGGCGTTTGGCATGAAGGTCGTCGCGCGTGGAACCATGCCTCATGGCGGAAAGTACGTGCATCTGGTGACGCCGGGCACCCGGATGCGGCTCGAGTTGAATTGGTATCCGAAGGGAAGCCGCTTTTACGTGCCGTATCGGAAGGGCGAGGAGCTGGACCACCTCGCCTTCGTCGTGGACGATGTGAAGGCCGCATTCAAGGCCGTCACCCGAGCGGGGGCGAAGGTCGCCGTGGACCCGGATCATTCGGAAGGGACCGAGGTCTACGTAAAGGATCCGGACGGGGTCTGGATCGAACTGCTTGCGTAGAACCCGGTCGAGGCGTAGGGAGCATATGACAATGTGGGCCCCCCGGACGCCGTCTCACTTCAAGGCGAACTAGGCCTGGTGTGTCTCTTCGTCCGCACCGCGGCTGATTTTCCAGAGGTCCAAGTCCTCTTCCACGAAGGTCTTCTCTGTCTCTCTCATGGAGGGGACTAGCCGCCGCATGGTACATGAGCCTCCGGGCCGGCAACTCCGGTGGCCTCGGGACATTATGGAGTCGGCTTGGCGCTCCTGTCGTCCCGGCGCTTCGCCCGATCGGCGGCGCGGACCCGCGGTAACCAATCGCCGGTCACCATGTAGACCACCCGAAGCCCGATGTTCACGGCGTGGTCTGCGATGCGCTCGAAGTACCGGTTGACCAGAAGGTACCGAGCGCCGGTTTCGACATTCAATTTGCCCTCCGTCATCCGCCGGACGATGTCTTTGAAGTTCTCTTCGTGCAACAGGTCCACGACATCGTCGACCTCGATGATGTTGCGCACAGACTCCGCATTCCGATGCACGAACGCCTCAATGGCGGTATCGACCATGCTGATCGTGCGGTCCGCCATCTCCAGGATTCGTGCGACGTCCGCGCGCTCGACGATGTGTTTGTCCCGGAACTGGAGGGTGAGTTCGCTCAGGTCCTTCCCGTACCGGCCGATTCGGTCCAGGTCCGTCGTGATCTTGAGGGACGTCGTGATCGTCCGGAGGTCTCGGGCGACCGGCGCGTGGAGGGCCAGCAGGTCGATGCACGTCCGTTCGATTTCGAGCTGGAGACCGTAAACCTCTTGGTCCAATGTGAAGACCTCCTGGGCGACCTCGGGATCGAGGCGCGTCAGGCCATCCACGGCCTTCCGAATGGAAAGTTCGGCCAATTCCGCCAGGGTGACCATGTTCTCATTCAGCTTCTGGAGACCTTTCTCGAGCGCCTTCCGTTCTGCGGCTTGCGGCATCTACCCGAACCTCCCGGTGATGTACGATTCCGTCAAAGCCTCTCGCGGTCGCTCGAACAGCTCCCGCGTATTGTTGACCTCGATGAGTTTCCCTAGATACATAAAGGCGGTCGTCTCGGACACGCGGGCCGCCTGTTGCATGTTGTGCGTCACGACGACCAACGTGAAATCCTTCTTCAGATCGAAAATCAGGTCCTCGATTTTCGCGGTCGCGATGGGATCGAGGGCGGAGCACGGCTCGTCCATCAGTAGGACCTCCGGCTTGACCGCGAGCGCCCTTGCGATGCAGAGCCGCTGCTGCTGGCCTCCGGAAAGACTCGCTCCGCTTTCGTCCAAAGAGTCCTTCACTTCGTCCCACAACGCGGCCTGCTTCAGGCTTCCCAGGACCGCTTTGTCGAGCTCGTCCCGATTGCGGACGCCATTGAGGCGCAATCCGGCCGCCACGTTGTCGTAGATGGACATCGTTGGGAAGGGGTTGGCCTTCTGGAACACCATGCCGATTCGGCGGCGAACCGACACGGGGGAAGAGGCGTAGACGTCCTCTCCCTGGAGGAGAACCTTCCCCTCGACCCTCGCCTTCGGGATCGTCTCGTGCATCCGGTTGAGGCATCGAATCAAGGTCGACTTCCCGCAGCCGGAAGGACCGATGACCGCGGTCACCATGCGGTCCTCGATGTCCATCGTGATGTCCTGGATCGCGAGCTTCTCGCCGTACCAGGCTGAGAGCGATTCCACGCTGAGTTTGATCGCCATCGCACACTCATCTCGAAACGGAACGGAGCCGGATGACGACGCGCGATACGATGCTGAGCCCGAGCATCATGACGACGAGGACCAGGGATACGCCCCAAGCGGCCTGGTTCTGCGCCACATACGGTCCGGTGGCCCAGACATAAATGGTGTGCGGCAGCGACTCGATCGGCTGGTCGAGTCCCCGGAACCAGTCGTTGTTTCCAAAGGCGGTGACGAGGAGGGGGGCGGTTTCTCCTGCGACTCGGGCAATCCCGAGGAGCCCGCCCGTGACCAATGCGCTGCTCGCGGACGGAACGACGACCCGAAGGATGGTCCGGTACCGCGGGATGCCCAAGGCGAGGGACGATTCCCGCACGGCGATGGGTACGAGGCGCAAGGCCTCTTCTGAGGTGCGCGCGACGAACGGGACCATGATGGTCGATAGCGCGAGGACTCCCGAAATCGTGCTGAACACGAGGCGCGGGCTGCCGAGCCCGATGAGTCCCAACTCGAAGACGAGGGAGTAGACGAAAATCCCGACGACCATGGACGGGACTTGGGTCATGACCTCGACGAAAAACCGGACACCCGCACCGAGGCGGTTCTTCCCGAATTCGGCTAGATAGATTCCCGTCAGAATGCCCACCGGCAGCGAAACGAGCGCCGAGAGAAGGATCAGGATCAGCGTCCCCTGAATCGCGTTGCCGATGCCCCCTGCGCCGGTCGTCGACGTGAGGAGGGCGGGAGAGAGGGATTGAAGTCCTCGGATGCAGGCCTCGAGGAGGATGCTCCCCAGCGGAATGATTGCGATGACCACACAGACGAACGCCGCGACGCCCATGGCGACATCGATCCAGTGCCTCCTCGTGTCCCGATCGAGGGGCAGCTTCACGCGGCTCCCTCCCCGCGGCGAAGCACCCGGGCGACCATGAGCCTCGCGAAGATGTTGATGATCAACGACATGAGCATGAGGACGAGGCCGAGCTCGATGAAAGCGCTCAACTCGAGCGGTGTCTCCGCCTCCGTGAAGTTGTTAGCGATCCAGCTCGCGATCGTCTGTCCCTGGTCGAACAGAGACACGGAGATCACGTTCTTGTTGCCGATCGTCATGGTGACCGCCATCGTCTCGCCGACCGCGCGGCCCAGGCCGAGGATGACGGCGCCGAAGATCCCGGCCCGGGCATACCGCAGGACCGCCAACCGCGTTGTCTCCCAACGCGTGGCGCCGAGGCTCAGCGCAGCCTCGCGCTGACTGTCCGGGACTGCGAGGAACGCTTCCCGCGACACGGACGAAATGGTCGGTATGATCATGATGGCCAAGATCACGCCGGCGCTGAGCTTGTCCAACCCGATCGGCGTCCCTTGAAAGATCGGAAGGAAGCCCAGGGTCCCCTGGAGGAAGGGTTCAATCGCGGTGCGCATCACGGGAGCCAGGACGAAGATGCCCCACAGACCGTAGACGACCGAGGGCACCGCGGCGAGGAGCTCGACCACGTAGGTGAGGGGGATTCGAATCCAAGGCGGTGCGAGCTCCGACAGGAAGATGGCGATGCCCAGACTGATCGGGACTCCGAACAAGAGCGCGAGTGCGGAGGTCACCAGCGTCCCGTACACGAACGGAAAGGCTCCAAAGAGCAGCGGCGGCTGAGGGTTCCAGACGGTCCCGCCCAGAAAGGACCAGCCAAAGGCTCGGATCGATGCCTCGGCTTCGAAGAAGAGGACGATCGCGATGAGGACGAGGACGCCGACGACGCCGAGTGCGATCAGGGTCGAAAACCATTGAAAAAGAGATTCGCCCAGGGTGTCGGTCGAGGTGTCTCGACCTTTGCCCCGGGTCCATCGAAAGAGGTGCATGCGTCGTGCAACGGGCGAACCGTTCCTCAGCTATGTAGAGCTACGCCATTGTAGGTGATGCTCCGGATCGCTCCCTCGTCCAGCGTCACCAAGGCCGCCGGCAGCGTCGGGTAGGCCAGGTCCGCCGAATAGCTCTGCCCATCGTGGATGCACCACCACAGGAAGTCGACCAGTGCCTTCGCCTTCACCTGCGTCATCGACGTTCCGATCGTGTTCAGCTCCTTGTAGACGAGGAGGTACGTGAGAGTCGAAATCGGGTAGCTCGTGTCCCCCGCGGCATTCAGGATCGTGACGTTGAACCAGTCACCGCTGGGAGACGGGAGCGTCGGTGCCGAAGCCGCTGCCGCAGCGGTCGACGGGAGGGTTGGGAGGATCCATTTCCCCGCGGGGTTCTGGATCTTCGCGACCTTCATCGAGTTCTGCACCGTGTAAGCGAGCTCCACGTAGCCGATGGAATCGGGCGTTTGGAGGACCACACCCGCGACTCCGGTGTTGCCTTTCCCGGCGAGGCCGACGGGCCAG
>WNGN01000927.1_pt1 | contig 18832 bp, 20 predicted proteins | sample 5400561 | NCBI WGS metagenome assembly WNGN01 (sample SAMN13153379, study PRJNA577476) | soil metagenome | isolation source: 115 cm soil or saprolite under Garry oak tree replicate 2 | place: USA:California | collected 2016-06-15
CGGAAATCCGCGCGCACAGCGGCTGTTTCCCTACTCGCGGCCCGAGGAGATATTCGACGAGCACCGGGAAACGACGCGCGGCCGTGATCTCGACATCACGGGACTCTCCTACGCGCTGCTCGATTCCCGCGGGCCGCAGCAATGGCCTTTTCCGCAAGGAGCTGGAACCGGGCGCGCGCGGCTTTACGCGGACGGCGTGTTCTCCACCGCGAACGGCCGCGCCCGCTTCGTGGTGACGCGGCACGAGCCCGTATCGGAAGCCGCCGGCGGCGCCTACCCCTTGAGCCTCAACACCGGGCGGCTGCGCGACCAGTGGCATGGAATGAGCCGCACGGGAACGGTGCCGCGGCTCTTCGCCCATGCGCCGGAGCCGGTGCTCTCGATGCATCCTGAGGACATGGCCGCGCGCGGCATCAAAGACGGCGACAGCGTGCGTGTATACAGCATGCGCGGCGAGCTCCTGCTGCGCGCCGAAAGCTCGCCCGAGCAGCGCCGCGGCGACGTGTTCATCCCCATGCACTGGGGAAGCCGGTTCATGAGCGGCGCGGGCGCGAACGCCCTGACCCTGAGCGCCTTCGATCCCCACTCCAAGCAGCCGGAGCTGAAGCACGCTGCCGTGGAAGTCGCTCGCGTCGAGCTGCCTTACGAGCTTGTCGCGTTGCGGCGGCTCGGCGATGGAGCCGAGCTCGAGCGCCTGCAGTCGCTGCTCTCGCGCTTTCCCCTCGCGGCGTTGTCGCTCTTCGGGAGAGAGTCCGCCTGCATCATGCTGCGCGCCCGCAGCGACCGGCCCTTCGAGCTCGCCGAGCTCGACCGCGCCGTCGGCGACGACTCGCTGCGCTCGACCAGCTACGACGACCCGGCGCGCGCCATCGCCAAGCGGATCTGGATCGACGCGAACGGCCGCATCGCCGGCGCGCGTCTCGCCGGCGACACCGGCGCGGCCGCCTGGCTGAAAGAGCAGATGCAGAACGGCGTCCCCGTCCCGCCGGCGCTCGCCCTCGCCCCGCGTCCGGCCGGATCCGCTGTCCCGCGCGGCAGGATCGTGTGCAACTGCTTCGAAGTCTCCGAAACCGACATCCGCGCAGAAGTCGGGCGCGGCGCGGATCTACCGGCGTTGCAGCGCTCGCTCAAATGCGGAACCAACTGCGGATCGTGCGTTCCGGAACTGCGGCGCCTTTGCGCGGGCCGCAGCTCGCTGTCGGCGGCTGCGTAGGAAAGTCTGCCAAGCGCATCGCCGCGCCACCTCGAGAGGGGAAGACTGGGTTGTTCTAGGAATTGGCTGTGCCGCTCGCGTAGCACTCCCGCCACGTATTCTCATACACACTTGGGTCGGAGATGGCGGCAAACGGCCGAGGCTGTGTAAAACTCAATGCCATTTCGATTTCAGGAGTCTTCCGACCATTACCCAACCAGAAATAATCGAATGCAGCGCATTCTGGAAGGCCGAAATTTTGAGAGCGGGTTCCGTTTTTCGTTTTTACACAGCCTCGGCCAAGAGCGGACGTCGGGGCATTTCGAAGCCGCAGTGACCCCGTCGTTTCCTAGAAAATTACGAGCCGCCTTTTTGTAGTAGGCCTCGGAGGGCCTGCAGAGCCCCAATTACAAACAGGAGCGTTGCCAGATAAATCGGCCCCAGATGACTCACCCAGTTAAAGGAAAAGTGACCAAAGTAATGCATCGGCAGAGCAACTGCTAAACCCACCACTGGGGAAACCAAGGCGGCCCACCACGCCCACCATTCTCCTTTGCCGCCCCCCCACCAAGAGAGGGCTGCAACGGCGATGCCTGTGGCAGCAATAAAACCAGCGGTGGCGATGTGCAGATGATTAATGTAGTAGACCACCGCAGGGTTAAGGGCATTGGGTTGTTCTTTGGTTACGCCGTTTAAGGTCTCGACGCCAAGTTCAAAACCAGTACCGGTGAAACTGCGGATAAAAAAGACGACGGCATACCCAATAAACCCCAGCGCCGCAATCACCATTAGAGCGGAACCAGTACGAACGGATGAATTGTCTTGTGCCATATTATCGTCTCCTTTCTATTGTTCCTTAAAAACACACGGTCGAATACAACTTGAATATTTCGCCTGTCATTCTGCAATTTGCTACGAATCTTGAACTATACTCCTCAGTGCGTATTCTCCTCCATACAGCTGCCCAACAAGTCCATGCAGCGGACCGGCGCAGGCGAGCTTCGGCAGCTCGCACGAGCCGCTGATGGGCGACGTTGAACGTCCGCTGTGGGCCGATAGTCGCCGTTTACTGCCTGGCTCCCCAGCGAACAATCCGCTTTGACCCCGGAACCGCCCGCCGTTAAGCTCGGCTTTCCATGTCTTCAAGCGCTGTCATTCTCTTCGCCCATGGCGCGCGCGAACCCGAGTGGGCGCAGCCGTTTGAGATCGTGCGCGACCGGCTGCGGGCGGCCGGCACGCGGGTAGAGCTTGCCTTCCTCGAAATCATGCCCCCCTCGCTTGAGGAGACCGCACAGAAGCTCGTTGCGGAAGGTATCGAGACAGTGATCGTCGTGCCGCTGTTCCTGGCGGAAGGCAGGCATTTGAAGCGCGAACTGTCGGAAATGATGGCGGGTATCCGGAAGCGCCACGCGAAAACCGGATTCCGCGTCACGCCCGCCCTCGGCGACGCGCCGGAGATCGTCGCGGCGATCACGGAGTGGGTTCAGCGCGCGGCGCGCTGAAAAAGGAAGTGAAGCTGGCCGGTAAGCCGGGTTCTGTCGTGGACAGTCATTCCTCTAGGCTCTGGGTTGCCCCAGAGCTCGAGCCATCTACCCGCGGACTCGGCGAGCCGCGTCGTCGTCCGCCTATTTGATGTTGCTCCGGGTGGAGGTTGCCGCGTTTCACTCCGGACTTAACCGGCTCGTCTCTGTGGCCCTGTTCGTCGCCTCGCGGCGCCTGGGCGTTACCCAGCACCCTGCTCTGTGGAGCCCGGACTTTCCTCTGGCAGCTGAAACACTTGCCAGCGACTGTCTGGCCAGCTTCGGCGGCAATTTTACCGCATCGCGAACCCGGCAGCTTGACTTCGAGAGTGCCGCGGCGTAAGAACGTCCAGACAGTCGTGTTGGTGAGAGGAGAACCGGCATGAGACGCAGACTGTACTTCCTGCTGCCCGATCTGGGCTGCGCCATCCAGACGGCCAATGATTTGCTGCTCGCGCGGATCGAGGATAGTCACATGCACTTCCTCGCCAAGCGCGGGATGTCCCTGGGTCAGCTGCACGAGGCGAACTATCTGCAGAAGTCCGACTGCGTGCACGGCGCCGAGCTTGGGTTCGTACTCGGCGGCGCCGGCGGATTTCTGATCGGCATCTACATCTATCTGACCCCGCCCGACGGGGTCACGCTGCAGCTCGTCACGGTGCTGATCGGCACCGTGATCGGCGCGGTTTTCGGCGCCTGGGCGGCGAGCCTCGTGGCGATGTCGGTGCCGAACACGCGGCTCAAGCCCTTCCAGAAGGCCATCGATGCCGGAAAGATCCTGCTCATGGTGGACCTACCGACTTCGCGCATCGAGGAAGTCCAGGAACTGGTCAGCCGCTGCCACCCGGAGGCGAGCGCGCACGGCATCGAGCCGACGATGCCGGCGTTTCCGTAGCGACTCTCTTATTTCCGCAAGGCAGGTTCGTTCGACCGGCCGGGCCGGAACTGCGCGCCGTCGTCGTAGTACTCCTCGCGTGCGTTGGCCGGCTCCCAACCGGGAATCCCGAGGATCGGCAACGGCGACAGCGTGCGGGTCGAGGCGAGCGCTTGCGCCCCGGAGAAATAGTCCGCCGCACGCGCGTCGAGCTCGGCGAGCTGCCGCTCGAGCGGCGCCTCGAGCAAGTCGGGCGCGGCATCGACGATCAAAGCCTTGGCGGTCACTCCCTTGTACGGCTCGAGCGCCTTTTCGTAGATGGCGTGGCCGAAAACATAGAAGCGCATCGATCGCAGCACCTCCGCGCGGCGGCGCCAGAACAGCTCCTTCCAGCTGAATTCGCGCAACAGGCCCGACAGTTCGGGCTCGGCCGAGGCGACCACGATCCCGCCTTCGTCGAACAGGGTCAGCACGTCGCGGGCGGTCCCCCTCAAAGGCTCGCCGCGGCGTGCGCGGATCTGTTCGTGGTGATGCCGGTTGAGAACGGCCTTGGTTTTCGGAAAGGCAAGCCACACCAGCGCGTTGAATAGATCGTGCCAGTTGTCCGTTCGCGTCTGCACTTCTCCGATCTCGAAGATGCGGACTTCGTACTGGGCGGAGAATTCCCCGGAGGGCGCCGCCGGCGGCACAAACCGTATCGGCGCGCCGCCGCCGCTCAACGTCGCGGGGGTCGCCAGGGCGTTGAGCTCGTCGTGCCGGGGAAACCGGTCCGGCGGCAGGCGTCCGAGCAGGGGCGTGAGCGCCGCGAAGATCGGCGCATCGAGCGCAGTCAGGCGAGCCGCCATCCGACGGATTCGCCCGCGCGCAGCGGAACCAGCGTCGCCGCGCCGAACGGGATTTCGCCGGGCACGGTCCAGGGTTCCTTGCGCAAAGTGATCGAGCCGCGGTTGCGTGGCAGGCGGTAGAAATCCGCCCCGTGAAAGCTGGCAAAGGCCTCGATCTTGTCGAGCGCCCCCGCCTGCTCGAAGGCCTCCGCATAGAGCTCGATCGCCGCGTGCGCCGTATAGATGCCGGCGTGGCCGCACAGCGTCTCCTTGTCGGCGCGGGCATGCGGCGCGCTGTCGGTGCCGAGGAAGAATTTCGGATTGCCGCTCGTCGCCGCGCGCACGAGCGCCTGGCGATGCTCTTCGCGCTTCAGCACCGGCAGGCAGTAATAGTGCGGCCGGATGCCGCCCGAGAACATCGCACCGCGGTTGTAGAGCAGGTGATGCGCGGTGATCGTGGCGGCGATCCGGGGACCGCCAGCCAGGACGAATTCCACCGCTTCGCGGGTGGTGACATGCTCGACCACGATCCGCAGCCGCGGGAAGCGGCGCGCGATGCCGGCGAGCACCGTTTCGAGAAACACGCGCTCGCGATCGAAGACGTCCACGCCGGGAGCCGTGACTTCCCCGTGTACGAGAAGCGGCAGATCGTGTTCCTCCATCGCGGCGAGCGCGGGATAGGCGCGCTCGACCCGCGTGACGCCGGCCTCCGAGTTCGTCGTCGCGCCCGCCGGGTAGTACTTCACCCCGCACACGAAGCCCGACCGCTTGGCGCGCGCGATCTCCTCGGCACCCGTGTTGTCGGTGAGATAAAGAGTCATCAGCGGCTCGAACTTTGAGCCCTTCGGCAGCGCGGCCAGTATGCGCTCGCGGTAGGCGGCGGCGAGCGCGGTGTCGGTGACGGGAGGTCCGAGATTCGGCATGACCACCGCCCGCGCAAACACGCGCGCCGTGTGGGGAAGCACGCTCGCGAGCGCGGCGCCGTCGCGAAGGTGCAGGTGAGCGTCGTCCGGCCGGATGAGGGTCAGGGATTGCACGGAATCAGGATCGCCGGGAGGTCGCAGCGCGCGCGAGCTGCAATGCGCGCGCGTACACCGCGTTCTTCTTCGCACCGGTGAGCCTGCAGGCAAGCTTCACCGCGCGCGCGAGCGGCATTTCTGCAAGCAGCGCCGCGAGAACCCGCTCCCAGTCCGGGTCCGCCTTCCCTTCCCCGGCCGCGGCGCGCTCGACGATCAGCACGAACTCGCCGCGCAGCCGGTCGCGGCCTTCGCGCAGCCACGCCGCGGCTTCGCCGAGCGGGCAGCGATGGATTTCCTCGAACAGCTTGGTGAGCTCGCGCGCAACCACCAGCGCGCGCCCGGCTCCCAGCACCGCCGACATGTCCTCCACACTTTCGACGACTCGATGCGGCGCTTCGTAGAACACGAGCGTATAAGGCAGCTCGCGCAGACCCCCGAGCGTCTTGCGACGCGCGCCGGCCTTTGCAGGGAGAAACCCGATAAACAGGAAAGGCCCGTCCGCGATTCCGGCCGCGGACAGCGCGGTCACGGCGGCATTGGGCCCCGGAATCGGGATCACCCTGAACCCCGCTGCGCGCACCCGCGCGACGACGACCGCGCCGGGATCGGAGACGGCCGGCGTGCCGGCGTCGGCGACCAGCGCGACCGTCCTGCCTTGAGCGAGCTCTTCGACGATGCGGTCGGCCGCGCGCCGCTCGTTGTGCTCGTGCACCGCGACGAGTTTGCCCCGCAGGCGGTGGTGTTCAAGCAGGTGTGCGCTCACGCGCGTGTCTTCCGCCGCGACGATGTCGGCGCCGGCCAGCGTGTTCAGGGCGCGCAGGCTGATGTCGTCGAGGTTCCCAATGGGGGTGGCCACCACATATAATTGGCCTGCCTCCCCGCCATGCTTGCCGGTCCTCGCGCCCAATTCTCTTTCGCTCTGATGGCGTTGTTGAGTCCGGCATTGTGCGCGGGCGCAGACATTCCGGCAAGCCAGCCCGCGGATGCGAAGCCGTTCATAGGGCTTCTGTTGCCGCTCAACGCGCCGGACTTCGCCCGACCCGCAGAAGCCGTGCGCTCGGGCTGCCAAGCCGCTCTAAGGTTCGTGGAATCCCGGCCCCCGTTGCAGGTGATGTCGACCGATGCGCAGTCCGAAAGCATCATCGCCCAATACGAGGCCGCAGTGCAGCGCGGCGCGGCCGTGATGGTCGGACCTTTGACGCGTTCGGGCGTGACCGCGCTCGCCTCCACCGGCCGCGTGAACGTGGCCACGCTCGCGCTTAACGTCGCTGAAGGCGGTTTGCTGCCGCCGCGGCTGTACACCTTCGGGCTATCTGTGGAGCCCGAGGCGCGCCTGGTGGCGCGCATCGCGTTCGCCCGCGGGCTACGGAACGCGGCGGTGGTGGAAGCGGCCACCCTGCTCGCCAGGCGCGTGAGTCGGGCCTTCGCCGACGAGTGGTTTTCTCTCGGCGGAAGAATCGGCGACGTACGCGAGTTCGGCCCGCAAACCAATTGGGGCGAGCTGCGGGAGCGCTTCGCGGACTCCGACGCCCAGTTCGTTTTCCTTGCCGCGGGGGCCGACCAGGCGCGCACCGTGCGGCCCTACCTCAACAACCAGATTCCGGTCTTCGCCACCTCGCAGATCAACGACGGCCGCAGCGATCCGATAACCAACGGCGATTTGAACGGCATCCGCTTCGTCGACATGCCGTGGCTGGTCCAGCCCGACCACCCGGCGGTGATGGTCTACCCGCGCCCGGACCGTCTCTCGGTGGATTTGCAACGCTTCTATGCGCTCGGCATCGATGCCTGCCGCATCGCCGGGGAGCTACTCGCTGGCCACGATCGCATCCGTCTCGACGGCGTAACCGGCAGGATTTCGCTGCGTGGGGGCAATGCGCTGGAGCGCGAACCCGTGCAGGCCGTGTTCCGCGAGGGTGCCGGCACGTCGATCGAGGATCAGCGTTGAACGCCGGAGAGCACGCCGAGAAAATTGCGGCTGGCTACCTGGCGAAGAAGGGCCTGACCCTGATCGAGATGAATTACCGGTGCCGCTGGGGCGAGATCGATCTCGTGCTGCGCGACCGCGGCACGATCGTTTTTGCCGAAGTTAGGCTGCGCCGGTCGCAAAATTTCGGCGGCGCGGCCTACAGCGTAGACCGGCGCAAGCAGGCGCGGATCATCGCCGCCGCGCGCCACTACCTTGCCGGCAAGCAAGACGCGCCCTGCCGGTTCGACGTCGTGCTGCTCGCGAGCCTCGAGCCGTCCCGGATCGAGTGGGTGCGCGACGCATTTTCAGCTTGAAGTCCCGCCAGCAGATCTCTCGCGGCCGCACCGCATCGAGTACGAAGTTTTCTCCGGCAGATGCGGTAAAATAAGCGCCGTATGAAGACCGCCATCGCCCGCCCGTCCGAGGACAGCGTGGACCTGCTCGCGCGCATTCGCCGTCAGTTCGACGACAGCGCTCAGCTCAAGCTGAAGTCCCTCGAAGTGCTGGCGGCGCCGATCGCCCGCGCCACAGAAATCATCGTGAAATCCTTGCTCGCCAACGGCAAGATCCTTGCGTGCGGGAACGGCGGCTCGGCCGCCGACTCGCAACACTTCGCCGGAGAGTTGCTGAACCGCTTCGAGCGCGAGCGCCCCGGACTCGCCGCGGTCGCGCTCACCACCGACACTTCCACCCTGACCGCGATCGCGAACGATTACGATTACGAGCAGGTGTTCTCCAAGCAGGTCAGTGCGCTCGGCCAGGCCGGGGACGTGCTGCTCGGAATTTCGACCAGCGGCAACTCGAAGAACGTGGTACGCGCGATCGCCGCGGCGCACGAGCGCGAGATGCGCGTGGTCGCGCTCACAGGGCGGGGCGGCGGCGAAATCGGCAAGCTGCTCGGGGCGGAGGACGTCAACATCTGCGTGCCGCATTCGCAGACTGCCCGTATCCAGGAAGTGCATTTGCTCGCGCTGCATTGCCTGTGCGACGGCATCGATTCCATGTTATTGGGGGCCGAATGACAAGCCACTACGTGATAAGGCGGTGGGAAGCAGCCGCGTTGCTGGTCCTTGCGTCTACTGCGCTTCAGGGTTGCCTCGACGCCCTCATCGTCGGGGGCATGGCGACGGGAGCCGTGGTAGCGGCCGACCGCCGCCAGTCCGAGGTCCTGCTGGGCGATCAACGCATCGAATTCGCCGCCTCCAGCCGTATCGGCGAGGCGATCAAGGATCAGGGGCACGTCAATATCACCGCTTACAACAACGTTGTGCTGCTTACGGGCGAAGTACCGACAGCTGAGATGAAGGCGCAGACGGAGAAAATCGCGAGCGAGGTGCCGAACGTAAAAAGCGTGGTCAACGAAATCCAGATCGCCGGGGTGAGCTCGCTCGGCTCCCGCACCAACGACAGCTACCTCACCAGCAAGGTCAAGGGCAATTTCGTCGGGTCCAACAAATTCCTGCCCAACCACGTCAAGGTCGTGACAGAAGCCGGCGTGGTCTACCTGATGGGCCTTGTCACCCGCGAGGAGGCCGACGCCGCTGCCGAAGCTGCGCGCAGCACGAGCGGCGTGCAGAAGGTGGTGCGGGTGTTCGAATACATCCCCGCGCCGGCGGGCAAATGAGCGCGGGTTAGAACCGGACGCGGCGAGGGCTGCTTACCGGAAATAAGCGCGCCGCATGGGCGCCGCATTCGAACAAAAAATCTGCCCGCCGCACCAGCTCACGGCGCGGCTCGCTCCCATTGCGCGCCCGCTGGTCTTCACCAACGGCGTGTTCGACATCATCCATCGCGGGCACGTCACCTATCTCGCGCAGGCGCGCGCGCTGGGCGCGACTCTGCTCGTCGCGATCAACAGTGACGCGTCCGCGAAGCGTCTTGGAAAAGACGAGGACCGGCCCTTGAATCCGCTTGCCGACCGCATGGCGGTGGTCGCGGCGCTCGAATCGGTTCGCCTTGTTACCTGGTTTGACGAAGACACGCCGCTCGCTCTGATCCTCGTCTGCCGGCCGGAAGTGCTCGCCAAGGGCGGCGACTGGAAGCCCGACGCGATCATAGGCGCGGCCGAGGTGCGCAGCTGGGGTGGGAGCGTGCATTCGATCCCCGTCGAGCACCAGCGCTCCACCACTGCCCTGCTCAAAAAGATCAGAGAGTTCTAGCCGGCGCGCGCGCTAGGCGTATCGCGCAGCGCCGAACTCGGCGGGTGCGCGCTGCAAATACGATTCAGCCTGCGGCGCGCTTTTCTTCGGGCTGGCACTCCTTCAGCTCGGTGCCCGGAAACCCCTGGCGCAGCTCGTCGAGCCGGGAGGCGAGCGGCTCCGGAACATCGCGCACCGTGAAATAGATCTTCTGCACCGGCGTTTCCTTGGCACCGACCTTGGCGGTGCGCACGCCCTTGGCGCGCAGCTGCTCAAGACGCGCTTTGGCCGCTTCCTCGCTCTTGAATACTCCAAGGGAAATGGCGAACCGGAACTTAGGATCTTCCTGGATAACGAAAAAATCCTCGACACCGAGCTTTCTCAGCTCCGCCGACTTCTGGATCACCGCCTGGCGGCTGCGCTGCGGCGGCATGAATACCCAGTAGCTCGCGACCTCGTCCGCGCGGCGCTGGGAGAGTTTCGGTCCGAGCGCGAGCGGATCGAGCGCCTGCTGCACGCGCGGGACATCGCCGGGATTGAACGCGCCGAGCTCCAAGCAAGCCGTCACGGTCGCTTTGGGCGGAGGCGGAGGCGGTTTGGCGCGCTCGGCGGCGAGCTTAGCACGCTCGGCGGCAAGCGCCGCAAGCTGCTCGGGGCTCAACAGCCGGATCGCCTGAGGATTGAGCTGCTGCTCGATCAATTGCGATTCATTCAAGGCGTACCCGCCCCCGAAATAGCTCCAGGCAAAGAAGCCGACGTTGGCGAGCAGCAAAAGAAAAAATACGGTTCTCACATGGGCCCCGCTTTCACGCCGCTACCTCCGCGGCAATGCAGAGCAAGCCCTCCAGCGCCAGATTATCCACGACCCGCACGGGAATGCGAAGGTGCTGCGCGATCCGCGCGGCCGCCCCTCCCGAGAGCAGGCACATCGCTCCGGGCTCAAGCGCCGCGAACATCCGCTCGACGGCTCCGGCCTGAGCCAGCAGGCAGCCGGTTTCGATGGCGTCGGCGGTGTTGCGGGGTTCTTCGGAAAAATGCCCCTCGGAGAGCGGCAGCCTGGCCGTGTTTTGCGCGAGCGAGCGCTTCATCAGCTCGAGGCCGGGAAAAATCCCGCCGCCGGCGAACGTGCCGTCGCCTCTCAGGATGTCCGCGGTGGTGGCCGTCCCTGAGTTGACCACGAGACAGGGTCCGTGCAGAAGCGACCAAGCGCCGATGAGCGCCGCCCAGCGGTCCGTGCCGAGCTGTGCCGGGTCGGCGTAGCCGTTCGTCACGCCGCACTGGCTGCGCTTCGATTCGACCCAGACGGGAGTAACGGGCCAGCGCGAAAGCACGCCCTCGAGCTGCCGCCGTACGGGTCCGCTCGCGACGTTGGATACGAGGAGTTTTTCCGGCGCGGCTATTCCCTTCCAGTCGGTTTCCAGGCGCGCGATGCCCGCGACCGGCAGCACCCCGGTCTGGCGCCAGGCGCCGTCCCCATGCAATCCCCATTTCAGGCGGGTGTTGCCGCAGTCGATTGCCAGAATCATGCTCTACGCAGCGTCAGCTCACCGCTGTGGAAACGCTCAACGCCACGCGGGGAGGCGAGCATGAGCGCGCCGTCTTCGGCAACGCCGAGCACCTCGCCTTCGGCCACAAGCCGGTCGGCAATCGACACCGCCACCCGCCGGCCCTGCCAGGCATGGCGCCGCAGCCATTCTCCGCGGAACGGCGCGAAGCCTTTCCGCGCGAACTGCGCAAGCACGTTGTCGATCGCTTCGAGCAGCTCGACGAGCAGCTCGACGCGCGAGCGCGGCGCATCGCTCACGCTTGCAACATCGGTCACGGGCTGACCGATGCGCTCGCGCAACGCCGCATCGAGGCGCACGTTGAGGCCGACGCCGATGACCGCGGCGCTCGGACCCGCGATGTTCCCCGAAATCTCGATCAGGATGCCGCCCAGTTTTCGCTCCATGCAATAAAGATCGTTCGGCCACTTGACCTGCATGCCGGTAACGCCCAGTTTCTCGAGGGCGCGTGCCGCGCCCACCGCCACCGCGAGGCTCAACCCCGCGAGGGCTTCCGGGCCTTGCGAAAATCGCCGCAGCAGCGAAAAGACCAGACTCGCGCCGATAGCCGAGTGCCAGACATTGCCCCGCCGGCCACGCCCGGCGCTCTGGTGCTCGCAAACGAGCACCGTGCCGCTCGGCGCGCCGCGCACGGCGCGCTCGGCAAGAATCGAATTGGTGGAATTGCACTCATCCATCATTTCGATGGAAAGCGTCGGGCAGGTTCTCCTCAGCCGCTCGGCAAGGGTTTCACGGTCAAGCAAATCGATACTTCGGGCAAGCCGGTAGCCGCGTCCGCGGACCCTGAATACGCGCAGGCCGAGCGCCTCGATTCGTCGAATTTGGTTCCACACTCCGGTGCGCGAAAGCCCAAGAGTCCTGGCGAGCCGCTCACCCGAATGGAATTCGCCGTCGGCCAGAAGCCGGAGCAGGGAAAAGTGGAAAACGCTCATGTGCTGAACGCGCAGGACAGTCGTGGAAATACTAGCACAGCGCGCAGTGCGCCTCGCCTCAGCGTGCGACGATGTCCTTCGCCGATACGCGCGCGCCGCGATCTCGGCCGGGACGGACGGTCGGGGCGCTTCACGCCCGCGCACGCTGTTACTACGAGCGTGGAAAAAGTCACGAACCCGGCGCGGATTTTTATTGGGCTTCTCAAATTTTTTCTCAATTCCCTCGGTATGTCCGCAAAAAACAGGCTGGTCAGCTTGCCCCGAGGCACCCGCGATGCTATGATGTTGTCATAGTCGATTTTGGGGCGCCCGGCGGTTTCATCGTGCCGCGGCTCCCGCAGGTTGTCCGCCGGCCCAGCAAACGGCGGCTAACGGGGGAAACCCTCCCTTCCCCCGTTTTTTTTCCCTCACCCAGACCCTGGAATATCTCAGCGGCGACTCGGTCGTCGCCGTGCCCGGGAACCCCCCGCCCGGTAAGATAGCCGTATGCCGAGCCACGAGATCCGGCGCGCGGTCATACGGAATTCGACGCGCAAGACGGTGCAATGACTACTACGCCCTGGCCTCACCCACGCATCCTGGCGCACCGCGGCGGTGGGTCCCTGGCACCGGAGAACACGCTGGCAGGCATCCGCAAGGCTGCGGCCATGGGATTCGGCGCGGTCGAGTTCGACGTGGTGCTCTCGGCTGATGCGGTGCCTGTGCTGATCCACGACGAGACGCTGGAGCGCACCACCAACGGACGCGGCGCCGTGGCTGGCGTTCCTTACGATGCGCTCGCGCGCTTGGACGCCGGCGCGTGGTTCAGTGCCGAGTTCCGGGGCGAGCGGATCCCTTCCTTTGCGCAGGCCGGCAAATTGTGTGTCGAGCTCGGACTCTGGGCCAACGTCGAGATCAAGCCCGCACCAGGGTTCGAACACGAGACCGGGGTCGCTGTCGGAAACCTCGCTCGGCAATTGTGGCGTGGCGCGGCGCTCTCGCCGCTGCTTTCGTCTTTTCAGCCCGCCGCGCTCGCGGCCGCCCGCGCATCCGCCCCGGAACTGGATCGCGGTTATCTGACCGACCGGGTCGAGCGGGGCTGGCGCGCGGCTGCGCAGCAACTAGGGTGCGTTTCCGTGAATTGCAATTCGAAATACCTCACGGCCGCACAAGCGCAGGAGATCCGCGATGCGGGCTATTGGCTGCTTTGTTGGACGGTCAACGACGCGGCGACCGCGCGGAAGTTGTTTGATTGGGGCGTTGACGCCATCTTTACCGACCGGCTCGACTTGATAGGGCCGGACTTCGTCTGAAGCGCGGACCCAGCGCGGGCTTTCCTATTCGATCAGCATCGCCACGAGGAACCGCGATACGAGGTTATAGCCCGCGACCGTGGCGGCGAGCTCGACCAGCTCCCGATCGTTGAAATGCCGGCGGACTTCCGCAAACACCGAATCCGGCACGCGGATCTCGCGGGTCATGCAGTCCGTATAGGCGAGCACGGCGCGCTCGCGCTCGTCGAATCTGCCGGAAACCTGCCAGCCGGGAAGCGCGTCGATCTGTTGCTGGCTCACGCCATCCTTGAGCGCAAACGGAAGGTGCGCGCGGTATTCGTATTCGGCGCCGTTCAGAAGCGCCACGCGCAGGATGGCAAGCTCTCGAAAGCGGCCGGGAAATTTTGCCTTTTGGCGGATCGCGGTGAACAATCTCAGCCACCCCTCCGCCACCGGCGGGCTGTTCAGCAGCGCGCGATAGAGGTGCAGCAGTCTCCCGCCGCGCTCGGATTTGATGGTCGCGATCAGCTCGCCCAGCTCGGGATGCTGTTCCTCTTCGATCAGCGGCACGCGCGTCACGGTTGCTCCTCCTAGAACGGCAATTTCGCTTCCGGCTTGGCCGCGAGCAGCACGCGCCGGAATTCGGACTTGATTCGGTCCAGGCCCGGCTGGTCGTCCGCTTCGAAGCGCAGGACGATCACCGGCGTGGTGTTCGAGGCGCGCGCCAGGCCGAACCCGTACGGATATTCCACCCGAAGGCCGTCGAGCCGAATCACTTCGCTCGCGCCCGGAAACGCCGCCTCCTTTTGCAGCATGCTGATCAACCGGTGCGGCTCGCCTTCGCTCAAAGGCAGGTGCAGCTCCGGCGTGCTCACCGAATCCGGCAGCGCGTTCAGCGTCGCCGTGGCGTCGGACGTCTTGCTGAGGATTTCGAGCAGGCGCGCTCCGGCGTACTGCGCGTCGTCGAACCCGTACCAGCGCTCGACGAAAAACGTGTGGCCGCTCATCTCGCCGGCGAGCGCCGCGCCGCGCTCCCTCAGCCGTGCCTTGATTAAAGAGTGCCCGGTTTTCCAGAGGCTCGGCACACCGCCGTGACTGCGGATCCAAGGCCCGAGATTGCGAGTGCTCTTGACGTCGTAAATGACTTCGGCGCCCGGCTGCCGCGAGAGCACGTCCTCGGCAAACAGCATCAGCTGCCGGTCGGGGTAGATGACTCGCCCGTCGGCCGTGACCACGCCCAGACGATCGCCGTCGCCGTCGAAGGCAAGCCCGATTTCCGCGCGCTCCTCGCGCACCGCGGCGATCAGGTCTTTCAGGTTCTCCGGTTGCGAGGGATCGGGGTGATGGTTGGGAAAGCGGCCGTCCACCTCGCAGTAGAGCTCGATCACTTCGCAGCCCAGGCGCCGGTAGAGCTCGCCGGCCGTGGCCCCGGCGACGCCGTTGCCGCAGTCGACCGCGATTTTCATGGGGCGCGCAAGCCGAACGTCCGAGCCAATACGTCGAAGGTAAGCCTCGCGCACGTCGGCGCGGCGGTGTCGCCCTGCCTTCCCGCGCGCGAGATCGCCGGTCTCGATGCGCCGGCGAAGCCGCTGGATGTCCTCGCCTGAAAGCGTGGTCCCCGCGAGCACCATCTTCAGGCCGTTGTAGTCGGGAGGATTGTGGCTGCCCGTGACCGCGACCGCGCTGCCGCAGCCGAGCTCGTGCGCGGCAAAGTAGGCGATCGGGGTCGCCGCCATGCCAATCTCGGCGACATCCACGCCGCTCGCGCGGATGCCTGCCATCAGCGCATCGGCGAGCTGCGGGCCGGAGAGTCGCCCGTCACGGCCCACCGCGATCTCCGGCCGCACGTTCGCCTCATGGCGCGCCAGAAGTTCGCTGGCGATCGCCTGGCCGATGAGCCGCACGCCCTCTACGGTGAGCGTCTTGCCGACGATGCCGCGGATGTCGTAGGCCTTGAAGATTTCCTGCGGGGGAAAATTCATTTCGATTCGGCGTTCCGATGCGCCATTATCTCATTGCGAGCGCGACCCAGCTTCGCGCGCGGTCATCGCATCACGGAAGAATTCGAGGAGCCGGCGCGGCAGCCAGTTCAAATTGCCCGGCAAGGGGCCGCTGACGAAAGCGGCGTGTCCACCGCCGGCAGGAAATTCGCGGCGCACGAAGGGGGAAATCTCTTCCGGGCCCGGGAGCGCCGCCTCCGGAAGAAAAGGGTCGTTGCGGGCATTGACCAGGAGCGTCGGCACCTCTATGCGGATGAGGCCCGGCTTGCTGCTTGCGCGGGTCCAGTAATCGTCGGTGTCGCGGAATCCGTGCAACGGCGCCGTGACGACTTGGTCGAATTCGCGCAGCGTGCGCGCCCGGCGCATCGCTGCCGCCTCGAACAAGCCGGGAAAGCGCTCGAGCTTGCGAGCGCTCTTTTGCTTCATCGTTGCGAGAAACGCGCGCGTGTACAGGAGATTGAAGCCCCGGCCGAGCGCCTCGCCTGCGGCCATGAGATCGACGGGCGCCGACACTGCCGCCGCCGCCGCGAGCACGCGTTTCGCCTGCCGGTCCTCGCCCAGCCATTTGAGCAGCGCGTTGCCGCCGAGCGACACGCCGACCGCGAAAAGCGGCGCAGGGTCCGCCTCGGCGCGGAAGCGCCGCAGGACCCATCCGACTTCGTCGGCGTCGCCGGAGTGATAGGCCCGCGGCAATCGGTTCGCCTCGCCCGAGCAGCCGCGAAAGTGCGGAATCGCGTAGCGCCACCCCAATCGCTCGAGTTCCGGCGCGAGCGCGAGCGCGTAGTGGCTTCCAGAACTCCCTTCGAGCCCGTGAAACAGCACGACCAGGGGCCCGCCGAGCCTCCCCGGCGGCCGGTCGACGTCGATGAAATCGCCGTCGGGTGTATCCCAGCGCTCCCTTGTCCACGTCCTCTTTTTCCGCCCGATAAGCGCGGCGTAAATGGTCTGCAGATGACCGCCCGGCAGCCACCAAGGGGCGCGATAAGCCGAACCTCCGGATTCGTTCAATGCAAGACTTTGGGCGAGTCGGCGGGGGCGCGGATTGCCTGCGGCGCGGGCGAACCGTGATGCAGGATCATGCGCCACCCGTTTCCGGTGCGAAGATAGACATTGGTCGCGGCGATCGGCGCTCGCGGCCGCGCGTCGCCCTGGACCAGGATGTTTTCGTGGACGCTGTGAATCGCGAACATCATGCCCGAAAGCACGACCTGGCTGGACAGCTGCACCTTGAGCCGCTGGCCGGGGCCGAATATCTGCGTCCAGCTCTCGCGCACCTGATCGTAGCCCGCGAGGCGCGGCCCGCCCGGATGGATGCAGACGATTTCCTCGTCCTCGGCCCACACTTCCATCATCGCCTCGAGGTCGCTCGCTTCGAGGGCCTCGTAGAATGCCGCCTCGGCGTCCTGCGGCGTCGGGAACGTGGTTTTCTTCACGGCGTGCGCTTCGGGAGCCGAGTAGCGTAGCCCAAAAGGCGTGCAGCCGCCAAGCCGCCGCGACGCGATTGGCGTGGGTCCGGCCGCTCAGACGGGGGAACGTTCGAAGCCGATGATCGTTTCGCACCAACGCGCAACGCGTAGCAGGTGATCGTCGGAGGACGCGTTGCTCGCGAGCTGCACGCCGTACGGCAGACCGCCCTCGGATACGCCCGCGGGCAGGGTGAGGGCGGGAAATCCTAGGAGCGACCACAGGGTGCAGAAGCTCGGATCGCCGGTGATATCGAGCCGTCCGGGCGCCGCGCCAGGCGCCGGCAGCGACGCGACCGCGTCGAACTTCTCGAAAAGGTCGCTCGCATGCCCGGCGAGCGCGGCGCGCTCCGCAAGCGCGGCTCGGTAATCGTCATGCGAGATTGCGAGACCTTCGTCGATCGCGGCGTTGAGGGCCGCGCTCATGACGCGCCGGTGCAGGGCCTGCCGTGGCGCGTGCTCGCGCGCGCCTTCGTAGAGCATGATCGTCCGGTGCACTCGATGCGCCTTGCCGAATGCATCCGGCAGTGCGATCTCAGACAGATTTGTCCCGGCGTCGGCGAGGCGACGCAGCGTCGCCTGCAGATGAGCCGCGGCGTCCGGCTCGGCCGCGTTCCAGGGAAAATGCGCGAGAAACGCAATCCTCGCCGGACGCGAGGACGCCTCGATCTCGGCGGCGAGGGCGCCGGGCCCGCCGAGGCAGGCGGCGAACAACGCGGCATCGGCCACGCTGCGCGCGAACACGCCCGCTTGGTCGAGGGTCGGCGAAAACGGCAGAGCTCCCGCGATCGGCAGCGCGCCGAAGCTCGGCTTGAATCCCACGACGCCGCAGAACGCGGCGGGGCGGATCACCGAGCCGTTGGTTTGGGTGCCGATCGCCGCGGGAACATGTCCGGCCGCGACGGCAGCGGCCGATCCCGAGGAGGACCCTCCGGGCGTGTGCGCGGGGTTCCAGGGGTTGCGCGTCGCGGCCGGATGCATGAAAGCGAACTCGGTGGTGGCGGTCTTGCCGAGCGCATAGCCGCCGGCGTCGAGAATTCTCCCGACGAGCGCGGCATTGCGGCTCGGCCGGTTTCCGACGAACGCGGGCGAGCCCATCTCGGCGGGCAGGTCATCGGTATCGAAAATGTCCTTCACTCCCACCGGAACGCCATGCAGCGGACCGGGGTTCGCTCCCCGCGCGCGCTCCGCGTCACGCGCATCCGCCAGCGCGAGCGCCCGCGCTTCGTCGAGCCAAGCCCACGCCTTGACTCCCGGTTCGGTCGCGCGGATGCGCCCGAGGCAGGTTTCGCAATACGCGCGCGCGGTCAGCGCGCCCTCCCTCAAGGCAAGCGCCGCCGACCGCAGATCCCCGGGGACGGCCGAAGGAGGGTTTTTCGCGGCTTTCTTACTGAACGCCATGCCCGCCTAGCGCCGCCGCTTCGGCCAGGCTTCCGTATTCAGCAGGTTGGGGGGGCGCTTGCCCGAAAGCGCCGCGGTCATATTCTTGATCGCGAGTATCGCCATGGCTGTGCGCGTGGCGCGCGTCGCGCTCCCGATATGCGGCGCAAGCGCCACGTTGTCCAACCCGAGAAAACCCGGATGAAGCTTCGGTTCACCCTCGAACACGTCGAGTCCGGCCGCGGCGATGCGGCGCTCCCCGAGCGCGTCCACCAGCGCCGCGTCATCGATGATGCCGCCGCGCGCGGCGTTGACGATTACCGCGCTCGGCTTCATGAGCGCAAGCTGTTTGGCGCCGACGAGATGATGGCTCTCCGGCGAATACGGCAGGTTGAGGCTGACGAAGTCCGATTCCCTGAGCAGCCTGTCCATGCTCGCGTACTTCACACCGAGCGCTTTTTCCACCGCCCTCGGCGCGCGGCTGCGGTTACAGTAAAGCACCCGCATCGAAAAACCCCTTGCGCGCCGGGCGATGGCCCGCCCGATGCGCCCCATGCCGATAATGCCCAAGGTGGCGTGATGCACGTCGACCCCGAGGAACTGGTCGTTCTTCCAGCCCTTCCAATTGCCCGCTCGAAGCCATCGCTCCGCCTCGGTCACGCGCCGCGCGGCGGCCATGAGCAGCGCCCAGGTCATGTCGGCG
>WNGN01000930.1_pt1 | contig 18819 bp, 18 predicted proteins | sample 5400561 | NCBI WGS metagenome assembly WNGN01 (sample SAMN13153379, study PRJNA577476) | soil metagenome | isolation source: 115 cm soil or saprolite under Garry oak tree replicate 2 | place: USA:California | collected 2016-06-15
TAGCTGTACACGCCGCGGCCCGACTTCCTCCCGAGCCGCCCCGCGCGAACGTACTTCCGGAGGAGGGTCGACGGGCGGAACTTTGGGTCTCCCGTCTCGCGGAAGAGCACCTCCATCACGTCGAGGCCGATGTCGAGGCCGGTGTAGTCCGCGAGTTCGAACGGCCCCATCGGCATGTTCGTACCGAGCTTCATCGCCTTGTCGATGTCCTCCGCGCTCGCGACGCCCTCCTGCAGGAGGTTGAATGCCTCATTCATCATCGGCACGAGGAGCCGATTCACGACGAACCCGGGAGACTCGTTCACCTGGACGGCCTCTTTGCCCAGCCGGACACACAGCTCCTGGATCAGTCGAACCGTGTCGTCGGACGTCTCGGAGCCGCGAATCACCTCGACGAGCTTCATCACCGGCGCCGGGTTGAAGAAGTGCATGCCGACGACGCGGTCCGCCCGTTTCGTCGCCGTCGCCATCTCCGTGATGCTCAGGGAAGACGTGTTCGAGGCGAACACGACCGAGGGCGGGCAGAGCCGGTCCAGCTCCGCGTAGAGCTCCTTCTTGATCTCCATCTTCTCGAAGACCGCCTCGATGACCAGCTGGGCCCCGTCGACCGCCTCCTTCAACGGGACGACGCCTCGGATCTTCGAGAGGATCGAGTCGACGTCGGCCTGGGCCATCTTGCCGCGTTCGACGCGCTTCTGCAAGGGTTCGCGAATCCGACGGAAGCCTCCGTCGACGAGGCGCTGGTCGATGTCTCGCATCGTCACTTGAAATCCGGCGGCGGCGCACGCCTGTGCGATGCCCGCGCCCATTGTACCCGCTCCCACGACGGCAATCTTCCGGAGATCGGCCAGATTCACGGTCGCCACCTCGTCGCGCGAGAACGCCTCGCGAGCCTAAAGCCTGTTTATAAGCGGTTTCGGTAGGCTCATATCTCCTCCGGGGCATCGGCGTGGCCGAGGAACCCGATGCGACGTCCTCCGAGGTCCCTCGTCTGGATGGCGGTGTTCGCGATCGCCATCGCCGCGGTAATTGCGACCGCGCCCCGAGTCGCGGCCGCCCAGAACGCGCCCGCGTGGACCCAGGGCGACTTCTGGGTGTACACGCGGACGGCGGGCGGTGCCACGAGCACGATCCGCATCGATGTGAACGAGCGCACGACGCTCACGCTAGCCTCCGGCACGTACGCCGTTTGGCACCTCACCACGACGACGACGGACGCCGGCGGCAACTCGACCGTTCAGCACAGCTGGGTCGTCGACTCGAACCTCGCGACCGCGAAGGCGAACTTCACGTTGCCCCTCCTCGGCGACGTCCAAGTCACGCTCGATCCGCCCCAGGCCGGAGCCGTCTTCCCGCTGACGGCGGGAGCCCAGTGGTCCCTGAACACGACCCTTCGGGTCGTGGGCATCTCCTTCAGCCTCAACATCGCGTACAGCGGCACGGTCCTCCGGGAGCAATCGACGTCGGTCGCCGCAGGGACGTTCAACGTCGCGGTCATCCGCAATCCGTCCACGGGCACGGCCCACAGCGAGGACCAGTATTCCGACGGCGCGGGGAACTACGTGAAGCGGGAATCGTACGACGGGAGCGGAAACCGCGTGGCCGACCAGGAACTGACGTCGTACCGGTACCAGTCCGGATTCATCGGACTGTTGCTCATCATCGGCTCCGCGATCGCCATCGCGGCGATTGTGATTGCCCTGTTCGTCGTCGTGCGCCGACGGAGGCGGGCGTCGATGCCGCCGCCACCCGGGACCGGCCCGCCGCAGACGCCACCCGCTCCGTGATGGCGCAGACGTTACATAGGCCCGGTGCCCGTGGCCGGTCGTGCGAGGCGGACCGTTTGTGGCGATCGCCTTCGCGGTCATTTCCGTCTCGTTCGCATCCATTTTCATCACGTGGAGCGAATCGCCACCCATCACGATCGCGCTGTACCGGCTCGCGATCGCGACCGGCATCATCGGAGCGACGATTCTCGTACGCACCGGGGCCCTCCGGAAGCCGAACACGCTACTGCGGATCCCACGACGGGATGCCGCGCTCATGGCCCTGATCGGAGCGATCTTGGCGAGCCACTTTGCCCTCTGGATCTCGTCCCTCAAGGTCGAAGGGGAGTCGATCGCTTCGTCGGTCGTCCTCGTCACCTCCCATCCGCTCCTGGTCGGCCTCCTGTCCCATTACGTCCTCCGCGAGCGCCTGAACCGGTGGATGGCGATCGGGATCGTCCTCGGTCTCGCGGGCGTCGTGTCGATCGCCCTCGCCGACTACGGCTTCGCGGGGAGTCTCCTGTATGCGGACATCTTGGCCTTCAGCGGCGGGGTGATGGCCGGCTTCTATTTCCTCTTGGGCCGGCGGGTGCGCCAGCGTGTCGCCCTCCTGGACTACGCGTTCGTGGTCTACGCAAGCGCCACGGCGGTGCTCCTCGTCTACGCCCTCGCGTTCGGGTCGAGCCTCGCACCGGTCGGTGACGTCCCGCGAGAACTGATCTTGTTCGCCGCGTTGGCCATCATCCCGCAAATTGGCGGCCACACCTTGTACAATTGGGCCTTGCGCTGGGTGACGGCCCCCGTCGTGAGCCTCAGTCTCGTCGGAGAGCCGGTTGGATCGAGCCTGCTCGCCTGGGTCCTCTTGACCCAAGTGCCGACGGTCGGCGTCGCGATCGGCGCAAGCCTCGCCCTCGCCGGCATCTACTTGACCGCCTTTGGACAGAGCAGTCGCGCGCCGGAAATCCTCATGACGCGGGACGTTGAGTGAGCCCCGCGGGGAACGCGGTCATACCTCTACTTAGAGGTACAAACCCGGGAGACCGGGACCCACGGCGCGGCCGTCCGAGCTAGAGATCGTCCGGGCCACGGCCCTTCCGTTCGAACTGCTTCGCGTAAAGGTCCTTGAGGCGCTCGTACGTGTCGACATCCTTCGGCCCCTTGTCATCTCGAATCCGGACGATCCGGGCAAACCGAAGAGCAAATCCGCTCGGGTAGTGTGGGCTCCGCTGGATCTCGTTGTACGCGACCTCGACGACGGTCTCCGGGCGGACGTGGAATCCCCAGCGCTCCTCCGACGTCACGAGGCCCCGCAACCGCTCGGTCATCGCCTTGAACTCCTCATCCGTAAGCCCCTTGAACGTCTTCCCGATCATCTGGAATGCGCCGTTCTTGTCGTCCCGCACCGCGAGCCAATAGTTCGACAGCCAACCTTCCCGACGGCCGCTCCCCCACTCCGCCGCGGTAATCGCGAGGTCCAACCGGTCCGCGGGTTTGATCTTGAACCACTTCTTCCCTCGTTTTCCGACGGAGTATGTGGACTCCAACTGCTTCGCCATGAGGCCTTCGTGACCGGCGACGAGCGCCTCCTGAAGGAACGCCTCGATCTCCTCCTTGCGCTGCGCGATGCGGCGTGCCGTCAGGAGGTTCGGCGGCACGAGCCGCTCGAGAATCTCCCAGCGCACGCGGTATGGCTCGTCAATCAGCGTTCGTCCGTCCAGGTGTAGGACATCGAACAGGTAGAGTTTCAGCGGGATCTCTTCCTGGGCCGATTCGATGCCGTGCACGCGCCGGAAGCGGCGCATGAGATCCTGAAACGGAAGCGGCTTGCCCTCCCGGTCGACGGCGACGACCTCACCCTCGAGCAGGAACTCGGACGCGGGCAACCCCTTCGCAATCGCGACGATATCGGGAAGGCTGGACGTGACATCGCTCAGCCGCCGACTGAAGATTTTCACCGCATCGCCCTTGCGGTGAATCTGGATCCGTGCGCCATCGAGCTTGTACTCGATCGCGGTCATGCCGCCGTGCACCGCGAGCACCTCGTCGAGGTCTTCCGCCATCTCCGCGAGCATCGGTTTCATCGGAGCCAGGAGACGCAAGCCCCGGACCCGCAGGCCCTCCGCGCCTTCGAAGAGCGCGATCGCTGCAATCATCCCGAGGTCCCCCAGGAACATGTGGGCGGTCCGCACGGTGTCCAGGTCCACGCCCGATGCGTCCGCAATTCCCTCGAGCATCACGCCTTCGTTCACGCCGATCCGCATCTCGCCGAACACGTTCTTCAAGAGCACGTCCCGTTCGCCTTCTGACGCGCGTCCGAGGAGGGACTCCAGGAGCCGTCGACGCACCCTCGTCGAGTCGGCCCCATGGGCTTCCGCAATCTGCGCAAACGTCTGCGAGACTTCCAAGATGCTCAGGGTTTGCGGGACGAGGGTGGCTTGCTTCGTCCCTCCGAGTGCCTTCTTGAGCGTCGCCCATCCGACGTTCAGGGCGCGCGCATCCGATTCGGCAAAGATGCGGCCGATGATCAGGTGGACCGCGGGCGCGACCTCGTCCCTCCGGAGGGACCGCAGGAATGCCGCCAGGAGGGCGCGCTTCTCGAGGCGCTTCGTCGTGGCCTCGAGCTGCTGCGTCAGCTCCGCGAGTCGGGCAAAGGACGTATCGTCCGCGGTCGTCGGCGTCACGGCGAATCCGGACCATCCGACGCGGCGGGTTTCAATGTTTCGCCGGCGGACTTCGCCTCCGTCGGACCGCGGAGAATATAGAACGCGATGAGGGAGCCGACCATCAGGGCGCCGCCGACCACCTGGACGGGGCTCAGGGTCTCCGTCGGGAAGACGTAGAGGGCAACGAGGATCCCCCACAGGGCGGACGACGGAAGGACGGCGCCCGTGCGCATCGCCCCAATCGTGCGAAACGCGTAGAAGAAGAGAACCGAGAAGATTCCCACCGCGCTCAGGGATAGGAGGACCAGCGCCGGCAGGATATCCAGAGGGACCGCGAGCGAGGTGCCAGTGAAGGCGACGATTCCGGCGAACACTGCGGCGCCGATCAGGAGCTGGACCTCCAAGAGGGTGACTATCGGAATTCGGCGAAGCAGCACGGTACTCATCGTGTTGCTCGAACCCCAGCACGCCGCAGCGGTGACCAGCATGACGTTGCCGACCAGGAATTCGAGGAACTGCACGTCCCCGAATCGGAGTTGCGTGGTCACGAGAAATGCTCCAACGGCGATGCCCCCCAGAGCGAGGTACTCACGCCGGGTCGCCCGTTCCTGGAGGAACGCGTAGGCAAAGAGCATCGTGAAGAGAGACTCGCTGTTCGACAACAGCACGGAGTTCGACGCGGTGGTCCGCTCGAGGCCGTAGAAATAGATCAACGGTCCGATGACCGCTGCCACGCCGCCGGATAGTGCGATGAGCTTCCAATCGGCGCGATGAATCCGAACACGCCGTACGAACGGCAGGAGCGCGGCCCCGGGAATCACCTGGATCAGAAATGCGATCGCAATGGGAGAGACTGCGTTCAGAACCAGTTTCGACAGCGTGGGCCAAATCCCAAAGAGGACGGCCGCAACGATGATGGCGACGTAACCACGCGTCCTCTCCGGAAGGACCACGATCACCGCACCGAAAACGGTGCGACCGATTTAGAGATTCCTCCGGACGGAAGGCTTAAGGCCGCACCTGCCGTTTTGTTTTTCCCCGGGCCTCAGGGGGTGCGAGGAACACCGTGGTCGATGCGCTCCGCGTCATTCGCGACGACGGCTCGACGGACCCCCGTCTCGACCCGAAATTCTCGGAGGACGAGGCGGTCGCGATGTATCGCTGGATGAGCCTCCAACGGATCCTCGACAACCGCATGCTCGGCCTGCAGCGGCAAGGGCGAATCGGATTCTATGGTCCGTCCCTCGGCCAAGAGGCCGCGATCGTCGGCGCGGCGATGGCGATGGGGCCAGAGGACTGGATCGTCCCGCAATACCGCGAGCCCGGAGCGGCCCTCGTCCGCGGGATGCCGCTGAAGGAACTCCTGTGCCAACTGATGGGGAATGCAGAAGACCCCGTGAAAGGGCACCAGATGCCGTGCCACTACGTCTACCGCAAGGGGAACTATCTGTCCATCTCGTCGCCGGTCGGCACGCAGTTGCCGCATGCGGTCGGAATCGGATGGGCGATGAAGCTGCGCGGCGAGAAGAAGGCGGTCCTCGTCTTCTTCGGTGACGGCGCGACGAGCACCGGGGACTTCCATGCGGCGATGAACTTTGCCGGCGTGTTCCATACGCCAACGGTCTTCCTGTGCAACAACAACCAATGGGCGATTTCCGTTCCCGTGTCGAAGCAGACGGCGTCGATGACGCTCGCGGAAAAAGCGAACGCGTACGGATTCGACGGCGTCCGCGTGGATGGGATGGATGCCCTTGCCGTATACCGCGCGACGCGGGATGCGGCGCGAAATGCCCGCGAGGGACTCGGGCCTACGCTGGTCGAGGCGGTCACGTACCGCATCGGGCCCCATTCCTCAAGTGACGATCCCTCGCGGTACCGCGATGAGGCGGAGGTCGCCGCGTGGCAGGCCCGCGACCCGCTCCCGCGGTTCCGGAAGTACCTCGAGCACGCCCGCTGGTGGGACGACGCGCGAGAGGAGCGGCTCGAACAGGAGATCGGCGACGAGATCACCCGCGCAATCCAGGAGGCGGAACGAATCCCGCCGCCCGCAATCGAGACGATCTTCTCCGATGTCTATGCGGAAATGCCGCCCCACCTCCGGCAAGAGATGGACGCCTTCCTGGCGCTTCCTCGGCGGTGATTCGGTGGCGAAGAAAGGTTCCGCCGCTCCTGCACCGCCTCCGTCGTCGTCCTCCGGGGTGCAACGGGCCCATGAGCTCTTCAAGCAGGGCCGTGCGAAGGAGGCCCTTGCGCTCCTTCGTCCTCTCCTGCAGCGCAAAGGTGACGTCAACGGAGACGTGTGTGCCCTCGCCGCCGCGTGCCTCGGTGCCGAAGGCGACTACCTGGAGGCCGCGCGCATCGACCGGCTGCTGTGCGACGCGCAGCCGGATAACCCGCAGGCGTGGCACAGCCTCGGGTACGACCTGTTCCACGCCGGCGAACTGGAAGGCGCGGCCGGGGCATTCTCCCGGGCGCTGAAGCTCGAACCGACGCGGGCGAGTGCGCATTTCAATCTCGCTCGGATCGCGGCCCGCCTGGGCGACAAGTCCAAGGTCATCGAGCACTTCGCCCGGGCCGTGGAACTTCAGCCGGACTACAAGGAGCGCCTCGACGAGGATCCGGACTTGCTGCCCTTCAAGGAAGACCCAGACATGCTCGTGCGTCTTCCGGGCGGCAAGATCGGCGAGGATCCGTACCAGGAATACTACGCGACGAGGTCGTGAACATGCCCGCGATGACGATGGTCCAAGCGATCAACAATGCCCTGCGCGAAGAGATGCGACGGGACGACCGGGTCATCGTATTGGGGGAGGACGTGGGCCGCAACGGCGGCGTGTTCCGATGCACGGAGGGCCTCCTCGACGAATTCCCGGACCGCGTGTTCGATACGCCGCTCGCCGAGGGCGGGATCATCGGGACCGCGATCGGCATGGCGCTCTACGGGCTGCGGCCGGTCCCGGAGATCCAGTTCATGGACTTCATCTATCCCGGGTTCGACCAGATCGTCTCGGAAGCCGCCAAGATGCGCTACCGATCCGGCGGGCAGTTCTCCGTCCCGATGACGATCCGGACGCCGTTCGGGGGAGGAATCCGAGGCGGGCACTATCACAGCCAGTCCACCGAGGCCTACTTCTGCCATACGCCCGGCCTGAAGGTTGTCGTCCCGTCGACGCCGAAAGAGGCGAAGGGCCTCCTGACCTCGTCGATCCGCGACCCGGACCCGGTCCTCTTCCTCGAGCCAAAGAAACTCTACCGTGCGTCGCGGGAGGAAGTACCGGAGGGTGAGGTCACGGTGCCCCTCGGACAGGCCGCCGTCCGCCGAGCCGGGAAGGATGTCACCCTCATCGCGTACGGTTACATGGCCCAGGTGTGCATCGACGCCGCGACGAAAGCCGCGGAGAAGGGCGTGGAAGCCGAGGTGGTCGACCTGCGCACGCTGGTGCCGCTGGACGAGCCAACTGTGTTGTCGTCCGTCAAGAAGACTGGCCGCGCGGTCGTCGTGTACGAGGCGCCCCGTACGGGCGGCTACGGTGCAGAAATCAGCGCAATCCTCGCGGAGAAGGCCATCGAATACCTCCGCGGGCCAATCGTGCGGGTCACGGGGTTCGACACGCCGTTCCCGTACACCCTAGAAGACGTCTACTTGCCAAACGCGGATCGCGTGCTCGCCGCAATCGACAAAGTCATGGCGTTCTAGCGACCCGCTCAGGCTATTCCGGCAGGCCGACGGAACGCGCGTGACGCCGCGAGCAGGTACACGAAAATCACGCCGACGATTCCGAGCGTCAGGATCGCGGCGAGGCTGAGAGCCTCCCCCGAGTTCGATCGCTGGTACGCGGTGTAGCCCACGTAGACGAGGGTGACCAGCGTGGCGAGAACCGCGAGCCCGTACGCCCATACGCGCATCCGGAGGAGCCCCGCTCCCGCAATCGCGAGGACGACCCCGATCGCGAAGTACAGGACGCCGTTGGCGAGCAGCGTCGTTCCCGGCAACGTCGGCCCACCGTTCGGGAACGGCAGGATGAAGGCGAGTCCGACGATGAAGCTCGCGATCGAAATCAGGATCAAGATCACAGCCGCCAAGAGCACGAGCCCACCCAGAACGGATATTCCTACCGGACGTCTCATTGTCACCCTCCCCTAGTCAGAGAAAGGAGGAGCAGGCCGGGAATCTTTCCGGCGCGGAGCGCCGGGCACAAATCACGCCCACCGGTCTGTGCCACTCCTCCACGACCCTACTCCTCCCCGTATGGACATCGCCCAGAGGCCATAAAATCATTCGCATCTCCGGCACGCGCGTTCGCGGCGGAACGTGGAAAATCTTAAGATGACCGCGGGGCTTGCGACGACCGCAGCACGAGAGGAGACGATGGCCCGCGAGTTCAAGCTCCCCGACATCGGGGAGGGCGTCCAGGAGGGCGAGGTCGTCAAGTGGTTCGTGAAAGAGGGGGACCCCATCAAGGAGAACGACCCGGTCGTCGAGGTGATGACGGACAAGGTGACCGTCCAAATCCCTTCGCCGGTCACGGGAAAGATCCTCCAGCTCAGGGCGAAGGAAGGCGAGGTGGTGAAGGTCGGCAACACCCTGGTCGTGTTCGGCGAGGCCGGCGAGACGGCGCCTCCCCGGCCCGAGCCGACCCGGCCGACCACCGCGCCGCCCGCGCCGACGAGGACGGACGCACCTCCGGCGCCAAGTCCGACCGGCGACATTCTCGCCGCGCCCGCCGTCCGTCGCCTCGCGAAAGAACTGAATGTCAACCTGGCGGCCATCCGGGGGAGTGGCCCGCAGGGACGCTTCACGGAGGATGACGTCCGCAATGCCGCGAAAGGCCCCGCGAGGGGGGCGGTCGTCGCGCCTCCGCCCACCGCGACGGTGGCCGCCGGCGGCGCCGAACAGCGAACTCCGATCCATGGGCTCCGGAAGCGGATCTTCGAGAAGATGGCCAAGTCGAACGTCACGGCGGCCCATTTCACGTACGTCGAGGAGGTCGACATGACTCAGCTCGTGCACCTCCGAGATCATCTGAAGCAGACGGCGGACCGCAAGGGAGTCAAGCTGACCTTCCTGCCCTTCTTCGTCAAGGCCGTCCTCGCGGCGCTGGTTGAATTCCCAAGTCTGAACGCGTCCGTCGACGACGAGCGAGGGGAGATTGTCATCAAACGATACTACAACATCGGCATCGCAACCGCCACCGACGAGGGCCTCACGGTCACCGTCGTGCACGACGCCGACAAGAGAGGGCTGTGGGACCTCGCGAAAGAAATCGAGCGGCTCGCGGGCGCGGCCCGAGACAAGAAACTGTCCCTCCAGGAGGTCCAAGGCTCCACCTTCACGATCACGTCGCTCGGCAAGGAAGGCGGGATCCTCGCGACGCCGATCATCAACTGGCCCGAGGTCGCCATCCTCGGCGTCCACAAAATCGAGAAGCGTCCCGTCGTCCGGGACGACCAGATCGTGATTCGAGAGATGATGTACCTATCGTGCTCGTTCGACCACCGCGTGATCGACGGCCATGTGGGCGCCGCGTTCGTCCAGTCGGTCCGGAACTACCTCGAACATCCCGCGACCATCTTCGTGGAGACCGGTTAACCGCTCTCGCGGAGGGCTGATCCCCGCGATCCGTCTGTCCGCAAAGGGATTAAGAGAGCGGAGATGTTCGGTCGCACTGTGGATCGGCACGCGGATGTCGTCGTCATCGGCGCGGGGCCGGGCGGTTATCCGGCCGCCATCCGCGCGGCCCAACTCGGGAAGCGCGTCCTCCTCGTGGAGCGAGATCGGCTCGGCGGCGAATGCCTCAATTACGGATGCATCCCGAGCAAGGCGCTCATCCACACCGGGAACTTGGTCCGAGCGATCGAGCGTGCCGGCGAACGAGGCGTCGAGACCGGACCGGTCAAAGTCGACCTGGTCCGGCTCCAGCAATGGAAGACGTCCGTCGTCCAGCGCCTCGTGACCGGAATCGGCCAGTTGTGCAAAGGGAACGGCGTCGACGTCCTCTCCGGCCACGCCTCGTTCATGGGCCCCAACGACCTCGAGGTCCGGAAGGCGGACGGCTCGGACTGGGTGACCTTCACCGACGCGATCATCGCGACCGGCGGGCGGCCTTCCGACCTGCCCACGTTTCGCTTCGATGGGAAAAGAGTCATCAGCACGAAAGAGGCCCTCGAACTGCCGCGCATCCCCCAGAACTTTGCGATCATCGGGGGCGGGGTCTCCGGCCTGGAAATCGGGATGTTCTACGCGAAGCTCGGCAGCCGCGTCGTCGTGATCGAAATCATGGAGCAGCTCCTCCCCGGGACCGACCCGGAGGCGGTCCGCGTCGTCGCGCGGAACCTGCAGAAGCTCGGCGTGGAGGTCCACGTGAAGTCCCAGGCGCGCGGCTGGCGAGAAGACAAGGGCCAGACCGTCGTGGACATCGTGACCCCGGAGGGACTGATCGCGCGCCGGGCCGACACCCTCCTCGTCACCGTGGGCCGACGGCCGAACACGGACGATCTCCACGCGGAAATCGCCGGCGTCGAGTTCGGCCCGCGGGGCTACATCAAAGTGGATCGCCAGCTCCGCACGTCGAACCCGCACGTCTTCGCCATCGGGGACGTGATCGGCCCGCCCTTCCTCGCGCACAAGGCGACGAAGGAGGGGCTCACCGCCGCCGAGGTGATCGCGGGCCATCCCGTCGAGCTGGACGTCCACGCGATGCCCGCCGCGATCTTCACGGATCCGGAGATCGCCACGGTCGGGCTGCAAGAGCCGGAGGCGACCGCTCAGGGCCGCCGCACCCGGGTCGGGAAGGTACCGTTCGCGGCGATCGGCCGCGCGCTGACCACCGGCGAGTCCGATGGCTTCGTGAAACTCATCGCCGATGCGGACACGAAGGTCCTCCTGGGCGCGACGATTGTCGGTCCGGATGCGAGCGACCTGATCAGCGAGCTCACCCTGGCGATCGAAATGGGCGCGACGCTCGCCGACATCGCGCTGACCGTCCATCCACATCCCACCCTGCCCGAAGGGGTCATGGAGAGCGCGGAGGCGGCGCTCGGCCAGGCGATCCACGTGCTGAACCGCTGATCCCATGCTCACGACGACGGAAGGCGAGTCAACGCCGATTCTCATCGTCCGAGACGCATGGCTCCTGGACTTGGGGCGCAAGCGGTACCGGGAGGTGTGGGAGCTCCAGAAGGCCCTGGTCGATCGACGGGCGGAGGACAAGATCCCGGATGGCCTCATCCTCGTCGAGCACGATCCGGTCGCGACCCTCGGCCGACGGGGGAAGCGCGAGGACGTCTTGGATCCTCGGCTGGAGATCTTCGAGGTCGAACGGGGCGGGGAGGCGACGTATCACGGACCCGGTCAGCTCGTCGGCTATCCGATCCTGAAGCTCCCCGACCGACTCGAGGTGAAACGGCTCGTGACAGACATCGAAGAGGTCCTCCTCCGCACCTGCGCGGATTTCGGCATCGACGCGACCCGCGAGGGACCCGAGCGCGGAGTCTGGGTCGGCGCCAAGAAAATTGCGTCCATTGGGCTCGCGGTCCATCGGAACGTAACGTTCCATGGCTTCGCGGTCAATGCGACGACGGACCTGCGGGAGTTCCTCAAGATCCGGCCGTGCGGCCACGACGGCGGGATCATGACGTCCATGGAGAAGTGCCTCGGGCACCCGGTCGACTTGGAGGACGTGAAGGCCTCCGTCATCGTCCACTTCCAGGCGGTCTTCGGGGTGACGTTTCGCCGGGTGAACCTCAGCGAACTGTTGCCGGAACCGTCGTCCGGCCGTCGGCCGCGGCGGCCTTGAGCGCCTTCAGCTGACGGACCATTTCCGGCACGACCTCGAAAAGGTCGCCGACGATCCCGTAGTCCGCAATCTCGAACAGCGGCGCCTTCGGATCGAGGTTGATCACGACGATCTTCTTCGACTCCTGCATCCCCGCGAGATGCTGCACCGCGCCACTGATTCCGACGGCCACATAGAGGTCCGGCCGCACCGTCATCCCCGTCTGGCCGACTTGAAGCATCTTCGGGACCCAGCCGCTGTCGACCGCCTTGCGCGAGGCCGCGACGGCTCCGCCGAGAAGGTCCGCCAGGTCCTGGAGCATCCCGAAGGGCTCCGCGTCCCCGAGGCCGTAGCCGCCGCTCACGACGACCGCGGCTTCCTCCGGACGGCGACCGCCCTCTTTGGTGAACTCCTGGAACTCGACGAGCGTCGCGTCGACATCCGACGGCCCGAGCTCGACCGTCTCCGGGACGACCTCGCCCGTCCGGCCCGGGTCGTGAGGGGGCGCGACGAAGACGTTTCTGCGCACCGATGCCATCTGCGGCCGATGCTTCTTACACAGGATGTGCGCCAGGCTCTTCCCGCCGAAACTGGGCCGAATCATGTCGAGGTTGCCTTCCGCGTCGATGTCGAATTTGACACAGTCTGCCGCCAAACCGGTCTCGAGAATCGCGTGAAGTCGGCCCCCGAGGTCCCGGCCGTTCTTCGAGGCGCCGTAGAGGACGATCTCGGGTTTGTGGCGCCGGATCAGCTGGGCCATCACCTGGGCGTACGGCCGCGAACGGTAAATCTCGAGGATCGGATCGTTGACGACGACGACGCGGTCCAGGCCGTAGCCAATTGCGTACTTCGCGAGGTCATCGACTCCATCTCCCAGCAGAACCCCGGTCAGGGGCGCGCCCCGCAGATCCGCCAATCGACGGCCTTCGCCGATCAGCTGCACGCTCACATCCCGGAGTCCCTGCTTCCGGTGCTCGAGGAACACCCACACCCCGCGGAAATGGGTTTTGTCCTCGAGGACATGGCCGTCCGTCACGGCACGATCACCCGGTCCGCGATCAACGCATCGAGGAGCTTTCGGACGGTCTCCTCCGGCTCTCCGGAGAAAATCCGTCCCGCCCGCGCGGGCAGCCTCACCGTGTCGACCTTCGCGACGATCGTCGGCGAGTTGAACAGCCCGACCTTTTTCGGATCGATGCCGACGTCCGCACACGACCAGTGGGCGACCACGCCTCCCCGTTCCACGCGGATCTTCCCCGTCAGCGTGGGCTCCCTCGGTTTGTTGCAGCCGAAGTTGACCGTGCACAGGCAAGGCATCGTCGTCTCCCACCACTCGGTGCCATCCTCCGCGGTCCTTCGCGCTCGGACCTTGCCGTCCTCGATCCGGATCTCCGACGTGTAGGTGATCTGCGGGAGGTCCAGGTGACCTGCAATCCCGGGACCGACGTGGCCCGTGGACGCGTCGGTCGTCTCCTCGCCGCAGAGGAGGAGATCGTACCCGCCGATTTTCTGGATCGTCTCGCTCAACGCGTACGCCGTCGGCACCGTGTCCGAGCCGCCCAGAATCCGGTCGGTCAAGAGGATGGACCGATCCGCGCCCATGGCGACCGCGCGTTCCAGGCTTTCGTCGAACGACGTGGGCCCCATCGAGAGGACGATGACCTCCGCCGCATGATGGTCCTTGAGTCGTAACGCCATCTCGAGCGCGTTCGCGTCCGGCGGGTTGATCTCACTCGGGACGCCGACCCGTTTGAGCGTCTGCGTCACGGGATCGACTTGGAGCTCTTGCGCCCGCGGGACCTGCTTGATGCACACGATCACGCGCATCGGTCGCGCTGGGGATTCGCGGGCCGTCACATCGATCGGGCTCCTTGCAACAGGTCCAGAAGCATCTTGAGCTTCGGCACTTTCGCGGCGGATGCCTCGTCGAGGACGACATCGAAGAGGCGCTCCTTGCCGCTCCCGTCGACGGTGTACATGCGCTCGGCGATTTCCATGAGCATGCGCGGGTAGACGTCGAAGAGCCGTTCGTTCTTCATGTATAGCGGCGCTCGCCGGAACCGCTCGAGGTCCGTGAGGACGTTCCGCGCACGTAGGAACTTCTCGTACACCGCGAGATTCGCCTTCGTCATGCCTCCGGCGGCACGGGCGGCCTCCGCCGCCTCGCCCGCCGCAATCCCGGAGGCAATCGCCAGGTCCACCCCGCGGAACGTGTAGCCGTTGTTGATGAGGAAGCCCGCGGCGTCTCCTGCCACGAGAACGCCGGCGCTCGAGAGCTGAGGCATCATTCCGGCCCCGAGCTCGGGTACGAGATGCGCGCTGTATTCGACCACCTTCCCGCCCCGGAGGAGCCGCTGGACCGCGGGATGCATCCGGAATTTCGTCTGAAGATCCTGGACCTCCACTTTCTTCCGAGACAAGTCTTCGGACGAGACGACGAGTCCGAGGGAGACGGATGCCTTGTTCGTGTAGAGAAAACCGCCGCCGCGCAGGCCCATGGACGCGTACCCGGCGTACACGAAGGCGGCGCCTTCCTTCTCGCCGAGGCCGAATCGGTCTTGGATCGCCTCGGGCGGAAGTTCGACGGTCTCCTTGATTCCGACGGACACTTCGCGCGGCTCCAGATCCGCTCTCAGGCCGGCCTTTCGCAGGAGGGTCGACGCAGCACCCTCCGCGATGACGACGAGATCGGCTGCCACATGGTCGTTCGGCGCGACGCTTACGCCCTTCACCCGGCCGTCCTCCCGCCAGAGGTCGTCCACCCGGATTCCGGTGACGAGCATCGCCCCGGCATCTTGCGCTTTCTTCGCCAGCCACGCATCAAACTTCGCGCGCAACGCCGTGAAGCTCGTCCCGCGGCCTTGGGCGAGTTTCGGCGAATCAAACGAGACGGTGAGGGACGCGTCCTCGGTCAAGAAGGCGAGGTTCTCTCGGACGACGGATCGTTCGACCGGGCAGTCCTTCGCCCAGTCCGGAAGGAGATCGGCAAGAGGCCATGCGTAGACGCGGCCACCGAACATCCCCTTGACACCGGGAGCCCGTCCGCGCTCCACCAGAAGGGTCGAGAATCCTTTGCGGGCGAGGGTCAGTGCGGCCGCGGAGCCCGCAGGCCCGGCCCCCACCACAATGGCATCAAAACGCTCCACGCTCTCCCGGTCCCACTGCGGAAAAGCGGGACGGGTAAAAGGCTTTCCGCCGGCTGACCTACGGCAATGACTCCTGAATGTTGAGGTCGTACCTCATTGCCGGTCCTTCATGCCCGCCTCGACGCGACCCCTTCCATTTGACCTCGAAAGTTTCACGCGAACACAATCGTTCAAAACTTTGTCGCGCAACCAGTTTCAGAGGAAATCGCGCCAAGGCCCCGTGCGAATCCGCCGTCGGTGTGCGACGTAACCCACGAAGGCGAATGTCCCAATGACGGCACCCGCGATTACGCCAATCGTCCACGTTTGGCTGAACCTCGGTGGGTCCTTCGCCCAAACGAGGACCGAGAAAATGACGGTAGCGGCGACGTAGGGCGCGAGAAAATAGGACACAATTTCGACGATGCCGTCGTGTTTGCGCGCCATGGCCCACGCAAGATCGACATGCGTGCCGAAATATCTTACGCCCCCGTTTTGACAGCCGCAAAGTCGCGCTTTGCCACGGGTGCCGGGCGATAGCGCAAGGCTTTCCGCCGGCTCATCCCATCGGCATGGGCTGCAGCTCGAACTCGCATCGATCCTGGCCTTGCGCCATGCAAGAGATCTCCTCACACAGGAGCTCCTTTGCGACGAGGAGACGGCCGATTCCGGCCATCCAGCCGGCGAGGAAGTGGCACACCGGTTTCTTCGAGGGCCCATACGCTTTCGCGATTGGGCTGTTGTGTCTCGCGACCGTGAATCGACCTCGCTCCGGGTCGAAGTGGACAATCTCGGTCCGCCCCCATCCCGTGAGTGCGGACGCATCGATAATCTGCTTCGCCCCGGCCAATGTCAGCGGTAGGGACACGCCGCTCGTCAGCGCGCTGAGGAATTTCAGACCTGCATCCGAGCTCCGTTCGCCGGCCAGATACAGGATCCCTTTCGCGGATCCGCCGACCGTCTGTTCGAGTTGTTTCTGGATGCTCACGATGACCTCGGGGCGGACGATGAGACACGGCTGGTCCGAGAGACGCAGGATCCCGGACTTCGGATCGGGAGTGAGCGCTGATAAGAGGAGTTCACGGGCCTCTTCCGGACCCATTCCCGCCAGGTCCATCTGCGGACGGATCGTGGATGCTTTCCGATCGCGGGCGGGCATGGAAGCTATCCCTGCGTCCTCCGGCGAACGAGCCGGCGGGCGGCCACGGATGAGAGAGAATTCCTATAGAAAGTTTCCACCTGAGTGCCTCCCCTGATAACGAGCGAGGCAGGAGTGAGTCACCAACGGTTTATTATCGGCCCCCGGTTCTCGACCGCAAGCGATGCCCGAACCGCCCAAGCACGAAGCGTCGAAGCGGCTGACCGTCGACGAGCGGGTCGGCTTGGACAAGTTTGAGTTCGACGAGGAACCGTTCATCACGGTGGACACGGACGTCTGCCGGACGTGCGACACGAAGCCGTGTCTGTACGTCTGTCCGTCCAAGGTCTACCGCCTGGAAAAGGGGGAACTCGTCTACAACACGGAAGGGTGCATCGAGCTCGGGGCATGCGCCATCGTGTGCAAGCACATCGGGAAGGACGCGATCCATTGGAGCTACCCTCGCGGTTCATACGGTGTCGAGTTTCGTTTTGGCTGATCCGCTCCATCGCGCTCTGATGTGGGTTAGGCTCATAAACGAGGTCGCCCTTAGCAACGGCACATGCTCGCGGAACACAAGCCGGAGTGGCTCCGGGTCCGCCCGCCGTCCGGCGAGAACTACGCCCACCTGAAGACCCTGTTCCGGTCGCTGGACCTCCACACGGTGTGCGAGGAGGCCCATTGCCCGAACGTCTGGGAGTGCTGGGGCGGCGGGACCGCGACGATCATGCTAATGGGCGATACCTGCACGCGGGGCTGCCGCTTCTGCGCCGTGACGTCCGGGAACCCGCACGGCGTGCTCGACCTCGATGAGCCGAAGAAGGTCGCGATGGCCCTGGCCGAGATGGACCTCTCATACGTCGTCCTCACCTCGGTGGATCGAGACGACCTGGCCGACGGCGGCGCCGGACACTTTGCGAAGACGGTTCGAGAAATCAAGGCCCGACGTCCGCAGATGCTCGTCGAGGCGCTGATCCCGGATTTCCAGGGAGACCTCGACGCGGTGCGCACGGTCGTCGATTCCGGCGTCGACGTCCTCGATCACAACATCGAGACTGTCGAGCGCTTGCAAGGAGCGGTCCGGGATCGCCGTGCGAACTACGCGCAGAGTTTGAAGGTCCTCCGAGCCGCGAAGGGAATGCGGTCCGATCTCTTCTCGAAGTCCTCGATCATGCTCGGGCTGGGCGAGACGAGAGAGGAAGTCCTCGCGACGATGCGGGACCTCCGCGCCAACGAGGTCGACATCGTGACGGTGGGCCAGTACCTTCGCCCGAGCAGTTGGCACTTGGCCGTCCAAGAGTACGTTCCCCCAGAGGCATTCGAGGAACTTCGCGTCGCGGGCGAATCGATGGGTTTCGCCTACGTCGCCGCGGGACCGCTCGTGCGGTCGTCCTACCGGGCCGGTGAATTCTTCTTGGAGAAAGTGATTCGTGAACGCAGGCGGGTTCCGGCGGGGTGAGGGCAACGGCAGAAGAGGGACTTCTCCGGATCATCGACGCCGATGGCACGTACGATTCGAAGCTCGAACCCAAGGTCCCGCCCGATCTGTTGAAGCGGGCGTACCGCCACCTCGTGCTCGTTCGCGCGCTCGACAACCGGATGCTCTCCCTCCAACGCCAAGGCCGAATCGGGTTCTACGTGCCCAGCACGGGGGAGGAGGCGTGCCAAGTCGGGAGTGCGATGGCCCTCGAGAAGCGGGACTGGGTGTTCCCCGCGTATCGGGAGCCGGGGGCCGCCCTCTGGCGCGGGTACTCCGTCGAGACGCTCATCGCGCAAGCCTACGGGAACGCGAAGGACCCGCAGCAAGGTCGGCAGATGCCGAACCATTACGGCGCACGCGACATCAACTACGTTCCGGTCTCGAGTCCGGTCGGAACGCAGATCCCGCAGGCGGTCGGAGCGGCATGGGCCGCGAAGATCCGCAAGGACGACATCGTCACGCTGACGTACTTCGGGGACGGCGCGACGAGCGAGGGCGACTTCCATGCCGCGATGAACTTCGCGGGCGTCTTCAAGACACCGACGATCTTCTTCTGCAAGAACAACCAGTGGGCGATCTCGGTTCCGGTCACCCGCCAGACCGCCTCAAAGACCCTCGCTCAGAAGGCCCTGGCGTACGGCTTCGACGGCGTCCGCGTAGATGGGAACGATCTCCTCGCGGTCTACGCCGTCACGCGGGCGGCGGCGGACAAGGCGCGGAGCGGCGGCGGCCCCACGATGATTGAGGCGGTCACCTACCGCATGGGCCCGCACTCCTCGAGTGACGACCCGACGCGGTACCGTTCGAAGGACGAGGTCGAGTCGTGGGCGAAGCGCGATCCAATCGAGCGGATGCGGAAGTACCTCGAGCTC
>WNGN01012283.1_pt1 | contig 18803 bp, 18 predicted proteins | sample 5400561 | NCBI WGS metagenome assembly WNGN01 (sample SAMN13153379, study PRJNA577476) | soil metagenome | isolation source: 115 cm soil or saprolite under Garry oak tree replicate 2 | place: USA:California | collected 2016-06-15
TGAGCACCTGGCCGGGCCGCGCGGCGGAGGTGAACGGCGTGGCCGTCGTCTCTACGCGGATGTGCACGTGACGGCAGACGAAGCGCAGTCCTTTATTGCGCATCAAAGCGCCGGGCAGAAGACCGGCTTCGCAGAGAATCTGAAAACCATTGCAAATGCCGAGCACCAGGCCTCCGGACCGGGCGAAACGCGCAATGGCGTTCATCACCGGCGAGAAGCGGGCAATCGCGCCGGTGCGCAAGTAATCGCCGTAAGAGAAGCCACCGGGCAAAATGACGGCGTCAAAGCCGGCGAGGTCCTGCGATTGATGCCAAATGAATTCGGCCGGGGTGTGAAGGACTTCGCTTACCGCATGCAGCGCATCGTGATCGCAATTGGATCCAGGGAATACGACAACACCAATTTTCATCGCGATGCGGCTCCTGGGGAAATTACATTATAGCAGTTTGGCGGGCAGCGCGCCGAATTCATGCTCGCGTTCGGAAGCCTCATCATTGAGAATCTCCGTTAATCGGCACCGGCTTACCCGCTCGCAGAACGATGTCCCGTCGCTTATATACCGCCGTACCAGCAAGTCTTTTGGCTGGGTTCTTAACACCAAACGTGTGAGTCCGCCCTCCACCTGCTTCGCTAGCTGTGCTGCCCTCGTACTTCCAGTCTTGCTGTTCGAGGAAGACGATATCAACGCGCCAGATGATTATTGGCTTGCTTGATTCAATCGACTCGGTGGTATCAACCAAATACCGCCAGACAATGTACCAGCCGGCGTGGTTGTAATGTGACTGGATGGCATATGGCCGTTTGCTGGCTTTACTCTCAAGGCAGTCCTTCGGAGTGAGTTTGCGAACGCCACGACGGCAAAGGTCGGGAAAACGCTGCTGTGCCGTATATGTGTGTCGGTGCTTCTCAAAACTACTCACCTGATCGAGAGCGCGCGTCCCAAACATTCCTACAAGCGCACTGAAGATGTTGGCTTGTTCCAAATAAAGTTCAACAAAGTCGACTAACTCGCGCTCGATATATTCAACTGCGCGACGAATGGCGGCGACGTCCAGACCTACAGGTAAGCGAACACTCGGGTCGAAGTCATCGCTTCGAACCATTCACACCCTCACCCATCGGTGGTTGGGTTACCGGCAAGTTTGAGAGCTGTGGAATCGCGCTTTCTGCTATGGCGTAATATTCGGGGTTATTCTCGAGCCCGATGCTTTCCAATCCGCAGGCATGAGCGGCAGCGACAGTAGATCCGCTACCCATAAATGGATCGAGTATCACGCCACATCCGAGAGGCAAGGACGCCCGAACAATTTGTCGCAGGAAGTGCTGTGGTTTGAGTGAGGGGTGTGGAGCGACTTCGCGTTCTATACCGCGAGCTGGTGACGAATATATAAGATCCCTGAATGGTTCGTCTGGAGAGATACGCCGCAATCCTCCCGTTTTCCATTTACGCAAATTATCTTGTACGCGTCCTTCGCATGGCTTCCGAAAGAGGCCCCAGGGTTCCCAGCACGACTTCGGCATAACGGAGACATCAGCAAACTGAGTATGTGCGTTTTTCGGGCGGTCTCCCCCTCGTAACGTGTGAATCACTCTGATGATTTCAGCGCGCTTTTCGAAACCGGCGGCAATCATCGGTTCGTAAACAAGATAGGAGACCAGAGGATTCGTGGCGATAAATACGTGAGCGCCCGGGACGAGAACTGGCATCAGCAGAGCAGCGAAACCTTCAAAGAAGCGCCTCAACGCCAACCGGTCGTAATTGGTTAAAACTGTAAATCGCGGGACGGGCTTACGCTGGCAGCCGTCAAATGCGGGAGGAATGCGCCAGACGCCACCTTTGCCCTTCCGAAGCTTTTGTAGTTCGCGGTCGCTGTATTCCAGCAATCCATAAGGCGGGTCGGTGACCACGGCGTGAATAGAGTTGGGCTCAGCGGTCCGGAGCCAGTCAAAAGCATCGGCACAGAATAGTTGATAACTCCTCGGGTGAGGCGTGGCCGTACTCTCCAGAGCCAGTCTGTGCCTGCGGGCACTAACGATTGGAGCCTGCAATGGAGGGTCGAAGGGAAGTGGCTTCTCTTTGCGCTGCGTAGACACGTGATCGTCACCGGACTATATCAAGAAACAACAGAAATAACTGAGACAAAAAAGACTAAAGACAGCGACAGCCGCAAGGCATGAGGGTTGCCGCTGGCAGGAGGCGGATTAGCGGGGGCGGGAGGATTTGCGAGCACGTTTGGCTGCGGCGGCGGCCTTACCGCGGGAGACGCGCGCGGAGCGGGCGCGGGAGTGCGGGCGCGCGCTCGCGGAAGATTTTCGTTTCGGCTTGCGGCCTGGTTTCCGCTTCGCGGCTGCGGCCGTTTCACGGCGGCGGGCCGCGGCCCAGCCGGGCTTATTCACTTGGCGGCCGCGGGCGATGGCCAGCGCGTCCGAGGGGATATTTTCGGTGATTGTGGAACCGGCGGCGATATAGGCACGGTCGCCGACCTTCACGGGAGCCACCAGGGCCGTATCGCTGCCCACGAAGACGCGACGGCCAATGGTCGTGGGATTTTTGTTCACGCCATCGTAATTGCAGGTGATGGTGCCGGCGCCAACATTGGTTTCGCTGCCGATGCGCGCGTCGCCCAGATAGGTGAGGTGCATGGCCTTGGCGCGCTCTCCGAGCACGCTCTTTTTGACTTCGACAAAATTGCCAACGCGGGCGCCCTTGAGCAGGCGCGCGGAGTCGCGCAGATGTGCGAAAGGTCCGACTTGCGTTTCAGCCGAAAGATAACTCGACGAGATCACGGAGTAAGGTTTGACGAGGGCGCCATCTTCCACGATGACATCGCTGAGGATGCTGCCGGTGCGGATGGTACAGCCCGCGCCGATGCGCGATTTACCGAGCAACTGCACGCCTGGTTCGACCAGCGTATCCGGGCCCACGGTCACATCAGGATCGATCAATATGGATTCCGGCATGAGCATACTCACGCCGGCGGCCATCAGTTCGGCGCGTTTGCGCCGGCGAAAGGCCAGATCCACCTCGGCCAAATCGGCGCGCGTATTGCAACCGAGGACTTCGTCAGCATCCGCGGCAACGAGAGCTTGCACGGTGCCTCCCCCTGCGCGTAGAAAGCCGATGGCGTCAGTGAGATAAAGCTCGCGATGCGCATTGACCGGACGAAGGCGCGCGAGCGCGGGCCAGAGCTTATCGAGGGTGAAGGCATAGATGCTGGAATTGATTTCGTTGATGCTGCGCTGATCGTCGGTCAGCGCGGCATCCTCGACGATTGCTTCGACGTTGCCATCCTGCCGCCGAACGATGCGCCCGTAACCGGCCGGCTGCGCCAATTCGGCGGAGAGAATCGTGGCGGCTGCAGCATGTTGCTGATGAAGACGTGCGAGTTCCGCCAGAGTTTCGGAGCGCACTAAAGGCGCGTCGCCCGGCAGAACCATGGCGTATTTGACGCGGCTTCCGAGCGCCCGCCGGGCTACCAGCACGGCGTGGCCGGTTCCTCGCTGCGGCTCCTGAAGAATGATCTGCACACCCAACGGCTTGAGAATCGCGGAGACGTCGGCGGCCTGATGTCCGACAAGGGCAATCATCGCCCGCGGCTTCAAGCGCTGGCATGCGCGCACGACGTGTTCCACGAGGGTACGGCCGCCGGCGCGGTGCAGTACCTTGGCGAGCGACGACTTCAGGCGTGTTCCTTTACCTGCGGCCAAAATGACGATGGCGAGATCGGGCAGAGCCATGGTTGGTTAAGGTATTCTCCGTTGTTTGGATTCTCTTTGGCAAGAAATGTGACGGAAAAGGGGAAAAAACAATCCAGAGCCTACGTTTCAATTGGCCTGGGCAATATCGGCGCGGGCTAGTGCCGTTCCAACTAGATTGGCCAAACGCGCAAGCGAACGTTTCCGAGAGATCGCCGTAATCAAGAGCCGAACGAATCGATTCATCTGGCCGGCCGCCGTTGAGCAGGTGAAAAGTCGATTCGTTCGGCTCAAGACCAAAGACGATTTGCTCAAACAAGTTGGAACGGCGCTAGGCGGCAAACAAGTTGGAACGGCGCTAGGCGGGCATGGCCGTGAGGCTGGCGGCGACCGATTCCCGCCGAGGCATGGCCACAGTAGTTTGCGTCCAGAGCGACTTATCTGCGAGCAGGCGCGCGACCAATTGCGTGTGCAGGGCGTGGCCGGCCTTGTGCGCCTCGACGCGCGCCAGCAGGGGCCGGCCGATCAGCGCGAGATCGCCGATCAAGTCCAAAGTCTTATGCCGGCCAAACTCGTCCGAATAGCGCAGTTCGCCATTCATGATGCCATCGCGCGTGAGCACGATGGCGTTCTCGAGCGAGCCCCCGCGGATGAGGTCGACGGCGCGAAGCTTTTCCAGTTCGTCAACAAACCCGAAGGTGCGAGCGCGAGCCAGCCGCTGGCTGAAGGTTTCGCGGTTGACCACCATCTCGATCTCTTGGCGGCCAATCATTGGGTGGGTATAGTCGACCAGGCAATGCACGCTGAATTCGTTTGAGGGGTAGATGCCGATGTAGCGATCGCCATCGGAAATTTCGAGCGGGCGCAAAACTTTCAGGTAGCGCCGCCGCCGGCGCAGGCGGCGAATGCCCGCCTCTTGCAGCATCTCAATGAAGGGCTGGGAAGAGCCGTCGAGAATGGGCACCTCGATGGCATCAATATCGACATAGACGTTATCGACGCCGCAGGCGTACAGGGCGGCGAGCAGATGCTCGGTCGTGGAGAGCAGGACGCCCTTTTTCATCAAACTGGTGGCATAACTGACGCGGGCAACGTTGCGGCCGTGAGCTTCGATTTCAAAATTATCGAGGTCCACGCGGCGGAAGACAATGCCAGCGTCGGGTGGCGCGGGGTTTAACCGGATGCGGCCGGGAACCGCAGTATGAAGACCGATTCCGACTGTTTCGACGGGGCGTTCTATAGTGGTCTGGCTGGACATAATGTTGTAAGGTGCATTTAGCTAGCCTTTTGGTTGGATTGCAAGCTATTTATATTCATGTGCTTAGAAAGCTATGCGGAGTGTGCCGGAAGAGCCATGTTGTACAAATACAACAAAACACCGCTTTTACTGTGGCTGAGTGGACGCAATTTGTCTACCGTAATCCCCGGAGGCCTCAGCCGACGGCCTTTGCGCCTTGTGGCCGCTGAATGGGGCGGCGTAAAATCGAGAAGAGCGGCTGATGGCGTCACAGTTCAACATCCTTCCGAACACAACAAAGTGCGCGGCAGACATTCCGCCAGCGGAACTGCATCCCCGGCCGCCGTGGCTCAAGGTGCGATTTTTTGGCGGCGAGAACTATCAGGATTTGAAGCGCATCATGCGCAGTCTCGACCTACACACGGTTTGCGAGAGCGCGCGGTGTCCGAATCAAGGCGAATGCTGGGAACACCGCACGGCCACCTTCATGATCCTGGGAGACATTTGCACGCGAGCATGCGGTTTTTGCGCGGTGACTTCGGGCCGGCCGGCAGGGCCCCCGGACGAAGACGAGCCGCAGCGTGTGGCGCAGGCCGTAGAGCAGATGAACCTGAAATATGTGGTGGTGACTTCAGTGAACCGCGACGACCAGCCGGATGGCGGCGCGAAGATTTTTGCGCGCACAATTGAAGCGGTAAAGGCCCGCATGCCGGAGTGCAAAGTGGAAGTCTTAATTCCTGATTTTCGCGGCGATAGCGCCGCTTTGCAGACCGTAGTCGCGGCGGGTCCGGACGTTCTGAACCATAACGTGGAGACGGTTCTCGTTGCGCGCGGCACCAGCATCCTTACGCTGGGCCAATACTTGCAGCCCACGCGGGAGCATTTGCCGGTGGTGCGGTTTGTGCATCCGCAGGAATTTGCCGAATACAAACAATTGGGACGTAACATGGGTTTTCGCCACGTGGAGGCCGGCCCCCTCGTCCGTTCTTCCTACCACGCCTTCGAACAAGAGCAAGCATCGCACCAGAAGGTTTAATCCGTACACAAAGAGCGCTTTGTCCTGGGTGAAGTCGTATACAATCGCATATACCATCGCATAGGCCTGCACTCGCGCCTGGGGGCATAGCGGCCAAGATTCCGTCCAGACCATGGCACAGACGACCACGCTTGACGCGCTGCGGCAAAGGGCTCAACTGCGAATCCGGTTTGACCGCAACGAACTGTCCGGCGCATTCGGCGACATCGGCACCGATCTCCCGCTGATCGTGGGCATGATCCTGGCGGCGAAACTCGATCCGGCCAGCGTGCTCACCATGTTTGGCCTGATGCAGTTGCTTACCGGGCTTACCTACGGGCTGCCGATGCCGGCACAACCGCTGAAAGCGATGGCCGTGCTGGTGATTTCGGGAAAGGCGACCGCAAGCGTGCTTTACGGTGGAGGGCTGGCGATCGGCATTACCATGCTGGTGCTGACGGTCACCGGATTGATGGATTGGCTCGCGGTAGCAGTCCCCAAGAGCGTGGTGCGCGGGATTCAATGCGGTCTGGGGCTGCAACTCGCCATACTGGCGCTGACCCAATACGTGCCCGCCGAGGGTGGACGGGGATACGTCCTGGCGGCAATTGCGTTCGTCGTCACGCTCTTGCTGCTGGGCAATCGTGTGTTCCCGCCGGCACCGCTGCTGATCGTGCTTGGCGTCGCTTATGCCTTTGCGTTCAAGCTGAACGCCGGCGTTTTGGCGCACAGCCTAGCGCTTCAATTACCGCGAATCCACACGCCGCGGGCCGGCGATATTCTTGTCGGATTTATCGTGCTGGCGCTGCCGCAATTGCCGCTGTCGCTGGGCAATTCGATCCTGGCCACGCGCCAAATCGCTGAAGACCTCTTCCCGCAGCGCCGCGTAGGCATTCGTAAGATCAGTTATACGTATTCGTTAATGAACCTGATCAATCCCTTTTTCGGCGGAGTACCGACCTGCCATGGTTCGGGCGGCATGGCCGGTCATTATGCCTTCGGAGGCAGGACTGGCGGCTCGATCGTGATTTACGGCTCGATTTATCTGGCCCTCGGGCTATTTCTCAGCCACGGCTTTCAGACGGCCATCGAGCTCTTCCCACGACCGGTGCTGGGCGTGATTCTAGCCTTCGAGGGGCTGGTCTTGATTCGGCTGATTCGCGATATGGCCTCTTCCGTGGCGGATTTCACGGTGGTGGTGCTGGTGGCACTGATGTGTGTGGGACTGCCATACGGATACGTGATCGGCCTGGTGGTGGGAACGATTGCGGCGCATTTTTTGAAGGGCAGATTACAGGGATTATCGAAGTGATTGCGATTGCTCTGCTGGTTTTGATCACAGGATGCATCTATGGACTCTGGCGAGGATTACCGTTTTCAGCGGCACGGCGCCAGGGATGGCCGGGCGTCTGGCGGCTGGCTTGCGTAATTGGGGCGGTGCGAATCAGTGTTTTCGGAATTGGCGTGATGTCCATGCGGAACGCGGATTGGCGGCAAAGTGTGGGTTACATCTTAGTTCTAGTCGGCCTGCCCGAAATCTACGCGGCAAAAGGGCTGCGGCATGACACCACAGCGTGGTTCGCGGCATGCTCTACGTTGCTGGCGGCAAGCAGCTTCCTATGGGCCGCATTGTTCCGATTACCTTACCGCGCGCCGATGAAGGCTGACGAGCGCCCGAAGAATTAGCTGAGTGCATATCCCGAATCAGTGCAATGCAGACGCGGGAATCACGCGAGAAGTGGCCGGCACGCAGCCGGAGGCCGCGCCGAAGCAGGTGTCTCGCAGGTACAGGGGAGGCGTGGAGGTTGCGGGCAAAGAGTTTAGGGACTCCGGCCGCACGAGGTTCGTCGCCGAGGAATTGAAAACCACGAAGCGGCCGTCGGGGCTGATGGCGGGAGAGAAGCTGGCGCCATTGGCCTCAGCGCCGTCAGGCCCGATGGAAAGGCGAAGCGTAGCGGGGACGCAAGCCGATGTGGCGCTGATGCAGGTATCTCGCAGGAAGACATCACTCCAGCCGTTGCTGTCACCTTTCACCAGATTGTTCGCCTCTGATGCGAAGACCACAAAGCGGCCATCGCGAGTCACCGAAGGCGAACTGCTCGGGCCGTTTGGGTCAGCCCCGTTCCATCCGATGGAGATCGGAATCGCCTGAGGGACGCACGCCGCCACCGCGCCGAGGCAACTATCGCGCAAGAAAATTCTGGATATGCCTGTTCCGGTCTCACTTGAACCGTCGGCGGAATCCGCCACAAGAGCCTGAAAGCGGGGAGCCGTTTGGGTCGGGCCGGAAAGCGGTGCAGCCGGCGCAGGCGCGGAATCTGCGATCCTGGGGCTTGCGCTTGGCACAACAGCAGCTGAACTACAGCTCGCTGCGCAGACGATAAAGGGAAAGAAGTTGGAGATATTGTTGCCGGCATTATTGCCGCTAGTGGGTCCGGGCGCGATCACTCCGATGGAAAAAGTGCCTGCGGTGGCCAGGAATGAGGCGGGGATAGTGGCTTGCATTTCGTTGCCGTTCACGAAATTGGAGTTGGGCAGATTTGTAGCGCTGCTGCCGTTGCTATTCCAGGTTACGTTGGATCCGGAGACGAAGCCCGAACCGTTGACGGTCAAGGCAATGTCTTTCGTTTGCCCAGCGACTGCACCGCTGGGACTAATTGAGCTGATCGAGGAGCTGATCGTGGGCGAGGCGCCGAGATAGGGATTATAAGAATTGCAGCCGAGCAACAGGAACAAGGCGCATACGGCCGTTACGCCGACAATAACCCGAGATGCGCGGAGCAGTCGTTTGCTCGTGCGTAAGGGCTGAACTTTGGCGCTGGAGCCAGCGAGGCACTGAGATCGCCAGACTCGCAGCGTGGTGCGGAGTTTCAAGCCTTTCAAGGTACTTGGAGGTCCCCCTGGCCGCTGAAGCGTTCCCTGATACCACCCGGGTAGAGGCAAGTCAAATGCGTATACCCGCGAGATTACCGTTTCCCGGGATTGGATGCCAATCAAAACCAGCTTGTTGCTTATTGGTCCGGTGAAGCAAGCGCAGCGAGGCCGCTACCTGACTGTTCCCCGGAGAAGCCGAAAGATGGGATTGCGAGGAAACTCGTCAATCAGCGATGAGAAGACCTCGAGCGAACGCGCGTAATCGCGATCGTAAGTGCGCAAGTTTTTGGCCAGGTAGAAACGCGCTTCGACGCGCGTGAGATCGCCCTTTTCGGCGGCGATCTGCAGCTGCCTCATGCCTTCCGCTCTGGAGCCACCCGGAATGCCCATCAGAAAGCGCAAGACACGCGCGATGCCGGAGAGCGTGTCGACGTAATAGTTGTAGAGACCGAGGCCGGCGTAGGCGTCGGCCATCTGTGGGTCGAGCTGCAGGCAGCGCAAAAGGTGTGCGCGAGCATTCACACCGGCCCGCGCCGTCCCGCGACGCTCGTTGCGCAAGCCAAGCAGCCGCGCCCGGAACATCCACCCCATGGCGGCGTAGAGCTGCATCTCGGGCGAATCAGCTTGCGCGATTCGTGATTCCGCGATCGAAGTGGCTCTGTCTGTGAGTGCCAGATAGCCATCATCGGCGGCCATTCGGGGGCGCTCCCAGGCGTCGATGGTGCTCCACTTAACTTCGCAGGCTTCGCAATAAATTTCCCACCAACGTGCTTCGGCTTGCAGAAGGTAACCGAGAGGACCCCCGGGATCTGCGGCTTGTACGAGGCGAAACTGGGCCATAGCGTCATCTGGGCGTCCGGCGTACAGCAGATCGAGACCTTGTCTTGCTGCGTCGGGTAGATTGAGCGATGAGGCTTGCGCAGGCTCAGGCCAGAGTAAAACGGCCAGGAGCAGCCAAGGCAACACGGCAAAAGGGCGGGATCGGAGTATCGCCGTCAGCCGGCGCGACGATCGCGCCTGAGGACTCGTTTGCGCCTGCGATGGTTTTTCCCAGCCCAAAAGCCACGCGGCGAAGTGGTACATTACGAAGCATTCAAGAGCAAAAGGCAGAAAACCGAAATAGCCGAGCACCGGCATCTCGAAAATCTTGTCCTTTTGCATCATGGGGAAGATGTAATCCCATCTGGACGCGGCCCAGAAATTCCAAAATTCCCAAAGCCAGCCGCACACCCATCCGGAAAGCAAGAAGGAGAAGAGGCGGCCGGGCCGCCCGGCAGCCAAGTCGGCTTCAAAGGAAGAAAGTCCGAGGCGGAAGTTGATGGGATCGAGGAGAAAAACGAATCCGAGCCACACCGCGCCAAAAAGAAAGGAGCCCAGCGACCGCGGCAAAATGACGGGGACGATCAGAAGAACGGCGCCAGTAATCATGAACGCATTTTGGGCCGCGCGCGAGAAGCTGATGGGGCGCGCGGGGGCATCCCACCAGCCGAAAGATTCGACGAGGTCGGCGGTTAGGAAAATTCCCGGCCAGATGGTGGCGAAAGCCCAGCCGTAACCGAACCAGCGCACCGGAAGCGATACAGGCATACGGCCGACATATGTCCAATTGGCCAGCCTCAGGTTATAAGCCTCGAAGATGAGCCACAGCGGAATGGAGAGCAGCGCCAATCCTGCGAACTTCGCGGGCGCATCGCGGAGATGAGAATGCCTGCGGATCGCGAAGACGGCGGCATCGGCGATGAAGGCATAAGCGGTCCAAGCGATGGGAGTGAAGAAAGTGGCTATCGGCTCTACGCCGCGGAACATCAGCCATTCCGCTATGAGCAAGGAGACCAAGCCCACCCAGCCGTAGACGGGGAATGGGCGTGTGCGTCGCCTGAAAAATTCGGCGAACATGACCGCGGCCGTGCACGCCAGGAGAATCACCCCGACCTTGATCATGGTCCCATGTTAACGCAGGGCTAGCCTTTTGCCGATTGCGGACTCTGCTATGCTGCTAGTGCCGTTCCAACTAGATTGGCCAAACGCGCAAGCGAACGTTTCCCAGAGATCGCCGTAATCAAGGCGAAAGACGATTTGCTCAAACAAGTTGGAACGGCACTAGGCGAAGCAGCGGTCTAGGCGCGGATCCAAGCTCAATGGCGAGCAGGGCCAAAGGAATGTCAGAAACGGCGCGTCAATTAGAAGAAAGTACGATTCGGGTGGCCTTGCAATTCGCAGAACCTCGGGTGGCGGCGATTCCTGCAGGCTGGTTCACGATGGGCTATGCAAACGGCCGCGATGATGAAAGACCGGTGCATCGCGTGTGGGTCGACCGCTTTGAGCTTTGCATTTACCAGCTGACTCGCGCCGAATACGCTTATTTTCTTCGCGAAACGCGCCGCGCGGCGCCGCCCTTCTGGGATGATCCCGATTTTCAGGAGCCGCAGCAGCCGGTTGTTGGGCCATCGTGGTTCGATGCGACGGCTTTTTGCGAGTGGCTGAGCAAAATTACCGCTCGAAATTACCGTTTGCCTACGGAAGCGGAGTGGGAACGCGCGGCGCGCGGAGGAGTTGAGGGAGATCTCTATAGTTGGGGAAATACGGCGCCCGAGGAACTGCCGGGCTATGCGAGCCGCTGGAGGAATGCTCCGGAGCCCGTGGGTCTCTATGCGCCGAATCCCTATGGACTATTCAATATGGGCGACAACGTTCACGAATGGTGCGCGGACTGGTACGACGCGCATTACTACGAGCGCAGCCCGGAACGCAATCCGCAAGGACCGGAGCATGGAAGCCGGCGCGCATCGCGGGGCGGAGCCTGGCGCCACCTCATCAAGGCGTCCCGGTGCGCGGCGCGCTCGAGCATCCCTCCTGAATTCAAGTACGCCGATTATGGCTTCCGTGTAGCACGATCGCTCTAAGAAGAAGCCGCGAACGAGGGCCGATGAAGGATTGGTCAACTCGGCTGCCAGCGCACGAGCGTCGACACTCTGCTTCTGCTATCTTCCTGTGGTCGGTCGAGCGGAGGGCAGATGCGCGAAGAATCCCGGTTCAAGAATGAGGGCGCCCATTGCGGGCTGGCCAAGCGGCTTCGCCGCGATTACGGAGCCAGGCCGGGGCGCATAAGAAGGCGCAGCGTGGCCATTCTGGCGCTGGCCGCGACACTTTGCGGGGCGGGTTTCATCTACGGGCAGAATCAGAAAAGTAAGAAGAAGGGCGTGGATGCCGGCACGAGTGTGAGTTCAGCTTCTTTAATGCCGGATAATCAAGCCGTCGACCTGCTGGTTTCGCAGATGTTAGGGGCATGGCAGGCCGGCGACGCGGAGGCCATGCGAAAGTTCTATGCTGACGACATGATGGTCATCAGCGGTGCATGGGAACCGCCGCTAATCGGGTGGGCGAATTATGCGCGCGCCTATGAAGCACAATTTGCGCGGACCTCCGGCTCCCGTCTGGAGCGCACCAATTCTTATTTCAAAATGATGGGCGATAACGCCTGGGTGACGTATCAGTGGCAATTCTTGGGAGACGTGGACGGCAAACGTACACAGGCCTTAGGCCACACGACGCTCGTGCTGCAGAAGAGAGCCGGCAGCTGGCTGATCGTACTGAACCACACCTCTGCGGTTCCGACCGATGAGCCGCAGGCGGATCTGTCCTCCAACCCCGTAAGCGGTGAGCCTACCAGCTCGCTCGCCCCAAAATAGAGCGAGAGGTGGACCCTCTTTCGCTCGGGGCGCGCGCGAGCTTCGTTATGGATTATTAAAGCCGATCCACACCCAGAGGCTCGCGCTTGCCAGCAGCAGAATGCCGGAAAGAATCGCGAGGGTGAGGATGGGCTTCCCCAGGCGGTTCAATCTTGTAATGACCACCGCCTGATCGCTGCCCATCATGCTTATCTCTGCTTTATTGAGGTAAAGCTGATCGTCTTCCTTGCTTGACAGCGTGGCACGGTAAATGAGCAAGAGGACCAGTGCGACGGTGATCAAGCCCCACGAAAGCAACAGGTAGGCCAATGGACCGGATATATCCCCCATGGTTTCCTCCCTGCGAGAATCGACAGCCCGCGCTTGACTTTTTGCCTTGGAAGCTGCGGTGCCATAGGCATGGCCTCCGCTAATGGCGGCGATTATAGCACCGCTAAGGAGTGAGGGAGTCAAGTTGCAGCATGGGTCATGACCTGGAGACAAGTCGCGGCGGCACGCTCCACGCAGTGCTGCTGGAATACATCTGAAGCAGCAAGGTCAAACGCTAAGGCTCCGCTTTCGCAGAGCGAGCCGCGCGAGACTGCGGCACGGCCGGGCGGAACTGGCAGACGCGCTAGATTCAGGGTCTAGTGCCGGCAACGGCGTGGAGGTTCGAATCCTCTCTTGGGCACCAAACATTTCAAAGCGCTTACGCGGATTTTGCCTTTGCCATAGTTTGCGTCTTTGATTGCTCGGTGTCAGTATTGGTGTCAGTTGGTTTCGCCGTTATGCGTTCCATCGCTTCTTTGAGGTGGCTGTCGCCAAGATGGGAATACCACCGAGGACTGCTACGGCCTTCGTGATATTCACGGCTGACTTGGAACTGCGTGCGCTGGATTGGCCAGACTGTGCCGACTCACGCATGCGAAGAAAAGGAATCTGGTGGCAACTCGGGCAGTCATAGCGGCACGCATCCGAGCCGCGAGACAGTAAGGGAAGAACTTGCTCGGCGAACTCACCACTTGGTACAGGGGGTCGGATTACTGAGGAAGCCGGACCCGCGAGATATCCGATGTTCGTTGAAGAACGACAGTGAGAGGTATGGCCTGCTCCTCTAGCGCGGTTTCGGCATTCGTGGGAGCGGCGATGATGGTGTAGGGCGTGGCGGTGAGGAAGTCGTCCAACGAGACCTTGAAATTCACTTTTCTTCGTTTAGGGAAGCGGACCAGAAATTCTCCCTCCCTGTTGGAAAAGACCATTTGCCCATCCGCCTGTAACGCCACACCCGCCAGCGGTGCACCAGCCGCGTCAACCACTTTCCCCAATATAACGTATTTCGCAATCTTGAGTGATAGCATGCCATTGCTCTCCAGTCCCGAAGAGCGGTACAGGTAATCGCCCGCCGCTGTCGTGTACCGGATTGTTCCATCTGGGGCCACATTCGTGTTGGCGGCTAATTGCAAATTCCCAAAGGGGCGAAATTGCAGGCTCAGGTTGTAAACATGGGTAAAGGGTCCGCCCCTCGTAGTTGCACGAAAGGGAAGGTAGGCTGTCTCGTGGCTGAGCGATATGGAGAATCGGTTAGAAAGCAGAAATTCACCCCCGATATTCAATGCCGTCTGGCCGCCAGACCTGGTGACGTACTCGGTTAGGCTGAAGCTCTGCGCGATGGCCTCGCGGAGGTGTGCGGTCATCGATTGGTTTGCAAAATCTCCCTGTGACTTGCTCTTGTAAAAATCGAAACCGGCCTCTAACTTCCCGCCCAATGCTCGCTCCGCCGAGAATGCATATCCTACGGTATCTTTGGCGGAAACTCTGGACTGATACAAATTGGCGCTCAGGCGGACACCGTAAAGGATGGTGTTGGCGCCTAATTGATGGATGGTGCCCTCCAGGCTTGGCTGGTCCGACGTGACGGGCGACAGAACGTTCTGTCGTGACAGGCTGAAAGAAAAATTCGGCAAAGGGCGCAGCCCAAGATAAAAATTGTCTTTGATAGGTTCGGAAACGAGCGGAGTAGATTGTGTACCTATACGTTGAAAGGTTTGGTCTGCGCTTATGTAGACCGCCTTGAATGTTAATTTCTCGCGTTCGATGACGACGGCGTTTGCTAGATAAGGACTATCGGCGCCCCTTCCGCCAGAAAAGGAGTAGCTCAACCACTTCCTCGGCGACCACTCCATACCAACAATAACAGTCTGTTTTTCCGAAGCGATCGTACGAATAAGGAAACGCAGTTGTGGAGATTGTTGAAATTGCGCAAAGAAAAGGCCAAATGGCTGTTCGGCGCGTGCTGCCGAGAAATAAGGAGCCCCCAGTGCCAATGAAGTCGCGCCGCCAAACACCACGATATCCATTCGACCTGATTTCTTTGCAATACCCAGGCCCTTGCCGAAGAAGTAGTGATCGGCGACGAAAACATCGGTCGGCAGATTGAAGGGAAGGACATCATCTCCGGCGGTCAAACCGTATCCGTGAAATTGAGTTCTTAGAACTTCACCAAAAACCAGCCTGCCATCGACAACCCCGGCGCCCAAGGAACCACTATAACCGGGCGCCTGGAATTCGACCGATCCTCCATGGGCATTAAACAGGCTTGAAGAACCGGCTTGTGGGTGAAATATTTGGGCGTGTGAACTGGGGGACCAGAGGGCAATCAACAACAACGAATAACAGAAGTGGCCGCATCTCAAACTCCTTGAGCCATTCCGCGAAGCCCTCCTACGGTGTCTGAGTTGTAATCGGAGCTTCAATTTTGAAGTTTCTCAAGGTGAAAACCGCTACGTCCGGTACGCTGTCTTCCTTCCAAGGCACATCCAGCCGCCTGTGCTTGTGCGGGTAGATGGGAAAACCTTCTGCTTCCATCTTTTTCTTTCCCGCTCGAACTTCAGTCGCCAGAACTCTTGCAAAGCAATCGCTCTCCGATGCTAGGTCGAGCGAAACTACCTGGGTGGCCGTATCGAAGCTGGCGTTCACGATCTTCAGTTCATTTTTGGAAGCGTCCTTCTTGGGCAATAGGTAGACCGTATGCGGCAGCAAAACCTGAATATTCATCCCTGAGCTTGTTCGCACCGGAAGTCCGGTCATTCCCGCGTAAACCACAAACCACGCCGGAAGTTTGCTAGCCGTTGCCTGGTAGGCCACGGACAAGGATTGCTTCGGTGGTATGCGGAAACTGGTAGCCGAAAATTTGACGTGAATATCGCTGTCCAATGGCCCGTAGGTGATTTCGCCGTCTTCCGATACCGCGAAGCTCTTGGGCTCTAGCACCACATTCAACGCATAAAAAGAATCATTAGTTAATTCAAAACGGCCGCTGGCTTGCCCGCGATATTCGCTCAACACCGGCTGTATCGTTTGCCCCTGCGCGATGCCAGCGAAGCCGGAACAGACGAGGGCGAAAAGAATTACGATCTTCACCTTGGCCGGAAAGACTTGCGCGGCGCGACGCATCTTAAGGAGTCGCCTGAGCCTGGATATTCAGGGTGCCGCTATAGGTGTCCGCAGGGAGCTGTGGCAGCGTGGTCAGATTGATATTGAAAGTGAGCGCTGCCGTGGCGCTGCTTACCTTATTCGCGCCGGTAATTACGGTGCTCTGCAGGAGCAGCGAAGATCCAGCAACACCGAAACCCGCGTTCGTGCCACTGACCGGAGTGAAGGCGCCCGCGCCCACTTTGATCTCAAACGCCGCAGACGGAATGTTGGTCGTTCCTACGGCAGGCGTCAATGCCGCTGTGGCACTGGCGAAATATCCATACAACGCCACTGCTGTTTGTGCTGGCTGCAGGACCCAGCTCGTGGTCACCGTGATCCCGGCATTGCCCGGATTGCTCGAGTTTCCCGGGGTCAGGGCATTCGCGTTGGCGGTAGCCCAGGTTTGCGTTGCGCTGGACAAAGACACGGTCAACGACGTATTCACCGTCGCTGTCAACGCAACCGTCGCTGTATTTGAATTGGTTGCGGCCTTAACCGGCGTGCCGAAAAGCATAGCCAAGGCCGAGACGCCGGCGATTCGCAGCAATTTCTGAGTGCTTTTCATATGATTGCTCCTTCCATTACTGAGCCCATTTTCTAAGGTATTTCCCGTATTGGGAAATAGCTCGATAGTACCAAGGTCGCGCATCCGATACTAATGGAAGGGTTTATGCTGCCTGTGTCAATTTGGGAAAGAGGGCAAGTCCTTAGACCTAGGGAGTTGCCTGAGCCTGGATTGTCAGCGTTCCACTGTAAGTATCAGCCGGCAATTGGGGCAAACTGGAAAGATTGATGTTGAAAGCCAACACACTCGTGTTGGAAGAGTTCCGATTGGCTCCAGTGATGGCAATGTTCAGTAGTCTCAGACTCGCTCCGGCTGCCCCGAAAGGGCCGGTACCCGTGACGGGGGTGAATGCCCCGGCGTTAATCTTCAACTCGACCGCCGATGAAGGAATATCTGGACACCCGGTGGTACAAATGAGAGATCCATGCGCCAAAGCAGCCGTGGAACTGTTGAAATAGGCATAAAGCCGCAAACGCGTGGATGTTATCGCAAGGCTCCAGATTGTAGAGATCGTAATTGATGCGCTGCCTGCATTCGTAGAGTTGCCAGGCGTCAGTGCGTTACCGAAGCCGTTGTTCCACTGCACCGAGCCGCCGCTCAGCGAGACGGTAATAGACTGCGCGTAGGAAACCCCTCCAAGCAAGAAGAATCCACAATAGAAGAAGACGACGAATGCTAAGGTTCTTCCTCTCATGGCGCGCTCTCGACCCTTGTAGCATGATTCACGTCATTCTCACGTGGATGTCCAGCAACTTGTTGCTCTTTCGTTAATCGAAAACCTAGCGCAATTCCGCCCGGCAATCGAAGCACAGGCGAGGCCGTCCGGCCCTGGCTCAATATCTTTTCGGAGTGAGTTTGTGGCGCGGAGCCCTGGAATTGCCTCATTTGAGGGGTCAATCGTTCTGGTGGGGACTCGTGACCTGTATATCGATCGTTATAGGCAGTTGGTCAGTTGGAGGTGCCTTCGTGCACCTTGCCGTTCTTTCTTGGAGATGGGTGCGACTCTACAATGCGGGCGGCAAGTAAGAGCGGTATCCTGGGCACGCAATACATTGACAGCGCAATGCCGCGTGGACGCAAGGAGCAACAATAGCAATCCGCCCTCGTGGGAATTGTCAGGGAGCGCTCTGACGCGGCGCCGGTGTCAGTTCTGGAGTCAGAGGGTCGGACCCACGTCAGGGCACGTTCGCGAATGGAAACGAGAATCCAACTCTGGCCGCAAGTCGCGGCCAGCAAGATGGTTAGCGCGCCCTTGTGCACGCCTGCTCGGTGGTGCCGGACTCTACGGATCCACCCAAATATAGATTCAGGGTCTAGTGCCGGCAACGGCGTGGAGGTTCGAATCCTCTCTTGGGCACCAAAATAAGTTACCTAGCACCCCTTGCTTCTGTTGCGTTGTGGCTGGCCCCGACGAGTGTGTAATTGCGGATGGGTGACGATAGAGCCAGACGGAAGCCAGGATCCCGAAACCATTGGCCACGGAGAATAGCCACAGGATTACCACTATTGACCATGTGATACGGTTCGCGCGCAACGGCCGCGACAGCCATTTCTCGGTGTTGTGCAGGATTTGGAGGTGTTCATCTTGCCCGGCAGTCGTGGCGACCGCCAGTGTTGGCCCACCCGGATAGTCTTCAGAGGGCTTGGTAAGACCAAGCCGGTCTTCCAGCAAAGTTTTCTTGACGATCGTCCGTCGATAGTAGTCGTGCCCTCTTCGCACACTACGAATGCCAATCCAAGAGACGCATAGTCCTATGAAAAACACGCCCGCGACGATAAGGTTCAAGAATGACCGGCCTTCCACTTTCAGGAGGCCAGTCGCGATGGCAATCAAACCGCTATTCAACGTGAGATAAAATACGGTCCGATCCCAGTTGAGCTTAACTTCAAAACGATACTCATCGATGGCGATTTTGTAGAGATCAATCAACTGGTCAGTTGAGAGGTCTTGCGCCACAGACTTTCCGCCGCAGATTACATTCTACTCTCGTAAAACCTAAGTACCTCAAGAAAGGTGGGAGTGAATCTGCGCGATCCTGTGTCTATTAGCTCATGTAGGCGAGAGATCGATTCAAACTCTAACCTTGCGACGTGAGCATGGTCGAAGGTAAACGGTCCATCAGAGGTTCCGGAGAATACAGCGATGAACTTGAAACAACCCTCATCGATCATTGAAGTCTTGCCTAAATAACGGAGCGCCACGTTCCGCACACCCAACTCTTCTACGAGTCGCCTGTCGGCTGCAGCTTCGTACGATTCTCCCGCAAACATATA
>WNGN01008888.1_pt1 | contig 18761 bp, 13 predicted proteins | sample 5400561 | NCBI WGS metagenome assembly WNGN01 (sample SAMN13153379, study PRJNA577476) | soil metagenome | isolation source: 115 cm soil or saprolite under Garry oak tree replicate 2 | place: USA:California | collected 2016-06-15
TTCCTGTACCGCGTCCACGAGCTCATGCGCCGCCATACGTTCGACGTCGTCCATGACCATTCGGGGATCACCGGTATTCTTCTCACCGCCCTGCAGGGTCATCCCGCGGCAGTCGCGACGCTGCACGGCCAGCTCTCAGGACCCGATTGTGATTTTCTGGCCGAGGTCGACCACCTTGTCCGCCTGGTAGCGATCAGCCATCACCAGCAAGGGCAGTGCGGGCAGGTGGATTGGAGCGGGATGGTTTACAACGCCATCAACCCGTTCGATTACCAACCGGTCCTGCGCTACGAGGACAAGGGCGACTACGTCGTCCAGCTCGCACGCATCAGCCCGACGAAGGGTCAGCACATCTCGATCGAGGTGGCGCGCAGGGTTGGCGCGCGGCTCGTGCTCGCTGGCAAGGTCGACGCGGATTCGGTCGAATACTTCGAAAGGGAGATCCGGCCGCATCTCGGCCGCGCCGTCGAGTGGCGCGAGAACGTCTTCGGCGACGAGAAGGCGCAACTGCTGGCCGCCGCGCGCGCGATGATCTTTCCGATCCAGTGGGAGGAGCCGTTCGGCCTTGCAATGGTCGAGGCGATGGTGAGCGGCACCCCTGTCCTGGCGACTCCTCGCGGCGCCGTGACGGAGATCGTCGAGCCTGGAATCACCGGCTGGATCGCGGATGATGTGGACGGGTTGATCGAGGCCTACGGTCGTCTGGGCGAGATAGACCTACACCGCTGCGCAGTGCGAGCCGGTGAGCGATTCGGCCCGACGCAGATGGGCGATGGGTACCTGGCGCTTTATGAGGCGGCTCGCCTAGGCGAGAGCTTTCGCAAGCCCGCCTGAGGGCGCTCGGAAGTGCCTCAGTGGATCTCTATGCAGTCAAGCGCGCGCGCGTGCCCGCGGCGCATTGGGGTCGCCCGTCGGTGAGGGCTGGCCGTTGGCGGTGAAGGCGGGGCGAGTGCCGACCGCGTAGCCAGTCCACTGGCCGCGGGCCAGGAGGTCGACCGCCATCGCCTCGAGGTCGCGGACCCTCTGGTTGGCCCTGATCGCCTCGCGTATCGACAGGATGCCCACGGCCGGATGTCGCTTGTCGATGACGTGGCGGAGCATGTTGAGGTGCGCGCTGTCGGGCACGCCCGGCTCGCGGATCCGTCGCACTGCGGCGCGCACCGTCGCCTGCGTGCCATCGATGGCTTCGCCCCTCCCGAAGTCGAACTTGTAGCTCGGGCTGCGGCCGCCCGCGCGACGCTCGCCGCTGAGCTTGATCCACTTGGCGTTCTCGGCACCCTTGCCGACGTCGATGACCAACCGCACCGAGCGGCCGTGCGATGGGAAGCTGCCGGTCATGCGCGCGTAGCTCTCGCGCTGGCCCTGCAGTCCCTCGTGACGACCGACCATGAGCGGCGACTCCGCGTCGAGCTGGATGTGGTCGATCGGCGTGAGCAGCGAGATGATGGCGAACGCGTGCGGGATGAGGTCGGCGATGACGCCGATGTCGGCGGCAGCGCCGGTGAGCGGCTGCTCTTCGAGGATCTCGATGCGGATCTCCTCCACGCTCTCCAGAAAATCGCGGAGAGTCCTCTCTTCGGTGAGCAGCAGCTGCAGCAGCCTGACCTCGAGCTTGAAGTAATAGTGGTCGGCGGCGACTATCTCGACCCCGCCCGGCGCGGTATCGAGGAACTCGCGGTACGCCTCGGGCGGCGCACCCAACGGCTTTTCGATGAGGATGACGTCGCTCAGGTCGTAGTACAGCGCGACGGTGGGCAGGTGCGTCGCCGCCGGCGTGGCCACATAAGTAATGACGTAGGAGCTCGACTCCAGCTCCCGCTCCAGCTGGTCGTGCGCGGGCGATCCGGGGCTGTCCCAGTAGAACGCGTCGCCGTGGCCGCGCACATCCTCTTCTTTGGCCCCGACCCGTTCCCGGCTGCCGGGCGAGTCCTGCTCGACGACGTGGGTCCGGAAGTTGAAGAACTGCTTGAGGGTCAGCAGGTGCTGGTACGCCTTCTGGCCCCACTGGCCGAATCCGATCAGCACGAAGTCCTTCTGCAGGTGCCGCTCTTCCTCGGCCAGCGCGTGCAGTCGGGCATTCTTGATTGCAACCGCGGCCTGCAGCGCCAGCCCTTGTGCCTGCTGGACCTCCTCGGTGGTGAACTCGCGCCTGCGGTCGCGCTCGCCCAGCACCGCGGCGCCGATCGCCTGGCCGTCCGCGACGAGTGGCAGCGCCAGCAGCGAACGCACCCCGAACGCGCGGGTGTAGGTGGGGCTCACAAGGCTGCTCGCGCTCGTGTCCTCGATGACCAGCGGCTCGCCGTGGTCGAGCACATTGAAAAGGAATGAGGGTTCCGACCGCTCACCGTGCTGGCGCCGCCACAGGTCTTCCTGGTCGGAGGCCGCGGCGCCGAACCAGCCCTCGCGATCCTCCTCATACAGGGCGATCTGGCACATCGACGCATCCACCAGACGGACCAGGTTCTGCGCGACGAGGCGGAGCGTCTGGTCGAGGTCGATCGACGACGCGATCGCGCGGCTGATGTCAGCGCTCAGCTCGAGCTGCTCGCCGTGCCGTCGGGTGTCTTCATAGAGGCCCGCGGTTTCCACGGCCATGGCCACCTGTGCGGCCGCCGCGCGCAGCGCCTCGATCTGGCCCCAGTCCGGCCGGCGCTCATACGAACGGTGATAGCCGACCTCCAGAACTCCCATCGCGATCCGGCTGGGGTCGGAGCCGAACGGAAGGAAGATCCGGATCAGGTCGGCGTGCCCGCCGCTCTGGAAGACCTCGCCTGAGAGGGTGAACGGAGCTTTTCCGCGGGGCGGTCGGCGGTCGTCTGGTCCTTTCGGCTCGCCGATGAGGATGGCGGCCACGTGCGCCATGGTCGTGCCGTCGCTCCAGACGACCGGAATGTCGGTCCATGTCGCCGACTCCGGGATGCTGCCGCTGATGACGTCACTGCGGTCCGACTCGACCCCGGCCGCGAGCGCACCCACGACCGCCGCCTGCCGGCTGTGCGCGACATAGATCAGGACGTCGTCCGGGGCCAGCTCGCGCTCCTCCTCGAGAGCCCATCGGGGTACCCGCTTGTGCGCTGCATGTCCTGCGCTCCCCGCCACGCGCGCAGATCTGTCGCGAAGCGACGGTGCGGGGGCATCCGTCATCTCAGTGGCCGTGATAGTTGAAGCGGTTGCCGCCCCGGCCGCCATACGAACGACGGTGGTGCCGTCCGCTCGTTCAGCCAGTAGATAGACAGTCGCGAAATTGAAATCGAACTCGGGCACCGAGGCGTCGGTCAGGTGCGCGGCGACTGCATCGAGGACCTCCTGCTTGCCGGCGCCCGGACGAAGCATCGCTGTGGTCATGTTTCCGAGCGCCCCGAGCAGCCGGTTGCTGTGCTCGAGGCCCGCGATGAGCAGGCGGCTTGCCAGCGATGCGCCGACGAGGTCGGCGGCGGCCTTGAGGAGAACATCGGTGGCGGGCGGCCTGCGCACCGTCGCGAGCGGATCGCGGCTGAGCACGACGAGGTAGCCGTGCGGCTCACCCGAGTCGCCGAGCGGATAGGTTGCGACGACATGCAGCTCAGCGGCGGCCGTCCCCGCGGCCACGGCTTTGCTGAGCACCGATTCCCACTCCGCGGCCTGGTCGTGCCGGTCGATGCGGGGCGGCGCGGCCACCGGCGCGTGCGCGGTGACCAGCTCCAGGCTGGTGCGCATGAACGCGAACTGATAGATCGCGGCAGCGTCGAAGTCGCTCGCGAGAAGGAGATCGGCGAGTGCGATCGAGAGCAGGCGCCGGAGCTCTTTGGCGTCGGTCTTGGGGTCGCCGATCGGTGCGGTGAGCAATGACGTCAGCCGGCCGAGGCCTTCGAGCGCGGAGCGCTCCGACTCGGCCAGGACCGACTGGATCGCCCGCGCCGCGGCGTTCGCGCGCCGCTCGAGCTCCTCGATCTGCGCCGCGTCGGGCACGCGCTCGCGAGTGCGGTAGTTGAGGTAGACGAGGCCTAGAAGCCGATCTCCAAACATCAGCGGCAGCCCGATGGTGGCCTGGACCTGGTAGCGGCGGATGAACGTGCTGTCGATCTCCGACGGGGCATCGCGCGCGACCAGCTTCTGGCGCGTCACGGTCAGCAGGACCGTCGACCCGTAGTGATGGACGCCCAGCTCGTCGGGGACCTTGCCCTGGCGCTGGTCGGCGAGGTAGCGGTCGAGCTGCTGGCTCATGTCGGCGAGGGAGTCGAGCAGGCTCTCCTGCGGCTGCCCGGTGGCGAACGGGGCGTAGTACTTCCTGCTCGCCTCTTCGTAAAGGAAGATGGACACGATGTCGGCGCCTGAGGCGTGCTGCATGTCGGCGACCACGCCGCGAAGCACGGCTGCCAGGCCGGACGCGGTCTCCAACGGCGGATGCATCCCCCGCATCATAGGTCCCTGAAAACGCCTCCCCGACCGGAATATCCCCGCCCGTCGCTTCGGCGGCGGGACTGGCTGAACCTGAACGGCGAGTGGGATTTCGGCGCCGGGCCGGCGAGGAAATTCGATCGCCGCATCATCGTTCCATTCGCTCCGCAGTCTCGGCTGTCGGGGGTCGGTGACTGGGAAGAGACCGATGTCGTCTGGTACCGCCGTCGTTTCGACGCCTTCGGCTCAGCCCGCCTGATGCTCCATTTCGGCGCCGTCGACTACCGGGCCACCGTGTCGGTCAACGGGGAGGAGGTGGCGCGCCACGAGGGCGGTCACACGCCGTTCTCCGTCGACGTCGCGCCGTTCGTCCGCGAACAGGACAACGAGCTGGTCGTCAAGGTCGAGGATCCGGTCGGCGACCGCTCGATCCCGCGCGGCAAGCAGCGAACCGAGGGAATGGGCGCGCCCTGGTTCTACACCCCGACCACCGGGATCTGGCAGACGGTGTGGCTCGAGCCGCTGAACCATGGTGGCATCGAGTCGATGCGGGTCAAGCCCGACCTCGACGCGGGCGCGGTCCACTTCGAGATCCCGGGTGGTGGGCGTAAGCAGGTGGTCGCCACGCTCGACGGCCGGCCCGCCGGGCGGTGGTCGGGCGACGGAGACACCGGAAGCATCGTCCTGACGGAGGTTCGACCGTGGAGCCCCGAGCATCCCCACCTCTACGGGCTGGAGGTGAGCTCCGAGCCTGACCGCCTATCGACCTATTTCGGGCTTCGGAAGGTGGAGGCGAAGGACGGGCGCTTCTTCCTGAACGGCGCGCCATACGTGCAGCGCCTGGTCCTCGACCAGGGCTATTTCCCCGGCGGGCTGCTCACAGCCGCCACCGACAACGACCTCCGCCGCGACATCGAGCTGGCCAAGGCGATGGGGTTCAACGGCGCCCGCAAGCACCAGAAGATCGAGGACCCAAGGTGGACGTACTGGGCCGACACGCTCGGCTTCCTGGTCTGGGGCGAGATGCCGAACTTTCACGAGAGCTCGCCCGAGGCGGAGGCGAGGCTCGAGGCCGAATGGCGGCAGCGGGTCCTGAGAGATCGCGATCATCCATCGATCGTGGCGTGGGTTCCGGTCAACGAGACGATGGGCCTCAAAGACCTTGCGCCGGGCGCGTTGGCGGACTACCTGATGAGGCTCTACGCACTCACGCGCGATCTCGACGGAGAGCGGCTGGTGATGTCAAACGACGGCTGGCAGCACGCGACGAGCGACCTCTGCACGCTGCACGACTACTCGCCGGCGGACACCTTGCGGAGGCGCTACGCGAACCTCGACTCGGCGCTCCAACCGGGCGACCGCGAGCAGCCGCCGTACCTGCCTGGCTACGGCTACCGCGGCGAGCCGGTCGTCGTCAGCGAGTTCGGCGGCGTCGCGCTTGAGGGCGGAGCCTTCGGCTACACGAAGGCATCCGGCGCTCAGCAGCTGCTCGAGACGTACCGAGAGATGGTGGAGGCGCTCATGCAGCCCGGACCGGTGGAGGGTTTCTGCTACACGCAGCTGACCGACATCGAAGAGGAGCAGAACGGCCTGCTGACCTTCGACCGGCGCCCGAAGGTCGACCCCGCGCTGCTGCGTCCCATCACCGAAACCCCGAAGGCCTCGCGCTAGAGAAAGGGGAGACGGACTGGGAAGAAGGAGTTGGGTCGGGCCCGGAGGCGGACAGCTGTTTGAGTAGTCTCCTCCCCGCTCGGCGAGGAGGTCGGCGCGTAAGCGCCAGGTGGGGACCTCGTTTTTTCTACCCAAGAAAGGGCCTGGGAAGAAGGAGTTGGGGTTGGGCCTGTAGTCGGCAAAGGTTGCTTGGGAGAACTTGCCTCCCCGCTCTGCGGGGAGGTCGGCGCGTAAGGGCCGGCTGGGGGACCTCTTTTTTCTAGCCAAGAAAGGGACCGGGAACAAGGAGTGGGGGGTTGGGCCCGGAGTCGGCAAAGTTGCTTGGGAGAACTTGCCTCCCCGCTCTGCGGGGAGGTCGGCGCGTAAGCGCCGGGTGGGGAGCTCGTTTTTTCTAGCCAAGAAGGGGACTGGGAAGAAGGAGTTGGGGTTTGGGCCTGTAGTCGGCAAAGGTGCTTGGGAGAACTTGCCTCCCCGCTCTGCGGGGAGGTCGGCACGCAAGCGCCGGGTGGGGACCTGATTTCCCTTCAAAATAATTCGCTCCTTAACTGGACGCTGGCAAACAAATGTTCGTATAATGTGAGTATGGAAAGTGGGGAGGGGGCTCTTGCACCCCAGACCGGCGCCGAGATCCTCGAGGAGCTCATCCGCCGCCGGCTGAGCATCGACCGAGACGAGATCGAGTTCTCCCTCCTGGCGGCGAAGTTCGCCCAGACCAACGAGTACGACGAGCAAGGCTTCGACAGCCCCATCGCCTGCATCAAGGCCACGTGCCACATGCGCGGCGGGGCCGCCGCCGACCGGGTCTGTGTCGGCGAGCAGCTGGAACGCCTCGATCGGAGCGCGGAGGCGGTCGCCGCGGGGGGCCAGGCTTCTGCGCCATGCGCGCAAGGAGAGCGTGGTCAAGTTCGAGCACACCTGCACTCATGCCCGCCACGCCGCCGATCCGGAGGGCGTCGTCGACGAGGAGAAGCAGGGCGTGGAGGCGCGAAGCCTCACCTTCAGCACTGCCGAGGACGGCTGCGTCCTGGTCAAGGCGATCCTCGACAAAGTCGGAGGCGCGACATTGCGCACAGCCCTCGAGCCGCTCGCCAAGCGTGCTGGCAAGGACGATGATCGCGACTACCCGCGCCGGCTGGCGGACGCCCTCGTCGAGCTCGGGGTACACGGGCTCGACAACGGTGCGCCCGGTCAGCGCCCGAACGTCCAGGTCACGACCTCGCTCGAGACTCTTCTCGGTCTCTGCGGTGCGCCGGCGCCGGAGATGGAGTACTCGCTGCCCATCTCCTCGAAGGCGGTCGAGCGATTGGCCTGCGACTGCACAGTCACCCGCATCCTTCTCGGCTCGGACTCCACCGTCATCGACGTCGGGCGCGCGCGGCGGGTGATTTCGGGTCCGCAGCGCAAGGCGCTACGAGTTCGCGACCAGGGCTGTGTGTGGCCGGGATGCGACCGGCCGGCGAGCTGGACCTCGGGCCACCACCTCGCGCACTGGATCCATGGCGGCGCTACCGACCTTCACAACCTGATTCTTTTGTGCAGCCCTGGCTGCGCAGGCCGGGCACGCGCAGGATCACGCGGTCGACGGCGTCGAGCGCGCCCCTGACCGCGCCGAACACGGGGGTGTTTCGAAAGGGCACACCTGCCAGCACTGCGAGGTGGAACGTGCGCACCTCGACGTGCTTGAAGAACTTGCGCATCTTCACCGAATCCTCGTAGCGAAGGATGTGCTCGGCCTCCCACGCGGTGCGCAGATGCGGCGTGCGCCGCCGATATGCATGGATGATCGGGTTGTTCGCGAGCGCCTCCAGGAAAATGGCCTTGCCGGCGGGGGTGAGGACCTTGCGGATCTGCCCGAGCGCGGCGTCCAGATCCATGTGGTGGAGAACGCCCCTCACGCTGACGACGTCGAACGAGTCGGGTCCGAACTCCAGCGCCTCCGCGTCCATGACGGCGAACGTGGTCTTGTCCCCGACGCCGGCGGCTTTGGCGTGGTCCTGGGCGATGCGAATCGCCTCTGGTGAGATGTCGATGCCGGTCACATGGGCGGCGAACCTCGCGGATTCGATAGATGCCCCTCCGCTCCCACAACCGAAGTCGAGGATCCTCTTGCCCGACGCGTTGTCGCGCAGCCATCGGTAATAGAAGTCATCACTCGACCGCACGACCGAGTAGAACTTCTTGTTCGACGTGAAGTAGCTGTATCGCTCGGGGTCGGTCTCGTAGAGTCCGCGCAGCTTGTCATGGAACTCGGCTTCCTCGACCTTGCGCGGCTCCGGCTCCGGGGCCATCGATGCCACTCTAGCAAAGGCGCTGCGGTAGCCCTCGCGCACCTTTGTTATCCTCCTGATCGCTCGTGACGTCCCTTGGAACCGGCCTGTCGGTCGTCGTGCCGGCCTATAACAGTGAGCTCTCCCTGACCGAGCTGGCTCGGAGACTCCAGCCGGTGCTCGACGCGGCCGCAACCAATTACGAGCTCATCATCGTCGACGATGGCAGCCGCGATGGGAGCTGGACTGTGATCGAAGGCCTCGCCCGCGACCATGCATGGGTGCGGGGCGTGCACCTCATGCGCAACTACGGCCAGCACAACGCCCTTCTCTGCGGCATCCGCCTGGCGCAATACGAGCTGACGGTCACCATCGATGACGACCTTCAGCATCCTCCCGAGGAGATCCCGAAGCTCCTGGAGAATCTGAGCAGCGATAAGGACGTCGTCTACGGAACGCCTTCGCAGGAGCAGCATGGCCTATGGCGCGACGTGGCGACGCAGGTGACGAAGATCGCGCTGCAGTCGGCCATGGGCGCGCCGATTGCGCGCAAGGCCGGCGCGTTCAGGTTGTTCCGAACTCAGCTACGCGATGCGTTTGCGGGGTATGACGGGCCGTACGTCTCGATCGACGTCCTACTCACGTGGGGAACCACGCGCTTCGCCGCGGTCGAAGTGCGGCACGAACCACGCCGTCTGGGAGCGTCGAACTACACGTTCCGCAAGCTGGTCGTGCATGCGTTGAACATGATCACGGGCTTCAGCACCTGGCCTCTGCAGCTCGCGAGCCTGATTGGGTTCCTCTTCACACTGGTCGGCACTGTGGCGCTCTTCTACGTCGTCATTCGATACCTGATCCAGGGGGGTAGCGTTCCGGGCTTTTCGTTCCTTGCCTCGATGATCGCGATCTTTTCGGGTGCGCAGCTCTTCTCGCTCGGCATCATCGGCGAGTACCTGGCCCGCATGCATGCGCGCACGATGCAGCATCCGACCTACTCGGTGCGGGAGATCGCTGAACCCGGCGGACTCACGGCTGAGAGGCTGAAGCCCGAGACCCGCTTCGACGGCGAGCCTAAGCCACGCCGCCAGTCGGCGTCCCCGCCCCGAGCACGTAGCGGTGGTGAATCGTGAACACGTCCCAGCGAGCGATCTGAAACTCCGCCGCCATCGCTTGCCGCACCGCCTCGACCGTGCGCGGGTGGGATCCGCGGTCGTACCTCCACAGCATCCGGCTGCGCCAGCGTTCCGGAGCCTGGACAGCGTCCATGAAGAGCATTCCGCCTCCCGCCTTGAGCACCCGCGCGCACTCCCGAAACAAAGAGCGCACGTCGGCATCGGCGAGGTGGTGAGAGACGTTCTTGCATACGACCAGGTCGACGCTGCCGCTGCGGAACGGCAGATGAGTGGCATCGCCGCAGACCGGCGTTCCCGCGTCGTGCTTGCGGCGAAAGCCTGAGAGCTTCAGCGGGTCGATGTCCAGGCACAGGTAGGTCGCTCCGGCCGGCCACAGCGCGGTAGGCAAGCCGGTGCCTCCACCGACGTCCAGGACCACCGGGCGGCTGGGCAGAGCACCGAGCGCATCGCCGACACGCCGATCCAGCTCGGCTGTGCCCGCCACGTTCTGCAAGGCGTCATATACGGCCGGATAGGCAACGACGCGGTGAAGGATCCTAGCCAGCATCCGTGCGCCCGCCCGGGTGCGGCGGCTTCTTCTTCCCGATCGCATAGACGTTCTTGTACCCGGGGTGTGGCCCTCGAGCGGGGTCGAGCTCCACCAGCGCCGGGTATTCCGCGACCCCATCCTGAATCGCCCCAAGCTTGGGCAGCGGGCCGTAGAGCACTCGTTTGACGAGAGCTTTGGCCTGCATCGAGCCTGGAATGAGCCGGTGCCGGACGGCAAAACGCCGAAGCGGTGTGAGGACGCGATCGCGTGGCGCACCGTTTTCGATCGGAAACGCGCCATATACGGTCGCGGTGAACCCATTTCTTTCGAGCCATGTGGCGAGCTCCGACGCCGCCAGGTACCCGACCGCGAACGGACTGGGGTTGAAGTCCAAACGATCCTTGTTGGGGACTGAAATCATCAGATTTCCGTCAGGTGTCAGCACGCGGCTGCATTCGCGGAGCGCCTGGTCGAGATCGGCGAGGTAGTAGATCATCTCGAGCATCAACACCACCTCGAAGGTGGCGTCGCGGAATGGCAGGTGCTGCGCATCGAACCGCGCCAGCAGCGCACCGGGGACGCGCGCGCGGGCCTCGCGGACGAGCGCAGTCGTGTAATCGCCACCCACCGCCAGCGCGGCGCGCCGGCGCAGGTATTCGATCCCCATCCCCGGGCCACACCCGATCTCGAGGACCCGCCTGCCCTCCGCGAGTGCGCCCGCGGTCCCGTACCTGGCGTGCTGCATCGCCAGCTGCTCGGGCGATGCGGGCTGGTCCCACGTCTCCGTGACGGTGGTGTAGTCGGCGGTCTTCACCTCGCTGTCACTTCTTGAACGGCAGCATGGCGGTCTGCCTCAAGATGTCGAGGTCGTCGCGAAACGTCCCTCGACGCACGTACTCGAGCCCGAGGCGCATTTTCTCAGGGCGGATGAGCTCCGCGTATGCGCGGTCCGGGTCGCCGTGGCCGGCGAGGATCTCTCCCTCGTTCGAGAAGCGCAGCGAGGCCCAGTCGGTGATGCCCGGCCTGACCTCGAGAAGCTCCCGTTCCTCGTCGGTGTAGCCCGCGACCTCGATCGGGACTTGCGGTCTGGGACCGACCAGGCTCATGTCACCCCTCAACACGTTGAACAGCTGAGGGAGCTCGTCCAGCTTGAAGCGGCGAAGCCAGCGCCCAGTCCCGGTGAGGCGCGGGTCGTCGTCAGGTGTGTTCGGGCCCCCGACCCGGTCGGCGTTGGCGACCAGGGTGCGGAACTTGTACATGCGGAACTCACGCCCGCCACGGCCAACGCGGCGCCCGGCGTAGATCACGGGGCCGTCGCGGTCGACCTTGATGCGGACCCAGATGTAGAGCATCACGGGCGAGGAGACGACGAGGCCGATTGTCGAGGCTGTGATGTCGAATGCCCGCTTGGCGGCCCGGGATCTTTTCAGGCGTAAAAATCCTTGATCGCGCCGGCCACCTCCAGCACCTGGTCCTCGCCGAGCTCGTTGTTGAGCGGAAGGGACAGGACGCTGGCGCACAGCGCCTCGGTCCGCGGCAGGTGAAAGTGGTCGAGGCCCACCGGCTGCTTGTGGTTGGGCACCGGCCCGGGCGAGACGAGGGTCTCGATGCCGCGGGACGCCAGGTGCGCGGCCAGGGCGTCGCGCCTGTCCGCCTCGATCACGTAGTTCTGGTAGATGTCGAAGAACGGGCCGCCGTCCGGCCCCGGCGGCCGCTTGACGGCGCCGACGTCGGCCAGCTCCTCGTCATAGATGGCGGCGAGCCGGCGCCGCTGGGTGATCCACTCGGGCACCTTCTTGAGCTTGAGGTCGAGGATCGCAGCCTGCAGGTTGTCGAGCCGGCAGTTCCAACCCCAGCCCGAGAAACCGGTCTTGGAGACGCGGCCGTGGTCGCGCAATTCGCGCAGGCGCTCCGCCAGGCCCGCGTCGCTCGTGACCACCGCGCCCGCGTCGCCGTATGCGCCGAGCAGCTTCGCCGGGTAGAAGCTGAACGCGCCGGCGAGCCCCCAGCCACCTCCGTTCACGCCCATGTAGGAGCCGCCCAACGCCTGCGCCGTGTCCTCGAGCACGAGCAGGTTGTGGGCCTTAGCGACCTCGATTACGCGGTCCATGCGCACGAGGCGACCGTTCAGGTGAACGGGCATGATCGCCTTGGTTCGCGACGTGACCGCCGCCTCCAGCTTGTCGGTGTCCATGTTGTAGTCGTCGCCGACGTCGACGAGGACCGGCGTCGCGCCGACCTGGTGGATCACCGCCATCGTGGCCATGAACGTGTGCGAAACGGTGATGACCTCATCGCCGGGGCCGATGCCGACCGCCTCGAGCAGCAGGCGCATGCCGTCCGTGCAGTTGCTCACGCCGACCGCGTCGGACGTGCCGACGAACGAGGCCAGGTTGTGCTCGAAATCGAGCATCTGCTGGCGCATGATCAGGTCGCCCGCCGTGAGCACGCCGCGCATCGTCGTCATCACCTCTTCCTCGATGCGCAGAAATTCCTTGCCCGGCTCCCAGAACCTAACTGACAAGGCCGTAGCTCCTTGCGATGATCGGCTGGATCGTCTTCATCACGCCCTCCTCGTCGAGACCGTGCAGCGACTTCAGATATTTCTGGTCGCCGACCACATTGTTGAACTGAGGCCGCAGGCCGATACGCTTCAAGGGCGCGCGAGGACCGTCGAGCTCGGAGATCACCTCGGCGACGGCCCCACCCAGGCCGCCTTCGATGCTGTGCTCCTCGAGCGTGAACACGAAACGGGTCTCGGTTGCAGCTCGCACGACCGCGTTGCGGTCGAGGGGCTTGACCGTATGCATGCTCACGAGGCGCACGCTCAAGCCCTTCTCACTCAGCTGATCGGCGACGTGCGCGGCCGTCGCCAGCATTCCGCCGCTCGCGATGAGTGTGAGGTCGGAGCCGTCCCGCATCGTGATGCCACGCCCCAATTCGAATGCCGGCTCGCGCGAATGGACCACCGGCTCTCCCGCCTTGCCGAGCCGGAGATACGCCGGTCCATCGAGGGCGCTTACCGCTTTGGTCGCCAGCGTCGCCTCGATGGGGTCTCCGGGCGCGACCACGGTCATGTTCGGCAGCGCGCGCATGATCGCGACGTCCTCGGTCGCATGGTGCGTGACCCCCAGGTTGCCGTAGGCCAGGCCGCCGCCGATGGCGACGACCTTCACGTTGGCGCTGTGGTAGCAGACGTCGTTGCGGATCTGCTCCAGGCAGCGCAGCGTGCCGAAGTTGCCGATCGAATACGTGAAGACGACCTTGCCGGAGAGCGCCATCCCGACCGCCAGGCCGATCATGCTCTGCTCGGCCACGCCGGCATTGACGAACTGCTTGGGATACCTGGTCGCGAACTCCTCGATGACGGAATACCCGAGGTCGCCGACGACCAGGCAGATACGGCGGACGGCGCCGACATCGTGGCCGTCGACCTCGCGCACCGCCCAACCGAACGCGCGGAACTTCTCCGCCAGCGGCTCCAGCCGGATTGTCTTGTCGACGAAGTCGAGGCTCTGAATCTTGTTGTAGTCGATCAGGATCACGAGGTTGTCGAGGCGGTGGTGGCCTGCGAACAGGATGGCCTCCCAGTTCGAGCCCTCGTCGCATTCGCCGTCGCTCATGACCACGAAAACGCGCCACGAGCGGCCGTCGCGCTTGGCGGTCAGCGCCATCCCCGCGCCCACCGGCAGCCCGTGGCCGAGCGACCCACTGGACATCTCGATCCCAGGCACGCCCAGATGGGTGACGTGCCCGTAGAGCTGCCCGCCGTTGCGCGCGTATTCGGCCAGACGCTCGGTAGGTATGAACCCCGCTTCCGCGACCGCGGCATACGTGACCGCGGCGGCGTGGCCCTTGGAGACGATGAGCCGGTCGCGGGCGGGCCAGTCGGCCTGCTTGGGCCGGACCCGCAGCACGCTTCCGTAAATGACGGCGAGGATGTCGGCGACCGAAAGGCACGAGCCGATATGCGAGGTCTTGGCCTGGCTGATCATCCGGAGCGAGTGCGCCCGCAGCCTGCGGGCCAGGGCGCGCAACTCATCGTCTGTCGCCGTAGCCTCCCCACCATGTGGGGAGGTCGAGCCGGCGCGCAGTGCGCGCGCGGACGGGAGGGGCCGCGCACCTTTCAACTCCGCCACTCAGGAGATTTTCGCAAAAGCTATATAGGGGTCGAACTCCAGGCGCTCCAGCTGCAGCGTGCCCATGCCGAGCGTGTCGATGAGAGCATTCGTCTCCCCCGGCCACAGCGGGTTGTCCAGCTCGTCGAAGGCGATGATCGCGCCCTTCGGCATCCGCGGGACGAAATGCTGGAGCGCGACCCTGGTCGGCTCATACAGGTCGAAATCCATGAAGAGCAGGCTCACGACGAGGTGCGGGTGGTCTGCCATGAAGCCGGGAATCGTCGTCGTGGCGTCGCCCTTGATGAGCTCCACCTTTGGGATGTGGCCCAGAAAGCGATCCCTGTCGTACAGCTCGATCAGCTTCAGCAGCTCTTCGAATGAATCCGCATGCAGGCCACCTGCCTGCGCTGTTTCCCAGGCCGGCCCGGTCCGGTCCTTGTCGGTCACCGCCGGGAACCCGGCGAAGCTGTCGAAACCGTAGATGCGCCTCGTCAGGTTCACGGGCTCGAGGATGGCGCTCAGCTTCGCCCAGGTCATGAGCCCGAAACCGCGATTGACGCCGCACTCAACCACCGAGCCCTTGATCGGGAGCACGCGCTTGAAAACCTCATAGAGGGCGATCAAGCGCGTGATCGACCCGCGGCTCAGATACGGGACCACGTTGTCGAGTCGAGTCTCGAGTGCTTCGCGGCTCGACATGAACAGCTTCGCGACCTCTTCGCGGACCATCCGCTCTTGCGGGGTGCGCAGCGGCTTGGAGTCAGTCCTCTGAGAGTCGGTGCTACGCCTCATCGCCGACCTTGCGGGCTTCAACGCGCCGCTCCATGCGCGGCTCCTCGGCGCGTTGAAGCGGCGAGCCGGCGGCTGCCGCCTTCAAGGCTCGCACCAGGTCGTCGGCACGCCCTTCGCTCGACATCTTCTCGAGGCGGGTGATGGTCCATTCCAGGTCGGCCGGGCTGAACGAGTTCGGCGAGACGACCTCCATGATCGCGGGGTGGTCCGTCGGACGCGAACCCTCATCGGGCCCGAGGAGCTCCTCGTGCAGGCGCTCGCCGGGGCGCAGCCCGGTATAGACGATCTCGATGTCGGCGCCTGGGCGAAGGCCGCGCGCGCGCACCAGCGCTTCGGCGAGGCTGACGATCTTGATCGGCTCGCCCATGTCGAGCATGTAGACATGGCGGGCCTTGGCCACGGTGAGCGTCCGGATGACGAGTGCCACGGCCTCCCGAATGGTCATCATGTAGCGGGTCATCTCCGGGTGGGTGATCGTCACCGGCCCCCCGCGCACGATCTGCCGCTCGAACAAGGGCACCACACTGCCTCTGCTGCCCACCACGTTGCCGAATCACCGACTGCCGGGCAACCGCCTTGTCGGTGGAGATGAGCACGAACCTCTGCACGCCCACCGCTTCGGCGCACTGCAGCGTGTTCCGGGTGCCGAGAACGTTTGTGACCACTGCTTGCGCAGGGTGCGTTTCGAGCATCGGTACGTGCTTGTAGGCGGCGGCGTGAAAGACGATGTCCGGCCGTTCATCCGCAAAAAGCTGGAGCATGGGCTCGCGCTCGACCACCGAGAGAAGCGCCTCGCGGACGTCCACCGACATATCCATCCGCAGCTGTTCGGCGATGTCGAAAAGACCGCTCTCGTTGTTATCGACGAGGACCAGGCGGCGCGGCTGTAGGCCGGCGAGCATGCGGCTGAGCTCGGATCCGATCGAGCCTGCGGCGCCGGTGACGAGGACCGTCTTCCCCGTGATGTCGCCGCGGGCCTGCTCCACCTCGAGCTCGCGGTGCGTCCGGCCGACGAGGTCGTCGGCGGACAGCTGGCGCAGGCGCGTGCCCCGCTGCCGGTGGAACCAGTCCTCGGTTGCGGGCAGGATGAACAGGGGCAGCCCCGCCTCGAGGCAGACGTTGAACAGCTTTCTGTCGGCGGGGGTGGGGTCGCTCAGGAAGACGAACGCGACGCCATCCGCCTCCGTGGCTTTCAGCCAGCGGCCCAGACTGTCCGCCTGCCCGACCACGGGCACGCCGAGCACTGTGCGGTTCAGCTGGCGGACATCCTTGCTCACGATGCCGACGGCCTGCCATTCGGGGCTCGGGGACTGTATGAGCTCCTTGACGGCGGGGTGGGATGCCGAGTCGGCCACGATCAACAGGCGGCTGCCGCTGGCCGGCGTGCGCGAGAGCAGGCGGGGGAGAAGGCGGAACAGGCCGATGCCCATCAGCGCCGCGGGTGCGGCGAGTAGGGGCACCGCCAGGCGGAAGACGCGATATTCGCCCGGCAGGACCCAGTTGGCCAGCGAAATCAGGAGCGCGGCCTCGGCCACCGCGAAGCTGGTCGCGATGGCGTCGTGGATGCCGGCCACCTGCCAAACGCGCCGGTAGAGCCCGAACCGGGCCTCGCCGGCGCCCAGCGCGAGCACCACGAACGCGATCGACAGGAGGAGCGTGGTTCGCGACTGCGGGCTGGTGATGATGCGGCCGCCGTAGTTGAGCTGCTGGAACGCCTCCAGCATGACCCAGAAGATGGCCACCTCGACCACGAAGCCCGGCGAATAGCGGACCGCGGCGGCCAGCTTCCGGCGGACGAGGGGGGCGATGGCTGTTCGAGGACTAGAGGTGCTCATTCGGTGCGTTGAGAAGTGTGTTCCATATGGCGTCCCTGGTGGGCGCCGGCGAGAGGACAGCGGCAGCTTACGAGATGAGAGCGGGAGCGTCAAACCGCCCGCGCGGCACTCCAGGCTGCTCCGCGCGCCTCTGCCAAGCGTCGATCCCGAGCTTGAGGGCGACGATGCCGAAGATCCACAGGCCGCGATCGCTCGGGATGTCGCCGCTGATGTTGGCGACCGTGAAGAACACCGCCACCACCATGAGCACGGCAGCCACGGGCGCAGACATCCGGTTGATTCCGTTCCACATCAGGAGCGCCCACGAGACCACAAGCGGAAGGATCATGATCGCAAGCCCGACCAAGCCGGTTTCCGCCGCAATCTCGAGCGGGACATCGTGCGGGTACTGGTAGAAGTCCCCTTGCTTCGACGAATCCGGGACCACGCCGCTGAACGACCCCAGGCCCGTACCCAACAGCGGGCTCTGCACGAAAAGTTTCACGCCCCGCGCGAGCAGCTTGTCACGATCGCCGGCGCTGGTCTGCAGGCTGGCAATCCTGTCGGTCACGCAGTTGCACAGGCTGCTGGGCCCGGTCCAGTGCACACCGCCGGAATCAACGCGCACAGCGACGTCGCGGGCGTACGTGACCGCGACATAAGCGCCGGCGATGATCACGAGCACGAGTGGGAGTACGGCGTAAGGTCCGGCCGGAGATGTCTTCAGGCGCGACCACAAGCCTCCCTTCTCGCTCAGGTAGGCGGCGGCGGCCCAATAGATGGTGGACAGCAGCATCGCGACCACGACCGCGGCGAGCGACTGCCTGGAGTCGGCAAACATGATCCCAGCAACGCCCAGGAGACCGATCACCGCGGATGCCTTGATGCTGCGGAACGGCCACGGCTGGATCGCGACCACAGTGCCAAGCGCGATCAGGTTGCCCTGCCATGCGTAGCGGTCCGCGCCGAGGAAGCGAGCGTCCAGGAAGACGATGGTGAGCAGTGCGACGGCCACGCCGATCGCCACCTGCGTGGTCAGCGTGGGCCAGAGGTCTGCCGCACGGTCGATCATCATGGTCACCGCCGCCGACATGGGCAGCACGATCGAGACGAAGTAGATCGCTTTGGATGTGGCGTAGTCGAGCTGGCCCGCGTCGAGGTGAAGCAGGTATCTCGAGCGCAGCCAGGACGCGACCATCCAGGCAGCGGCAGCCGCGACGTATGCGATCACGAGGCGGTTGGCCCGGCTACCTCGAATGGTGACCGCGGCGGCGACCACATATGCCGCTGCAATCACGGCTGACAGCTCCACCCGCTGTGGCGACCCGACCAAAACCGCCACCGGCAGTGCGGCCAGCATCGCGAGCCGAACCACATCCTGCGTCTGCAGCTCAACTGGTTGGCCCATGAGAACGACGTGGCCACGCCTGAAGATCGAGCCCAACCTTCTCCTTCCCCTGAATCCGGGTCCTGATGATAAAACCAACCCGCCGCAGGGGGTACTCGTGGCGTGGATCGGCGCCTCGATCGTGGCTAGGAGATCTGCGCCGGGGCCGGCTCCGGCTCCACGCGATCTTTGCGAGGTTGCGCCAACTGAGGAACCCGCGTCTGCCAGGCGTCGATGCCGAGCTTGAGCGCCAGGATACCGAAGATCCACATGCCGCGATTGCTCGGGATGTCGGCGCTAAGGTTGGCGACCACGAAAAAGATGGCCACCAGCATGATCACGCCCGCGGTCGCGGGCGACGCGCGTTGGACGCCGGTCCAGAACAGGGCCAACCAGGTCGCGAGGAGGGGAACGATCATCAAGAGAAAACCGATCAGACCGGTCTCGGCTGCGATCTCGAGGGGAACGTTGTGAGGGTACTGGTAGAAGCCTCCGATGACGGTTCCGATGGTGCTCGTGTTGGGCACGACATCCGCGAACGAGCCCAGCCCGGTTCCGAGGACCGGGCTTTGCGCTAGAAGGGCGACCCCATGTTCGAGCAGCTTGTCGCGGTCGCCGGCCCCGTTGTCCTGGAGACTGACGATGCGGTCTGTCACGCAGTAGCACGGCA
>WNGN01002425.1_pt1 | contig 18757 bp, 22 predicted proteins | sample 5400561 | NCBI WGS metagenome assembly WNGN01 (sample SAMN13153379, study PRJNA577476) | soil metagenome | isolation source: 115 cm soil or saprolite under Garry oak tree replicate 2 | place: USA:California | collected 2016-06-15
TCGCGGTCGCGCCCTCGCACGCCACCGAAGACGCCGTGATGATCCCCGCTCCTGCCGCGGACACCCAGGCGTCCGATGGCATCCAGACCGCCGTCATTGCCGGCGGCTGTTTCTGGGGCGTGCAGGGCGTATTCCAGCATACGTCCGGCGTGGTCAACGCTGTGTCCGGCTATGCCGGCGGCAGCAAGAGCACCGCCGACTACACCATGGTCTCGACCGGCTCGACCGGCCATGCCGAGTCCGTCGAGATCAAATACGACCCGAAGAAAATCAGCTACGGCAAGATCCTGCAGATCTTCTTCTCGGTGGCGCACGATCCGACCCAGTTGAACCGTCAGGGCCCGGACTCGGGCACGCAATATCGCTCGGCCATCTTTACCACCAGCGACGAACAGAAGAAGGTCGCGGAGGCCTATATCGCGCAGCTCAACGCCGCCAAGGTCTACAAGAAGCCGATCGTGACCAAGGTCGGCCCGCTGGAAGGGTTTTATCCGGCGGAGGCCTATCATCAGGACTACCTGACGCTGCACCCCAACCAGCCCTATATTGCCTATAACGACATTCCAAAAGTCGAGAACCTGAAGAAGATTTTCGCCCAGGACTACATCGAGAAACCGACGCTGGTGAGCAGCGCCAAGGTGACCAACTGACGGCGATTTCAACGAGTTGACTGTGTCTTCTTCACGCGAACCGGCATCTGCTTCAGATCAAGTCCGGGGCGGCTTTCGCGTGAAAACACTGACCATTTGCAAGGAGGTTTCATGTCCGACACCAAGACGATGACCGGCAAGGTCGAGAAGACCGAGGCCGAGTGGCGCAAGGAATTGACGCCGATGCAGTACGCGGTGCTGCGCGAGAAGGCGACCGAGCGGCCGTTCTCCGGCGAATACGAGCATGAGCAGCGGCCTGGCACCTACACCTGCGCCGGCTGCGGACAGACGCTGTTCGAATCCGACGCCAAGTTCGATTCCGGCTGCGGCTGGCCGAGCTTTACCCAGCCGGCGCTGGAGAGCCACGTCGACGAGGAGCGCGACGTCAGCCATGGCATGGTCAGGACCGAAGTGCTGTGCTCGAAGTGCAACGGCCATCTCGGGCATGTGTTCGAGGACGGCCCCGGCCCGACCGGACTGCGCTACTGCATCAATTCGGCGTCGCTGAAGCTGCAGCCGAGATAACACTGCTACTTGCTTCGAACTTGTCATCTGCGCGGTGCGACCAGGCTCTAGACGGCGACGGCGCGGCTTGAGGCGTCATACCCGCGAAGGCGGGTATCCAGTACGCTGCGGCCTTTCGATTCCATCATTCACGTCTCGGAATACTGGATCGCCCGCCTTCGCGGGCGATGACGACTGAGAGTGTGGCGTGCTCGTATCCATCAAACGCGCGTTCGCGACCTCGCCGCGCAATGCGCCCGAGGCGTTGATAAATCTCTCGCCCTTAGAGGGCGTGGGGGCGCGGTTCGGGAACGCCGGCTTCTGAAACGCATTGTCCAGCTGCCATGCACGACTTCAGATCAGCTGAAATCCAGACCGGTGAAACCAGCATCTTCGTGCACGCCGGCGGAGAGGGCCCGCCGCTCCTGCTGCTGCACGGTTTTCCGCAAACGCACCTGATGTGGCGCGGTGTTGCGCCGCTGCTGGCGCGTGAATTCACGGTCGTGTGTGCCGATCTTCGCGGCTACGGGCAAAGCGGCTGCCCGGCGTCCACCCCGGACCATGCAGCGTATGCCAAGCGGACAATGGCGCGCGACATGGTGACCGTGATGGAGCGGCTTGGATTTTCGCGCTTTAGCGTCGCCGGGCACGATCGCGGCGGCCGGGTCGCCTATCGCATGGCGCTTGACCATCCGGACCGCATCGAGCGGCTCGCGGTGCTCGACATTCTGCCGGTAGAGACGGCGTGGGAGCGCGCCGACGCCGACTTCGCGCTTGGCTATTGGCCATGGTCGCTGCTGGCGCAGCCCGAGCCGCTTCCCGAACATATTCTTGTCACCTCGGCGGAAGGCGCGCATGACCGCCGGGATCGCGAGGCGGCGCGCAAAATCCGATCTCCGGTGCTCGTGGTGTGGAGCGCGCAAGGCCCGCTCGACAACTGGTATGCCGAGGGACCGGTCGCGCTGTGGCGCGACTGGGCCGATGACGTCACCGGATATCCGCTCAAGGGCGGGCATTTTTTCCCGGAAGCCGCCCCCGAACAAACCGCGGACGCCCTGCGACGGTTTTTTAGCGGCTCGGAATGACATTTCGGGTTCCTCCGATGGAACCAAACACCCGGTTATGCTTTGTTGCGGCTGGCGGGGTGACGGATTCCCATTCGCCGGACGCCACTTGGGGAGACTGCCATGTCGCTCGGAACGATACTGATCATCATCCTGATTATTTTCCTGCTGGGCGGCTTCAGCGGCCGGTTCGGCGGCTACGGCTACGGCATGGGCCACTCGGGAATGGGGCTTGGCGGCGTCATTCTGATCGTACTGATCATCCTGCTGCTCCTTGGCCGGCTCTGAGCTCCACAAACCATTGAAATAACAAGATATATTTCGTGAACCCCGCCGGAGCGCGCGGATTCATTATCAGGCTCGACAGGAGTCGCATTTCTGTCAAACGAGCTTATATTGAGGTCTGTCCTGAAATGATGTGAACCGGCGCGCCGCCGTATGGCGGGCCAGCGCTTCCCATCGTCGTTCGCTCGCGTTAGCGCCAAAAAATAAAGGTCACTGACCATGGCTTCCTTCAGCTACAACACCGCCGCCGAATTATTCCCCGCCGCGATCCGCAAGAAAAAGCGGGCGGGTTTTGCCTATCGCCGTTTCGACACCGCGGCTGCCGCGGTGCAGTTCGCGATCGAGGAATTGCCGGCGGATTCGCTGAACGGCGCCTATCTGCAGGTCGATGAAGCCCGCTTCGACCAGAGCGGCATCCGCACGCTCTATGAGAGCCAGGACTTTCCGCTGCCGCGCCGCCCCCGGGCGCCCGAGCCCGCGCCTGCCACCAACGACGCCGACGCCGACGCGGCCTAATCTGCGCCGAATGTTGACGCGCTCTATCTGTGGCGCGTGAATTCGTTCATCCGGCAAAACCGGCATCACACCCTCGGATCACCTCCGGGGGTGTGCTTTTTTACGGATCATGCGCTAACGCGGCTGCTTGTCCATCCAGCGCCGCAGCAGCCGCATGTTGCGGATGTTGGCGCGGAACATGACGTCGAAGGCGTCGCCCGCAAGCGGCACCATGCCGACCACGCCATCCAGCGCGACGTTGCTGAGCATCCGCGCCGTCACGTGCCATGGCGCGCCGAGCGCGCGCGCCTCGCGCACCAGCCACAGCGAGATCGCGGTCGTGATGAGATCGCCGATCACCGGGATCAACCCGATCAGGCCGTCGATGCCATAGCGGATATTGGTGCCGGGCACGATGAAAGCGACATCCAACAGCTGCGCCAGCGCATCGAGCCGCGCCATCCGCTGCTCGCGGGTGAGATTGGCGAACGGGTTGGCGCTGGAATTGCCGAAATCGAACCGGAAGCCGCCAAGCTGCGGACCAAGTGCCTCCGCGGGAATTTCGCGCCCCTCCTGATCGATAATCGGGCCATGCGCCTTCGATCCGCGAAACGGTGCTTGCGACTGCGCGGTGGTTCGGGAGTAAATCTGGTCGTTCGACATCGCCATCAGATGGTAACGCGCAAAGCCTGCGCAAGTTGCGTCATGCTGTCACTCTCCCTCGTTGAGGGGTTCATTGCGCTTTATGCCCCCGGGCCGCCGAGGGCGTCAGCCCAAAGCGGCGGCGAAAGCAGCGGTTGAAATAGGACAGGTCGTTGAAGCCGCAATCGAACGCGATGTCGCTGATCCGGCCCGCGCCCCCACCCGCACGCGTCAGCAGATCCGCCGCCTGGCGCAGCCGCAGTTCGGTAAGCCGCGTCGTGAAGCTGGCGCCGGCCTCATACAGCAATTCATTGACATAGCGCTCCGACAGCCCGGCGGCGGCGGCAAGTTTGTGGGCGGAAAAATCCGGCTCCGCAAAGCGCTTTTCCAGGATCGTCAGCACCGCCTTCAGCCGAACGGCCCGCAAGCCGCCGCGCCGGGCGGCGACCGCGAGATCGCCGCGGGCGCCGAGGCCGAGGCTGACGAGATCGGTCAAATGCGCCGATATCGCCATCCCGGCTTCATCCACCGCGGCCGGGTTGCGGAGCAGAAGATCGCTGTAATCCATCGCCAGCGACAGCGCGCCGCCGGGCTCCAGCTCGCGGCCGACCATGTCGTCGACATCGGCGACCACGGCCTTAAGCGTCGCCATCGGCAGATGCACATTGGTGAACCGCTTGCGGCTGGCGCCGTCGGCGCTGAAGAACGGCTCGTCGAGCTTGAGCAGCACCATCGAACCCGGCCGCATGGTGAATTCGCGGCCGCGATGCAGCACCTGGGCGTCGCGGTTGCCGGTGTTGCGCGCGAGGCAGTAGCGGTCGTCATTGGTCTCGACCACCTGGCGGCGTTCGCGCCGCACCGTGGTGAACGTGCCGTCGCAGCGGCCGAGCATGGTGGTGCCGATGTGGATGGAATTCATCGCGGCGCGGAATGGCACGTCGGGGGCCGGATCGAGTTCGCCGGTATTTGAAAAGTGCTCGAACAGTTCGGCAAAGGAGAGAAAGCGCTGCCGGTCGTCCAGCTCCTGCGGCAGCATGTCGGTCGACAGCATTTTCTTGATGACGGACATCGGAGGGGCACAGGCTGGGAGCGGCGCAACAATCTGGCCGCCGGGGAATGAACGCGGCCTGAAGGCCGCGCAAGGCTAGCAACACTCGAGGATGAATGAAACAGCGCCGGCCAGTCCAAATCCGCCTGTCCCGGACGCCCGCCAGTCCAAGACGAGACCGATGCTCTGGCTTACCGATGCGGCGCAGCGGCGGCCGGAATGTCGCCTCCGATTCGGCCGTCGCCTGTCCGCAACCGCAAATCGCCTGGGTTTTTGATAACACCCGTCAAAGGAGAAAACGACATGACGACTTCTTCCGCCCGCGCCATGCTGCTCGGCGCCGCCATCGCCGCCAGCATGGGCATCGGCTACGCCATCGGCGCGCAGCCGCACATGACCGCGAGCATCGGATTGCTGCAATCGGCGCGCGGCGAACTCGCCGCGGCGACGCCGAACAAGGGCGGCCACCGCGAGCGCGCACTGACGCTGATCGACCAGGCGATATCGGAAGTCCGCGCCGGGATTGCGTTTGCCGGCAGCTGATGCGATAGCGCCTTTCATTCATTCCATTCAAGGGAGATGTTCATGAACCGATTGATCGCAGCCGCTTTCCTGGTCGGCGCGCTGATGGGCGCTGGTGCCGCCAACGCGATGCCGCTGGCGCCATTGGCGCCGGCACCGGGCGCCGATGTCATCGAAATCGCCGGCGGATGCGGCCCGGGCTGGCATCGCGGACCCTATGGCGGATGCCGGCGCAACTACGCCAATCCGGCGGCGCATCCCTGCCCGCGCGGATGGTATCTCGGACCATACGGCCATTGCCGCGCCAACGGGACCTAACGCGTTTCGATCACGTAACGATTCGGCATCACGCACGCGGCGGGCCGAAAGGTCCGCCGTTTTCGTTTGCTAAAAAGATCATGCTCAATCAAAGAGATGAGATCGTGATCCAATCCAATCTGATCGCAACATGATCCGGGATTTCAAGGTCGCTGCGTCGGGCCTGTCAGGTGGAAGGTAGCGGTTGCGGTTCTTCAACCATCCTGTGCGCCAGCCATGACGAGAGCGTCGCGGGGATAAAACCCACCAGGCCGTACAGGATGAACTGGAGAACACCGCTGTCCGACCCACGAGAACCGTAGAGCAATTCCGTCGCGCTAAACGCGACCACGCCAACGATCAGCAGCCGGACACGCCAGCCAATTCGTTTGACGTGGAACAGAATATCATCCACCGCGCCGAGCATTAGAGCCGGCAGGATGCCGAACAGATAGGCGTACTGAAGCTTCGTGGCGAAGACCACGAACAGCTTTACGACCTCCGACAGGTCGGTGTGGGTCCAGTAGCCGGACATCACGGTGGTCGCCACCAGCAGCAGGAACCCGCCGAGCAGTGGCCCCAAGGCCGCAAAGATCAGATACCGCTTCATGCCGCCTCCTCGCGCCTTTTCCCGTATAGCAGTTTCGCACTTACGGGAATTGCGTCAACCGCTTGCGCGGAACCCTTGGCTTCTTGGGTGCGCGAGCAGACACGTCCTCCCTATAGCTACCGCAAAAGCCGTGGCGCAGAAGTTGAAGGGATTTTTGGGAACGTGACGAACGCGGGCGGGCCCGCTGCTGACAAAGGCAGCAAGACGGGCTTCGTCCTTGGCCGGGCCGGCTTTACGAAAATCAGCGCGGTTGAAGGTATTCGACTGAAGCCGGCCATGAAAAAGCGTGCCGCAGAAGCCAACAGCAAGGGTCTTTCCCCTGAAGAATATCGCAAGGTAATTGTTCGCGCCTATCGCAAGGCCTGAATTGCCGGCGCATGTATGATGCGGCCGACTATCCTTACACCTACGAAAATTCTACGGTCCTCGTTAACAAGCTGGATCTGCGCGACCAGGGCGAGCTCGATGATTTCGAGGCCGAGATTACCAACGCGCGGGCGGGCGATCCACTTCCCGAAGGCAACCTGGATTTTGCGCATTTCTGCGCGATCCATCATCATTTGTTCCAGGATGTATTCGATTGGGCGGGCGCAACACGAACAGTACGTATTTCGAAGCAGGGAAGCCCATTCTGTTTGCTGAGAAAGCTGCTCATTTTCACGCCGAGCTGAATGCGATCCACGCCTTTCGTGAAGGCAACGGTCGAACGCAATTGACGTTCTTCGCCTTGTTGGCCGATCGGGCAGGCCAAACACTTGACCTCGAAAAGCTAGATCCCGACGCCATGCTTCACGCCATGATCGCCAGTTTCGATGGCGACGAATCCGAACTGGCGGCGGTTATCAACGGACTTATCAGCTGATAAGTCCGTTTATGGACAGCCAAGTAGCCGCCGTCCTACTCGCCCCAGGTCGCGAACGCGTCGTTGAAGGCGCGCTCGCCGGGGGCGCCTTTTTCGATGGCGATGATGGCGCGGCGCTGGTTGACGTAGACCAGCGGCACGTCGAACCACGAGCGCTCCTTCAGAAGCTGCAGGTTGCGCTGGCGGTCGGCATCGACATTCGACAGACCGACCAGGAAGAAGCCGTCGGTGACCTTGACGGCGAGCCCCGCCAGCGGCGTGCCGCGCGCCTGTTCGTTGGATTTCATCAGAATGCCCGGCACGTTGCCGACGCCGCCGCCGGTGAAATCCGGCGGCAGGATAAAGGTCAGTTCCGCGGTGTGGCTGGCCGGCAGCGAGGTATCGGTGTTGCGGCGGAACGACATCGTCATCTTGAACTTGCGGTCGGGAATTTCGATGTCGGCTCGAACAGCGATATCGGCATTCTGGGCGCCGGAGGCCTTGATCTGTTCGGTGCGCCAGATCACCGAGCCGACATACTGCTTGCCCTTGGGGTCGCCGGGATCCTCGTCATACAGCACCACGCGCTGCGCCACCGGCGCGACCTGATCCGTGGACGACGGCTGGCCGACGCGATCGGGAATCTTCGGCTTCGACAGCGGGGTGCCGGCATCCTTCGGCGCTTCCGCCACCGTGGACGGCTTGAGCAGACCGCTCACGCTCGTCACCACCGACTTGCCCCACAGGATGCCGGCGCCGACCAGGATGAGCACGATGCCGACCGCAATCGCGCTCTTGAACGGAAACGCCGCGCCGATGCGGCCGGGCTTCTTCGGCCCGCGGTCCCTGTCCTGCGCGAGGCGCGAACGCGACGGCGGCTGCGGCGGTTGCTGCCCGTAGCGATCGGCCTCCGCGGCGGATTCGTCAAAGGAATAGGGCGCGTCGGGATCGGCGCCGCGGTTTTCCATGTTCGGCTCGAGCCGGTCGAACTCCGGCGAAGGCGAAGGCACGTTGGCGTAGGTTTTTCGCGCCGAGCGGTTGGCCTGGGCCGCGGCGCGGCCGAGATCGTCGGCGTCGGCGGCGATGTCGCGGAAGCCGCGCATGCCCGGCGCCTGCGGGGCGCCGTTGTCGGCGCCGCGGCGCGGCGCCCCTGATCGTTCGCGGGTCGGCGGCAGCTGCGGGTCCTGCATCGGGACATGCGGCTGGGACTGCGGCTGACGCGGCAAGGGCGGCGCGTCGGCGCGAGCATTGCGCTGCTGGCGCGGATCCGGTTCCTGTCCGAGCGGCGGACGCTCGTTGCGCGGTTGCTGCGGCGGACGCTGGCGCGGCGGCGATGCCGAAGGCGGCAAGCCCGGCGGCGACGGCTCGCCCGGCCGCGCATTGGGGCGAACGTTGGCGCGGAACGAATCGCCGGCGCGGGCGCGATCGCCGCCAGCGCGCGAGGCGTCGCCGGAACGCGAGGGATCGTTGGAGCGCGCAGCGTCACCCCCAGAGCGTGTCGCGTCCCCGGAGCGCCCATTATCCCCGGAGCGCGTCGCGTCCCCGGAGCGCGTCGCGTCCCGGGCGCGCTGGGCGGCCTCGGACTCGACCTTGCGCACGGCCTCTTCCAGCGACAGCCGCTCCCGGGTGATTTCGGATTCGCTCAGCGGCGGCTGCACGCCGCGCAGTTGCGCGATCAGCGCGGCGCGCGCCCGCTCATAGAGCGCGCGGCGGCTTTCTCCGGGGGCACTGGGGTCCAGTCCGGAAATGGCGCGGGCGATCAGCGGGTAGTAATCAGCCATGTCTACTCAATATTCCGGGCTTTCCGAGTCGTCACGTTAAGCCTCGAACGGGTTCTGGACCAGAATAGTATCTTCGCGTTCGGGGCTGGTGGAAAGCAGAGCGATTGGGCAACCCACCAGTTCCTCGACCCGACGGACGTATTTGATGGCCTGCGCCGGCAAGTCCGCCCAGGAGCGGGCATTGGCGGTCGGCTGCTTCCAGCCTTCGATAGTCTCGTAGACCGGCTTAATTCGGGCCTGCGCGCCCTCGCCGGCCGGCAGATGGTCGATTTCCTTGCCGTCCAGGGTGTAGCCGGTGCAGACCTCGATCGAATCGAAGCCATCGAGAATGTCGAGCTTGGTCAGCGCCAGCCCGTTGATGCCGCAGGTCCGCACGGTCTGGCGCACCAGCACCGCGTCGAACCAGCCGCAGCGCCGCGGGCGGCCGGTATTGGTGCCGAATTCGCGGCCACGCTCGCCGATCCTGCGGCCGGTCTCGTTGTCCTGTTCGGTCGGGAATGGTCCCTGCCCGACCCGCGTCGTATAGGCCTTGCAGATGCCCAGGACATAGCCGACCGCGCTCGGCCCCATGCCGGTGCCGGTCGCCGCCTGCGCCGCCACGGTGTTGGACGAGGTGACGTAAGGGTAGGTGCCGTGGTCCACATCCAGCAATGCGCCTTGCGCGCCCTCGAACAGAATGCGCTTGCCCTCGCGGCGCTTTTGATCGAGCAGCCGCCACACCGTTTCCGCGTAAGGCAAAAGCTGCGGCGCCAGCGCGGTGAGCTCCTGCAACATGACGCCGCCATCGATTTCCTCGAGGTTGAGGCCGCGGCGCAGCGCGTTGTGATGCGACAGCAGGCGCTCGATCTTGTGCGGCAGCGTGGGAAGATCGGCGAGGTCCATCAGCCGGATCGCGCGACGTCCGACCTTGTCCTCGTAGGCGGGGCCGATGCCGCGCCGCGTGGTGCCGATCGCGGTGATCGCGTTGGATGATTCCCGGAGCGCGTCGAGTTCGCGATGCAGGGGGAGGATCAGCGTGACGTTTTCAGCGACGCGCAGATTGTCGGGGCTGATGGCGACGCCCTGACCTCGCAATTTCGTGATTTCATCGAGGAACGCCTGCGGATCGACAACGACGCCGTTGCCGATGACCGCGAGCTTCGAAGGCCGCAGCACGCCGGAGGGCAGCAGCGCCAGCTTGTAGGTTTCGCCGTTGATGACCAAAGTGTGGCCGGCATTGTGGCCCCCCTGGAAGCGCACAACGATGTCAGCCTGCTCCGACAACCAGTCGACAATCTTGCCCTTCCCTTCGTCGCCCCATTGGGCGCCGACGACGACGACATTGGCCATTTCGCAGGTATTCCCCTCTGCAACTATCTCGACGCCTAGCCAAGAATCACGGCCGGGGCCGCTCGCACGCGAGGCTTCCCATCGGATAAAGGAAGCGGGCTATCGACGCAAGCAGGAACGGGGTCGCGGAAGCGGCTTAGGGGTCTCCCAACCCATTGATATCCCCTGAAAATCCAAGGCTCGCGGCCATGGTGCGGCGGCATTGGGCCAGAACGCGGGCCGGATCGACGTCCACAGCTTTTGAAGATGCAACCTGCGGCTTCCGGCGGCGCTGCTCACTGCCGGAACGGCGGTGCGGTTGCATCGGCCCGCGGGGCATGGTCTCGGCAGATCATTTGGGCCGTGACGAGGTGCTGCACGCTCTGCAGCAGGGTGAAAGACGCCAGCGAAGCCGTGGCTGTTCAGCGTCGCCGCGGTGGCAAAAACGATCGCCAGCGACACCAGCGAACTGAATGCCATCCCGGTAATGGTATCGATGCGGATGCCGGCGAGCTCCGGGCCCCGCCCTCGTCGTGGTTTATCTCGCATGCACCGAACTGTTGAAACCGCTGGCGATGCGGATACGCCACCCGCGATGAGCAGGCTTTGCCAGCGCCACCGCGCTGGCCTTGGTCATGCTGCTTGGCGTAACCTATTGGCGTTGGCTCGGCTACCTCTGAGCGAGACGGCACGCGAACTTATCGCAACGGAAGGCATGACTTCCAACCAGGCATTCAACGCCTCGATTGGCAGTCTCTTTCATTGCGGGGATGTTGCAAAATACACCAGGTGCAAGGTGCCCGAACGGGAGGGTAAGGATGTTTGGGTGGTTTGTTGGTATTGTGATTTCTGCTGTCGTCATGTCATCTGGTGCGTTGTCTCAGCAGTCATTTCAACAATTGGAAAGCGTAAGCCAGTTTGAGCAGGCACTGGCTGCCGTCGATGCGATAAAGCATCGGAAGCTCTTGCAATGCGTTATAGCCATCGCAAACAGAGCGCTTTGTCAGTGTCTTTCGCGGAAGCTACCCGTGAACATTTATTTTCGCAGCTACGCCTCAATCGCCAATCAGGAAAAGGACGGGCTGGAGTACGGACAATTGTCCGCTGCGGATCAGAAAATTGTGGACCAATGCGTGAGCGACAGTCGATAACCGCGAATTCGGCACCTCGGTTTGCGGCCTCACCGGTCATCGTCGAGACGCGCCAGGGCGTGGACTGACCGGGATTGATTTACGCCGGTAACTTCGCGGCCCACCTTTTCGCCCAAACCCCGAGAGGAACGAGAAGGGCATAAAGTTCATGTCCGGTCGGTGTGGCGCGATAACCCTCGTGCGAGTGCTCGACCAGGCCTGCTTCACGCAGTTCTTTCAGACGCGAATTGAGAACCGTCGGCGAGATCGCTTCGCAACGTTCTTGCAGCTCCCGGAACGTGCAGGGTCCGCCTTTGCCGAGGTTCCACAGAACGCCCAATGTCCAGCGTCGCCCCAACAAGTCCAGGAGCGCCATGACAGGGACACCCGATCGTGAGCCTCGGACGGGTCTCCCGGGTTTCGGAGTTTGGCTCATGCGGGGCATCCCCTGCTACTAAATGGGTAGCATTCCTCTCTGTCAGGTGCTACGGATGCCGCTACTCTATCTGTAGCTCCATCAGGAGTACACCGGATGCCCATTATTGCGCTCACTGCGGCACTCGGCGCTTCCACGTGTTGGGCGGTCGGTTCCCTGATAGCTCATCGTCCTGCGACACAGCTCGGCGCATTCGAGTTCACAAGAACGCAGCTGATCAGTTCGTTCGCACTCTTGATCATCATTGTTACGGCGTTCAATGGCTGGCAAAGCGTTAGTTGGGCGCACTGGCCATCGTTCGTGGCGGCCAGTCTGATCGGCGTCGTCTTCACTAATCTCGCGATGATCGCCTGCCTGAGGCGGGGCGGGCCGCGACGCATGCAGCTGCTCGTGAGCATGAGTGCTCCGTTCGCTGCGCTGCTGGGGTTCTTGTTCCTTGGGGAGTCAATGTCACCTCGGAAACTCATTGGCGTTGGGCTGGCCTTCAGTGGCTTGCTTCTCGCAATCCTGTTTGGTCGGCGCGGCCAACACCGCATCGAGGCAGTCCAAGGCTCGCTTGCAGTCGTCATTGCACTAGGGCTCTTCGCTGCGGTCTGTCATGCCGTCGGACTTATTGCTTTGAAGCCCGCACTGCTGGCGGGGACTGACCCCCTTGCGGCGACCGCGCTGCGCACCGGAGGAGGAGCCTTGGTGATTTCGGTCGTGGCTCTATGGCCCGCAGAAGCCTTCGTAACTCCGACAAAGCGAACGCCCGGCGTCGTGCTTGGTGCGATCCTGCCGGGATTTGTCGGATACATCGCTGCCGTCGGCCTTCAGCTCTATGCATTACGCAGCTACGACGCCGGGATAGTCGCCGTTCTCAGTTCAATGGCGCCGGTCGTGATGCTTCCGATGATATGGATCATGAGTGGCGACCCGCCACCATTGTCGGCTTGGCTCGGAGCGATTCTTGCGGTGCTGGGCGCCGGCATTATCTTCGCCGGATGACTTCACTTCATCGCGCCAGGTATCTATCACGCCAGGTATCAAAAAATTGCTATCGTCAAACTCCGGCAAAACGTGACGACGGAGCGATAGCACGATGTCCAGGACCACCCGCGCGACGCTGGTGCTCGCCAAACTGGGCGTCAAATTCACGCTGCACGCTTACGACTACGATCCGGGCGCCGACCGCATCGGCCTGCAGGCCGCCGAGGCGCTTGGCATTGAGCCGCGGCGGATGCTGAAGACCTTGATGGCGGAGGTCGACGGCAAGCCGGTGTGCGCGGTGGTGCCATCGGATCGCGAAGTCAGCATGAAGAAGCTTGCGGCGGCGTTTGCCGGCAAGGCGGCGAGCATGATGCGGCCGGCCGATGCCGAGCGGCTGACCGGCTATCATGTCGGCGGCATTAGTCCGTTCGCACCAAAAAAGCGCGTGCCGGTGGCGATCGACCAGGCGGCCTTGGCCGAGACCAGCGTATTTCTGAATGGCGGACAGCGCGGGCTACAGATCGAGCTCGATCCCAACGACGCCGTCAGGGCGCTCGATGCGACCGTGCAGGCGCTGACGGGGTGAGTGGGACCGGGCGCGCCCCGGCCCGCACAGCGGCGCGCAGCTCCGCATCATGGTTGAGTTCGGCGTGACGATACGGCTTCGATAAAAATTCGAATGCAAGCGACAAAAGCGGAGCTCCGACAAGCAGCGCGGCGCCAGCGATCAGTGCGGCGGACGGCGATCCCCATGCGTCCTGCAGGAAGCCCGCGGCCAAAGGCCCGACAGCCATCAAGGCATAAAAGCAGGTATAGAACACGCCAAATCCGACCGCCCGATCGCGCGGGGCGAGCACCTTCGACGGAAGTGAAAGGATCGCTCCGGACAATGGACCGACAAAAACTCCGAATACCATGCAGGAGATTATCGGATGGACCTCGGCGACAAACAGCGCAAGTGCCGCGGCAGCAATCAGCGAGCAGACGACGATGGCTGCGATTGGCCTGCCCGAGCGGTGAACCAGGTATCCGCCCGATGGAATGGCCAGGATCGTGAACCAGATGGCGAGGCTGGTCAGCGATGCGGCGGCGGTAGACGACGATCCCTGCGCCACCATCAACACTGGCGCGTAGCTAAAGAACAAAACGCAGGCGAGGTTCATCGCGCCAAACACCGTGCCGGCGATCACGACCGGAACCAGCACGCCGCCGCGGAGCATGGAGCGGACAACCACCGTCCGTTGCTTCTGTTCGGATGGCTCCGAAACAAAGGCGAACGCGCAAAGTGCCGCGCCGGCGCAAAGCGCGCCCGATATCATCACGGCGGGCCATCCCCACAGCTGCGCGATATAGGCCTGGACCGGCAGGGCCAGCATCGCACCGAACGGCCAGCTTACTTGCAGGATCGACATCGCAAGGACGATTTCGCGGCTGTCGAACCAGTCGGTCGTCATCTTGGTGGCAACCAGCGCCACAATCGTTGCGCCGACGCCGCCGATGAGGCGCGCAACAAGAGCCATTGTGAAATCTCCGGAAGCACCCAGCATGACTCCGGAAACCGCCATCAGCAACAGACCGGCAAGACCGAGCGTCTTGTCCCGAAAACGCTGGCCCAGCACTCCCGCCGGAAACGCGACAATGACGCCCGGCAACAGATAAGCGCCCAACAGCATGCCGATCTGGGAATAATCCATTCTCAGGTCCTGCATCAGCACGCTTGCGGCGGATCCGACCGATTGAAACTGAAATCCGGTCGCCGCCCGTACCGCGAACAGGACCGCAAGGATCGTCCATCTTTGGCCGGGCATCGGCACGCCTCCCCGATCAATCCTGGTGTTCGCCGCGCTTTTCGAAACTGGCGCTGAGAAATTTGGAAAATTCGGAAAGTTCTTCCTCGGAAATCTCGTGAATCGTGAGGCGAAGCTGCATGACCGTCAGGTCGATCAGGTGACCGGCAAACGTAGCTCCCCTGGAAACGACTATCTTGCGTTGCTCCAGCAACACCGAAATGACATTACTCAGACAACGGGCACGGACTTCATCCATGTCGATGCCCCTTGGGGGTTCTCGGCGAAGTCGCCACCAGCCAGTCGCGCGTGGTGACGGTGTCGGCAAACAATTCGATGGCTTTTGTCGTTACGACGTGAACCGCCCTTGCATCGGCGTCGTGCCGGCCGCGGCTCACCGACGCATCGCTCAGAAACGTAACGTGGTGGCCTCGATGCGACGCATCGATTGCGGTTGCGAGACACGTCTGTTCGGCCACCAGGCCGGCGATTGCAAAGCCTCCGATCTGCGAAACGACATTGGCAAAAAGCTGATTGGCGTAGCAGGAAGGCTCCGGGCGCTCGAACACCATATCGGAACGTTTCGGCTCGAAACCTGAAATCCATGCCGATTGGGCCAACCTTCCGATCGATTCCGAACTATCCGTCTGTCGCGTGAACGCGATGGGCACTCCAAGATTTCGCGCGTGCCGTATCGCGGACATGCAATTCTCCAATGACCGTGCGAGGTCGGTCGCCCGGTCACATGCCAACTCGTCATAGTTTTTTTCCTGCAGGTCGACCATGACGAGCAGACGGCTATGCGATGCGCTGACGTAGGTCCGCAGATCTATGACAGAGCTCATCAAGCGCCCGCCGGCAGGCAAACACCCCTGCTCGCAGACTTTTCAAGAATGCCGGGAGTATCCCAACGGCCCTCGGGGCGAATGATCACATAGGGATCATCGCTGAGCGTGATGCTCTGCGGATGCTTCTGGGTTTCCAGTTTGACCTCGACATAGTCGAAATCCGAAAACACCAGTTCGCGGGCGCCCATGCGCTTGAAACCGCTCTGCTCCCACACCTTGAGAAAACGCTTTTGCGAGTGCGCGTACAAAACGCTGTAGCCCTTCTTGCGGCAGAGTTCGATCGCCGCGTCGAGGATTCGCCCCGCCAGGCCTGAACCCCGGCCTTCATGCCGGACTGCCAATCGTTCAAGCTTGGCAAAATCGGCAAAATACCGAATCCGGATGCATCCAACCGGCTCGCGGTCCTTGTGGCAGATCAGATGCGTGGCGGTGAAATCGTTGCCGTCGAACTCCTCTTCGAATGGGCATCGCTGCTCGGCCATATAGATCGCGCCGCGGATGGCGATTACCCGCGCCATTTCGTCCATCGACCGAACCACCTCGATGGTTACGGGATCCTGGGGAACGGCCTTGACTGGCGGAACGTCATCGGAGCGATCGAACATCTGCAGATGCGGCGCATGCAGACCATCGTAACGCGCCCCCGCGGAAAACCCGAGAGGCTCCAGGACCCTGAGACCTTCCTTGGTGACCGGACGCGAATAGATGTTGACGCCCCGATAGAGCGGCGTCGAGAATTTCTGCAGCACCAACGGTATCGCGGCGGCGATGGTGCCCTTGGCGTGGATCGCCCAGACGTAGATACCGGCCGGCCGTTCCGATTGCCGCGCGATGTAGCAGAGCTCGGGGTTGCGGGTATCGAGCCGGCCGTCGATCAGCCGGCGCGTGCCTTCGTGCGTCAGCGGCAGTACGGCGAGAAAGCCTTCGCCCTTGGGGGAGGCAACATTGAACCGGTCCCGCTTTGCGATTGCCCAGAACGTATCCGGGTTATGATTTGCGACGGTCTGAAACATGTGGTTCGATGTCAGGCCGGGAATATCTTGTCGCGCTGCATCCACCAACGAGGCGATGCCTTCCGCATCGACCGTGAAGATTACGGTACGCCTTGCCAGCTGCAGCGCGGTCATTCTGTCGAGTGAGTACGCCGCAGATCGGCCCTCCGAGGTTTCTCTGCCGGCGGTTTTACGGATTAATTTGAGGTCGAGCGCTGTCATGGTGTCGTCTCTCGGTTGTGATGCGACGATATTTCTGTAAGAATATTCTAAAGAGCGAATGGAGTGATTTGTATGCACTCACCTGAGCGCAGGGGCGCGCACAACGGCGCGCACGTCCCAGGGCGAATGGCCAACTGGGACCTGGTGCGGATATTTCTGGAAGTGGCCCGGATAGGCAGCTTCCGAGCCGCGGCCGAACAACTGAACATGTCGGCAAACTTTCTCAGCAAGCGCATCTCGTTGCTCGAGCGTGCCTATAAGACGACCCTGATGACCCGGCATGTCGATGGGATCAGGCTCACTCCAGAAGGTCGGCAGGTTCTCGAGTCCGCAAAGCTGATGGAAGAAGCGTCCTTTGGTCTGGACCGCGCGCTGAGCCAGACAACGCCCGCGCTCAGCGGCGAAGTTCGGCTCGCTGTTACCGAGGGGCTCGGCACATTCTGGCTCGCACCAAGGCTGGTTGAATTTCAAAGGGTCTATCCGGGCCTGCTGGTGGATCTGAAATGCGAGATGCGTTCGGCCGACGTGCTTCGTCTCGAGGCCGACGTCGCCGTGCAACTTGAAAACCCCGACCAGCCCGACCTCAAGAGAATCAAGATTGGGCGGCTGCACATCATGCCTTTCGTGAGTCCGTCCTACGTCGACATCTACGGCATGCCGAAGAACGCGGACGACATCCGTCAAAATCATCGAATTGTATTGCAGGATGCGGACCAGACCAAGGGCAAGGAGATCTACGATAAATATGCGGGTCGCGAGCAGGTCGGCTTCGTCGCGATGCGCAACAATGTCAGCACCGCGCATCTTTGGTCGATCGCGAAGGGCGCCGGCATCGGCTGGTTGCCAACCTATGTGCCGGCGCTTGGTGATCCGCTGATACCGCTCGATATCGGAGTCAAGTTCGAGCTTGATATCTGGCTCGCCTATCATCCGGACGCAAAGAAAATACCTCGGGTCAAGCAACTGATCGAATGGACCGTCCAATCATTCGACGGCCACAAATATCCATGGTTTAGCGACGAGTTCGTCCATCCGAAGGATTTGCAAAAAGCCTATAAGGACGCCGAGCCGCTGGTGAATTTATTCGCCGGGTTCAAGAAGGTATCGCGCCCGAAGATCGTCCCAAACTTTCCCAATCGCACCAACGGGACCAATCGATGACGAACGGCCCAACTGACGGACACATTGACCAACTCGTGAAGGCACGATGGCTTGCGATCGGGCTTTCGCAAACCGATTTGGCCGAAGTGCTCGATGCCACGTTTCAGCAAGCCGCAGGAGGCAGCAACGGGTCGAATTGGGTCGACGCGGGCCGCCTGATGCAAATCGCCGAAGCGCTGGAAATCCCGGCCGATTTCTTCTACGGCCAGACCGTCAAAACCGGACAGGGAGCACCAGACCTTTCGTCGGCGCAGTGTGCCAGTTCGCTGCAATCCGTGCTCTCATTGCGACTGATGCGGGCTTTTCAGGATTTGACGGATCTGCGAACCAAAGAGGTGCTGGTTCAGCTGGCCGAACAGATCGTCAAGCGTCAACTCAACCGTCGAGGAGACGCCGGCTAGCGGATTCCCGCCATCAAAACGGGCGCCACGTGACGCGCGGTGCCCGCGATTTCCCGCGTCGATCGAACGCGCGCCGCAAACGTCTCCCGCGCATGGTCGCGATGCATCCACCCCATTGATGCGGGGTGAAAATCCGTGTCTGTGAGGCAGGCCGGGCAAAAATACCGGCCCGGTGGTCACCGCCGGGCCGGGCCGCGGCGTCATGGAACCAAGCCAAGAACGACCGCCGCATGTCAGCCTCCGATCACAGCTCCAGCACCGCCTCCTCCGGCAACTGGCTCGCCAACCAGCCCTATCTGCTGCTCTCCATCACCGCGCTGTGCTGGGCCGGTAACGCCATCGTCGGCCGCCTCGCCGCCGGACATATTCCGCCGGTGACGCTGTCGTTCCTGCGCTGGTCGTTCGCATTTCTCATCATTCTTCCGTTCGCCTGGAAACATCTGAAGCGCGACTGGGGTGCGATCCGCAGCCGTCTCGGCACCATGATCTTTCTCTCCGTCATCGGGATCAGCGCCTTCAACACCCTGCAATATTGGGCACTCGAGCACACCCAGGCGCTGAACACACTGCTGCTGCAGTCGGCCGGACCGCTGTTCGTTGCGGTATGGTCGCTGATCCTGCTAAGCGTCCGCTTGACGCTGGCGCAGGCCGGCGGGATCGCGCTGTCGCTGATCGGCGTGCTGGTGATCCTGCTGCACGGCGACCTGACGGCGCTCACCAGCATCGAGTTCAACAAGGGCGACATCATCTTCACGGTGGCGCTG
>WNGN01001518.1_pt1 | contig 18731 bp, 21 predicted proteins | sample 5400561 | NCBI WGS metagenome assembly WNGN01 (sample SAMN13153379, study PRJNA577476) | soil metagenome | isolation source: 115 cm soil or saprolite under Garry oak tree replicate 2 | place: USA:California | collected 2016-06-15
TTTGTCTCGACGCCGGCGCGAGCGCAGGGCTTCACCTGGAAACGCTTCCAGGGCAAAGAGCTCTTCCTGCTCCTGACCAAGCACCCCTTCATCGACGTGCTCGAGAAGAACATCCCCGAGTTCGAGTCGCTCTCGGGGATGAAGGTGAAGTGGGAGACGCTGCCGGAGATCCAGGCACGGCAGAAGCTGACCGTCGAGATGACGGCGAACTCGGGCGGGATCGACGCCTTCTTCACCTCGCTCCACGTCGAGAAGAAGCGCTTCTGGAAGGCGGGCTGGTACCACCCGCTGAACAAGTTCCTCGACGACAAGAGCCTCACCAGCCCCGACTTCGACTGGAACGACTTCACCCCGGGCGCTCGCGCAGGCGTGACCCAGCCGGACGGGAGTATCTCGGCGCTGGCGGCGTTCATCGACGCCAACGTCGTCTTCTATCGCAAGGATCTGTTCGGGTCGAAGGGCGTCACGCCGCCGAAGACGCTGGCTGACCTCGAGCCGCTCGTGCAGAAGCTCCACGCGCCGCCCGCCACCTACGGCATCGTGCTGCGCGGGCTCAAGAACGCGAACGCCACCCAGTACCCGAGCATCCTGTTCCCGATGGGCGGCACGTATCTCAAGGACGGCAAAGCCGCGCTCGACACGAAGGAGCAGGTGTCCTCGCTGGACCTCTACGCGCGGCTGCTCCGGCAATACGGGCCGCCCGGCGTGGTCAACTTCAACTGGTACGAGTGCTCGGCGTCGTTCATGCAGGGCCAGGTCGCGATGTACATGGACGGCGTCAACTTCGCGAGCCAGTTCGAGGACGCCGCCAAGTCCAAGGTGGTCGGCAAGGTCGGGTACGCGGTGCTGCCATCGGGGCCGGGCGGACACTTCTCGCCGATCTACATCACGGGCATGGCCGTCTCGTCTCAGAGCCGCAGCAAGGAAGCCGCGTACCTCTTCACCCAGTGGGCCACGAACAAGGCGAACATGGTGCGCGAGCTCATGGCCGGCGTCGGTGTGGGCCGGACCTCGACGTGGGACAACCCGGACGTGAAGGCCAAGCCGAAGATGCCCGCCGACTGGTATCAGGCCTATCAGGCCTCGCTCAAGATCGGCCGGCAGGGGCTGCCCGAGATCGTCGGCGTCACCGAGTATCGCGACATCATCGGCGTCGCCATCCAGAAGGGCATCGAAGGCGCGCCGGCGGCTCAGGTGCTGGCGCAAGCACAGAAGGAATTTCAGGACCTCCTGAACCGTACAGAGAGCTAGCTCGCGCGTGCTCTCTCGCTGGGCGCACCGTCACGCGTCGTGGCTCTTCCCGGCGCCGGCGGTGGTCATCGTCGCGACGATCATCGTCTACCCGATCGCCTACACGGGCTGGATGAGCCTCCACGAGTGGTTCGCCTCCAGCCTGACCGGCCCGCGCTTCATCGGTCTCGCGAACTACGGCAAGATCGTCCTCGGCGACGCTCGGTTCCGCGAGGCCGTGGTGCGCACCCTCTACTTCACCACGCTCGCGGTCGCCGCCGAGACGTTGCTGGGCGTCGCCATGGCCCTGCTCTTCAATCGAGAATTCTGGGGGCGGGGGTTGCTTCGCACGCTCGCGATCCTGCCGATGGTGGCGACGCCGACGGCCATCGCGCTCGTGTTCGTGATGATGTATCACCCGACGCTCGGCGTGGCGAACTACCTGGTCTCGCTCGTGGGCCTGTCCCCGTTTCGCTGGACGTACTCGAGCCAGACCGCCCTCTATGCGCTGGCGCTCGTCGACGTCTGGCAATGGACGCCGCTGATCATGCTCATCGCGCTCGCCGGCCTCGCGAGTCTTCCCCGCGAGCCGTACGAGGCCGCTCACCTCGACGGCGCCACGCCGCTGCAAGCGCTCTGGCACATCACGCTGCCGCTGCTGCGGCCGGCCCTCGTCGTGGCCATCCTGTTCCGCGCCATCGACGCGCTGAAGACCTTCGACATCATCTTCGTCATGACCCAGGGCGGGCCGGCCAACTCGTCCGAGACCATCAACATCCTGCTCTTCAACCAGGCGTTCTCGTACTTCAACATGGGCTACTCCGCGTCCATGGCGGTGGCGCTCTTCGCGCTCGTCATGGGCGCGTCGTTGATCTTGATCAAGGTGCGGAGGAGCACGACGTGGTGAGGGGCGGCGCGCGGCGCCGGTGGCTCTCCACGGCCGGCTTCTATGCGCTGGCCGGGCTCTTCATGCTGCCGACGGTCTTCGTCTTCTACTGGATGATCACGCTCTCGCTCAAGCCCCAGATCGAGGCGATGGCGTACCCGCCGTCGTTCGTGCGCTTCAGCGTCACGCTAGCCGGCTACCGCGAGGTCTTCACGAAGTACCCGTTCTTCCTCTACACCTGGAACAGCCTCGTCGTGGCGACGGGCTGCACGCTGCTCGGCCTGGCCGTCGGGCTCCCGGCGGCCTACTCCATCGCCCACTGGCGCCAGCAACGGCTGGCCGTGATGATCCTCGTCGCGCGGATCATTCCCGGCATCGCCTACCTGATCCCCTGGTACATCTTCTTCCGCAGCCTCCGCATGGTGGACACTTACGCCGCGCTGATCCTCACCCATCTGATCGTCGGGCTGCCCATCATCATCTGGGTCATGATCTCGTTCTTCGAGGACGTGCCACCTGATCTCGAGGACGCCGGCCTGATCGACGGCTGCTCGCACCTCGGCGTCTTCTGGCGGATCGCGCTGCCGCTCGTCAAGCCTGGCGTGGTCGCCACCGCGATCCTGTCGTTCGTGTTCTCCTGGAACAACTTCCTCTTCTCGGTGATCCTGGCCGGCCGGACGACGCGCACGCTGCCGATCGCGGTCTACACCATGATCTCGTACGAGGAGATCAACTGGGGCACGCTGGCGGCCGCCGCCACGCTCATCACGCTGCCCGTGCTGCTGGTCGCCCTGCTCGCCCAGCGGCACATCGTCACCGGCCTCACGTTTGGTGCGGTGAAGCAGTAACGCGCCCCGAAGCAGGAGCGGCAAGATCGTGAATCTGGCACCTGTCGTGGGATCGATATGATTGACAGCGCCCTTGCGACCGATGAGACTAAATTGCTATGGCAGTGGATGACACCGGTCTCGTGCGCCTTCGCGACGATCTTCTCGCCGCCATCCGCGACTCCGAACATCGTATCCGTGGAGAGTTCACCGGGGCGATCTCGGCGTCAGAAGCGCGACTCGGCGCCCGGATCGATGCTTCGGCGGCCGAAACCCGCCGACACATGGGCGTGGTAGCCGAAGGCCTCAAATCCGACATCGCGCTCGTCGCCGAAGGTGTCGTCACGCTGACCGAGCGCCTCGGCGCCGAGATGCGCGCGGGAGTCGAAGTCATCGACCGCAGGCTCCTACGTGTCGAGACTCGGCTCCTCTCCTCCCCCGAGCCCAGCTAATTTCGTTGCGCTCGGCTCGGCTACCCGCGGGCAAAAGCGAACGGGCTCCGCGCTCGTCATAGCCGTCGAAGTGTAGCGCCCGGCGCGTAGACCTCGGGGTTCACCACGTTGAGCGGGCGCTGTCCCGTCAGGACGCGCGCCACACACGTCGAGCCCGGCGCCGGCCAACCGCTTTTCCTGGAGCGCGCGGGCCAGGGCCTTCTCGTCCACCACCGGGCCGCGCGAGGTGTTGATCAGGATCGCCGTCGGCTTCATGCGACGGAAGAACGCTTCACCGATCAGGTGGCGCGTCTCGGCGTTCAGCAGCGTGTGGACGGAGACGTAATCGGACCGCTCGGCCAGGGCCTCCAGTGACACGCGCTCGACGCCGAGGGCGGCGAATCGCGCCGGCGCCACGTAGGGATCGCTGGCGATGACCTTCATCTCGAGCGCGGCCACGCGCCGCGCGAAGGCGCTGCCGATGTTGCCCAGGCGCACGATGCCGACCGTTTCGCCGTGGAGCGAGCCGGTCTGCTCCCCCGGCACCGTCCCGCTCCACACGCCGGCGTGGACCTGGCGATCGAGCGTGACGATCTTGCGGTTCCAGGCCAGCAGCAGCGAGAGCGCGTGGTTGGCGACCTCGCGCACCCAGATGTCGGGGATGTTCACGACGATCACGCCCAGCTCGGTGGCGGCAGGCACGTCGATGACGTCGTAGCCCACGCCGGTGCGCACGACGGTCTTGAGGCCCTCGAGCGCGCTCATCACGTTCCGGGTGATCGGCGAGGACGAGACGACGATGGCGTCGGCGTCGCGCGTCCGGTCGATCACCTCGTCCTCCTTGCCGAGGAAGGGGAGCGTGGTCATGCGCGCGGGGACGTGGGCGAGCGCGGCCTGGCAGTCGGCGTAGTCGCGCTGGCCGCGGCCCTGGAGGACGTAGACGTGATAGGGTCGGCTGGTCATGGGTGCCTTCTTACCTGCACGAGAGGCCACGCGCAAGGTAGTATTACCGCGGAGAGTGCCATGAAATTCGGAATCCACATCGGTCACATGGGCGGCCCGCTGGGCGAGATGCGCAAGCTGTGGAAGTTCGCCGACGCGCGGGGGTTCGACTGGTTCTCCGTCTCCGACCACTTCCAGGAGTCGCCGCCGCGCGGCGGGGAGATGGACTGCTACGAGGCGATCGCGACGCTGACCGCGGCGGCGATGGACACGACGCGCATCCGGCTGGGCAGCGGCGTCTACTGCGTGGCGTACCGCAATCCCGGGCTGCTCGCCAAGTCGCTCACCACCATCGACCACCTGTCCAACGGCCGGGTGGATTGCGGGCTCGGCGCCGGCTGGCACGACGTCGAGGCGAAGGCCTTCGGATTCGCGTTTCCGTCGATCGGTCCGCGTGAGGACATGCTCGAGGAGTACGCGCAGATCTTGCGCCTGCTCCTGTCGCCCGAGGAACGGCGCGCGAATTTTCAGGGAAAGTATTTCCAGGTCTCCAACGCGCCGAACTATCCCAAGCCGCTCCAGCCCCGCATTCCCATCTGGATCGGTGGGCGCGGCGAGAAGCGCACGCTCCGGGCCGCCGCGAAGTACGCGGACGGATGGAACGGCGCCTACATCGGCCCGGACGATTGGAAGCACAAGGGCCAGGTGCTCGACCAGTGGTGCGAAAAGGAAGGGCGCGACCCGAAGACGATCATGCGCACCGTGAACCTCGGCTTCTACCTCGGCGCCGACGCCAAGGGGATCGCGCGCGGCGAGGAGAAATTCCAGAGCCATTTCGGCAGCCGCAACGACGACCGCGCTGCGCGCACGGGCTACCTGCGCGGCTCCGTGAAGGACGCGCGGGCGATGGTGGACGAGTTTCGCGCGCTCGGCTGCACGCGGCTCAACATCGCCTTCAGGGAAGGCCCCTACGACTGGGACGCGCTCGAGGCCTTCGCCGCCGAGATCGTGCGCGGCAGCTGACTAATTTGCATGGATTCGTCGCCGCTGACCAGCGGCAGTGATAGTGAGAGAGCTGACGGGAGACTCATGTGGCCGAGAATCTCAAGAGCGACGTCGCTGCCAAGGAGGCATTTCGTGATGAGCTGCTCCGCCGTGGCTTCGACGCTGCCCGAATCACAGGTTCACCCGCGGACATCACTGCCACGAAAGGCGGCGAGACCTTCTATTTTGAAGTGAAATTCACACGACAGGGCGCCGCTACTTCGGTGCAGCGACGCTGACAGAGTGGGACGCTGCTCTTAAGAGCGAGGAGCGGTTCACCTTCGTCGTGGCATTCTTACGTGATGACGGCTGGGCGTTTCATGAATACACGCCGGATGAGTTCATGCAGATGAGTTACATTCCGCCGTTCAAGATTTTCTTCAACGTCCCGGTCGGCGGTGACCGGGTGGTTATGTCACGCAACGGTTCCGGCGCTGTCGCGCTCAGTCGGCGACGCCTGACAATGATGAGTGAACTTTTCGCCAGGTTCCGCGGTGGCGAACGCTAGGCTCTGAACCGGGCAACCGCGGGGTTGACCACGGACCTCCCGCTGTGTATTCAATGTATAGCCGGTGGAGGTCTCATGCACACGAAGATTCAGAAGTGGGGTAACAGCCTTGGACTGCGGATTCCGCGGTCCTTTGCGGCCGAGGCCCAGGTCAAGGAAGGAGCGACGGTAGATCTCTCAGTCGAGAACGGTCGACTCCTGGTCCGCCCGCTTCGGATTCGCAAATATTCGTTGAGTGGCCTCCTCCGGAAAGTCAGCCGGCGGAACCTACATCGGGAAGTCTCGACAGGCAAAGCAGTCGGCCGCGAGGCGTGGTAGTGGCGGCCTATGTGCCCGCGCGGGGCGAGTTGATCTGGCTCCAGTTCAATCCCCAGGCGGGCCACGAGCAGGCAGGCCATCGCCCCGCCGTCGTCATCTCTCCGAGCTCATACAACCGCCGCGTGGGGTTGGCGCTCTGCTGCCCGGTGACCTCGCAAGTGAAGGGATATCCTTTCGAAGTGGTGCTGCCGCAGGGGCTCGGCGTCGAGGGAGCGATACTGTCAGATCAGATCAAGAGCCTCGACTGGCGCGTGCGAAAGGCCACGCGCATCGGCAATCTGCCCGCGGACGTGCTGGAAGAAACAGTCGGGAAGATCCTCGCCCTCGTGGACCCCGCAGCGGCTCGGTAACATCACGATGAATCCGCCGAAGGTTTCGCCAACGTCAACAGGGAGGATCCATGCTGAATCCAGGTGACCAGGCTCCCGATTTCACCGGCCGCGATCACACCGGGAAGACCGTGAAGCTGTCGGACTTCAAGGGCAAGACGCTCGTGCTCTGGTTCTACCCCAAGGCCGACACACCGGGCTGAACGGCGGAAGGTTGCGGGTTCCGCGACCTCAAGGCCGAGTACGACAAGAAGGGCGCCGCCATCGTCGGCGTGTCCTTCGACACCCCGGCCGAGAACAAGGCATTCGCCGAGAAGTTCAACTTCAACTTCCCGCTGATCTGCGACACCGATCGGAAGATCGGGACCGCGTATGGCGCCAACGCTGACCCGCAGAAGGGCGCGCAGCGCGTGGGCGTGATCATCGACAAGCAGGGCAAGATCAAGGAATGGCACGCGCGCGTCGACGCCCGCGCCTGGCCGGCCGAGGTCATCGGGCGCCTGTAACCGGAATACTTCCGTGACGAACGAACGCCGGCTGGCCGATGGCCGGGTGGAGCTGGTCGACACGCGCCGTGTCGAGGCGAGCCCGCTCTACAACCACGACCTCGCGCCGGTGCCGCTCTCGCGGCGCACCTGGTCCACCTACAACTATGCCGCGCTGTGGATCAGCATGGCGCACTGCATCCCCACGTACATGCTCGCGTCGGGGTTGATGGCGTCGGGCATGAGCTGGTCGCAGGCGCTCGTCACCATCCTGCTGGGCAACACGATCGTCCTCGCCCCCATTCTGCTCAACTCGCATCCGGGCACGAAGTACGGCATCACGTTTCCGGTGTTCGCGCGCGCGGCGTACGGCACGTTCGGATCGAACGTGCCGGCGCTGATGCGCGCGCTGGTCGCGTGCGGCTGGTTCGGCATCCAGGCGTGGATCGGCGGAGAAGCGCTCAATACGTTCTTCAAGACCATGGTCCCTGGCTGGCCGATGGCGCTCGGCGGTGGCTTCGGTGGCCACACGACCACCGCGTGGCTCTCGTTTCTGCTGTTCTGGGGTATCAACATCTGGATCATCTACCGCGGCATGGATCTCCTGCGCGTGGTGGAGAACTGGGCGGCGCCGTTCGTGCTCGTCATGACCGGCGCGCTGCTGTGGTGGGCGATCGTCACGGCCGGCGGTCTGGGCCCGCTCCTCTCGCACCCCGGAAAATTCCGGACGTTCGGCGAGTTCTGGCCGGTGTTCGTACCGTCGCTGACGGCGATGATCGGCTTCTGGGCGACGCTCTCGCTGAACATGCCCGACTTCACGCGCTTTGGCCGCAGTCAACGCGAACAGATGGTCGGTCAGGTCGTCGCGCTGCCCATGACGATGTCGGTCTTCTCGGCGATGGGCGTGATGATCACCAGCGCCACGATGATCATCTACGGTCAGGCCATCTGGGACCCGGTGCAGCTCGTCGCCCGGTTCTCCTCGCCGCTCATCGTCGCCATCTCGATGTTCACGGTCGTCGTCGCCACGATCGCCGTCAATATCGCGGCGAACGTCGTGTCGCCGGCGAACGATTTCGCGAACGCCTTCCCGCGCTTCATCGGTTTCAAGACCGGCGCGCTCCTCACGGGGATCCTCGGCATCCTCATTCAACCGTGGAGGCTCCTGGCCGATCCCTCGGGATACATCTTCACGTGGCTGCTCGGCTACTCCGGCGGACTCGGGTCGATCGCGGGCGTGCTGGTGGCCGACTACTGGCTCGTCCGCCGTCGCGAGTTGAGGCTCGAGGATCTCTATCTGGTCGGCGGGGCGTATCGCGGGTGGAACGGGCGCGCGATCTTCGCGACGGCCCTGGGCTGCGCGCTGGCGTGGGGCGGGCTCGTGATCCCCGCGCTCAAGCCGCTCTACGATTACGCGTGGTTCGTCGGATTCTTCGCCGCGGGCGCGACGCACCTGACGCTCGCGTCGCGCGCGCGGACGACGATCGACGCCGAGACCGCTCACTTGATCAGGCCGTAGAACCTCCCGGCGTTCTCGCAGGTCATCTTCCGGACCACGTCGTCCGGCAGGTGCTTGAACTGCTCGCTGATGTACTTCTCGGACTCCGGCCAGACGCCGTCGGGATGCGGGTAGTCGGAGCCCCACATCAACGTCTCGACGCCCATCTCCTCGATCAGCTTGGTGCCCACACGGTCGTACTGGAACGTGGCCTTGCACTGGCGCCGCCAGTACTCGCTCGGCTTGAGCTTGAGCGGGAGATCCTTGTACTGGTCCTCGTACTCGAAGTCCATACGGTCGAGCACGTAGGGGATCCAGCCGATGCCGCTCTCGCCGAACGCGATGCGGAGATTCGGATAGCGCTCGAACACCGCCCGGCCCATGAGCGCGGTGAGGATGTTGGCCAACGTCATCTGGAACAGGCAGAGGCCGCTGTACATCAGCGCGCGCTGGGTGAGGCCGGTGTACTTCTCGCGCAGGTCGGGCGACACCGACGGGAACGTGTGGAAGTGGAGCGGGATCCCGACCTCGTCGATCGCCGCCCACAGCGGCTCCCATTGCGGATGCCACATCGGCTCCATCTCCCACGAGCAGGACAGCTCGATGCCCTTGAAGCCGAGCCTGGCCACGCGATGCACTTCGGCGACCGCGGCGTCGATGTCGCCGTAGGGGAGGTTGGCGAGTCCGATGTGTCGGTCCGGATAGTGGCGGCAGAAGTCGGCCATCCAGGTGTTGTAGATGCGGACCATCTCGTTGGACGCCTCGATGTCCTTCAGCTTGGCCGCCGCGGCCAGGATGCCGTAGATCACTTCGGCGTCGACGCCGTCGCGGTCCATCTCCTTGATGCGGAGGTGTGGATCGCCCGGCCGGCGAATGCCCTTTTTGCCGTCGTCGTAGAGCCCGGTCGCCGCCATCACGTCGACGCGCAGCTGCTTGCCGGGGATGTGCTTGGTGCCGGATGCGCCCACGCCGCCGGCGATGCCGAACTTGACGCCGTTCTTCGCGACCCACCACCGCTCGTCGGGCCCGTCGGCCACGTACGGCATGCGGTCCTTCAGGTGCGCCGGCGCCTCCGACGTGAACAGGTCGGGGGGAAGCCAGATCAGGTCGAGGTGACAGTCGGCGGAGATCCGGTTGTAGGGCATGACGTCTCCTCTCTTCCGAGTTCCGACAGCGCGGTGGAATCCTACCACGCGCGCGGAACGTGTACTGTAGTGGCCTCGTCACCGGAACCCGCACGATCAGGAGGCGTCGATGAAGAGCATCGAGATCGACCGCGGCAAGCGCCTGCAAGCTCAGCCCACCACGGGACACAACCGGTTTCACCCGAGCATCCCGCCGATCGTCAGCGTCGACGAGGGCGAGGAGGTCGTCCTGCCGACGCGCGACGGCGTCGACGGCCAGCTCGGCCCGTCGACGACGGAAGCCGACATAGCGAGCATGGAGGCCGGGGCCATCCATCCCCTGACCGGTCCGGTGTTCGTCAAGGGCGCGCGGGCCGGCGACGTTCTGGAGGTCGAGTTCCTCGACATCCTGCCCGAGCCGTACGCCTTCACGGCGATCGTCCCGGGGCTCGGCTTCCTGCGCGACCTCTTCACCACGCCGTTCCTCGTGCACTGGCAGATCCGCGATGGCTGGGCGACGTCACCGCGCCTGCCCGGCGTCCGCATTCCGGCCGCGCCGTTCATGGGAGTGTCCGGTGTCGCGCCGTCGATGGCACAGCTCCGCGCGTGGACGGCGCGCGAGAACGATCTGATCTCTCGCGGCGGCATGGTCTTCCCGCCCGATGCGACCGGCGCCGTTCCTGGCCACGGACCGGCGGCTACCGAGGGCCTCCGGACGGTGCCGCCTCGCGAGAACGGCGGCAACTTCGACGTGAAGCAGCTCACCAAAGGCTCGAAGTTGCTCCTGCCGGTCTCGGTCGACGGCGCGCTGTTCTCAACCGGCGACGGCCACTTCGCTCAGGGCGACGGCGAGGTGTGCGTCACCGCCGTTGAGATGGGCGCGACCGTCGCCGTGCGCTTCCGCGTGCTGAAGGGCTCGGGAGCCGCGCGTGCGCTCCGAGGCCCGCGCTTCTCACACGCCGGGTACTTCGCACCACCCGAGTGGGCATCGCCGAAGGGATTCGTCGCCGCCATGGGCATGCCGATCCGTGAGGACGGAGTGAACGAGGGTGAGAACCTCACGCTCGCCTGCCGGAACGCGCTGCTCAACATGATCGACCTGCTCCAGGAGCGAGGCTGGACCCGCGAGCAGGCGTACGTGCTCTGCAGCGTCGCGGCGGATCTGCGCATCAGCAACGTGGTGGACGTGCCGAACTACGTCGTGTCCGCCCTCATTCCTGAAGCCATCTTTACTGGCTGAGAGATCGCTGCGGGGCGGATGCTGGCGGCCCCGACGATGCCGAGGTGGCACGATCCCGGGGCCGCCGCCCCTATATATAAAGGAAGCGGGTCGTCGCGGCGGGGGCCTATCGCAAACCGCCTGCGACGCGCCACGTTTCGCCCGTGATCCAGGCCGCATCCTCGGAGGCCAGGAAGACGGCGGCCGGCGCAACGTCCTCGGTCTGGCCGATACGGCCGAGTGGGATTTGCGCCTCAGCTTGTTTGCGAAAGTCGCCTTCCGCCATGCCGGCCGCGTGGAGGCCTTCGGTTTCCACCACGCCAGGGCTGATGGCATTCACGCGGATGTTTCGCGGGCCCAGCTCTTTCGCCAGCGATCTCGTCACAGCATCGACGGCCGCCTTGGTGGCGCTGTAGACCGAGAAATTCGCCGGGGTCAGGGTGCTGGCGATTGAGCTGATATTGATGACGCTGCCACCCGCCGGGCCGAAATGCTTGATGGCTTCCTTCGTGGCGAGGAGCGGACCCAGGACGTTCAGGTCGAACTGCTTGTGGAAGTGCTCTTCGGTGACGCCTTCGAGCGGCGAGGACTCGTAAATTCCGGCGTTGTTGACGAGGATGTCGAGCCGGCCGAATGCCCGCTTCGCCTCGGAGAAGAGACGCTCGATGTCTGCCTGCTTCGCGACGTTTGCCTGCACCGTAATGGCCTTGCCGCCTCTGCGTATAATCTCCGCGACCAGGTGGTCGGCGCTCTCCTTGCTCGAGGCGTAGTTGACGACAACCGCTGCGCCCTCGTCCGCCAGGTGCCTGGCGATGGAGGCCCCGATCCCCTTGGAGGCGCCGGTGACGATCGCCACTTTGTCGTTGAGCTTGCTCATGTCTTGGTCCTCTCGTGTTCCTGCATGCCCTTGAGATGCGCCTGAGCCTGTCTCGGGTGCCGGTGACGAATCAGCTCCATCTGACACCGCAGTTGCTCGGTGCACGAGCACACGGAGCGAGGAGGCGAACATGCTAGTTCCGTCTGGGACCCACGTCCGCGATCGCGAGGGAAAGAGTGTCGGGACGGTCAGCCGCCTGGTCCTGCATCCGGAGTCGCGGGAGGTCGCGGCGATCGTCGTGCAACAGGGCGTGTTCGATCGCCGGGAGGTCGTGGTGCCGCTGAACAAGGTCGCGAGCTTCGAAGGCGACGAGGTGCGGCTCGACCTCCGGGCTTCCGAATTGGCCGGCTTCGGCCTCTTCAACGCGCCGAGCCTCAAGCCGATGCCCGATCACTGGCCGATGCCGGCGGGCTTCGATCAGCGCAGCTTCTTCCTCGTCCCCGACGCGTGGCATGCGGCTGTGCTGCCGTTCCAGCTGACGTCACCCGCCGTCTCCGGCACGCCGGCCTACATCCCCGACCCGGACGCGCCGCAAGAGCGGCCGGAGCCGGCCATCGCCGCCGGGACGTCCGTGTACGACAACGCGGGGCAACGAATCGGTGAGGTGGAGGCGGTGGACCTCGACCCGGCGTCGCGCCGGATCACTCGCGTCGTCGTGAGGCGCGGCAAACTCTTCAGGAGGGAGACGACCATCCCGGCCGGCGTGATCGCGTCGGTGGCCGACGACCGGATCACGCTCGGCGTGGGCGCCGACGAGGTGAAGAAGCTCGAGCGCGGCGTTCCCGGCCAGCTCGGGACGGCGCCGGCTGCCTGACAGGCGCGGCGCGCGCGGCTACGCGACCTCGACCAGCTCCAGCGCCTCGCGGCTCGGGCCCTCGATCATCACCGCGCGCGTGGCGCCGAGCTTGTAGGGCTCTTCGAGAAACGTGACGCGCTCGCGTCGCAGCTTGGCGATCCAGGCGTCGAGATCGGGAACGCTGAGGGCGACGTGGTCGTACACGTGGCCGCGTGAGCTCGCCAGCGGCCGGTCGCCCTGACGCATGTACCAGGGCAGGGCCACGTCGCCGAACACGACCGCGGCCGACGGCGACCGGAACATCCCTTCGCGGTCGAGCGCCGGCCAGCTGCGATCGGCGCCGCGCTCGACCTTGCAGGTGGCCGCGGTCAGTGGCGTGCGGCTCGTGCGCCCGGCGAACACCGGCGCGTTGAGGTGTTCCTGGTACCAGAGCTGAGCGCAGAACGGATCGTCCTGGAACATGTGCACATGGTTGAAGCGCTCGGCCGGATAGTTGCCCGCGTACTCCACGAGCGCATCGTCGGGGCCGCGCATGTAGCCGAAGCCTCCCTTGCGCGTGGGCTGCGTGCCCCTGGCTCTGGCTTCAGCGATCTGAGCTCTCGTCAGGCCAGGTGTCGGGCCCGTGCTCGGCCACGTGTCGCTGCTGATCAGGACCGAGCCGCCGTCGTCCGTGGTGTAGAGCGGTAGGAGCGTGACGTCGGGCCGGGCCTGGTAGGTCTCGAGGCTCGCGCGCGTATCGGTGACGTGCCAGCCGAAGTGCCAGATCGCGGTTTGCGGCGACGTCGCGGGCGCCGTGGCGACCTCGTTGAACAGCACCAGGACGTCGTTCGGCGCCGAGAGCGCGGGGAGACCGCCCCAGCTCGCTCGGGCCGACCTGGGGAACTGCCTCACGTAGAAATCGATCGCGGCCTCGGGATCGACCGAGTTCAGGTGGAGATGATGGAAGCCGGGAGTGGGAAGCATGCGGGCGGCAGTATACTCCTCATCGTGAGCGGCACCGACGTCAGGCCGAGCGCGTGGCGCGCGGTCGCCGCGGCCACCGCGCTCAATCTCCCGCTCGGCTCGCTCTATGCGTTCAGCGTGTTCTTGAAGCCGCTGGAGAGCCTGCTCGCGCTGAACCGCGCCGATCTCGCGCTCGTCTTCGGCCTCGCCACGATCGGGTTCGGCAGCGGCATGAACCTGGCGCCCCACGTGTACGCCCACGCGTCGACGCCGCTGCTCGTGCTCGGCTGCGCGGCCGCGAGCACGGTCGGCATCGCGCTGGCGGCCAGCGCGTCTGGTCTGGTCCAGCTCGCCATCGGCTACGGCATCGTCTTCGGCGCTGGCGGCGGCGTGTCCTACATTCTCGTGCAGCAGGCCGTGAACCTGACCGTGACGCGACACCGCGGCCTCGTGAACGGCTACATCGTCGGCCTGTATCCGGCCGGCGCCATGATCGCCGCGCCGCTCTTCGGGTGGGGCATCCGCGAGTTCGGCGTGCGCGCCACGCTCGGTGGCCTCGCCACCGTGCTGGCCGTCACCGGAGCGATCAGCGCGTGGCTGATCGCGCGGTCGGGCGTCACGCTCAGGGCGGAAGCTTCCACCGCGACACCGACTGAGGGAGAGCGACGCCGGCCCGTCTTCTGGCGGCTGTGGATCGTCTTCTTCCTGGCGGCGTCGGCCGGGCTGATGGTGCTCAGTCAGGCCGCCGGCATCATCGCGGCGTATGGCGGCGCAGCGTCGCTCGCTGTTTACGGCACCACGTTCATCGCCGGGACGATCGCCGCCGCGCGCGTGGGCGGCGGGTGGATGGTCGACTGGCTGACCATCCCCGCGGTGGCGGCCGGCGCCCACGCCTTCGCGCTCGCCGGCAACGTGGCGCTGACGCTGTGGCCCGGCCCCGGCGTCTCGGTCGTCGCGCTCGCGCTCGTGGGGCTCGGCTACGGGGTGATCTCCGGTGTCACCGCCGCCGCGGTTGCCGTCTACTGGAGGCGCGCACTCTACGGCCGCGTCGCGAGCCGGATCTACATCGCGTGGTGCACCGCCGCCGTCATCCTGCCGATCGTCGCGGGACGTCTCTTCGACCTGACCCAGAGCTACGGCGCCGCGATCGTGATGGCCGCCTTCGGCAACGTCGTGGGGATCCTCGTGGCGCTCGGCCTGCCCCGCGAGCGCGCAGCCCGACCGGAAGCCCGGATCGAATCAGCTCACTCGACGGCGGCGGGGTAGACTTGGCGTCACACACCTCCAGGGAGGAAGCAATGTCACGAGCGTGGATCGCGGTTGCAGTGGTGGCCTTCGTCGTCGCCGGGACCTCGACGGCAGCCTCGGCTCAGGGCCTGATCACGATACAGAAGCTGTCGGCGCAGCTCGCCAATGAGCTGGTGGGCGAATCGGTCGCGAGCTGCGCTCAGAAGGGTTACACGGTAACGGCGGTCGTCGTCGATCTCGACGGCGTGCGCCAGGCCCTGCTCCGCGGCAACGGCGCGCCGATCCACACGCTCGACAACGCCTTCTACAAAGCGTACTCGGCGGCGTCGCTGACACTCGCGCGCAAGGAAGACAGCACGAAGGCCGTCGCCGATCGGATGGCGAAGGCGCCAGCGACCACGGTGCCGCAGACGCCGCTGCCCAACGTCACGTACGCCGTTGGCGGCGTGACGATCATGGCAAGCGGCCACGCGATCGGCGCGATCGGCGTGAGCGGAGCTCCGGGCGGCCAGTTCGACGAGGAGTGCGCCCGCGCCGCCATCGCCAAGATCCAGGACCGGATGAAGTAAGCGCCGAGGCGCCGCGCGTCAGCGCAGTCGCCGGAGCCAGGCGGTGTCCTTGAACCAGCGTTCCGTCGTGCGTTCGAGAGCGCCCGTCGTTTCCAGCTCCCGCAGCCAGTTCTGCGTCCAGTTCAACAGCAGGGGATCATTACCGGACAGCGCGATGCCGATGGGCTCGTAGGTCAGCGGCGTCTCCAGGGCGTAGAGCCCTCGATCGGGATAACGCCGGACCGCGAAGAGGCAGGCCGGGAGGTCGGCAATCATCGCGTCGACCTTGTCCTGCAGGAGCAGGATGATGGCCTCGTCGTAGTCCTTGGTCGACACGAGGGTGGCTTTGGGCATGTTCTGCTGGACGAACACCTCGCTGGTCGAGCCGCGCAGCGCGGCCAGTCGCATCTGCGGCGTGTTGAGATCCGCCGAGCCCTTCGACGACGCCACCGTCGTCTCCTTGGCCAGGAAGGATTTGCCGGAAGTCAGATACGGCCCGACGAACGCGAACTTCATGTTGCGCTCCGGCGTCATGCTCATCCCGGACAGGATCATGTCGACCTGTCCGGCTTCGAGCGCGGGGAGCAGGTCGACGAACGGCATCGTGGCCAGGCGGAGCTTCACCTGCATCGCGTCGGCCATGGCCTGGGCCAGGTCGATCTCGAGCCCGATGATCTCGCCCGTCTTGGTCGTCATGTTGAGCGGCGGCATGCTCGCGGCCGTTCCGACGACGAGCTCTCCCTTCGTCCGGATCCGCCCCAGGACGGACGTTGGGGAGGGGCCAGCGGTGCTCGCGGGTGCGCACCCCGCGGCGAGTGTCAGCAGCATCATCAGACCGAGAGCGAGCCGGGTGGGTCGCACGTCAGCGCGCCTTCACGAGCTTCTGGAGGCTGCGCAGCCCGGGCGGATGCGGCTGGTCCTTGTACCGGTTGCGCCAGTTGGTGAACGACACCTCGCCGACGTAGATGTCGCCGCGTGAATCGACGGCGAGGCCGTGGGGCGACATGAACTGGCCCGGCTCGAGCCCGGCCGGACGCTGACCCAGTCGCGCGAGCATCTCGCCTTTCGCGCTGTAGATGCTGACGCGCGGCCCGATGTTGGGCATGTCGTAGTTCACGCCCATGCCGCCGCCGATCTCGCCGACGTAGAAGCGCGGAGACGAGCCGCGCTCGAGGAACAGCCCCGAGGGCCGGTGCATGTTGTTCCACTGCGTCTCCCATTTCCCGTTGCCGTCGAACACCTGGACGCGATGGTTCTCGCGGTCGGCGACGTAGACCCAGCCGTCGGCGTCACAACAGATGTTGTGCGGAATGTTGAACTGGCCGGGATCGGTGCCGGGCTCGCCCCACGAGGCGATGAGCGTGCCGTTCGGCGCGTACTTGTGGACGCGGGCGTTGCCGTAGCCGTCGGAGACGTAGAGATCGCCCTGCGGTGACAGGGCGGTGTGAGTGCAGCGGTGGAACGGCTCGCCGCCCATGTAGGGCTTCGGCGTGCCGGGAATGCCGATCGTCAGCAAGATCTTCCCGTCGAGCGTGCAGTGCCGGACCGTGTGGTCGCCGTCGTCGGTCAGCCACAGGGTGTCGTCCGGCGCCATGTGCACGCCGTGGGCGCGGTGGAACACGCCCTCGCCCCACGAGCGCAAGAAGTTGCCGTCCCGGTCGAAGACGACCATCGGATGCTGGCCCCGATTGAACGCGTACACCCGGTCCTGCTTGTCCACGCCGACCGCGGCCACGTCGGCGTTGAACTCACGCCCCGGCGGCAGCTTCGCCCAGTTGTCGACGACCTCGTACCGGTACGCGCCCGTGCCCAGGATGATCGCCATCACGCCTTCCTTTCCGTCTTCGGGAGCAGCGCATCGATCTCGTCTCGAGAGAATCCAAGCTCGGTGAGCACCTCGCGCGTGTGCTCTCCCAGGAGCGGCGGCGCCCGGCGCAAGGAGCCCGGCGTGGCCTCGAGCTTTTGGGGAATCCCGATCGCCTTGACCCGTCCCACCTCGGGATGATGCATCTCGACGACCATGTCGTTGTGGGCGACCTGAGGATCGCTCAGTGCGGCCGCGATGTCGTTCACGGGCGCGCAGAGGATGTCGACCGACTCGAGCGCCTCGACGACCTGCTTCGTCGTCCGCTTGCCGAACTCCTGGCGCCAGCGCGCTTGCAGATCGTCGCGATGCGCCACCTGGCTCTCGTGAGTCGCGTAGCGCGGGTCGGCCGACAGATCTTCGATGCCGAGGCCGCGGCAGATGTCCTGGAGCGGATTCGGCTTGAACGCGCCGACCATCACGACGTGGCCGTCGAGGGTCGCGAACGTGCCGGACAGCGGGAACGTGCCCCAGTTCAAGCGCTCGCGGAGATTCAGCCACGCGGAGGCTTCCTGGAGCTGCATCGCGAGCATCCCGTCGAGCAACGAGACGTGAACGATCTGGCCCTCGCCGGTCTTCTCGCGCGCCAGCAGCGCGAGCAAGATGGCCTGGACCAGCAGCATGCCCCCGGTGAAGTCGGCGATCGGCGTCGCGCACGGCTCGGGCGGTGCGTCGGGCTCGGCCCGGCGCGAGGCGATGCCGCTCATCGCCTGAGCGAGCACGTCCTGGCCGCCCTTGTCACGATAGGGGCCGGTGGGGCCGTACCCGCTGCCGAAGGCGTAGATCAGGCGCGGGTTGATCGCGCGCAGGTCGTCGTAGCCGAAGCCGAGCCGCTCCATCACGCCGGGCCGGAAGTTGTGCACCAGAACGTCGGCCTTGCCGGCGAGCCGATAGATCGCCTCACGACCGAGCGGCGCGCGGACGTCGATCGCGACGCTGCGCTTGTTGCGATTCAGGCTCCAGAACACGGCGCTCTCGCCGCTCGCGTGTTTCATGTGCACGCGGGAGAGATCGCCGGCGCCCGGCCGCTCGATCTTGATGACGTCGGCGCCGAAGTCGCCCAGCACCTGCGTCGCGCACGGCCCCAGCTCGATCTGGGTGAAGTCGAGGACCGTCACGCCTCCGAGTGGAGCGACGTTCTTCAGCGGCCCGACCATTGGGGAGCTCTCCTCTCGCGAAACGCGTTCACGCCTTCCACCTGATCGTCCGAGGCCAGCGCCCGCGCCATCGTCGGCGGAACGAGCGCGACGGCCGCCGGCAACGACAAGCTGAGCCCGGCCAGCACGGCTTCCTTCGTCGCCTGCACCGACAGTGGCGCGCAGTCGAGAATCTCGTGTGCCCACCTTCGCGCGGCAGGCAGCAGATCGGCGAGCGGGACGACCTCGCTCACGAGGCCGAGCCGGTGCGCTTCACTGGCCGTGATGCGACGCCCCGTCAGCAGCATGGCCATCGCGGTCTTGAGCGGAATCGATCGGGCGAGCCGGTGCATGCCGCCCTCGAGCGCCATCCGGCCGACGCGCGGCTCGGGAAAGCCGAATTCGGCGTGCTCGGCAGCGACGATGATGTCGCACGCAAGCGCCAGCTCGAACCCGCCGCCCAGCGCGAAGCCGTTCAC
>WNGN01000980.1_pt1 | contig 18718 bp, 16 predicted proteins | sample 5400561 | NCBI WGS metagenome assembly WNGN01 (sample SAMN13153379, study PRJNA577476) | soil metagenome | isolation source: 115 cm soil or saprolite under Garry oak tree replicate 2 | place: USA:California | collected 2016-06-15
TCGCGCGCTCGACCGCGGCAGCATCCGATACGTCGACTGCGCCCGTTTTTGCGGCGATGTCCCAGACGATGACCTCGGCGCCGGAAGCTTCGAGACGCTTCGCGATCGCCGCGCCGATGCCCTGCAGCCCGCCGGTAACGATGGCGGTGCGGCCTTTGAAATGCAGTTCGTTCACTCCTTCACCGCTCCCGTCATGCCCGACACGTAATACTCGACGAAGAAGGAATACAGGACCGCCACCGGCAGGGAGCCGAGCAGCGCGCCCGCCATCAGCGCGCCCCAGTGGTAGACGTCGCCTTCGACGAGCTCGGTGACCACTCCCACCGGAACCGTCTTCACCTCGGACGAGGAGACGAACGTGAGCGCGTAGATGAACTCGTTCCAGGAGAGCGTGAAGGCGAAGATCCCGGCCGAGATCAGCCCGGGCACGGCCAGCGGCAGGATGATCTTGACGAGAATCTGCCAGCGCGTGGCGCCGTCGATCAGCGCGCATTCCTCCAGCTCGTAGGGAATAGTACGGAAATACCCCATCAGGAGCCAGGTGCAGAACGGGATCAGGAACGTGGGATAGGTGAGGATCAGCGCCCAGCGCGTGTCGAAGATCCCGATCTGGAACACGACGGTGGCGAGCGGGATGAACAGGATCGAGGGTGGCACGAGGTAGGCGAGAAAGATCGCCATGCCGGTGCCTTTCGCGCCGCGGAAGCGCAGCCGCTCGATCGCGTAGGCGGCGAACACGCTCGCCACGAGCGAGGCGAAAGTCGAGACGACCGAGACGACGATGGTGTTCCACATCCATTCCGGGTAGGAGGTGTGGAAGAGCAGCTTCTCGAAATGCGCGAAAGTCGGGTTGTGGATCCAGAAGGGATTGGCTTCCCGGCTCATCAGCTCCGCGTCCGGCTTGAACGAGGTCATCGTCATCCAGTAGAACGGAAAGAGCAGCACGAAGAGAAAGCAGAGCAGCGGCAGGTACAGTGTCACCCAGCGCCGCGGCAGCGATTCGAGATAGTCCATTCCTTCTCTGTCTTGTGCCTTCTCGGTCATAGCGTGCTGTCATTCTGAGGGCGCAGCCCGAAGAATCTGCAGTTCTCGAAAAGCAGATCCTTCGCTTCGCTCAGGATGACCATGGTTCCCATGGTCACTTGTTCCCGCCGCCCTGCTGCCAGGCCCGGCGCTGCAGGCCGAAGTAGGAAAAGAGGATCGCCCCGAGCAGGAAGGGCACCATCGCCATGGCGAGCGCCGCGCCTTCGCCGAGACTGCCGCCCGGGATCGCGCGCTGGAAGGAAAGGGTCGCCATGAGGTGCGTGGCATTCAGCGGGCCGCCGCGGGTCAGCACGTAGATGAGCTGGAAGTCGGTGAAGGTGAAGAGCACCGAGAAAGTCATCACCACGGCGATGATGGGGGTGAGGAGCGGCAAAGTCACGTGGTGAAATTTCTGCCACTCGGTCGCGCCGTCGAGCGCCGCAGCCTCGTAGAGCGAGGACGGAATGGTCTGCAGCCCCGCGAGCAGGCAGATGGCGACGAAGGGCACGCCGCGCCAGATGTTCGCGGCGATGGTGGACAGCCGCGCCATCCAGGGCTCGCCGAGAAAATCGATATAGCCGTGGATCAGCCCCATCCTCGTCAAGGCCCACGACACCACCGAGAACTGCGCGTCGTAGATCCACCAGAACGCGATCGCCGAGAGCGCCGTGGGCACGATGAAGGGCAGCAGCACCACTGCGCGGATGAAAGCCTTGAAGGGCAGATGGCGGTTGAGGAGCAGCGCGAGCCACAGCCCCAGCCCGAACTTCACCACGCTCGCGACCACCGTGTAGAAAAGCGTGTTGAAGAGCGAGAGCCGTGCGAGCGGGTCGCCGAAGAGCGACTCGAAATTCTCGATGCCGACCCAGTGCCCCGCGCGCCCGATGCGCGCGTCGGTGAAGCCGAGCCAGGCGCCCAGCCCGAGCGGATAGGTGAGGAAAACGAGCAGGAGCGCCGCCGCGGGCAGCATGAACATCAGCCCCAGCGTGTTGCGGTTGTCGAGGAGAGATTTCAAGACAGTGCGTCATCCCGAGCGCAGCGAGGGATCTCCCGTGGCACGCTGTGTGCCGTTAGAGATCCTTCGGCCTGCGGCCTCAGGATGACCCGAGGTCAGACTTTGTAGTATCTCTCCGCGCGTTTCTGCGCGCGCTCGGCCGCTTCCTTCGGCGTTTTCGACCCGCTCGCCGCCTCAGCCACCATGTTGACGATGATGAAATCGGCCATGCACTGGGCCGAGGCGTACCCCAGCTTCCCGGAGTAGCCGTTCGGCAGCATGATCTTCATGCAGTCGCGGTAGGGCGTGTGCTTCGGGTCCACGGTCCAGATCGGGTTCGACTCGTAGGCCTTGAGCGGGTGCGTGACGTAGCCGATCGAGGCCTGCTGCCAGGGCTCGTACTGGTCCTTCTCCATCATGAAGCGCAGGTATTCCTTGGCGGCGTTCGGGTACTTCGTGTACTTGAAGATCATCTGGTTGAAGAAGAGGTGCAATTCGGTCGGGCGCCCCACCGGGCCGATCGGGAGGTTGGCGTGGCCGATGTCGGCCGCTAATGCCCTGATCTTCGGGTCCTGCGAGTTCTTCGCCGCGTAGTAGATCGAGATGCCGTTCTCGGTGACGCTGATCTGGTCGTCGAGAAACGCCTTGTTGTTGTTCGGATCGAGCCAAGCGAGCGTCCCCGGCACGAAAGTCTGATAGAGCTCTTTCGCGTACTCGAGGGCCTGGAGCGTCTGCGGGCTGTCGATGACGACGTTGTTCTTCTCGTCGACGAGCTTTCCGCCGAAGGACCAGACCAGCCAATGCGTCCAGGTGTTGCCGTCGCCGGTGGCGTTGCCGAGCGCGAAGCCCACCGGATGGTTCTTCGCTTTCAGCGCCTGGCACAGCCTGAGGAACCCCGCGGTGTCGCGCGGGAAACTGTCGAACCCCGCTTCCTTCATCTGGCTGATGCGGTAGACGAAGGCGTTGCCCGCGGCGCCGAGGGGCACGCCGATCCAGCGCCTGCCGCCGGGCTGAAGGTATTGCCGGCACACGTCGTACCAGCCGCCGTATTTCTTGCCCAGATACTCGGCGAGATCGGTCACGTCGAGCAGCTTCTCGGGATAGAGATTCGCGTCGTCGAAGGTCGACAAGATGATGTCCGGACCCGAGCCGACGTTCGCCGCGACCGCCGCCTTCGGGCGCACGTCCTCCCAGCTTTCGCTGTCGACGCGCACCTCGACTCCGGTGCGCTTCGCGAACGCCGCGGTGTTCTTCATCCACATGTCCTCGTCGCCCTGCACGAAGCGCTTCCAGCGCAGCACGCGAAGCCTGGCGCCCTTCTCGGGTTTCCAGGACATCGAGGTCTTGCTCTGCGCTTCGGCGAGCAGCGGCACGCCTCCGGCCGCGATGCCGGCCGAGATTCTCAGGAAATCCCTGCGATTCATGTTGCTCATGGACCCTCCTTTGGGGTGATGACGTTTCAGGCGAGCCTCGTCCCGCTCGCCGGATCGAAAATGAAGGTGAGCTGCGGTTTGAGGCGCACCGGCTCGCCCGGCCGAAAAGCGTGGCGCTCGCGCACTACCGCCGTGACGTCCACGCCCGCGAGCTTGCAGAAAATCTGCGTGTCGGCGCCGGTGGGCTCGACCACGACCACCTCGGCGGGCACACCGTCGTCGGTTACCGCGAAATGCTCGGGCCGAACGCCGACCACCACCTCGCGGCCTTCGGGGATTTCGGCGCGCAGCGGCATCGGCAGGTGCACGCCGCCGCCGACCGCGACCGCGAGCCCTGAGCCGTTCCGCGCCATGCGGCCGGCGAGGAAATTCATCGCCGGCGACCCGATGAAGCCCGCGACGAACTGGTTGGCCGGGTCGTCGTAGAGTTCGAGCGGCGATCCGATCTGCTCGACCCGCCCCGAGTTCATGACCACGATTCTATCCGCCATGGTCATCGCCTCGATCTGGTCGTGCGTGACGTAGACGGAAGTCGTCTTCAATCGCTGGTGCAGCTCCTTGATCTCGGTGCGCATCGCCACGCGCAGGTTCGCGTCGAGATTGGACAGCGGCTCGTCGAAAAGAAACACGCGGGGCTTGCGCACGATCGCGCGCCCCATCGCGACGCGCTGGCGCTGGCCGCCCGAGAGCTGGCGCGGATAACGCTCGAGATAGTCCATGAGGCCCAGGATTTGCGCCGCCTCCTCGACGCGCCGGCGGATCCCCTGCCTCGACTCGCCGGCGAGCTTGAGGCTGAAGGCCATGTTGTCGAACACGCTCATGTGCGGGTACAGCGCGTAGTTCTGGAACACCATCGCGATGTCGCGCTCCTTGGGCGCGACGTCGTTGACCAGGCGGGCGCCGATGCGGATTTCGCCGCCGGTGATTTCCTCCAGCCCGGCGATCATCCTGAGCAGCGTGCTCTTGCCGCAGCCCGATGGCCCGACCAGGACGCAAAACTCGCCGTCCTCGATCGCGACGTCCACGCCGTGCACGACCTCGGTCGAGCCGAACGCCTTGCGCACGCCGTTGAGGGCCACCGCTGCCACGCCGTATTAAAGCATCATTGGCCGCGCTTTGTAACGTTCGCCTGCGGCCTGCCGCAGGCGCCCGCGCAGTTGGACATCCGGCCGGGCCCTTTGTAAGCTTCGGGGCGAAGAAAGAGGCCGGCAACGTGCTCGAGCGCTTCCCCATTGATCGCACGGACTTCCCCGGGCCGGTCGCGGTGACCGGCGCGGGCGGCTGCATCGGCAGCTGGGTGCTCGCGCTGCTCGCGCGCGCAAAGGTTCCGGCGTGCGCATTCGACCTCGCCGAGGACAAGCGGCGGCCGGGCCTCCTGATCCCGGAAGGCGATCTGGCCGCGATCGGGTGGCGGACCGGGGACGTCGCCGACAGCCAGTCCGTCCTGAAGGCGCTGGAGGCGATCCAGCCTTGCGCCGTGATCCACCTCGCCGCGCTGCAGGTGCCGTTCTGCAAGGCCGACCCGGTTGCGGGGGCAAAAGTCAACGTCGTCGGCACGGTCAACATTTTCGAGGCGGCGCGTCGACTCGGGATCAGGCGCCTCGCCTACGCGAGCTCGATCGCCGCCTACGGCGCGATCGACGATGGGCACGGCGCCATGCACACGCTCTACGGCGCCTACAAATACTGTGACGAGCAGATCGCCAGAGTCTACTCGGAGGACTGGGGCATCCACAGCGTCGGAATCCGGCCGGGCGTCGTCTACGGCGTCGGCCGCGATCAGGGACTGACGTCCAAGACCACCGCGGCCATTCTCGCCGCCGCCGCGGGAAGATCCTACGACGTGCCGTTTCGCGGCGGCGTGTCCTGGCTGTACGCCGGCGAAGTCGCGAGCGCTTTCATCCGCGCCGTTGCGCGCGAGCGCGCGGGCGCACCGGTCTTCGACATGAACGGCGTGTACGCGCCCGTCGAAGAGGGCGTCCGGATGCTCAACCGGCTTGCGCGCGCCGCGGCGATCACCTGTTCGGGACAGCCGCTCGCTTTCCCCATGCATCTGCCCGACGATCCCCTGCGCGCCTATCTCGGAGAGTATGGAGCGATGCCGCTGGCGGACGGCATCCGCGAGACCTACGAGGCGTTTCGTTCCCTTCTGCGGCGCGGGTTGCTGAGCGCGCCCGAGGCGGCGTAGGGTGGATCACCCGCTCCTCGTGCCCCCGGCCGCCGCGCGGATCGCGTGCCAGACCCGGTCGGGCGTGTACGGAAAATCGAATCGGTGGATGCCGAGCTGGCGGAGCGCGTCGATCACGGCGTTCGCGACCGTCGGCACCGCGCCGGTCGTCCCCGCCTCGCCCGCGCCTTTCGCGCCGAGCGGGTTGCCGGGCGAAGGGTTCGAGCGGTCGTAGAGCCGGATGTCGGGCATGCCGTCGGCGCGCGGCATCTCGTAGTCCATGAAAGTTCCGGTGACGAGCTGCCCGGTGGCGCGGTCGTAGATGCAGTGCTCGCCCAGCACCTGCCCGATGCCCTGCGCGATGCCGCCGTGCAGCTGGCCTTCGAGCAGCATGGGGTTGATGACGCGCCCGCAGTCGTCCACCGCGGTGTAGCGGAGAATCGCGATCAGGCCGGTCTCCGGATCCACCTCGACCTCCGCCACATGGGCTCCGCTCGGAAACGAGCGCGGCAGCGGAATGTCGCCCTTCGAGTCGAGCTCGCTTCCGTATTTCTTCGCGAGATCGTCGATGGCGATCGAGACGTCGGTGCCTTTCACGCGGTAGCGTCCCTTCCGGAACTCCAGGTCGTTCGGCGCGACTTCCAGCTCCTTCGCCGCGAGCTCCGTTCCCTTGCGGATCACCTCGCGCGCCGCCGTCACCAGCGCCCCGCCGTGCGCCATGACCGAGCGCGAGCCGATCGTCCCTTCGCCGACGAGCGGCGGCCCGTCCGGGTCGCTCGCGCGCAGGGTGATCTTCTCCGCGTCCATGCCGAGGGCCTCCGCGACAATCTCCGGAAACACCGTTTCGTGCCCCTGCCCCGAAGGCCCGGCGAGCACATAGGCGAGCGCATTGCCCGACTCGCCGAACTTGATCGCCGCCTCTTCTTTCGGCGCGGCCCCCGCTCCCGCGGGCTCGATGAACAGGGCGCAACCGATGCCGCGGAGCTTGCCTGTGCGCGTCGATTCCGCGCGGCGCGTCTCGAAAGTGCTCCACTCTGCGCGCTTCACCGCCTCCTCGAGGAGCCCGGGAGGATCGCCGCTGTCGTAAGTCGAGATCGCGATCGGCGTCCGGTAGGGAAAGGCGTCTTTCGGAATCAGGTTGCGCCGGCGCAGCTCGATGCGGTCGATTCCCGTCTCGCGCGCCGCCTCCTCCACCAGCCGCTCGGCGAGATAGCAGACGTTCGGCCGCCCCGCGCCGCGGTAGGCCGTGGTGGGCGTCGTGTTGGTGAGCGCGAGCCGGTGGCGGCCGTAGACCACGGGAATGCGGTAGAGGTTGACCGCGTGCAGGCTGGGCGGGAGCGTGTTGATGAGCGGTCCGGGCGTGGAGAGGTACGCGCCGGCGTTCACGATCCACTGGATGCGGATCGCGAGGAAATTGCCGTCGCGGTCCAGGGCCAGCTCGCCGATCAGCTTCGCGGCGCGCCCGTGATAGTCGCTCTGGAAAGTCTCCGAGCGCGAGGACACCCATTTCACCGGCCGGCCGAGGGTCTTCGCCGCGAGGAGGGCGGCGACGTACTCGGCGTAGGTGTCCGAGCGGATCCCGAATCCCCCGCCCACGTCCTGCGCGTGCACGCGGAATTTTTCCGCGGGGATCCCGGTGATGCCCGACAGGCCTCCGAGAATGAGCGACATGCCCTGGCTGCTCGTGTAGAGATCGTAGCGGTCCGCCGCCGCGTCGTGGGCGGCGAGGCAGGCCTTCGGCTCCATCGGATTGCCGACCATGCGCTGGCTGTCGAGCGTGACGCGCGTGACGTGCGCCGCGCGGGCGAGCGCTTCGTTCGCGGCGCCCTCGTCGCCATACTCGAAGTCGAAGCAAAGATTGCCCGGGATGTCCGCGTGAAGCCGCGGCGCGCCCGGCGCGAGCGCGTCCTCGGCGTCGGCGACCACCGGCAGGTCGCGGTACCGGACCTCTATTTTTTCCGCCGCGTCCTGCGCCGCGAGCGCGGTGCTCGCGACGACGAGCGCGACCTCCTGCCCCACGAAGCGGACGCGATCCGTGGCGAGCATGTCCCGGTGCGGCACGAGGATCTTCATCCCGCCCCGTCCGGGGTATTTCACGAGCTGCGGGGCGGTCCTGAAGCCGGCCTTCGCCGCGTCGGCGCCGGTGAAGACCGCCGCGACGCCGGGCGACCGGAGCGCGGGCCCGGCGTCGATCGAGGCGATCTCCGCGTGCGCGCGGTCGGAGCGCAGGAAAAATCCGTACAGCTGATTCGGAAGATTCCAGTCGGAGGCGTACTTCCCCTGCCCCGTGACCAGCCGGAGATCTTCGCGCCGGCCCTTGAACTGCGACATTTCGATTCCGCTCCCTGATCAGGATGTCCAAGAGGTGTTCCGGGCAAGACTCAAAATGCTAGCATAGCCGCCGGCGGTGCTATGCTGTGGCACGCGTATCACCGACCGGGAGAAAAGCCATGAAGCAGATGATCGCCGTTCTCGCAGCCGCGGCGTTGTGCGGCTGCGGCGTGGAAACGGCCGGCACCGCCGCGACCGCCGCCGCCCTCAAGAAGCAGGAAATCGAGCAGGGCAAAAAAACCCTGGAGCAGGCCCAGCAGAAAATCGGGCAGGCGGCGGAGCAGATGCAGCAGCGCGCGGGCGACGCTGCGGACAAGTAAGGCGCTCGGCCCAGCTTGCAGGCGGACGATGAATCCGTCGCGGGTTACTTCTTGACGTATTTCCGCACCGTCATGCCGGCGGTCTCCGCCCAGTAGACATCGCCCCTGGCGTCCGCCGCCACGCCTTCGCCCACGCTCTGGTACTCCGGATCGGCGCCCAGGCCCGGGATGAGGGCCCGGACCGTGCCGTCCCTGGCGCTGCCGATCCTGACGCCCCGCTTGACGCCCGGGTTCAGCTTCGCGTTCGACATGTGATCGGCCACGTAAATCGTGTCGTTCGCGTCGATGAAAATCCCGCTCGGCCGGCCGAACTGCTTCCATTCCGCGAGAAAGTTTCCGTCCTGGTCGAAGATCTGGACGCGATTGTTGCTGCGATCGCCGACGAAGATCCGTCCTTGAGAGTCGATGGCGATCGCATGAGGCACGTCGAACTCGCCGGGCGCCGTCCCTTTTTTCCCCCACGCCTTGATGAACTTCCCGTCCTTGGAGAACTTCACGATGCGCGCATTGGAGTCCCCGCCGTGCCCGTCGGCGACGAAAATGTCGCCGTTGGGCGCGGTCACGACATCGGACGGCCGGTTGAAAGTGTCCGGGCCGTCACCCGCGACGCCTGCCTTGCCGAGCGTCAGCAGGACCCTTCCGCTCGGGCTGAACTTGACGACCTGGTGGCCCTTTCCGTCCTTTCCGTCCGCGTCCGTGACCCAAACGTCGCCGGCCCTGTCCACGTGGATGCCGTGAGGGAACACGAACATTCCCGCGCCGAAAGTCTTGAGGACCTTGCCCGACGGGTCCAGCTTGACCACGGGCGCCACGCTCGAACCGGCACAGGAGTTCGCGCCGCATCTCTCGAAGACCCAGATATTGCCGTTGCGATCGATATCGATCGCGCTCGTCTGACCCCACTTCCTGCCGTCGGGGAATTTCGCCCAGCCCGCTTCGCGATAGTCCTGGGCATAGGCTCCCGGAATCATCGCGATGATCACCGCGACGAGGACGAGCGTTTTTCGACATGCGCGGCACATCATTCCTCCCTCGGATCCTGCGGGTGGGCTAGAGCTTGTCCGGGAAGCGGATGATGAATCCGTCCCGGTTCGGCATGCGCACCTTGGGCAGCGTCTCGGCGTTCATCGAGTCGCTGTCGCGGATGAGCTTGTTCTGCGCGAGGATGTAAGCGGTCAGAGCGTAGACTTCGTTGTCGGTGAGCGTCCTCGGTTGCTGCCACGGCATCGCGCGCCGGATGAAGTCGAACACGGTGGTGGAATAGCCCCAGAAGTTGGCGATGGTCTTCGGCGTGTCGATGCCGCCGGTGAGCGGGGCGCCGCCGACCAGCGGAGCAAACGGCCCGCCCTTGCCGTTTTCGCCGTGGCACATGGCGCACTTCTGCGCATAGATGCGGGCGCCCTGGGCAGGCGTGCCGCCGCCCGGAGGCAAGCCGGCGCCGTCCGGCTGAATGCTGATGTCCCAGGGTTTGATATCGGATTCGGCGATCGGCTGTCCGAGCCCGGGTCCTTCCGCGATCGCCATGCCCGAGCCGAGCGCGAGCGCGAAAAGAGCGGCGGCGGACCGGTGCTTAGGCGTAAACATGTTTGACCTCCCCGTTGCCGTCGATCGCCCAGCTGGTGACGCTGTTGTAGTGCTGGTTCGGGAAGCCCAGCACGTTCGGGACCTTCTGGGTTTCGCCGCGCGCAGCCACGAACTGAGCGCGGGTCGGCTGCACGTTGCCGGCCTCGTCCCAGGCGCGGCTCTGCAACACGGCGGGGCCGCCATCCCAGCGCCAGGGGATGCGGAACCGGGTGAAGGCCTTGGAGAGCACCGGCGCTTGCAGCGCCGCCTGCGCCCAGCTATTGCCGCCGTCGGCCGACACCATGACCTTCGAAATGCGGTCGTTGCCCGAATAGGCGACGCCGGAAATCTCGTAGAGTCCGTGCCCTTTCAGCGCCAGCCCCGGCGAGGGCTGGGTGATGAAGGATTTGACCTCCTGCAGGAAGTAGAACCTGTAGGCCTTGCCGTTCGGCAGGAGCTGCGAGTAGGTCCTGGTTTCGTAGTAGCTCATGGCCGGCTGCTCGACCAGCTTCAGCCGACGCAGGAACTTGACGTTCATGTTGCCTTCCCAGCCGGGCAGCAACAGGCGCATCGGATAGCCGTTTCCGGGCATGAGCCGTTCGCCGTTCTGGTAAAGCGCGACCATGGCGTCGTCCAGGGCCTTGCTGAGCGGAAAGCTGCGGCTCAAGGCCGGCTGGTCCGCGCCTTCGGCGATCAGCCACTTCGCCTTCGGGTCGATGCCGGTCTCATCGAGCAGGGTGGAGAGCCGCACGCCCGTCCACTCGGCGCAGGAGGCGAGGCCGTGCAGCGCCTGCACGCTCGCCTGGATCGGCTCCTTGGAGAACATCGGCGCGCTGTTGCCCCCGCATTCGACGAAGCTCATGCGCGACACCATCGGATAGCGCGCAAGCGTATCGAGCGTGAAGACCAGGGGCCGCTTCACCAGGCCGTGGATCACGAGGCGGTGCCGGTCCGGGTCGATGTCCGGGGTGCCCGCGTGCACGATCGTGAAGTGCAGCCCGTTCGGCGTGATCGTGCCGTTGAGCAGATGGTGCGGCGTGCGCGCGTGCGAGGTGCGCGTCTCGCCGTTCGGATTGCTCAGCGTGCGCGCCACCTTTTCCTCGAAGCGCGACCGCTGTTGATAGGCCGGAGAGATGGCGCCGGGGACGAGGCTCCACGGATCGTCCGCAAGCGGCGCGGCCGCCGCGGATTCGACGAATGTATAGCCCATCATGGCCCCGGCCACGGCGGCGCCGCTTCTCAAGAAAGCGCGGCGGTCGAGGAGCCCGTTTCCCGCAACCACTTCCGGATTTTTCCATTCCTGCTTCGATCGATGGCCTGATCTCGTTTCCATGGTTGTCCTCCTTGTGTGTCAGCGTTCAGTTCGCGAGCGGATCGGGGCGAAGCTGGAATCTCACGACCTTGGGCCTGTTTGCCTTGCCGCCCTCGAGGTGGAACATGGCTCGAGTGGAAAAGGTCGTCCACAGCGCCCTGCCCTTCCAGCCGGCGCTCGGATCGTCGATGCGCCCTTCCGCCCATTTGGCGAAGAAGCCGACCGGATAGGGAACGCGCAGGCTCACGAACTTGCCCTCCACCAGCGCGAGCATCGCGTCGTTGAGGTTGCCGGTGGCCATCGGCACGTTCTTTCCGAGGCCGAACGCATCGAACTGGTCCACCCAGGTGTAATAGCTCGCCTCGGCGCTGCCCGAATCCGTCACGCCCTGGAACTGCGGTCCGGGCAGGGGATAAAGCGTCCAGCCCTCGGGGCAGTGCTTGCCGGTCGCGGTCGGACCGTTGAGGACCTTGCACTTGCTGCGGTCGAACTTTCCAAGATGGCCGCTCGCGAGCGAGGCCCAGAAGACGCCGTTGCGATCGATGTCGCCGCCGCGCGGCCCGTAACCCGGGAACGGCGGCTCGTAGATCTCCGCGAGCGCCGTCTCGGACGGATTGGATCCCGGGTCGACCCGCACGACGTGACCGGGGACTCCCAGGCTCGTCCCCCAGACGGAACCGTCGACCGGGTTCACGGCGACGCTGTAGAGGTTGACGGCGACCCGCTTGTCCTTCTGCGGATCGACCGGCTGATTGGGCTCGACGTACTCGTCGCGCCTGCCGTTGCCGTTGGTGTCGAGGACGAACGGCGTCCAGCCCTGCGCCCTCTGCTCGTCTCCGGTCTCCTCGAATATCCTTCGGTTCAACCAGCCGACGACCCCCGCGCCGCCGACGCCGCTCGAGGTCCACAGCGTGTTGTTCGCGTCCTCGGCGAAGATCAGGTGATGCGTGGGGAAGCACGTGCTGATCAGCGTGAATTTCCCGCTCTTCGGGTCGTACATCGAAAGGTGCCGGTTCGCGCTTTCGAGCGGAAACAGCTTCGCCGACGGATGAGCGGATCCTTTCCTGCAGAAATCGGGATTCGCCGGCGGCCGCACGCGCGCGGTGAACCAGACCCGCCCCCGCTCATCCATCATCGGGTTGTGCATGCTGGTCTGGCTGTCCCAGATGGGCGCGGCGCCCCAGTAGGGAGAAGGCGCCATGGGCGCCGCCTTCGAGGAGGGCGTCTTCGGATCGCGCACCGGATGCTTCACCTGCGTCGCCGCGTTGCGCATCGGGTCGAGGACCGGGAAGTAATCGGTGCTCTCCTCGGTCGCCCCATAGAGCCGGCCGTACGCGTTGACCGTGGGCTTGCGCCGGTCGGTCCCGATCAGATCGTGCAGATAGCCGGTGGGCGTGCTCCAGTCCCACAGCGTGAGGACGATGTTGCGCTCGACGCCTTGCGGCCGCTGCGGCTTCGCGAAGGGAAGCTCGCCGGCCGCGATCCGATCGGTCCAATCGCCCCACAGCGCGAGCGCACGCGCGGGATCGAGCCTGCCGAGGGCGGTGGTCATCTGGGTCATGGCCTGGCCGGACGCGATGCGCCGTCCCCAAGCCTCGGCCGACGAATTGAAATGGCCGAGCTCTTTCGGGATCGTTCGGGTTCCCTGGGTGCCGATCGCGTGGCACGACAGGCAGCCGAGGGTCTTCACGCCGCTCAGCCACTCGGCCTGGTTCTTCAGGCGCTCCGGCATGCCGTTGCCCTTCGCTCCCGTGCCGGGGAACAGGCCCTTCTCCGGGATCTTGAGCATCGAGTACCAGTAGATCGCCGGGTAGTACTCCGCCGCGGCCGCGGCGCTAGTCGCCACCACCGCGCCCAGGTCGAGGATTCGCCCCGGGGCCGCCCGGACCTTGGGCGAATCGACGAGACCGTAGCCGCGCACCCACACGCTGTAGCGGGCCTTGGGAAGCCCGGGAAGGAGGTAGCGCCCGCGGTCGTCGGTGACCACGATCTTGGCGAATTTCGTGGGAAGGTCGCTCGTCTCCGCGATCACCCAGACGCCGGCTTCCGGACCGTTCGCGCTCGTGACCACGCCGCCGAGGTCGTTCGCGCCTATGCGGATCGCGGGGTCGGTGGCCGGCTCAGCCTGGGAGGCGGTCGAAAGCGCGGCGATGACGATTGCTATCACACCCCAATGCAGCTCTCTGCTCGCTCTCATTTTCCGCTCCTCTCGGCTGATGAAGTGCGACTCTCCCACACCGATCTAATGCTTCGAGCCTCCGCCCGAGGCGAGCAGCTTGTTGCCGGGCAGATTGCGGAGCTCGGCCTTTCTCCTGTTGTAGCAGCTAAGGCAGATCACCCTCACCGGCCCGATTTTCCGGAACTCCGCCGTGGTCCAGTGGCTCCCCGCGCTGCAGAAGCGTTTTTTTGCGTCTTCGGTCATAATCAACTCACAACTGCGGCGACGACAGCTTCCGGCATTTGGTGCATGATGAGGTGATTATCCGTCAATCGAGGCCGCGCCGCATCCCCCATGACCGACTCCAAAGAGCAAAAGCCCAAGCCGCGGCCGCGCGCCGACGAACGCCGGTCGCGCAAGCCCACCGGTCGATCGAGGCTGTACCGATACAACTTCCTCGCCAAGGCGAGAAACAAACCGAGAAAAACCCGAACGTAACGGGGGCGCGGGGGCTTTGCCGAGGGCCGGGTCATCTGAGCGGCGGCAGCGGCGCAGGCGCTCCGCCGGGAATCGGGTGCCGGTCCACGTTGAGCACCATCGACACCATGGCGTAGTAGCCGGACACGCCGATCAGGTCCACGACCCCGCGCTCGCCGAATTTCTCCACGACCGCCCGGTAGGCCGGGTCGCTCACGGATTTCTGCTCGTGCAGCTCTTTGCAGAAATCGTACACCGCCGCCTCGTCGTCCTTCATCCCCGCGGGACGCTTTCCCTGGGCCAGGTCCGCCGCGAGCTGCGGGTTCAGCCCCGCCTTGAGCGCGAGCGAGTGGTGGGCGAACCACTCGTATTGCGAGGTCCAGTGGCGCGCGGTGATGAGGATAGCGAACTCCTTGAGCCGCTCCGGCAGCGAGTTGTTGAAGCGCACGTATTCGCCGAATTTCTGCGCGCGGTCCGCAAGCTCCGGGCTGCGCAGCAGCGCGTTGAACGGCCCACGCACTCCGCCCCGCGGCCCGGAGGCGATCTCCTTGTACACCTTGCGTTGCGCGTCGGTCATCTCGTTCTCGCCGAGCGGCTTGAAGCGCGGCTGCTGTCCGAAAGCCGAGGTGCCGGCCATCGCCAACATGCACGCCGCCAATGCCGTAAGTCCGTTCATGCTGCCCCCTGTCAGGTTGATGAATGCATTCATCGGCGAGCGGCCGATGATGGAGCCTTCAAGGTGAAGAAAAACGTCGCCCCGCCCCGGACGGCGCCTTCCGCCCAGGCGCGGCCGCCGTGGCGGGTCACGATGCGATGGACCGTCGCGAGCCCGATGCCCGTGCCGGGAAACTCCGACTCGCCGTGCAGCCGCTGGAACGGGCGGAAAAGCTTCGCCGCATAGGCCATGTCGAAGCCCGCTCCGTTGTCCCGGACGAAGTAGGCGGGAACGCCGTCGTGCTGCTCTGCACCGAATGCGATTCTCGGCTCGGGGCTCTTCGACGTGAACTTCCACGCGTTGCCGAGCAGATTGTCGATCACCACGCGCACGAGACGAGCGTCGCCCTCGGCGGTCAGGTGATCTTCTATCTCCCAGCGGACGCTCCTCTCCGGCTCGCCGGCCTGCAGCTCGCCGATGGCGGCGCGGGCGACGTCGGAGAGGTTCACGGGCCCGCGACGCAGCTCGGCCCGGCTCACCCGCGACAGCTCCAGCAGAGCGTCGATCAGGTCGCTCATGCGCTTTGCCGCGTTGCGGACCGTGCCGAGGTGCTTGCGCCCGGCTTCGTCCAGCTTGTCCTGATACGTGTCCAGCAGGATCTGGCTGAAGCCGTCGATGTGCCGCAGCGGCGCGCGCAGGTCGTGGGACACCGAGTACGAAAAAGCTTCGAGCTCCTTGTTGGCGGTCTCCAGCTCGCGCGTGCGCTCGCCCACGCGAGCCTCGAGCTCTTCCGCGTGGCGCTTGACGCGCCCGTAGAGCCGGGCCTGCATGATGGCGATGGCGAGCTGCGTCGCCACCTCCATGGCGATGCTGACCTGCTCGCGGGGGAACGGCCCCCGCGGCCCGCCGAAGCTGATCGCGCCGATGAGCTCGCCGCCGGCGATCATGGGCACCGCCATGTACAGCTCGACCCCGGAGGTGAGCAGCGCGTCCGCCTCGGGACCGGGAGGCAGCGCGCGGGTGTCGATGACCTGCGGCTCGCCTTGCTTCAAGGCCTGCACGTCGCCCATCAGCCGCATCGAATAGCGCACGCCCGGCCCGACGTGGGTGCGGCGGCGGCCGGCCGCCGCGAGCCACTCCACTTCGCCTTTCGCCAGGTCGAACATGTTGACGATGGCGCGGGGCACGCCGAGCAGCTCGCGCAAAGGCTGAATCACGCCGCCCGCGACCTTCTCCGGCGACTCCTCGGCGGCCACCGCCCGGTCGATCTCGTGCAGGATCCTCAGGCGCGCGCCGTGCCTGGCGAGCGCCGCCTGAGCCTCGTCGAGCTCGGCGACCGCTTTCACCCGGGCGCTACGCCCGGCGCGGGAGATCGCGAACAGCGCGCCGCTCACCGCGACTCCGACCAGCAGGATGGCGGCGGGATGCCAGCCCGGAGCGCGCGCGACGAACGCCACATAGGCCGTCGCGACAAGCGTCAGCGCGAGCGACAGGCCGAGGACGATGTACGGCGCCTGCGGGCCGACGAGCCGGGCGGCGAAGACCTTCAAGCCATGACCTCCCCGTGAGATAAAGGGAAGTCTACCGCGATCAGTCGATCGTCACTCCGAGTTCCCGGATGATCGGGCGAAACTGCGCGACCTGCCTGCGCAGCACCGCGTCCTGCTCGGCGGGCGAGGAACCCACCGGCTCGGCCGCGATGTCGGTGAGGCGCTTCACCGTCTCGGGATGGCGCACGGCCGCGGCGGTCTCGCGCTGTAGCCGCTCGATGATCTCGCGCGGAGTCTTCGCCGGCGCGAAGAGGCCGTTCCAGCCCTCGGCCTCGAGCTTCGGAAAGCCGAGCTCGCGCACGGTGGGCACTTCGGGCAGCGCGGCGAGGCGCTGCGGCGCGTTGGTCGCGAGCGCTTTCAGCGCGCCCTTGCGGATCTCGGCGAGCGAGGAGGAAAGCTGATCGCCGCCGAGCTGCAGGCGCCCCGCCAGCAGCTCCTGCTTGAGCGGCGCCGCGCCTTTCAGCGGGATATGGGCCATGTCTATCTTCTCGTCCCGCTTGATCACCTCCCCGACGATGTTCATGTAGGAGCCCGGGCCGGTCGAGCCGTAGTTGTACTTGAGGCTTTTGTCATTCTGGAGCAGCGCGACGAACTCGCGCAGGTTGTTGGCCGGGACGCTCGGGTGCGCGGTGATCACGAGCGGCACGTTGGCGGCGATCGAGATCCCCGCGAAATCGGTGTCGATGTTGTACGGCGCGCGGTTCGCCTGCGCGAGCGCGATGGAGGCGAGCGGGAAAGTGATGTTGTGCATCAGAATGGTGTAGCCGTCCGGCGCCGCCTTCGCCACGGCGTCGGCGCCGATCGAGCCCCCCGCCCCGCCGCGGTTCTCCACCACCACCGGCTGGCCGATGGTCTCCGACATGCGCTGCGCGACGAGCCGCGCGATGATGTCGGTCGTGCCGCCCGCGGGGAACGGGACGACGATGCGGACGGGCCGTGCGGGGAAACTTTGCGCGCGTGCGGCCTGCGACAAGCCGGATGCTGCTACGACGAGGAGCAAGCAGCAGCCTGCCAGTTTTCTGGTGGAGAGCATGGCGAATCCCTCTTCAAGTGAACGAGAGATTCTAGGCCAACTCCAACTTGCACACAGATGAAAAGATAGAGTCCGGCTGCCGCTCGAGACGCTTTGCGGATCGCTGCCGGTAAAATTCAGCGATGCTCAAGAAGATCGTTTCCGGGGGCCAGACCGGGGTGGACCGCGGCGCGCTCGATGCCGCGCTCGACGCGGGATTTCCGTGCGGCGGCTGGTGTCCCGAAGGACGGACGGCCGAGGACGGCGCGATCGCCGAGCGCTACCCCGTCGTCGAGCTGCCGGGCGCCGGATATCGCCAACGAACCAAGCAGAACGTGCTCGACTCGGACGGCACCCTGGTGATCTTCTTTGGGGAGCTCGCCGGCGGCACGCTGGAGACGGTCCGTTTCTGCGAGCAGCTCGGGAAGCCCGCTTTGGTGTGCGACGGCGAAAAGAAATCGCCGGATTCGATTGCGTCCGAGGCCCGATCGTTCGCCGAAAGCAACGGCATCGCCTCGCTCAACGTCGCCGGCCCGCGGGAGAGCACGCATCCGGGCGCGCGCGCCTTCGCGGCGAAGGTCATCGCTGCGGTGATCCGGATCGAGGCGGAGCGCCGATAATTGGACCGGCATCAACCCGGCTTGGCCCCGACGAGCCTCCGGTACTGCGCCATGTGCCGTATGGCCTGCTTCGGCTTGTTGAGCGTTTCGCACAGCAGCGCCAAGTTGTAATGGCAATCCGCCAGGCGCGGGTCGCGGTGCAGCGCTCTTTCGTACGCCTCCATCGCCTCGCTCTTGCGGTTCATGTCCTCCAAGAGCACGCCGAGGTTGTACAGGAGCATGGGATCGTTGCCGCACGCCGTCAAGGCTTTGCGGTAAACGCGCTCGGCCTCCGCGAGGCGCCCGGATTCATGCAGCAGCCGTCCGAGATTGATGTGCGCGCTCAAGTGCACGGCGTCCGCCGCAATGGCGCGCTCATACGCCTCCCGCGCGGCTTCGGCGTCGTCGCTCTCCAGATTGCATCCCCGGTCGAACCAGTCGTCCGTGCTCGCCCCGGCTGCAGCGCCGCTGCGATCGATCACGCTCAGCGAACCGTCGGCCGGATCGCCGCCGAACTCGAGCAAATACTGGCCGGAGTCCGCCTGCCAGCGCCGGCCGCCCTCCTGCACGACCACGCGCTCGCCCACCGCGCCGATGCTGAGTCCCGACAGCGGCATCGCCTCGGGAAGATGGCGGCGCAGCTCCTTGAGCGAGCGCGTGATCCGTTTCGCCGGCACCTTCGCCGCGGCGAGCGCCTGGGCGGTGCGAAGGACGATCAGATCCTGGAACGAGAAGAGATACGACTTCCGCGGGCCGCGGGCGGGGGAGACGAAGCCCGACTTGATCAGGCTGCGGATGGTGCTGCGCGGCAGGCGCAGCAGCTTCTCGACCTCGCGCGCGCCGTATTGATGCATCGCGGGCTTGCGCGCTTCTTCTTGCTCCGCCTTCGCCGGCGCCTTCTTCTCCAAGCTCGCGCGCAGCGCCTCCATGAGATCGATGACCTGCGCGCCGCCTTCGGGCTCCTCGGCCATGGTGATCTCCTGGCCCTCCACTTTTTTCTGCACCGCGGCCTCGATCCGCGCGCGCACTTCGTCGGCGTACGCCGCGGGATCGAACTTGTCGGAGGCCTGCTGCTCGATCAGCTGCTGCGCGAGCTTCAGCTCCGCGTCCTTGACTTCGGTCTT
>WNGN01001520.1_pt1 | contig 18715 bp, 18 predicted proteins | sample 5400561 | NCBI WGS metagenome assembly WNGN01 (sample SAMN13153379, study PRJNA577476) | soil metagenome | isolation source: 115 cm soil or saprolite under Garry oak tree replicate 2 | place: USA:California | collected 2016-06-15
ACATGATCGGCCAAGGTTCCAGTGGTAAACGAGATGTGTCAACACGGCACGACGACTACTTGGCCCAGGGAGAGCGGAAGAGGTGGCGCAAGTCTTAGTGGACACCAGCGCCGTTTATGCTCTCGTCGATAGAGACGACGCCTACCATCGCAAAGCTGTAGCGATTCTACGCGCTTTACCAAGGCGCGGACTTACGCCCCTGCTAACCAACTTCATAGCGGCAGAGTCCCATGCTCTCATACTCTCTCGACTGGGAGCCGAGATGGCTCGTCGCTGGTTGCTAGGACAAGTCTGGCGCATAGAGGCTGTTCACTCGCGGGATGAAGAAAGGGCAAGGGAGATTATCCGCAGATATACGGACAAGAGTTTTTCTTATACCGATGCTACAAGCTTCGCTGTCATGGAACGCTTGGGACTAAGAGAAGCTTTCGGCTTTGACCCTCACTTTCAGCAGTACGGCCTAAAGCTCTTGGTTTGATAACTATCGATGCACTGAAAGCCACCGCATGACACTGCTTTGATTCCCCCTGACAATAACGTGGTACAGCAGGCCGAGGCCGATAGGCACAGCGAGCGTGGGAAAAGGTGAAGTCCTCCGACGGAGTTTCGCCTCATCCAAAGTCCCAGTATTGATGATTGAAAACACCGATGGGTATCGGCAAAGAACGCCTCAACCCATCCTACCCTGCCTGGATGCGGTATTTTTTAAGAGTATTTTGGTGAGCTGAATGAACCGTCGCGTCATCGTCATCGGCGGCGGGATCGCCGGCCTTGCAGCCGCGCACCGCGTTATAGAGCTGAACAACGACAGATCTCTCGGCCTCGAAGTAATGCTGCTCGAAGCCTCACCCCGTTTGGGCGGATCCATCGCAACCGAACGAATCGATGACTTTCTCGTCGAAGCCGGCCCCGATTCCTTCATCACCGAAAAGCCCTGGGCGCTCCGTCTGTGCGAACGGCTCGGGTTCGCCTCTCGCCTTGTGTCAACGCAAGCGGCATATCAGAAAATCTACATCGTCCATCAAGGTAAACTGGAGCCATTACCCGAAGGCTTTTTTCTCCTCGCGCCGACTCGCCTTTGGCCGTTCGTCCAAACCCCGCTCTTCTCGTTCAGCGGCAAACTCCGGATGGCAGCGGAGCTTCTTCTTCCGCGCGGAGCTATGAATGATGACGAAAGCCTCGGGTCATTCGTGCGCCGTCGATTCGGCGCCGAAGCTTTGGAACGCGTCGCCCAACCTCTCGTCGGCGGCATCTACGCGTCTGATCCGGACAAGCTCAGCCTGACCGCAACGATGCCGCGCTTCAAGGAAATGGAACGGACCAAGCGCAGCATCATTTGGGCGATGTGGTCGGAGCAAAGACGACGGGCGCGCCATAGGGAGAGCGGCAGCGGCGCCCGCTGGAGTCTGTTCGTCACTCTCGCCGGCGGCATGCAGGAATTCGTCGATCGTATCGCGCGCCGGCTTCCCGAAGGAAGCATGCGCCTGAACTCTCCGGTCAAAAACGTCATCTACGATCAAACTAAACGCATATGGCGCATTTCGACCGCTGGCAAGGAAACCGCTGAAGCAAGCGCTGTCATTCTCGCCACGCCAGCCCGCCGAACTGGGGAAATGCTCGGCGCCGTCGCAAAAGACGCTGCTGAAGAACTTAAAAACATTTCCTACGCTTCCACTGCGACGGTTAGCCTGGCTTACAGGCGCGAGGACTTTCCCTCTAAGCTCGATAGCTTCGGCTTCGTCGTGCCGGTCATCGAGCAACGAAAAATAATGGCCTGCACGTTCAGCAGCTTGAAGTATCCCGGCCGAGCGCCCGAAGGCCGCGTCCTGCTCCGCGCCTTCATCGGTGGAAGCTTGCAGCCGGAGTTATTTCAAGATGACGATGCGACAATGGAGAAAAACGTCCGCGAAGAACTGGCCAGCCTGCTCGGGGTGACGGCGCCACCCCTTTTCTCGCGCATTTGGCGCCATCCGAATTCCATGCCGCAATATCATATCGGACATGAGTCGCGCATCCGGCGAATCGAGGCGCAGCTTGCAAAATTCCCCACACTGGCGCTCGCCGGCAGCGCCTATCGCGGCGTCGGCATTGCCGACTGTGTCCGCACCGGCGAAGAAGCCGCAGAGAAAGTCGTGAATCAGTTTCGTAATAGCGTATGAGCTTTGCGCACCCCCTCTTTAAGTCTCCCCCGTCAAGGGGGAGACAACAGATAACGCGACTTCGATTGCGAACAGAGAATAAGTCATTACAAGTCTGCTTCTTGACGCATCTGTTCGAACCGGATTATGAATTCATTACTGACGTAATTGCGAGCCTTACCTACAAAGACGGAGACATGCTATGGCCATGACGATCATTGATTCTCAAGTCCATATCTGGGCGCCGGAGACTCCGGAAAAGCCTTATGCCAAAGGTGATGCTTCCACGCCGCATCGTCCAGTGCCGCTGGGCCACGAAGAACTTTTGCGGGAAATGGATGCCGCGGGCGTCCATCGCTGCATCTGTGTGCCGCCGACCTGGGAGGGAGACCGTAATGACACGTCGCTGGAAGCGGCACGTTTACACCCGGACCGTTTTGCAGTCATGGGAAGAATCTCGATCAATAAGCCCGAAAGCCGCGCACTGATGCCGACCTGGAAAAATCAGCCCGGCATGTTGGGAATACGCATGGCGTTTCACCAGGGCCGCACGAAACTCTGGCTGGAGGACGGCACGGCTGATTGGTTTTGGGACGCAACCGAGCGCTACGACGTTCCGGTCATGGCCTTTGCGCCTCAAGCCGTGTTGAAGCTCGGCGAGATCGCCGAACGCCATCCGGGACTGCGCCTGATCATCGATCACATGGGTCTCAGCACGGCGCTTAAGGGCAAACCACTGGATGGCGCCGTAGATAATCTTTGTAAGCTGGCTCATTTGAAAAACGTCGCCGTGAAAGTCTCCGCGTTGCCTTGTTACGTCACCGAGCCGTACCCCTTCCCGACCCTTCACCCGCTCATCCGCCGTGTCGTCGAGGCCTTCGGGCCTGAGCGCTGTTTTTGGGGCACGGATCTGTCCCATCTCCCGTGTCCTTACAAGCAGGTGGTGACGCTTTTTACCGAACAGCTCGACTTTCTTTCGGCAACGGACAAAGAGTGGATCATGGGGCGCGGTATCTCCGAGTGGCTGAATTGGCCGCTGCCGAAGTAGAACAACCTAGTGTGGTGTCGCCAAATTCGCAACAAAATTTCGGCGTCATTCCGCCGAGCGGGCGGGCGCACGCGAGAGCCGGAATCCAGGAAAACTCCTTGTAGGAAGCAGAAATCGCACCAATCCACTTTTTTATTCGAAACATTCACATAGAATGTAAGTAACGCTTGGCCCAGCGGCGCTCGTTAAGATTTCCACGCCGAGTTCCTCTTTTGTGAGGCGCTCGGGGAATTTTCAGCATGTTTAACTCGAAGACATTTTCATATTGCATTACCTTCCTCTTTTTTCTTTATCCCGCGCTCACTGCCGCGCAGAACACCGAGCTCCGCTTCGTCGGTTGGAAACCAGAGGCGCCGCAAGTTTGGGATCAAGCGGTTACTGATTTCGAGCGGCAAAATCCGGGAATCAAAATCGTCCGGGAGATCGGTCCCCATTCTTCGACGCAGTTTCATGGACGTCATATGGCCCGCAGAGTTTGCATCGGCGGGCTGGGCCCTGCCGTTGGATCGTTACTTCACGGCAACGGAACAAGAGAAGTTTCTCAAAGCGCCGGTTTCGGCCAACCGCTATCGGGGTCAAATATTCGGTGTGCCGCTCTTCGTCGATGCCGGGCTTCTCTATTATCGAAAAGACCTTCTAGAAAAATATTCGCTGCCGCCCCCGCGCACCTGGCCCGAATTGGTAGAAGCGGCCAAGACCATGCTTTCCGGCGAGCGAGATCCAAACCTCGTCGGCTTTTCCGGCCAGTTCAAACAATACGAAGGCCTCATCTGTGACATGATGGAATACATTCTTGGCAACGGCGGCGCCCTGTGGGACGAAAAGCGCCTGGTGAGCGCGCTCGATCAACCGCGCGCGGTCGAGGCGGTGCGCTTCGTGCGCGACCGGATTATCGGTGAAATCTCCCATCGGGGCGTCCTCACCTACGAAGAGCCGGAATCTCTTGCGCTCTTCACTCAGGGACGAGCGATTTTTCACCGCAACTGGCCCTATGCCTGGGCGGTTACCAATGATCCCAAAAATTCGCGAATCGCCGGTAAAGTCGGCATGATGCCGCTGCCGAGCTTTCCCGGCGGCAGAGGCGTCGCGGCGCTGGGCGGGTGGCAGCTTGGCGTCAGCCGTTTTTCCACGAAGCCCGATCTGGCCTGGCGCTTCGTCGCTTTCATGACCAGCAAGGAAATCCAAAAGCGCATCGCTCTATCCACCGGACGCGCGCCGACGCGCCTTTCGCTTTATGACGATCCGGAAATATCGGCCAAAGTTCCGCAACTCAAGGCACTGCTGGAGACATTTAAGCAAGCGGTGCCGCGGCCGACGACGCCGGTCTATGTGCCGTTGTCGAATATCATGCAGCGCTATTTCAGCTCGGTCTTAGCCCTGCCCGATACGGATCTTTCGAAGCGCGCAGCCTTGGCCGCGAGAGACATGAACCGCGTGCTGGACCTTTTGCGCGAGGCACCGACGCCATGAAAAGCTCCCACCGGCTGGCGCTTTTATTCCTGCTGCCGAGCTTGATCTTCGTCGGCGTCTTCTCCGTCTATCCGATCTTTGAATCGTTCCGCTTGAGTTTTTATCGGCTCATCCTGACCCTCCCGTGGCTGGGACGGAAGATGGTCGGCTGGGAGAACTACGCCGACCTCTGGAGCGATCCCGTGGCCATGCAGGCTTTGCGCACGACGTTGATATTCGTCGGCGTGACGATTCCGCTCGAGTTGCTGTTTGGGTTAGCCATCGCGCTGGTAATGAACGAAGCGTTTCGCGGCCGGGGCCTTTTGCGCGCCGTGGTTCTCATTCCCTGGGCGATCCCCACGGTGGTTTCCTCCCAGATGTGGCGCTTCATATTTAATGATCGCTACGGATTGTTTAATTTCATCCTTTTCGGTGGCGACGCTTCCCGCTATCTCGCGCCGCTGGCCGATCCTTATCTTGCGATTGTCGCGATCATGGCGGCGGAAATTTGGAAAACCACTCCTTTTGCCGCCTTGATCATCTTGGCGGGATTGCAGGCGATTTCGGATGACCTGTACGATGCGGCGGGCATTGATGGAGCTACGGCATGGCAGAAATTTCGCCACGTCACCTTGCCGCTGGTCCGGCCGGCGCTGCTTTTGGCCCTGCTCTTTCGAACCATCGACGCCCTGCGCGTTTTCGATTTGGTTTTCGTGATGACTCAGGGAGGACCCGCCGATACCACCAATGTGCTGCAATTCTACGGCTACAAAAAGACCTTCGCCGAGGGCATGGTCGGCTACGGCTCTGCCATCGCGGTGGCGGTTTTTTTAATCTCGCTCGTTCTGTCGTTGGCTTATCTGCGAATTCTCAAGACGAGCCGTTTGGAAGGAGCAACAGGATGAAGCGTTCAGCAGCGCTGTTGCTTTGTTCACTCGGCATCGCCGTCTACTGTTTGCTTCCGTTTCTCTGGTTTGTCCTGACTTCGTTCAAGAGTCCGGCGGAGCTCACGGCGATCCCGCCGAAACTCATCCCTTCGTTTCATTGGGGCTTCTATCAATCGGCGCTGGAAAAATACGGGGTCCTCCATTACATCGCCAACAGCGTGATCGTCGCCGGCGCGGCCACCTTGTTCACCATCGCCATCGGCGCGCTCGCGGCTTACGCCATGGCACGTTTCCATTTAGGATGGACGAGATTCTATCTGCTGTTGTTGCTCGCTATCTCGATGTTTCCGCAGATCGCAGTCGCCGGTCCCGTCTGGAGCATTCTCGACCGTTTAGACTGGCTCAATACCTATCAGGGTCTGGTGGCGGCTTACATCGCCTTCTCATTGCCTCTCGCTGTCTGGATTCTCACGACTTTTTTTCGTGAGGTGCCGAGCGAGATCGAAGAGGCGGCGCTCGTCGACGGCTGCAGCCGGCTGCAGGCATTGTACAAAGTGATCCTGCCGCTGGCGGCGCCGGGAATTCTCACCGCAGCACTGTTGGTCTTTATCCATGCGTGGAACGAGTTTTTCTTTGCGCTCATCGTTATGACCGATCCCAACGTCCAGACTCTTCCGGTGGGTATCGCGCTTTTCCCTGGAGAATACACGATGCCCTGGGGTGAGATCGCCGCAGCCTCCACGGTCGCGACCATCCCTTTGATTCTTCTTACGCTCGTCTTTCAGCGGGGGATCGTCCGCGGGTTGTCAGCAGGCGCCGTTAAAGGTTAAAGGAATGTGAGCAAACAGTCTCGAATCGAATGATGGAGGTCCTATCGCTTCTCTAGCCGTAAATCGGTTGTCAAAACGTTTCGGCACCACAGAAGTTTTGAGCAACATTTCCTTCGAAGTAACGGACGGGGAATTTTGCATTTTGCTGGGGCCCTCGGGATGCGGCAAATCGACCGTTTTGCGGCTGATCGCCGGGCTAGAGCAGTCTAGCGCCGGAGAGGTCCGCATCGGAGCAGAACGCGTCGATCATCTGCCGCCGCGCGAGCGGGATGTCGCCTTCGTGTTTCAAAACTACGCGCTCTATCCGCACATGACGGTCTTTGAAAATCTGGCTTTCTCGTTGCGGCTCCGCCGTGTGGCATCCGGCGAGATTGAACCGAAAGTGAGAGACGCCGCTCGGCTCCTGGAAATCGAAAATCTGCTGGAGCGGCGGCCCCAAGGCTTGAGCGGCGGCCAAAGACAAAGAGTCGCGCTGGGACGCGCCATCGTGAGACAGCCGAAGATTTTTCTTTTTGACGAGCCGCTGTCAAATTTGGATGCGACGCTGCGAGCGAGCATGCGCGTGGAGCTGGCACGGCTGCACCGGCGATTGCGCGCGACCATCGTATACGTGACCCACGACCAGGCGGAAGCATTGACCCTCGGAGAGAAAATCATTGTCCTCTACCAGGGCAACATTCAGCAAATCGGCTCTGCGTCGGAGATTTATCATAAACCCGCTAACCTCATGGTTGCTGGCTTTGTCGGCAGTCCTCAAATGAATTTCCTCGAGGGAAAACTGGACGAAAGCGGCGCTCACTTTGAATGTGGAAATCTGCGCTTGGATCTTTCGAGCGTACTGAAGCAAAAGTTGCCGCAATTCGCGGGCAACCCTGTCACCGTTGGCATTCGCGCTGAGGATTTACAGACGGTCGACTCAGGGGCGAGTTGGATGAGCGGCGAGGTGGAAATGGTCGAGGACCTCGGTTCCGACCGATTCGTTCATCTGAAGTGCGACCGCGTGGATCTCATTGCCAGAGCGGGAAGAGAAGCACCATTCCGTGCTGGCGACAACATCGGTCTCAACGTGGCGCCCGGGCAAATCCATTTGTTTCGGGACGGTAAACGGGTTGACCTCTGAACAATCGCGAGCAATGCAACTGCCCAGTGAACGGATGCACCTATCGCTCCGCCGTACGGTTGAGTTTTAAACCCAATCGTAATAACACGACCCTCAGTTGACTCTCACGGAGGATTAAGACGATGAAGATCATCAATCGAGACCTTTCAACCGCCAAAGATGGCATCCCCGGATATATCGCCCACCCCGACAGAAAAGAACCCGGGCCCGGCGTACTTATCGTTCATCACCACTTCGGCGTCACCGGGCACATGAAATCCACCGTGTGTAACTTCGCCAAACTGGGCTACACCACGATCGTTCCCGATTTGTATAAGCTCTTAGGCATTTCCGACGGTGTCCACGAAGCTCAAAAGAAAACTACTGACGGACAGTTCATGGAGATTCTCAATCAGAGCTGGCGTTATCTGACCAATAGAAATGACGTCGACGGCAAGCGCTGCGCCGTCGTGGGCTACTGCATGGGCGGCCGCATCGGCATTCATTTCGTCGCCGCCACTCCCAGCGTTCGCGCTTTCGTCGGGTATTATCCATCCGTTCGCGACGAACAGCCAAGCCAACTACGGCCCCGCCATCCAAACGACGCCGTGCGGGATTTTAAATGCCCATCGATTATTTTATTCGGCGGCAAAGACCATGTCGCCTCCATCCCCGTGCAGGAGCGCCTGTGGTCGAGCTTCCAGGCTAACGGCCAGCCGGTGGAGTGGCATTTCTTCCCTCACGCAGGCCACGGCTTCGCTCTCGCAGACGGCGACTGCTACGATCCGCGGCTCGCTGCTAGCTCCGGGACTCTTGTGTCAGATTTCTTGGCGAGGGAGCTGGACAATGAATAACACCTCACGCTACCGACTCAAACCAACGAATGAACAGCTCAGCTAAAACTGGTTAGCTAATTCAGAAATTTACCGAACGTCAGCCGTCCGGCCTGGAGAAATGCGGTTTCCTCGGGCGTAGAGCAATCAGAGGACGACAGCTCTCACGCTACCCACCAGCTGGTTGAAATAGACCGGGACTTTCGTTTCAAAAGTGATCTGCTTGCCGCTGAACGGGTGTTTGAAGGAAATCGATCTGGCGTGAAGTGCTAAACGCGTGTGGGCTCCATCCCTTTTTCCATACTTCTGGTCGCCGACAACAGCATGTCCAATCCCGGCGAGATGCACGCGTATCTGGTGCTTCCTGCCCGTCAACAGATCAACTTCCAGCAAAGCAAAGTCTTTCGTCTGCTTGAGCACTTTATAAGCCGTACGAGATAATTTTCCTTTTGTGGTATCGGATGTGGAGTACACGAAGCGGGCTTTGTTCTCCGCTAGGTATGTAGTAATCGTCTCCGACTTCTTATCGCACTGACCATGAACGACTGCGAGATACTTTTTTTTGGTTTCTTTCCATTGAGCCTGCAAACGGAGCTTAGCCTCTATGCTCTTCGCGAAGATAAGTATCCCTGATGTCTCCCTGTCCAGTCGGTGAACGATGAAAATGCGTTTCCGGGACTTGCTGTAACCTTTACGGATATAGTCGGTGAGAATGAAGTAAGCTGTTCGTGTTTTGTCCGACTCCGTACCCATCGTCAACAAGCCCGCGGGTTTATCCACCACAAGAATATCTCTGTCTTCGTGAAGTAGCACGAGTCCTCTCGGCAGGAGCTTGGTGCTCGGAGTGGAGCGTTTTTGCATAGGTAGCATTTCGTCGGACATTGCATCGACGGAGGAGTCTATGAGCAAGAACGGGTTTCCAAAAGCTGAATTGGCTCTCCTTTAGCTCAGATCACACTCTTTTCTTTCAACTCCGCAATCTTCTTCTCGTCGTATCCTAGCGACTTCAAAAATTCTGCGTTGTGCTCGCCGAGTTCCGGCGGTGCTGAGGGATGAGGAATCTTTGTCTCGCTGTACTCCAGAGGAAATTTCACCGTGCGGATCGTCGGTTTGTTCTTCCGTTCGATTTGAATCTCCATGCCCATGTGTTTGATCTGTGGGTCCTGAAAAACCTCCGCCAAATTATAGACGGGCGTATGGGGCACGTCATTCGCTTCGAGTTGTTCCATCCAGTAGGCGCGCGGTTTTTCTCTAAAAAATTCCGCGAAGGTTTTGCTCAGCTCGTCGTAATTTTTCCGGCGGTTGGGCCGCGTGTTGAAGCGCGGATCTTCGATCAGCTCTGGATGATCGACGGCTTTGCATAGACCTTCCCAGAATTTTTGCGGCGACGAAAGATGGATGGCGAACGGCAAACCGTCGGAACCGGAGAACGCATAGGTTTGCGACTGTCGTGGACGAGTGTACGGGCCGGGCGGTTGGCCATGCGCGAGTGTTTCGGTCGCAGGCGCGATCAGAAAGGCGAGGATGGAACCGGCCATGGTCGCATCGATCTGCTGACCTTTGCCGGTTTGCGCTCTGGCCACCAACGCCCCCAGCACACCGATAGCGGAAAAAAGACCGCTCAACGAATCGGCATAAGCGGGGCCGATGGGCCGGGGATTTTTGGGATCCATCAATACACTCAGCATCCCGCCCAACCCCTGACCGACGGTGTCATAGGCTGGCCGACTGACGTAGGGACCGGTAGGACCGGTTCCCGTTATGGAGCAATAGACGATCCGCTCGTTAATCGCACGAAGGGTTTCGTAGTCGATGCCTAATTTTTTTGTGACGCCGGGCCGGTAGTTTTCCATGACTACATCGGCCTCTTTAATCAGCCCGTAAAAGATCTCCTTTCCCTCGGGAGTCTGAAGATTCAAGGTCACGCTCTTCTTGCCGCGGTTGAACGCCCAAAAGTTTGGTTGATCGCCGCCGAGGTCCCAACCACGAAACGGGTCGCCGCCTTTTGGGTTTTCCACCTTTATGACTTCCGCGCCCATGTCCGCGAGCAAACACGCGCCGTAGGGTCCGGAAATAAAATTGCCCAATTCCAAAACTCTGATTCCTTCTAAAACGCCTTTCATCCTTCTCTCCTTACTTTTTTATTTTCGTTTTACCGACTGATGGCTATTTCAAGCCTGAGGCTGATCCTCAGCCGAAGGACTGATCCGCCTTGGTCGGAGCCTCTACTCTGGCGGAGGCTTTTGTCTGTTGCTTTTTCTATCACAGATGGACACGCCGTCCCAATTCGGATAGGAATTAGCAAATCTTGGAACGGTAAGAAAGTACTCTATGGCTACGCCGCCGCCCGTCACCGACACACTCGCCCGTTTCGTCGCCGAGACGGATTACTTGAGCATCTCCGAAAGAGCGCTGGCAAATACCAAGATGCACATTCTCGACACGCTCGGTGTAGCGTTAGCTGCGGTATCCACGCCCGTAGCTACGATCGCATTCGATTACTGCACGCGAACCGGCGGAGCGTCGGAAGCGTCCGTCTGGGGCACTCATTTAAAACTTCCCGTTCCGATGGCCGCCTTCGCCAACGGACTCCTGGCTCACGGCCTGGATTACGACGACTGGGACGTCTACATCCACGTGGGTCATCCGACTAGCATGTTAACGGCGGCGGCACTGAGCCTCGGCGAATTCGCAGGCGCATCGGGAAAAGATCTGTTGAAGGCTTACGTGCTTGCCATCGAGATTATCGCCAAAATCGCTGCTAACGCGCCCAATGTTCAAGACCGCGGTTTCCACAGCACTCCGGTCTTCGGCAGCATTGGCGCCGCGGTCGCAGCCGCCAGTTTGCTGAAGCTTGAACCGGAAAGGATCAAAGCAGCTCTCGGGATTGCTGCCTCGGGCGCGGGCGGCATCCATCGCCAGCAGGGTTCCATGGTGAAACCATTTCACGCCGGCAACGCCGCACGCAACGGCGTCGAGGCTGTGCTCTTGGCCCAGCAGGGCTTCACTGCCGACGCCGCTATCATCGAGGCGCCGAGAGGTTTCTGCGACACCTTTTTCGGACCGGCAACGTGCGACTATGAAAAGATGATCACGGGTCTCGGCAAGCCGTATTTTTTAGAGTCTCCCGGCCTTGGTCTCAAACTTCATCCCTGCAGCGCGCCGCAATTTCTCGCCGCCGACGCCGCTTTGCACTTGAAGCGTGAACACAACATTCGTTTCTCTGATGTCGCGAAAATCGAAGTCAGCATCCCGCCGCTGCGCTATCAGCGTCACTATCATCCAGAGGTCAAAACCGGCTTGCGTGGCAAGTTCGCCATCAATTACGTCGTTGCGCTCTGCATCTTGGACGGGGAATTGGAAATCGAAACCTTCACGGACGCCAAAGCAAACGACCCGCAAGTGCAACAAGCACTCAGCAAGGTTCATGTCATCGTTGATAAAACCATTCCCGAGCCGGGTCCTTATTGCCCGGTGACTGTCGAATTGACGGACGGCACTCGCTTCGCCTACACGGCAAGAATTGCCAAGGGCCATCCTGAAAATCCGATGACGGAGAACGAAGTACTTGATAAATTTCGTAGTAACGCGAAGTCGGTGATCTCGGAGAAACAGTCCAAAGAGCTGATCGCCACGATCCTGAAACTCGAGACGGTGGACAACGTGCGGGCACTGGTGAATCTCCTCATCCCCAAATGAGGCAACCCACCACACCGGCGGTCATCCTGAGCGCGAGCGAAGGATCTCAAGGAATGAGTAGATTCTTCGGCTGCGCCTCAGAATGACACACCCCTTATTCACAACTAATCCATTGGTGTGGCTCCGAGTCCTATTGGACATCCATTTCCAACTGAGATAAGTCAAATCGTCGAATCGAAGATTTTTTGTTCTGTTCACGGAGGCTCCCCTTGTTCACCGACAGACCGCTAGCTCCGCTTTTCGAAGCGGACCGGCTCGCCATCATTGGCGCCAGCGACCGGAATCATTACGCGGCGAATATTTTCAAAAACCTGCAAAACATGGGGTTCGATGCTTCCCGCATCGTGCCTATTAACCCAGGCCGCTCCGAAGTTTTTGGACTAAAAACATATCCGAGCATTCTCGAAGTCCCGGGTGAAATCCCGCTGGCGGTGATCGCCGTCAACAACAAGGCCGCCGTCTCCGTCGTCGAGCAGGCAGGTAAAAAAGGCGTCAAGGCGGGAGTGATTTTCGCCGACGGCTTCGCCGAGGGCGGCGAAGAGGGGAAGAAGTTACAGCAACAACTCACTCAGGCAGCGAAGGCGGCAGGCCTCAAATTACTCGGCCCCAACTGCATGGGTTTCGTCTCGCTGCGAGCGAAGCTCGGTATATGGGGCGGCGAACTTCCAAAAAATTTGCGCGCAGGTAACATCGGTTGCATTTTTCAGAGCAGCGGCATGATGAATCTGGTTATAAATATGGGAGTGAAGCGTGGCCTCGGCTTTCACGTCTGCGCCAGCGGCGGCAACGAGATCATCCTCAACTCCGCCGACTATCTAGCGTATCAGGCGGAGTGTCCGGAGATCGAGGTCATCGCGACCTATTTTGAAGCCGCTCCCAAAGAGCCGGAACGCTTCGGCGTGGCGCTGGATCGCGCCATCGCCAATGGCAAGAGCGTTCTCATTCTCCGCGCCGGCAGGACCGAGCGCGCGAAACGCAACGTCATCGCCCATACGGGCCAACTCGCGGGCGCAACCGCCGCGTGGGACGCATTTTTCGAACAGCACGGCGCGGTGATCGTCAACGATCTCGACGACCTGATTGACACAACGGCGCTATTCGCCGGCGCAAAATTACGGCCGGACAAACATGATCGGGGCGTGGGCCTCATTACCATTTCCGGCGGCGACTGCACGTTGCTTTGCGACATCGCCGATCAGGAAGGAGTCGCCGTGCCGGAACTCAGTCCTGAGACGCAGAAAGTCATGGTTGAAAGCCTGGACAAGCCGACACTGTTAGGAAATCCTCTCGATGTGGAAGACCTGCAACGGATCAATGCGGAAGGCTTCGACCGCTGCCTGGAAAAATTTTTCCAGGAGCCGAAGATCGATATGGTGGGCGTGCGACTCAATTTGCCCGAGACGATCACTCCAGCGTCGGAGAAACTTTATCAGAGGCTTGCCGACTTGAGCGCGGCTAACGACAAGCGAGTTTTCGTCCTGACTCGCGCCACGGAACCGATCGCAGACGTCTGGCACGAGCGCCTTAACAGCCTGGGGCTTACGTTTACAGGCGATTACCGCAAGTCGATACGCGCTTTGAGCCGGCTGCGAACAAACGAACGCGATCGGGCTAGCGGCCGATTCAATCCAGTGACTCGGACGGAATCTGCGCCAGCTCGCCCGCAACTTGGAAGCGGCGTTTTGTCCTACGAGGCGACGGAGAAGCTGCTTCAAGCTTATGGTATCGCATTGGCGCCGGCGGTGATGACGCGGTCAGCAGGCGAAGCGGTACAAGCGGCGGATAAGCTTGGCTATCCATGCGTCCTCAAAGTTACGTCGGTGGACATCCCCCATAAAACCGAATTTGGCGCTCTTCGACTAGGTTTGGAAAACCGCTCTGCCGTCGAACAAGCGTACGACGAAATGATGTCTCGCGTACGCGAAGCCAAACCGGAAGCAAACATCGAAGGCGTGTTGGTGCAGAAGCAGATCAAGGGCGTCGAATCCTTGCTCGGTATCTCACGCGACGATCAGCTCGGGCCGACGTTGGTGATGGGACTGGGTGGTGTGTTTGTCGAGATTCTCGCCGACGTGGCGATTCGGATCCCGCCGATCAGCGCAAACGAAGCGCGACGAGCTCTGGAGAGCTTGAAAGGACAAAAGGTATTTTCCGGCGTGCGTGGGGCTCTGCCGGCTGACCTCGACACGCTTGCTGAGACGGCTGCGCGTCTTTCATGGCTGGCTTACGACTTGGGCGACGATATCGCCGAGATGGATTTGAATCCCGTCGTCGTGTTGCCGAAGGGTCAAGGCGCCTTCGCGGTGGATGCTTTGCTGGTGATGCGTTAGGCCGAGGTGGACAGGTAGTGGTTCAGTTTGGTCAAGATCTCTCACTTCGTTCGAGATGACAGATCATTTTACGTGTCATTTCGAGCGCGGCGCGAGAAATCTTTCTTTGACCTAAAGTACGGTGTGTTCTAACTGAACCACTACCGGTGGACATCTTTTCTTGATTGGAGTAATCGTTTTTGAGCATCAAATGATATCAGGAGCTCTCGACGGAACAGTTTGTATCGACATCAGCGGCCATGTCGCCGGTCCCTATGCGGGCAGCTTGCTCGGTGATCTTGGTTGCGAGGTCATCAAAGTCGAGTTGCCGAGCGGCGGCGATACGCATCGCGGCCGTAATCCGCAGTACCAAGGTTACGGCCCGAGCTTCCGCGCTTTGAACCGTAACAAGAAGAGCATCACGCTGAATCTACGAGAGAAGAAAGCTACAGAGATCCTGCTGAAACTCTTGGAGACGGCGGACATCCTGATCGAAAATTTCCGCCCGCCGACGAGGAAACGGCTTGGTCTCGACTACGAAGAGCTGTCGAAGCTGAATCCCAAACTGATCCACTGCTCCATTTCCGGCTACGGCCAAAGCGGCCCCTATCGCGACAAGCCGGGCTTCGACACCATCGGCCAGGCGCTGAGCGGCATGTTGAGCTTGGTTACGGACTTCGACGACCCCAAGGTCGCCGGCTTTTCTATAACGGATCATTCGTCAGGCATCTTTGCGGCCCACGGCATTATGGCAGCGCTGCTCGCGCGGCAGAAAACCGGCCGAGGGCAGTTTGTCGATATCTCGCTGCTTCAAGTGAGCCTGGCGTTCATCGAATCCCACGTCGCCGATTACTTGAACGGCGGCGAGGCGGTCTCGCGCGATAATTTTCCGCGGGGCCGGATTTATTGTCTGATTGCGAGCGATCAAAAGCCCCTCGTCATTCATCTCTCCGGTCATCAAGACGCATGGGAGGGATTGCTCAAGGCCGCGGGGCGAACGGATTTGTTGGAGGACGCGCGTTTTGCGACGAGAAAAGACCGCACTGAGCGCCACTGGGAAATCGTCAAGATTTTACAAGAGACATTCAGCAAGCAACCGCGCGACTATTGGTTAAAAAGATTGGACGCCAATAGTATCCCCAACGCTCCCATTAGCACGATCCAGGAAGTCTTCGACGATCCGCAGATCAAACACATGGGCATTCCCAAGCAAATTCATCATCCGAAGATGGGCACGAGCAATTTGGTAGGCAGCCCGATCAATCTTTCGGACACGCCGCCGCAGTTTTTCCGCCCGGCGCTGTTGTTAGGCGAAAACACGGAGGAAATATTGGAGCGATTGGGTTACGACAACGTGGCTGTAAAGGAACTTCGCGCCAGCGGCGTGATATGATGACAACTAACGGTAAACACAGAATCCAAACTATGTCAGGCAGGCCAGTCAAAAATCCCATATGCAAGGCGCGCGAAGATCGACGAGTGGAGGCGTACTCTGGTTGTACGTTGGAACGAGTCGGTCGAGCGCAACGACGCAGAGGGAGTTTTTCACTGGCCTGAAAGGAGAGTTTTATGGATTTTAACGTATCAGCCGATCCACCCAACGTAGTCGAGTTCAGAAAGGAAGTCCGCGCATGGCTGGAAGAGAACATGCGCGGCGCAGAGCATCTGCGCTGGTCCGCTTCCTGGTCCACCCGGGAGAACGATGAGGAATACAAGTTTCGCCGCGGGCTCGCTGAAAAGCTAGGAGCAAAAGGCTGGCTCTTTCCCATCTACCCCAACGAATATGGAGGAGCCGGGCTCACGGTGGATCACCAGATGGTGTTGGAAACCGAACTATTCAAATATGGGCTGAACCTGTCGCATGTGTTCTACACCTTGGCGCGTATCGTCGCACCGGTGCTGATCCGGTGGGGAACCGAAGAGCAGAAGCGCGAATTCCTGCCGCCGATCACCCGCGCCGAAATCTGCGTCTGGCAGGTGCTGACGGAGCCTCACGGCGGCAGCGACGTCGCCAATTGCCAAACCAAAGCGATCCGCGATGGCGACGATTATGTCGTCAATGGTCAGAAGGTGATGGTGGGTCACCACCTGCCGCCGGATTATCTTTGGACCCTTGTCTGCACCAATCCACAGGGCAAGCGCCATGAAAATCTGGGTTGGCTGCATATTCCGGCAAATCTACCCGGCATCACGATTCAACACATGTATTTGATGATGGGAATCAAGAACGCCGTCTTCTTCGATAACGTGCGCGTGCCGGCGAAGTATCTGATCGGCGGCGAAAACAACGGCTGGAAAGTCGCCAATACCCACATGGAGCTTGAACACGGTGGCGACGGCAGAATCGGCGTCGATCCGGTGGTGGAACGCGTAGTGGAGTACTGTCAGAAGAACCATGTCGGGGGAAAACCGCTCATCGAGGACGATAAAATCCGTGACGTGATCGCCGACATCATGATCGAGCTCAACACCTTGCGACGATTCAACCAGCGCAACTTCTGGCATCGCTTCGCCAAAGTACCTCATCCTTATGGCGGCGTGCAGCAGCGATATTTCCAGCGCATGGCGCGCCTCCGAAACGGCGATCGGCTCCAGGAGATCATGGGCAACGATGCTCTCGTGCAGGATCTTTCGGTGCATGAAGTCGTCGACTTCGAGTATTGCGTTCGCAGCGGACCGGGCCAGTTGCACGGCGGCGGCACCCTCGATACAGACAGGCTGATTTTTGCGCGGCGCCTCGGCTTGGGCCGTCCAACCCAAGAAAAAGCGCCGGAAACGGACTAGGGAGGAAACAGACGGGAGACATGGAGTAATGGAGAGATGGAGTGATGGGAACGATGCCCAATACTCCAGCACTCCAAAACTTTATCCACGTTCTTACGCTTTGTAGGAGATAACCCATGGACTTCAGACTCAATGAAACACAGGAAATGTTCAAAAAAGTGGCGGCCGATTTCGTCAAAGCCGAGGTGCCGTCTCATAAGATGACCGTCTGGTACCGCGACAAAGAAACTTTTCGTCCTGATATCTACAAGAAAGCGGCCGAGTTGGGATGGTTAGGGATGCTGATTCCGGAACAGTTCGGTGGCGCCGGAGTATCTTTCACCGACTGCGCGGTGGTTTTCGAAGAATTGGGGCGCGGGCCGGTTCCGGGGCCGCTGTTTTCCTGCGGCGTGCTCGGCGCGCAGATTATCTTTGAAGGCGGATCGGAGGAGCAGAAGAAATCCTGGCTTCCTCAGATCTGCAGTGGAGAGCGAATCGCCGTTCCCGCGCTCACCGACAAGGGCGCGCACTTCGGACCGGAAGCGGTCGAGACCAAACTTACTAAATCCGGCAATGACTTTGTTCTCGAAGGCAGTAAGAAATTTGTCTTCGACGCCCGGGCAGCGACAAGTTACATCTGCGCCGCGCGAACGGAGAGCGGTCAGATCGCGCTAGTTTTGCTCGATCGAAATAGTTCCGGCGTTTACGTATCAGCTATTCACGCCGGCTTTACCATCTCGGTGGCCGAAGTTAAGTTCGAGAAGGTGAAAGTCGCAGCCGGTAATGTAATCAGCGCCGGCGCTGGCTGGCGGATTGTCGACAACGCTCTGGAAAAAGCGCTCCCCATCCTTTGCGCCTATCAGGTGGGCGCCTGTCAGGAAATTTTTGAATTCACCAACGAATATACGCGCCAGCGGATCGTCTTTGGCCAACCCATCGGTCGTTTTCAGCGCGTGCAAGACCACTGCGTGGATCTGTCAATCGCTCTCGACCAGGCGCGCTGGGCGACTTACGAAGCGCTGTGGAAGCTCGATAGCGGAATACCAGCTAAGGGAAGCGTCCATGAGGCCAAAGCGGTGGCCAGCGACGGCTACTATCAGGCGACCAACTATGCCCACATGGTTTGGGCCGGACCGGGCACGGACTACGGTCACCCGTTAATGGCGCACAGCGTGCTCGCCCACACGCTATATCAGTACCTGGGCACGCCCGCGCAGCACAAACGGTTGATGATGGACGCGCTCTACCCGAGGGCGAAGTAATGGTTTCGAGTTATGAGTTCCGGGTCTCGCCTGACGCCCTTGGCTTTTCTCTAGAGGAGAGTGTCGTAGTTAAAAATCTAGAGGTGTATGGAAAGGTTTCTGCCTTTAGCAAAGATTAAATTTCCCCTCTTTTGAAAAGAGGGGTCAGGGGAGATTTGTCTCTGAGGATAGAGTTATATCGAGGGGTCGCGAGCGACGGTTCTAGCCTCGCTACTTGGAATGACACATAAGCGATTTATCGGTTGTATGCGCCTTTCGCCACATTTCCTCTCGCTGGTGATTTTTCTCTTTGGTCCTTTCTTCGCGGCCTCTCTCCACGCTCAATCTCTGCAACAGTCAGCCTTGATCGAAGGCGCTAAGAAAGAAGCCAAGCTCGTCTGGTACACTTCGATGGCCAT
>WNGN01002117.1_pt1 | contig 18708 bp, 14 predicted proteins | sample 5400561 | NCBI WGS metagenome assembly WNGN01 (sample SAMN13153379, study PRJNA577476) | soil metagenome | isolation source: 115 cm soil or saprolite under Garry oak tree replicate 2 | place: USA:California | collected 2016-06-15
GCCTGCAGCAAGTTGGTCCCGGGCTGAAAGATCAGCTGGACCGACGACATCCCCGGGACCGACCGCGAGCGCATGGTTTTCAGCCACGGGACCCCGGCGAGCAACTCCTCCGTGTTCAACGTGACCAGGTTCTCGACCTCGGCGGTGGAGAGTCCCAACGCCTCGGTCTGGATCTCCGCCGTCGGCGGCGCGAACTCCGGGAAGACGTCCACGGGCATCTGACGCAGTCGGGTGATCCCGAAGACCATCATCGCCGCGGCAATGCCGACTACCAGAAATCGATACTGCAGGCTCGACCCGACGATCCAACGCATCATGAAAGGAGCCCTCCCTTGGCGGGGCATTCTCCGGTTTCACGCTGTGTGGACAATCGGTGACGGAGCTATGGTGGTGTAGGAAACCGGCCGGCGGCACTATAGGACTTCCGCCGACGGGGCGATTTCCAGGTACGGAACTTCGTGCGGGAACCCCTTTTCTCTACCAGGGAGAGGGTTCGGTCGCGGCGCCCGTGATCCCTTCCCTCACACCGGTTCGGCCAGTCGCCGCTGCAAGACGTAGTGGACGAGCTGGGCGTTGCTCTGCATGTCCATCTTCTCGAGAATCCGCGCCCGATACGTGCTGATCGTCTTGACGCTCCGCTCGAGCTCCTGGGCGATCCGGCCAACGCTCTTGCCGCTACCCAGGAGGCACAACACCTGGTATTCGCGGTCCGAAAGACGTTCGTGCGGCGCCTGGTCCAGGCCATTGCCGAGCGCGCCGATGAGCTCCTCGGCCGCGGCCGGGCTCATATAACGCAGGCCCTGGGCGAGTCGGCGGACCGCCCGGACCAGCTCCTCGGGCGACGCGCTCTTGGTCACGTAGCCGGCCGCGCCCGCACGAAGCGCCCGCACCGCATAGTCTTCCTCGGGATAGGCGCTGAGGATGAGGATCGGAAGCTTCGGGCGCTCGCGTTTGATCTCCTTGAGCACGTCCAGGCCGCTCCGGTCGGGGAGGGTCACATCGAGCACGATCACGTCCCAGGCCTTCTGCTCGACGAGCTTGCACACCTCGGCGCCCGTCCCTGCCTCGCCCAGCACGACGATGTCGCGCTGCCGGGTCAGGATCTCGCGCAGACCGACTCGAACGACGGGATGATCGTCGGCGACGAGGACGCGGATCATTCGCCGTTGACCGGACGAAGAACGACAACTTCTCCGACAGCTTCACTCGTTCGCCGAGTCGCGCTCACGCGCTCACCCCTGCCTGCCCTGCGCCGCATGATCCCTGCTCGCTGCACGGCAGCCGTTGACGCCACGGTCCGGAGGGGCTGCACAGCTTCTTGAGCGCGCGAAGCCGGTCGCGCAATTCAGCGGCCTGCTCGAAGTCCAGGCGCCGGGCGGCCTCCTTCATCCGGCCTTCCAACTCGCTGATCCGCTCGGTCAACTGCGCCGGGGTCTCGAAGCGCTCCGGCCCGCGCTCCTCGACCTCGACCGTGACGTAGTCGCGCTCGTAGACGGTCTGGAGCAACTCGCGGATGGACGAGCGGATCGTCTCGGGCGTGATGCCGTGCTCCGCGTTGTAGGCGGCCTGCAAGACCCGCCGGCGCTCCGTCTCCTGGATGGTCGCCGCCATCGACTCGGTCACGTGGTCGGCGTACATGATGACCTCGCCGTTGACGTTGCGGGCCGCGCGTCCCGCCGTCTGGATCAGCGACGTCCCCGAGCGCAGGTAGCCTTCCTTGTCGGCGTCGAGGATGGCGACCAGCGAGACCTCGGGGATGTCGAGGCCCTCGCGAAGCAGATTGATGCCGATCAAGCAGTCGAACTTGCCGAGCCGGAGATCGCGGATGACGGCGACACGATCGAGCGTGTCGATGTCGGAGTGGAGGTAGCGCACGCGCAACCCCGCCTGCTGGTAGTACTCGGTGAGGTCCTCGGCCATGCGCTTGGTGAGCGTCGTCACCAGCACGCGCTCGTTGCGCTCGGCGCGGGCCCGCACCTCGGCCAGCAGATCGTCGACCTGCTCGCCCGCCGGCCGCACGGTGATCTTCGGATCGGTGAGGCCGGTCGGACGGATGACCTGGTCCACCACGGCCTCGGCGGCCAGCCCCAGCTCGTACGCGCTCGGTGTCGCCGACACGTACACCGTCTGGGTGACGATGCGCGTGAACTCCTCGAACGTCAGCGGGCGGTTGTCGAAGGCCGACGGCAGCCGGAAGCCGTACTCGACGAGCGCCTCCTTGCGCGAGCGGTCGCCGTAGTACATCCCGCGGATCTGCGGCACGGCCACGTGGCTCTCGTCGATGATCACGAGCGCGTCCTTGGGCAGATAGTCGATCAGCACCGGCGGCGGCTCACCGGCCCGACGCCCGGTCAAATGCCGCGAGTAGTTCTCGATGCCGTGGCAATACCCCAGCTCGCGCAGCATCTCCATGTCGAAGAGCGTGCGCTGCTCCAGGCGCTGGGCCTCCAGCAACCGGTTGCGCGGGCGCAGGAAGGCCAGGCGCTCACCCAGCTCCTCCTGGATCGTGCCCAGCGCGCGCTCGAGCTGGGCGGCCGGCGTGACGTAGTGACTCGCCGGATACACGTGAACGCTGTCCAGGCGCTCGAGCACCTGGCCGCGCAACGGGTCGATCCGGTGGATGGCGTCCACCACGTCGCCGAAGAGCTCGATGCGCAGCGCGAACGTCTCCTCGTTGGCCGGAAAGATCTCCACGATGTCGCCGCGCACACGAAACGTTCCCCGGTGGAAGTCGTAGTCGTTGCGCTCGTACTGCACGGCGATGAGCCGGCGGATGATCTCGTCGCGATCGATCTGCTCGCCCTCGCGCAGAGCCAGGTGCATCTCCTGGTACGTCTCCGGGGCGCCGATGCCGTAGATACAGGACACCGAAGCCACCACGACCACGTCGCGGCGTTCCATGAGCGAGCGCGTGGCCGAGTGGCGCATGCGATCGATCTCGTCGTTCACCAGGGCGTCTTTCTCGATGTAGGTGTCCGACTGGGGGATGTAGGCCTCGGGTTGGTAGTAGTCGTAGTACGAGACGAAGTACTCGACGGCATTGTGCGGGAAGAACGCCTTGAACTCGCTGAAGAGCTGAGCGGCCAGGGTCTTGTTGGGCGACAGGACCAGGGTGGGCCGCCGAACGTTGGCGATCACGTTGGCCATCGTGTAGGTCTTGCCCGAGCCCGTCACGCCGCGCAGCACAGTGTGGCGCTGGCCCGAGCTCACCAGCTCGGTGAGGCGCTCGATGGCGCGTGGCTGGTCGCCGCGGGGCGGAAACTCCGAGGTCAGCCGGAACACTGACGCCCTTAGGACGCCGGGACGGCGTCCGCCACGAGATACTTGCGCCAGGAATCGATCAGCGAATGCGCGTGCGGGTGCTTGAGCATGTGCGTCGAGAACACGAACTTGGGATGCACCGGCTCGCGGAGTAGTCGCATGCCCACCTCGTCGGGGAGGCGATTTCCCTTCTTGAGGTTGCAGCGAAGGCAGGCCGCGACGACGTTAATCCACGTCGTCTCGCCGCCGCGCGACCGCGGCATGACGTGGTCCACGGTGAGACGCTCGCCGCGGCGGTTGCAGTACTGGCAGGTGTAGCCGTCCCGTCGCAGGATGTTCTTCTTGTTGAAGGCCACCCTGTCGAGGAACGGCTTGCGTATGTATACAGCCAGGCGGATCACTGCCGGCAGCGCGAAGGCGCGCGACGGCGAGCGAACCACACGGGGCGAGTCCTCCACGGCTTCCGCCTTGCCGGCGAGCATGAGCGTGATGGCGCGACGGCCATTCGTGAAATGCAGAGGCTCAAAGCTGTAATTCAGGACCAGGACGGCAATCTCGTCCATGTCTGGCCTAGGATAAGCGGCGCGAAAATCCGTGTCAAATTAGACCTCAGGATCGAGCAACATTCTTGAGGAAGAAGAGGAGGTTGGCGGGACGCTCGGCCAGGCGCCGCATGAAGTACCCGTACCAGTCCTCGCCGAAGGGAACCAGCACGCGCACGGGCAGACCCTCGGCGGCGAGGCGCCCGGGCATCTCGGGTCGGATCCCGTAGAGCATCTGGATCTCCCAGCGCCCGGAGGCAAGGCGTCGCTCGCGGACGCGATCGCGGACGTGGGCCAGCATCTGATCGTCGTGGGTGGCAAAGCCCGTGTACGCGCCGCGGGCCAGCGCATCCGGCGCCAGCAGGCGATCGATCAAGCGGCGATAGGCTCGATCGACATCGTGCTTGTCGGGATAGGCGATCGCGGGCGGCTCGCGATAGGCGCCCTTGCACAGACGCACGGTGGCGCCGACGTCGATCAAGCGCTCGAGGTCGGCGGGCGTCCGGCGAAGGTAGGCCTGGACGACGCAGGCGAGGTGCGAGTGCTGGGGCCGGAGCCGTGCGTACAGCGCGAGCGTGCGGTCCGTGTAGACCGACGACTCCATGTCGACCCACACGCGCGTGCCCGCCGCGCGGGCGCGCTCGAGCACGGCGGTGAGATTCGTGACGCAGACCTGCTGGCCGAGGTCGAGACCCAGGTGGGTCAGTTTCAGCGACGGCAGCACGTTCAGATTGCGTTGCTTGATCTCGTCGAGCAGATGCAGGTAGGTCTGGGTCGCGCGCTCGGCGTCCGCCGGGGTCGCGACGTTCTCGCCCAGGTACGTCACCGCCCCCATCAGGCCACGGGCGTTGAGCCCTTCGAGGACGGCCAGGGCATCCTCGGTCGTCGTCCCCGCGACGAAGCGGCGCACCAGCGCTCGGGTTGCCGGCACACGCTCCATCCATCTGCCGATGGCGGGCCGCGTCGAGAGCGCGAGGAGCACACGGCGCATCATGAGAGCCGCTCGATGGTTTCGGCCATGATACCTTCCCGCAATCCCCAGTCGCTCACCACGACCGCATCCGTCCGCGTGACGTCGAGGCTGGCGAGGACGATGGCGACGCCAGGCACGATGAGATCGGCGCGGCCCGGCTCGAGGCACGGCAGGCGCCCACGCTCGTCCTGGGTGAGCACGCAGAGGCGATCGCGAAGCTTCTCGATCGCCGCCCGGCTCAGCCGATGCCCCTGCACGCGCTCGGCGTCGTAGGATCGAAGGCCGAGGTCGAGCGCGGCCAGTGTCGTCACCGTTCCCGCCGTTCCCACCAGATCAGCAACACCCGAGGCGCGCACGGCGTCGGGAAGCTCCTGCTCGAGACCGTGGCGAATCTCCGACTCCATCGCGCGATAACGATCCACGTCCACGCGCATCGGACATGGGAAGCGCTCGCTGAGCGGCACCACGCCGAGCCGCAAGCTGATGGCCGTCTCGACTCGCCCGGCGTGCGCCAGGATGTACTCGGTGCTCCCGCCGCCGATGTCGAAGGCCAGCAGCCGTCCCTGAGCCGTACCGAGGCCGGCGACGATGCCGCGGATGGTCAACCGCGCCTCCTCTTCACCGCTCACGATCTCGACCGCCTGGCCACTCGCGCGCTCGACGGCGATCGCGAACTCACGCCCGTTGGCGGCGTCTCTCACCGCGCTCGTCGCGATGATCCTGAGCGCGCCGGCGCCTGCCTCCCTCGCCCGCCGTGCGTATTCGGTCACCGTCGCGGCCGTCCGATTCATCGGCGTCTCGGCGAGACGACCACTCGCGCGGAGGCCTTCGCCGAGTCGGGTGACGCGCTGATCCTGCACGACGGTCGTCCAGCCGCCAGCTGCAGCAATGTCGGCGACGAGCAGGCGGACCGTGTTGGTGCCGAGGTCGATGGTGGCGAGTCGCATCTGACGACGACGCCCTGTCGGGAGGCCACGATCCTCCCGAACAGGCGTCGAATGCTCGATCCGGGCGCGACGACTACTTTTGGAGACTGCGGATGTAGTTCACCAACGCCCAGCGATCCTTGTCCGGGAGATGCTTCCAGGGCGGCATGGCCCCGCGCCCGTTGGAGATCTTCCAGAAGATATCGCCGTCGGGTTCGCTCTTCACCTTGGCCGAGGTCCAGTCGGCGGGCTTGGGCGGCGGCAGCGCGGCGGCGGCAGGGCCGTTGCCCTTGCCTTCCGGGCCGTGACAGGTCGCGCAGTTCGTTTCTGCGAGCTTCTTGCCCTCGGCAATGGACTTGGGATCCTTGGGCGACGGATTCTTCATCGCCTTCGCGTCCGCTGGCGCCTTCCACTCGGGCTGCGCCGAGACCACGGCAGCGCCGGCCACGAACAAGGTCGCCGCTACGGCAACCACGCACTTCGCCCCCGTCCTCATGAGCCCTCCTCCGGGATAGTGATGGTATTCACACACGCAATCGACGCCATTTACACACGTGCGACGTGAGGAATCAAGAACCTATTCACCGGCCGAGTGCTTTGAGCATCTCCTCGACCGTGCAGAACTTTACGCGTGGACGGCCGCTCGGGCGGCCCCGCTCGACTTCGAGCCGATCGAGCGTCTTCCAGTCGGTGTACGACACGCAACGGGGCTGACGCTCCCGGACCAGCCGCTCGATCGCTGCGCGATCGGACGCCGCCGGATGCAGCGTCGACCCCGCCTTGGCATCCTCGAGCATGAGCGCGACGGTCTCGCCCGCATCCGGCTTGTTCGTTCCGATAACACCGCTCGGGCCGCGTTTGATCCAGCCCGCCGTGTATTCGCCGGCACGCGGGCGCTTCGTCGCCGGGTCCAGCACCCGGCCCTTGTCGTTGAGGATCACGCCGGACCGCTCGTCGAACGGCACGCCGGGGAGCGCGACGCCTCGGTACCCGACGGAGCGAAACACGAGCCCGGCCGGGATCTCCTCGATCTCGCCGGTCGGCTTGGCTTGCGGACCGCGGTCGCTGGCCTCGAGACGGTTCTTCACGAGCCGAAGCGCCCGGACGTGACCCTTGGCGTCGCCGAGCACTTCTACCGGCGAGACGAGAAAACGCGCGAACAGGCGCTTGCGCTTCCCCGTCGGGGCACGACGTGCGTACTCCTGCAGGATCTCCACTTTCTTGGTGGTGGCGCGGTCCGGCGACGCCTCGAGGGCGGCCCGCGACACGGGATCGAGCTCGACCTCCTCCGGCCGCACGATCAAATCGGCGTCGGGCAGCTCCCCCAGCTCCTTGATTTCGGGATTCGTGAAGGCCGCCTGGGCGGCGCCGCGACGCCCCAGCAGGTAGACCTCGCGGACACGGCTGTGGCAGAGCGCCTCCAGCGCGTGGTCGGCGATGTCGGTCGCCGCCAGCTCCTCGGGCGAGCGACACAAGATGCGCACCACATCGACGGCGACGTTGCCGACGCCCACCACCATCGCGCGCTCCGCCGACAGGTCGAAGACACGATCACGATAGTCGGGGTGACCGTTGTACCAGGCGACGAACTCCGTCGCCGGGTGACTGCCGACCAGATCCTCACCGGGAATGCCCATCCGACGGTCGGTCTGGGCGCCCGTCGAATAGAGGATCTGGTGGTAGTGACGTCGCAGGTCCTCGACCGTGACGTGATGCCCCAGTTCCACGCCCCCGAAGAATCGGAAACGCGGATTGGCGGCGACCTTGTCGAATGCAGCCGTCACCGACTTGATCTTCTGGTGGTCGGGCGCGACGCCGAGACGAACGAGCCCGTACGGCGTCGGCAGGCGATCGAAGAGGTCCACTTCGACCGGCACGGCATCCTGGCGGAGAAGGTGGTCGGCGGCGTAGTAGCCGGCGGGGCCGGCTCCGATGATGGCGACGCGGAGCGCGGTCACGCGGCAGTCGACCCGAGCTTCACATTGTGATCTTACCGCGTTGTCGCACCGCCGCCATCCAACAGATCGCGGCCGCCACACCGTACGCACCGGCCAGCTGCACGGTGATCGGCCGTGGCGGCGACCAGGGCAGGAAGAGAGCGCCGCTGGGCAACGGCGAGTGGATGAGGCCGCAGAGCACGGCGAGGCTGCCCGCCGCCAGCAGGGCCGCCGCCACGTATGTCCGGCCGTCCAAGATCGCCGTGAGTGTCCAGGCCCACAGCACTGCGGTGAGGATGAAGCCGTTCCCGAGCACGAGCAGCGCTTGCCACATGAGCGCCCCGTCCCCTGAGAAGTCCGCCGGCGATCGCCCAAGCGCCCCGAGCAGGCTGCCCGCCTCGATGACGACGACCGTCGCGGCCACCGGAACGAAGGCCAGCGCGACGGCGGGCCCGTGATGACGAGGCGACGCGTGGAATGCCTGGGCCGTGATCTCCAGGCCGATGAAGATCAGGATCGGCGCGACCGCGGCTTCCGGAAGCACGGCGACGAGCCTCGACAGCACGCCGAGGGCTGCGCCAACGCCGATGACGAGCCCGGTCACGAGCGTGTACCCCGCCCGCGCGCCCATCGCCTTGTAGGCTGGATGTCCGATGTAGGGAGTGTTCTGTACGACGCCGCCGCAGAGCCCCGCCACGATCGTCGCGAGGGCTTCGGTGAGCAGGATGTCGCGCGCGCGGTACTCGTCGCCGGCCGCCGCCGCCGATTCGGTGTTGTCGATCCCACCGATCACGGTCACGAGCGCGAACGGCAGCGCCACACTCAAGTACCCGGCCGTTTCGGGAAGCGCGTCGAGCCAGGCCAGTGTGGGCCACGGCACCGCCAACCTCAGTGCGCCGAGCGCTGGGCCGTGAGTCTCCCCCGTCCATGCACCGCGCAGCCAGAAGATGGCCGCGCCCGCGACCACGGCGACGAACGCGCCGGGCAGACCCCAGGGCATCCTCACGCGACCGAGAAGCGCCACCAGCAGAATCGTCAGCGTCGGCAGGCCGACGAGCGGATCCCGCATGACCTTGAGCGCCGGAAGGAAGGCGATCAGCAGAATCGCAATCCCGGCGATGGAGCCGAGGAGCGCCGCCCGTGGGACGACGCGTCGGGCGAAATCCCCGGCGAAGCTCAGCACGGTCTTGACCAGGCCGATGGCGATGGTCACGCCCATGCCGACTTTCCACGCGAGCATGGCGTCTCCCGTGGCCATCTTCACGGGCCCCACCACCCCGAACACCATGGCGAACAACGTGGGCGTGTCGATGCCGAACGGCATCGCGGTCACGTCGTCACGCCCGGTCCGGGTCATCAGCTGGAGGGCCAGCCACGTATAGGCGAGGTCGCCCACGAGGACACCGAGCGCGGTGCCCGGGACCATGCGGTAGAGCACGAGGTCGGCCGGGAACTGAAAGACGCCGATGAGCACGCCCGCGAGGATGACGAGCTGGGTGATGTTGTCGAGGGCGAGCCCGAGAAATCCGTTGAGGTCCCCGCTGCGAATCCAGCGGGGCGGCGGCAGAATCGCGGTCCCGGCCGGGATCAGGAGCCGGTCAGCTCGCGCGCGAGCGCACGCGTGCGCTCAGCCATCGATCGGCCCCACGCCAGGCTGCCGCGGTTGTCGGCAACTTCTTTGTAATCGAACTCGATCGGCCTCGAGGTCTTGCCGCCGAATCGAAGGCGAGCCGCGTAGGACTTCCCTTCCCGCTCGTCACCCGACTCCAGTTCGACCTCGATCCGTGGATTTTCGCGCTTGGCGTGAGAGAGGAGGAAGTTGTGCAACCACCGCGCGACCTCGTCGTAACTACCGCCCGAAAACATGCGCGGAGTTTAGCACTGGCTGTGGCGGCGCTTTGCGATTCAAATCGCGCCCTATGATCATGAACAACGGGGGGAATGAGACATTCCCCCCGTTGGCCCCCCTGGCTTGCGCTGTGTGTCTACACCGCAGTTCGGATCGCCGCCTCAGCACTCGTTGAAGCCACAGCTCAGGCACTTCTTGCAGCCTTCCTCGTACACGAACGTCGCCTGGCCGCACTCCTTGCACAGATCGCCGATGGCCTTCTTGCCGTTGGCCGGTGTCGACGGCGCGGCCTCCGTCACCTTCACCTGACCGATGTGCTCGGCCAGCGTCCGGGCGATGGCATCGGGCAGCGAGAGGATCTTCGACGGCCCGAAGCCCGTCGGCTGGGCGCCGCCGATGCGCGAGAGCTGGCTGATGACCTCCTCGAGCCGGCGCTGAGCCGAAAGGGGCGAAGGGAGCCTCAACGTGAGCGAAATCAGCCGGCCGAGGGCTTCGGCAACGGCCATCGTTTCAGAGCCGCCCTTGCCGACCTGGGCGAAGACCTCGAAGGCCTCGCCTTCCTTCGTCTCGTTGATCGTGATGTACGCCGTCCCGATCGGTGTCTCCATCCGGTACGTCGTGCCCTTGAGGCTGTGCGGGCGGGGCTTGATCACCATGGCCGCCATCGGCGGCGCGGCGGGGGCCGCCTTGTCCTTCTTGGCGCCGACGCCGACGTTCAGCACCTGCTCGCCCTTGCAGCCGTCACGGAACACGGTGATGCCGAGACAGCCGAGCTCCCACGCCAGCCGATAGGCGCTGGCGACATCGGCTTCGCTGGCGCCGTTGGGCAGGTTGATCGTCTTCGACACGCCATTGTCGGTGGAACGCTGGAACGCGGCCTGGTGCCGGACGTGCCACTCGAAGCCGATCTCGTGCGAGGTCTTGAAGACCTGCTGGGCCGCCTCGGGGACGCCCGGAATGCCGTGGATGGTCCCGCGGCGGGCGATCTCCTGCATCAGTGCGTCGGAGAACCAGCCCTGGTCTCGCGCGATCGCCTCGAACGTCTCGTTGACGAAGGTCAGCACGCGCTCACCGTCGGACTGCTTGACCCGATGCTCGAAGGCCAGGGCGAAGATGGGTTCGACGCCCGACGAGCACCCCGCGATCATCGAGATCGTGCCGGTGGGCGCGATCGTGGTGACGGTGGAGTTCCGCATCGGCCGCGCGTCCTTGTAGATGGACTGCGCCCAGTTCGGGAACGGCCCGCGTTCCTCGGCCAGCTTGGCCGACTGGTCGTGCGACTTCTCCTTGACGAAGGACATCAGGCGATCGGCGAGGTCGGTGGCTTCCTTGCTGTCGTACGGCACGCCGAGCAGGAACAGCACGTCGGCCCAGCCCATGATGCCGAGGCCGATCCGCCGGTTGTCCTTCACGGTCTTGTCGATCACCGCCAGCGGGTACGGGTTCATCTCGATGACGTCGTCCAGGAAACGCACGGCGAGCCGCACCACGCGCTCCATCTCGTCCCAGTCGATCGTCATCTCACCGTTCTCGGCCCGCCGCGCGAACTTGGAGACGTTGAGCGAGCCGAGATTGCACGCCTCGTTCGGCAGCAGGGGTTGCTCGCCGCACGGATTGGTCGCCTCGATCTGGCCGATCTCCGGCGTCGGGTTGGCCGGGCTCGCGTTGATCCGATCGAGGAAGACCATCCCGGGATCGCCCGTGCGCCAGGCCGCCGAGACGATCCGCCCGAAGACCTCGCGCGCCGAGAGCTGGCGCACGATCGCGCCCGTGTGAGGATTGACCAGATTGTAATCCTCGCCGCGCTCGAGGGCCTCCATGAAGGCGGTGGTGGCCGCGACCGAGATGTTGAAGTTGGTGATGCCACCGTCCAGCTTGCACTCGATGAACTCGAGGATGTCGGGGTGGTCGACCTTGAGGATCCCCATGTTGGCGCCGCGTCTGGTGCCGCCTTGCTTCACGGCCTCCGTCGCGCTGTTGAACACGCGCAGGAACGAAACGGGGCCGGACGCGCGACCGCCGGTCGAGGCGACGAGGTCGTCCTTCGGACGCAAGCGGGAGAACGCGAATCCCGTCCCGCCGCCGCTCTTGTGAATGATCGCCGCGGCCTTCACGGAGTCGAAGATCTCCTCCATGGAGTCACCCACGGGCAGCACGTAGCAGGCCGAGTACTGAAGCCCGTTGCCCTTGCCCGCGTTCATGAGCGTGGGGGAGTTCGGCAGGAACTCGCCCTCCACCATCATGTCGTAGAAGGCCTCCGCGATCTCACGGACCGCTGCCGGGGTGCGTCCGTACCGCGCTTCGCCCGCCGCAATGGACGTCGCCACCCGCCAGCACATTTCCTCCGGCGTCTCCGTCACCTCGCCGTCCTTCCTGCTGAGGTAACGCTCGCGGAGCACTCTCCGCGCGGGCTCGGTCCACTTACCGACCTTCGACGGGCGGGTTTCAGGCAACATCCCGACTCCTTCCTCTGAGGGCTTTTCGAGGCGGTTTCACCGTTGGGAAGGCGAACCTCTTTCCTCGAGGCGGCAGCCCTCAAGACAACTATATCTTGTGGTAGGCGGGAATCTACCACTCAGAATCTAGGGGTCGTCAAGTAAAAAGGTGTCCACTGATCGTCCACCGTGAATCCACACGTCGCCCACCGCGTCCAAGCGGGCGCGAAGGCCGGACTCGTCAGGCGCTCATGGTATTCTCGGGCCGGGCGGCAACGAAGGAGGACCGTAACCTCACCGATGACGACACGTCTGATCGCCAGTGCGGTGGCCATCTTGCTCTCGGTCGGTTCTCCCCTCACCGTGAACGCCCAGACGCCGGAGGCTCCCGCGCGGCAGCCCATCGCCGGGCGCGTGCTCACGCTCGACGAGGCCGTCGCCATCGCGCTCGAACAGCAGCCGCAGATCACCGTGCTGCTCTTCGCCTACGCGGCTGCCCGCTACCGGGTCGACCAGGCGTTGGCGCCGCTCCTGCCTCAGCTCACGGGCTCGGTGTCGACCACGAAGAGCGAGAACCCGAGTCTCAGTACCTTAGGTGTCGCGTCGACGGTCTTTCGGAACTTCGATCAGACCGTCCTGGCCCAGGTCGCGCTCAGCCAGCTTCTCTTCGACTTCGGAAAGAACCTGGCGGCCACCGAGGCCGCGCGCAAGCTCCAGGACATCGCGCTCGAAAACGTCGAACTCCAGCGCCAGCTCATCTCGCTCTCGGTCAAGGAAGCGTACACCAACATCCTCTTCGCCCAGCGCCTGATCCGCGTGAACGAACAGGCGTTGCAACGGGCCGACCTGAACCTCAAGTCTGCGCGCGGATTCTACGAAGTCGGCACCCGGCCGAAGTCCGATGTGGCTCGCGCCGAGGTCGACGTGGCCAACGCCAAGCTCGCCGTGATCCAGGCCCGGAATGCCGAGCGGCTGGCCCTCGTGGCGCTGAACACCGCGATGGCGATCGACGTCGATACGCCGACGACGATCCAGGACAATCTCGTGTATGAGCCGGTCACGCTCGATCGCCAGGCCATTCGCGCCGAGGCGCTGCGCCAGCGTCCGGAGTATCTTCAGGCCAAGCTCAGCGCCCAATCCGCCGAGGCCCTGCAGCGCCAGGCCTTCCGCAACTTCTTCCCCGACATCACGGGGAGCGGAATCTACGGCGGCGCCCGTAAAGACCTGCAAGAGTTGTGGGCGGTGACGCTGTCGCTCTCCTGGACGATCTACGATGGTGGAGGCCGCATCGGCCGCTACCGCGAGGCGCGCGCCAATTACGAGAGCGCGCTGGCCAACATCAAGGCGACCGAGCTCAACATCATCCAGAACGTCGAGCAGGCTCAAATAGCGGTCACCGATGCGGCCGAGCGGATCCAGGCCGCCCAGGCCGCCGTCGCATCCGCCCAGGAAAACTTTCGACTCGCCCAGGGCCGGTTCGATGCCGGCGTGGGAACGATCCTCGAGCTGACCGACGCGCAGCTGGCCCTCACCCAGGCGCAGAACACCGAAACCCAGGCGCTGTCCGACTACCGCATCGCCCTCTACCGTCTCGATCGCGCACGCGGCCGGCGGTAAGTTGTCATCGCGGTAAACAAAAACCGCTGTCTATACGTCTAATCGGCGATGAAGCGCATTCTCGGTCTGTCGGCCGTCATCCTCCTCGTCGCCGTCGGTGTCTGGGGCTACTTCTACGTCCAGAGCCGGGGCCAGGGTCAGGGCTATCGCCTGGCGCGCGTCGAGCGTGGTCCGCTGACGGCCGCCGTGTCCGCCACGGGCAATCTGAACGCGGTCATCACCGTTCAGGTCGGCAGCCAGGTGTCGGGCCAGATCAAGGAGATCTTCGTCGATTTCAACTCGCCGGTCACGAAGGACCAGCTCATCGCCCGCATCGATCCCGAAACGTTCGAGGCCAAGGTCAATCAGGCCAAGGCCGAGGTCAACTCCGCCGTGGCGATGGTCCTCAACCAGCAGGCGCAGGTCGAACGCTCTCGCGCCGACGTTCAGAACGCCAAGGCGGCGCTGGCCGAGGGAAAGGCCCAGACCGCCAAGGCCCAGGTGGCCGTCGTGGACACCAAGCGCGACTTCGACCGCAAGTCGGCGCTCTTCAAGCGCGAGCTGATCGCCAACAGCGATCTCGATAGCTCCCAGGCCGGCTACGACTCCGCGGTCGCCGCGCTGGACGCCGCCAGGGCCAAGGAGGACTCGCTCGCCGCCGGGATCGGTTCGGCCGAAGCACAGCTCCGCGTCGCCCAGGCGCAGCTGGTGGCAAGCCAGGCCACGGTGGAGCAGAAGCAGGCGGCGCTGGCGCAAGCCCAGGTCGATCTCGACCACACCCGGATCACCGCACCCGTGAACGGGATCGTCGTCTCACGTCAGGTGGACGTGGGGCAGACGGTCGCAGCCAGCCTCCAGGCACCGGTGCTCTTCACCATCGCCCAGGACCTCACGCGCATGCGGTGGAGACGAGCGTGGACGAGGCCGACATCGGCCGCGTCCGTCTCGACAACCCGGCCACGTTCTCCGTCGACGCCTTCCCGAACGAGACGTTTCGCGGGCAGGTGACGCAGATCCGCAAGGCCGCGCAGATCGTTCAGAACGTCGTCACCTATACGGTCGTCGTCGCCGTCTCCAATCCCGAGGGCAAGCTCCTGCCGGGGATGACCGCCAACGTGAAGCTGGTCGTGGCCGAAAAGCCCAACGTGCTGAAGGTCCCCAACGCCTCGTTGCGGTTCCGTCCCCCGGGCGAAGGCGCCGACGTGGTGCCCGCCGCCGGTCGGGGCAGCGGAGGGCAAGGCGGTGGCGAAAGCCAGGGAAGCGGTCAGGGTGGCGGCCAGCAGATGCGAGAGCGGCTCGTGAAGGCCCTCGACCTGACGCCCGAGCAGCAGGCGAAGATCGACCCGATCCTCGATGACATGCGCCAGCAGATGATCGCGCTCAGGAGCGCCGGCCTGTCCGAGCAAGAGCGCCAGGCCAAGGCCCAGCGGCTGCGCGAAGCGATGCGCGCGCGCATCCGCGAGATCCTCACGCCGGCGCAGCAGACGAAGTACGAGGAATTCTCCGGCGGTGAGGGCGGCCGCGGCGCGACGGCCGGCCGCGTGTGGGTCATCGGCCCCGATGGCAAGCCCAAGGCGGTGGCCGTGCGGCTCGGCATCACCGACGGCACGTCCACGGAAGTCGTGAGCGGTGATCTTCACGAAGGCCAGGAGATCATCGCCGGCGCGCTCGGAGGCACGAATCAGCCCAACCGGCCTTCGGCGCCCGGTGGCGGCGGAGCCCCGCGCCTCAGGCTCTGACGTGAGCCTCATCCTCACCGAAGACCTGGTCAAGGACTACCACCTCGGGCCCTACACCGTTCACGCGCTACGAGGTGTGTCGCTGTCCGTCGGCGCCGGCGAGTTCGTCGCCGTCATGGGACCGTCGGGATCGGGCAAATCGACGTTCATGAATCTCCTCGGATGCCTCGACACGCCGACGGCAGGGAACTACCTGCTCGACGGCGTCGACGTCAGCGGGCTCTCGAAGGACGAGCTGGCGGGAATCCGCAACACGAAGGTCGGGTTCGTGTTCCAGCAGTTCAACCTGCTGCCCCGGACGACGGCGCTCGAGAACGTCGAGCTGCCCCTGCTCTACGGTGGTCTTCCCGCGCGGGCGCGTCGTGAGCGCGCGCTGGACCGTCTGGCCGCAGTCGGGCTCGCCGATCGCGCCTCCCATCATCCGAGCCAGCTCTCCGGCGGCCAGCAGCAACGGGTGGCGATCGCGCGCGCCCTCGTCAACGATCCCGCCGTAGTCCTCGCCGACGAGCCCACCGGCAACCTCGACACGCGGACCAGCGTCGAGATCCTCGCGCTCCTGCAACGCCTGAACCGCGAGGGCATCACGGTGGTGCTCGTCACGCACGAGCCCGACATCGCCGGCTACGCCAAGCGCGTGATGACCTTCCGCGACGGCCGGCTGCTGCGCGACGAGCGGGTGGCCGAGCCGCGCGATGCCGCCGAGGCGCTGACGACGCTGCCCGCCGAGGAGGAGGTCGTGACGTGACGATCGTCCAGTCGGCCCGCATCGCGCTCCGGGCGCTGCGCGTGAACAAGCTGCGGAGCGCGCTCACCATGCTCGGCATCATCATCGGCGTGGGCGCGGTGATCGCCATGGTCAGCGTGGGCGCCGGCGCCCAGGCCCGCGTCGCCGAGCAGATCCAGAGCCTCGGCTCGAACCTCATCATCGTGATGTCGGGCAGCATCACCTCGAGCGGCATCCGGCTCGGCCAGGGCAGTCAGCTCACGATCACCGAGGACGACGCGAGCTCCATCGCCCGCGAGGTGCCGGCGGTGCAGGTGGCCGCACCGTCCACCCGCGGCACGACGCAAGTCGTCTACGGCAACCTGAACTGGTCGACCGTGATCCAGGGCGTGACGGGCGACTACCTGGAGGCACGGGACTGGCCGGTGACGACGGGGCGATCGTTCAACCCCGAGGACAACGACGGGGCCTCGAAGGTCGCCCTGCTCGGACAGACGACCGCGTTCAACCTGTTCGGTGATGCCGATCCGCTCGGCCAGGTCATCCGGATCAAGAAGGTCCCCTTCACCGTGATCGGCCTGCTGTCACGGAAGGGCCAGAGCTCCTGGGGCCAGGATCAGGACGACCTGATCATGATCCCGCTCTCGACGGCCAAGAAGAAGGTGCTCGGAGTCAGCCAGGCCAACCCGCGGTCGGTCCAGGCGATCTCGATCAAGGTGCGCGCCGGGGAGGACATGGCCGACGCTGAGCAGCAGATCCGCGGGGTCCTCCGCCAGCGTCATCGCCTGCAGCCGTACCAGGACGACGACTTCTGGCTCCGGAACCTGTCCGAGGTCCTCCAGACGCAGGAAGAGTCGTCCAAGGTCATGACGTATCTGCTGGCGGCGATCGCTTCGGTCTCGCTCCTGGTGGGCGGGATCGGCATCATGAACATCATGCTGGTGTCGGTGACCGAGCGGACGCGCGAGATCGGGCTGCGCATGGCGGTGGGCGCGCGCGGGCGCGACATCCTGCTCCAGTTCCTCGTCGAGGCCATCACGCTGTCGCTGATCGGCGGCATCATCGGTATCGTCTTCGGCCTGGGCGGCTCACGCGCCATCAGCTATCTCGCCGAGTGGCGCACGCTCGTCTCGATGGAGGCGATCGTGCTCGCCTTCGGCTTCGCCGCGCTCATCGGCATCTTCTTCGGGTTCTATCCCGCCCGCAAAGCCGCCCGGCTCGATCCGATCGAAGCCCTGCGCTACGAATAGCGAAAGGCCGGCAGGGCGACCAACCCTGCCGGCCTTCTTCCTTGTCGGAGGAAGTCGCGACGGGGCCTGCCTGGTCGATGCGTGCTCTCTCGATCCGCCCTGGAGCCGCACAGGCTGCGGGGGCATCGTGGGGCTGGGCGTCGTGGTAATGACCTGCGTCGTGCCGGGCGTCGTGGCGACCGACTGGCGCTCCTCGAGATGACCGATGCCCAGCTTGCCTCACTCAGGTGCCCTCTCCGACTACCGCATCGCCCTCTACCGTCTCGATCGCACTCGCGGCCGGCGCTAAACGGTAAGTAGGGCTGCGCGCCGGATTGTCTAAAGGACGGACCTGGCGAGGGCGCTACTCGTAGCGGAGTGCCTCGATGGGATCGAGGCGCGCCGCCTTGCGTGCCGGGTAGAACCCGAAGAAGACTCCCACTGCGCCGGCAATCACCGTTCGCCACTCGGCGAAGTAGCTGATCGCTGACGAACCCGCGATGCCGAGGCCTACCCCGATCAGCCCACCGATGAGTGACAGCGTGACCGCCTCGACCAGGAACTGCGTGAGGATATCCGAGCCTTTGGCGCCGACCGCCATCCGGAGGCCGATCTCCCGCGTCCGCTCGGTCACCGACACCAGCATGATGTTCATGATGCCGATCCCGCCCACCATCAACGAGACCAGCGCGATGGCAGCCAGGAGGTACGTCATCACCCGCGATGATTCCTCCTGAGTCTGGAGCACGTCCGCGAGATTTCGGAGCCAGAAATCGTCCTCCTGTCCGGGCTTGAGCCGATGGCGCTGTCTGAGGAGAGTGCGAAGTTGAGTCTCGGCCTCATCCATATCTTCGCCAGCCCGGATCTTGACAGCGATGGCATCGACGGCGCGAGGACTCGACTTGCTCACACCGAGAATCTTCTTCTTCGCAGTCGAGAGCGGAAGGAGAATCACGTCGTCCTGATCGGTTCCACCCGTGGTCTGTCCCTTCCGATCGAGCACGCCGACGATCGCGAACGGCACACCGCGGATCCTGATCGTCCGACCGACCGGATCGGTGTCGCCGAAGAGATTCATCAGCGCCGTCTGCCCGATCAGCGCGACCTTCGAGGCGCCATCGACGTCCTCCGGCGAGATCGTCCGTCCAGCCACGAGGGACCAGTCGCGCGCGTCGAGATACTCGGGCGTGACGCCCTGAATGACCGTCCCCCAGTTCAAGGTCGGCGACAGGACTTGCTCGGAGCCCCGAACCGACGGGGCGGCCACCTGCACAGCGGGGACCTCCCGCGCGAGCGCTACCGCGTCGTCCTCCGTCACGGTGCGGCGGCTTCCGTGCCCGAGCCGCGTCCCGGCCGCGTTGATGCTGCCTTGCCGCACGATGATCAGGTTCGAGCCAAGACTCTGGATCTGCTCAATCACTCGGGCTTGGGCGCCGGAGCCGACGGCCACCATCGCGATGACAGCGCCGACGCCGATGATGATGCCGAGCATCGTGA